>Ga0169931_10002294_pt1 | contig 31235 bp, 24 predicted proteins | sample Kivu_15m_20L_FD_129675 | JGI IMG/M metagenome (GOLD analysis project Ga0169931, IMG submission 129675) | Freshwater microbial communities from Lake Kivu, Western Province, Rwanda to study Microbial Dark Matter (Phase II) - Kivu_15m_20L... | ecosystem: Environmental > Aquatic > Freshwater > Lake...
GCCCACGTTGTTGATCACGTCGAACGGCGCAGGGTGCACACCCACCTCGACCCAGCGTCCCTCGGGCCCGACCGAAACGGTCACCGCACCCTCACCGGTGCGCTCGTCACGCAGGGTGACGGTGCGCTCGACCAGGCAACTGAGGCGCAGCGACACGCGCTGCACGGGTGAAGCCCCTGGGGGCATCGAGATGCGCACCGCACCCTGGCGACGGCTCCAGCACGCCAGTTCCTCGTCGTCGGCGGTCACGGGGGCCTCCCGCAGGTGGAAGCCCTCGTCGAAGGCGACCCGGGCGTCGTGGCGTTCGCCGTCCAGGCGCACCCCCGTCACCCGGACACCCAGGGGGCGGGGGTCGCCGGGCACCAGAGGACCCGACGTGTCGCACTCGAGAGCGATGCCCTGTGCGGGATCGGCGAACAACAACTTGGCGGCGACGGCGCCGATGCGGTCGTCCCCGGCCGCCCGATTCCTCTGGGCTGCGGCGACGAGATTGGCGAGCGTGTCGGGCTGCAGGGTGGCGTCGTTGTTGACCAGCAGGGCGTAGTCCCAGTCGCCCGTCTGGCGCAGTCCCAGGTTGCAGCCGCCGGCGAAACCCAGGTTGTACAGGGGTTCGAGCAGTCGCACACGGTGGCGGTAGCGAGGCTCGTGGACCACGGTCTCGGCGACGCTGTCGAGGGAGCCGTTGTCGACGAGGATCACCTCGAGGCGATCGGCGGGCCACTCGCTGGCCAGCACCGAGTCCAGACAGTCGAAGGTCATGGCGCCGCCGTCGTAGTTCAGCACGACCACGCGAACTCGGGCTGCGACGGTGTCCATGGCCGCGGGGACGTTAGCGGGCAGGTGAGCCCAGCCAGGCGAGCAGGCGGTCCACCACATGGTCGACCGTCCACGCATCGGCGGCCTCGACGGCAGCGGTCGAGGCCACCCGCCAGGCGTCGTCGTCGACGAGCAGGCGACCCAGGTGGCTCAGGTCGTCGAGGGTTCCCGTCGCCGGAAGGTTGGTGATGGTGGGCACCCCGGCCGCCACCAGATCGTTCACGGCCGCCGACTGTTCGCCCTGGTGGCCGTGACGCCACTGCACGCCCACCCGAGCACCCGCCACCAGCACCCGGTAGGCAGAGGGCTCGAGGTGGCCGGTGATCACCAGGCGATCGGCGATGCCCCGTCGCTGCGCCTCTCGACGCAGGTCGGCGGCGATGCCACCCACTGCGGCGCCGGCGAACACCAGACGGGCGTCGGGTGGCATGGGGTCGAGGTCGGCGAAAGCCTGCAGCACCACCTCGGGGGCCTTGTTCGGCGCCAACCAACCCAGCGACACGACGTCGTGGCCCGAGGGGACACGGCCGCTCGACGACACCGGTGGGAAGGCCAGGGGCAGCACCAGGATGCGAGGGGGCGGGGCGCCCTGTTCGGCCAGTACCCGCCCAACGAGCGCCCGGGCCTCACGGGTGGACACGATGATGCTCGCCGCACGGCGGACCAACCCGGCGAGCAGTGTCACGCCGGCACGGCGCAGGGCGTCGGCGTCGAGCATGTCGTCGAAGCGCTGACGTGACGCCGGCTCGTCGAGCGCCAGGCGACCGGCCACGTACTGGCGGGCCCATTCCTGGGAACCCGAGGAATGGGCGAGACCCAGATGCACCCCCACCAACGACGCCTCGTGCAGCCACAGGTGCACGGGTGTGCCGCGCTCCATCAACTCGGCCGCCACCTGGGCGGTGGCGATGTGGTGGTGCGAACTGCCGAGCACCGCCACGACGTGGTCATAGCCCGAGGGGGCGACACTGCGCCCGAAGGCCCGCACCGGGAACCACCAACCGGGACGTGCCGGCGTACCCGAGGTGTCGACGAAGCGGTCCACCTGTGGGGCCCCGGTCCGGTGGTCCAGGGCGTCGGCCACACCCGCCGTGTAGGGCCCGATACCCGAAGGCGAGTCCTGCGGGGGTGCCATCAGGGCCCAGCGGGGCCGGATGTGGCGGCGCATGGCGGGCCACCGCGGTCCCAGGTCCGCCAGAGCATCGACGGTCGCCCGGGCCACATGGCGCCATTGCCACCGAATGGTCGCACGGCGACCGGCCTGGAGCAGGCGGTCCCGGTGATCGTCGTCGGTGAGCGCCCTGGTGATGGCGGCGGTCATGGACCCGGTGTCGTGAGGGTCGAACATGGCATCGGGATGATCGAGCACCTCGGGGAGGGACGACACGCGTGAGCAGATCGCCGGCACACCGCAGGCGGCGGCCTCCAGGACCGGTAGGCCGAAGCCCTCCTCGAACGAGGGCATCACCGACAACTCGGCCCGCTGCAGCAGCGCCACGAGTTCGGCGTCGTGCAGTCCGCCGGTGAACACGGCATCCACACCCTCCTCCAGCCCTGCCCGGGCGGCGACCTCGCGCCACCGTGCCACCACCGACGGCGCATGTGCGGCCACGATCACCAACCGCCGCCCCGTGCGCACCGCCGGGGGCACGCCGGCCCATGCCCGCAGCAGGCCTTCGGTGTTCTTTCGCTCATCCCCACCCGTCACAGCCACCACATCCCCCGGCCGCGGGCCGGGTCGTGCGGCGGGCCTGAAGCGGGCCTCCACACCAGCGCCGATCACGGCGATCCGATGGCGCGGATAGTCCAACTCGTCGGCTGCGGTGTCGGCGGCGAAGCGCGAAATGGCCAGCAGGGCGTCGAGGGTGCGGGCCAGTGGGGTGCGCACCTGTGCCAGGCGCTGCGCGAACGGATCGGTGAGGTAGCGCTCCGGGTAGCGGTGCGGGATCACGTCGTACATCACGGCCGCCGTCGCCAGCCCCGCCTGCGTGACCACGGACGGGACGGGGTCGAGCGGGATCGGATGCAGCATCAACTGCGTCGCCAGGTACCACGTCCCCGATGGCGCCTGGCGCACCGTCTGCGGCGACCACCGGGCGATGGGAGCATCGGGAACCGCCTCGGCGAGGGTGGCGTGCTGCCGATCGTCGTCCACCAGGGCGGTGAACGGTGCGCCGATCTCGCACAGACCGCTCACCAGGCCGGTCACATAGCGACCGATCCCCCGCTGCCGAGCGGTCGGATGCTCGACGGGGCGGGCGTCCACCAGCACATGGCCGACCAGTCCGGTATCAGGCATCGCGCTCTGCGCCGCCACGACCCTCCAGGACCGCCAACTGCCGTTCGATCACCTGGGTGGCGGCGATGGCGGTATCGGCATCGAGGCGCAGGCGTTCGGCAGCCCCCATGAACAGGGGCAGTGCCCGTTCGCCACCCGAGCGCACCTCGTGGTTCAGTTCCATGACCACTCGGTGCAGATCGGCGACCAGTTGGGCGACGGTGTCCATCTGGGCGCGCAGTTCGGCGATCTGCCCGGCGGCGCTGCGGCGGTACAGGGGGCGGACGAGTTGCTTCAGCCGGCTCACGGTGCCGACCGTAGTGGGAGTCGGGCGACGACGCCGGCCACTACCCTGACCGTCATGCCGACGAGTTCGCTGCGCCAGGCCGTCCCCGAGCCCGTCAAGCGCCTGCTGCGGCCCCTCGCCCGCCGTGTGGGCCTCGCCGCCTCCACCAATCCGTGGTGGCTGGGCGACCGGGCACCGTGGGCCGCCCCCGACCACCGTCAGCAGGCGGCCGGCGTGTGGTGCAACATCTGCGGTTGGTCGGGTGCCGCATTCCGCGGCATCGCCCACACCGAGGACGCCACCTGCCCCCGGTGCGGCGCCATCGCCCGTGACCGGTTCCTGCTGTGGTGTGCGCTGCAGCGCACACCCGTGGGCGACCTGCGCAACGCTCGCGTCCTCGAGACCAGCCCCCGCCTGGGCGGCGAGTACCGGGAGATGATGCGGCGGTGGTTCCGGTATCGGGCCAGCGACTACGACAACGGAGCCCACCGCGCCGACCTGCAGATCGACCTGCAGGAGATCGACCTGCCGTCGGGGACCCTCGACCTGATCATCACACCCCACGTGCTCGAACACGTTCCCGATACCGACCGGGCACTGCACGAACTGCATCGCGTCCTGCGCCGGGGCGGCCGCATGTACCTCCAGGTGCCCATGTGCTACGGCCGGACTGCTGCGCCGACCACCCCCGAGTTCCACGCCGACAACACGCCGGTGTTCTGGAACTTCGGATGGGACCTCACCGACCGCATCCGCAGCGCCGGCTTCGTGCCCACGGTGCTGGTGACCCATGAGTACGCCCGCATACTGCGGCGCGAGGTGGCGGCACCCGACCCGCACGGCGACGGCTTCCACATGGACGAACTGGTCCGCCACGCCCGGCCCAACGACCTGTCGCCCTTCGCCGACGCCGACACGGCGCAGCGTCTCGGTTTCCTACCCGCCCATCACTTCGCCACCTGGGAGTGCGTCCGCCCCGACTGAGCGCGCATCCGCAGGCACAGCCCGATCATCTGCAACCCCAGCCTCACGGCCTTGGCGCGGCTGCCCGTGACGGAACTCTCCCCCACCCGCGCCTGGTAACGCACCGGCACCTGCACCAGGGGCAGCCGTTTCCGGGCGGCCAGCAGCATCATCTCGAAGCCGAAACTCGACCCGTTGCCGCCGAAGTCGGGGGACAGCGTGTCGACGGCCCGACGGGTCAGCACGCGGAACGTGCAGCCGACGTCGGAGAGGTACACCGTGTTGTACAGCACCTCGGTCAGTTTGGCCACGGCCCAGTTGCCCCAGCGCAGAAACCAACCCATGTTGGCCCCCGACAGGATGAACGTCTGCACGGTGCGCGACCCCAGTACCACGTCGACGTCGGCGGTGAAGGGCAACAGTTTCAACAGGTCGAAGGGCTCGAAGGTGCCGTCGGGCTCGCACAGGCACACCAGGTCGGCACCGGCCGTCTCGGCGAGGCCCCGTCGAATGGCGGCACCGTACCCCTGCAGTGCCTCGTGCACTTCGCGTGCGGTCGTGGGCGCCACGGCCTGAGAGGTGTCGGGGTGGGCGTTGTTGTTCACCACGACGATGTCGTCGACGATGCCAAGCGCCTCGAAACCGCGGATGCAGTCGGCGATGCTGCCCGCCTCGTTGTAGGTGGGGAGGATTACTGCGAGGGTCTTGCCGTGCCACATGTCAGGGCGAACGTAGCCTCACGGGCCGGCTGCAACGTCAACTCCCGCTTCCACCGCCGTTCGAACACCCGGCGTGACGCCTGTGCCAGTGCCCGTGCGGCCGGTGTGGGATCGTCGTGATGGTGCACCACGGGCCGGGCGACCACCAGTCGGGTCACCAGACCCTGCTGCGCCGCCCGCATCGCCAGGTCGGCGTCCTCGAAGTAGGCGGGAGAGTAGGCGGGGTCGAAGCCACCCAGCCGGTCATAGGTGGCCCGTCGCAGCACCCAGCACGCCGCCGAGGCGTAGTCGACGTCGCGGTCGAACCAGATGGCCTCGCGGTCGCCGTTCCACAGCCGCGAGCCCCCGATCGGTTCGGTACCGCCGTCGGAGAAGATCATCTGTCCGGCCTCCTGGATGCTGCCGTCCGGGTTCAGCATCGGTGGCGCAGCGATGGCCACCCTCGGATCGTCAAGTGCCGCCACCAGGGGTTCGAGCCATCCCTCGGTCACCTCGAGATCGGGGTTGACCAACGCGATCACCTCGGCCCGGGCCCGGGCGATCCCGACGTCGCACCCACCCCCGAAACCCAGGTTGCGGCCCGGTTCCACGATGTGCACGCCGCAGGTGGTCGCCCTCAGCCACGCCGATGCCGTGGCACCCGACAGGTCGGGATGCACCACGACGATCACTTCCGTGGGCAGCACGCCTCGGCGATGGTGCCGCTTCATGGCGGCCAGCGTGCGCAGCAGTGTGCCCGAGCGCACCACGGCGTCGCCGTGGACGACCACCACCGCGCTCACCGCCGGTGCATCCACCCGGGGCCAGTCGATCAGCACGCTCATGACACGGTGGGCGTGCGCCGTATACCGGCCAGGTTCCACGAGATGGGCATGCTCACCAGTCCGCTGTCGAAGGACCGGTACTGGCGCACCTCGAAACGGATCCGCCGTTCCCAGTGGTCGTAGGGGTGATGTTCGGAGTGGTCCGACACCGAGGCCGACAGGTCGTACACACCCTCGAGGAGCGGCAGCGACGGGATGTCCATGTCGACCCAGCCCGCCCCCTGCACCACGCCCATCGCCGCACCGGCGCGCCGACTGCTGGTGCCCCACACCAGGGGGCCGCCCATGGCGTCGATGCGCACCCCGATGACGATGTCCTGCACGGGCATGTGGGCCGACAACTGGAAGCGCAGCCGCGCCGGCTCCATGGTGTTCAGCACCTCGGTGGGGTTGCCCTGGGCATCGAGCACGTCGATGGCGACGATCTGCACCTCACCCGAACCCCACCGCGAACCGCGCTCGCCCTCCACGTGGACGGCGTCGTGGCTGTCGCCCCGGTACTGGGCGATCACGTCGCTGGCGGGCCCGACCATGCGCAGGTCGCCCTTGTCGATCCACGCCACCGTCTGGCACAGTTGCGCCACCTGGGACAGACCGTGGCTGACGAACACGATGGTGCGGCCATCGCGCCGGAACTCGTCGATCTTCTCGGCACTGCGACGCTGGAAGCTCTCGTCGCCCACCGACAGCACCTCGTCGATCAACAGGATCTCGGGTTCGACATGGGCCGCCACGGCGAACCCCAGCCGCACGAACATGCCCGACGAGTAGTTCTTCACCGGCGTGTCGATGAACTCCTCGAGGCCGCTGAACGCCACGATCTCGTCGAACCGCTCGGTCAACTGCCGCTTGGACAGTCCGAGGATGGCGCCGTTCATGAACACGTTCTCGCGGCCCGTCAGCTCGGGGTGGAACCCGGCACCCAGTTCGAGCAGCGCCGACAGCCGGCCCCGGGCCGTCACCGAGCCCCGGTCGGGGGCCAGGATGCCGGCGAGGCATTTGAGCAGCGTCGACTTGCCCGAGCCGTTCGAGCCGATGACCCCGAACGTCGACCCGCGGGGCACCTCGAGGTCGATGCCCTTGAGCGCCCAGAACTCCTCGTAGCGGGCTCGGCGGCCGCGCAGCACGGCGGCCTTCAGGTACTGGTTCCGCTCGTGGTACAGCCGATAGCTCTTCCACAGCCCCTCGACCACGATGGCGGCGGCGGAGCCCGATGCGGCGACGTTCGACATGTCGCCGGTCAGTCTGGCAGCCCTGGCTAGCATCGCCACGCACCATGACCGTCGCCCTGCTGAACCCCGTCGCCCGCGTGTTCGCAGCGCGTGAGTTGTTGTGGAACCTGGTGCTGCGAGAACTCCGCACCAAGTACCGGCGGTCGTTCCTGGGGTGGGCGTGGTCCATGCTCAACCCGCTGGCGACCGTGGCGATCTACGGCTTCGTGTTCGGTGTGTTGTTCAAGGCCGAGGCACCGGTGGGTGCGTCGAGCGGCGTGGCGTCGTTCCCCCTGTTCATGTTGTGCGCTCTGCTGCCGTGGAACTTCTTCTCGCTGGTCAACAACCTGGGTCTGGGCGCCATCACCAACAACGCCGGCCTGGTGCGCCGCGTCGCCTTCCCCCGCGAAACCCTCGTCCTCGCCAACGTCGGGCACGCGGCGGTGCAGTTCGGCATCGAGATCGGACTGCTGTGCGCCGTGCTGGCCGTCGTCGGCACCGGTCTGGTGCCGTGGCTGCCCGTGGTGCTGGCGACGGTGGTGCTCCTGGCGCTGTTCGCCACCGGATTCGCGTTGGCCCTGGCTGCTCTGGCGGTCTACTTCCGCGACCTCACCTACCTGTGGGCCATCGCCATCCAGGTGTGGTTCTTCGCCACCCCGGTCGTCTACCCCCCGCAACTCATCGAGGCCAACGCTCCGGCCTGGTTGGCACGCGTCCTCGAACAGAACCCGACCTACCGATTCGTGGACGTCCTACGCGACATGCTCTACCACGGCCAGGCACCGTCCTGGTCGTCACTGGGGGTGCTGGTGCTGTGGGCACTGGGTGCACTGGTGGGTGGCTGGGCCGTGTTCACCCGACTCGCGCGCCGCATGCCCGAGGAAGTGTGAACGCGATCAGGTGAGCGGGCAACGGTGACCGAGCCCTACGTGCACGGCTTCGACGAGAGGTCGCGTCAACGCCTCGACGACCAGGCCGCCAGTATCGACGAACTGGTCCACTGCGACACGGTGTTCCCGCCCGGTGCACGCGTGGTCGAGTTCGGTTGTGCCACCGGTGCGCAGACCCTGCTGCTCGGGTCGCTCGTGGCGGCCTCCCACGGGTGGCTGCTCGCCCTCGACCGCTCCTGCGTCATGCTGGCCGAGGCACGGCAGCGGCTCGACGAGGCCGGCCACCAGGGCGTGGCCCTGGTACTGGCCGACGCCCGACAGGTGCCCCTCGCCGACGCCAGCGCCGACCAGGTGGTGATCAGGTTCCTGCTCGAGCACGTGGACGATCCGGTCGCCGTGCTGCGCTCGGCCCACCGCATCCTGCGGCCCGGGGGCCGCATCGTGGTGATCGAGGGCGACCACGGCCCCACCAGCCTCCACCCCGACGATCCCGCTGCTCACGAGGCGATCGCCTGCCAGGTGACCTTGCAGCGACGACTGGGCGGCGACCCCATGATCGGCCGCCGGCTGAGGCCCCTCCTGCACGAGGCAGGCTTCACCGACGTCGTGGTGTCACCCCGCCTGGTGCACGCCGACGGGTCCCGGCCCCACCTGCAGCAGCGCTTCACCCTCGCCACGTTCACCGCCATGATCGCCGGCGTACGCGACGAAGCGCTCGCCGCCGGGCTGATCACCCCGGAACGCTTCGACGCCGGGATCGCCGCACTGCGGCGCAGCGCCCAGCCCGACGGTGTGTTCCTCTACCTGTTCATGAAGGCGACGGCGAGTCGCCCAGCAACCTGAGCCAACGCTGCTTCCAGCGGGGCAGTTCGTCGCGGTCCCAGTTCGACACCGTCGGGTCGGCATGCTCGCGGTAGTGGCGGTCCTCGTCGCTGAGGTGCGCCGGGTCCAGGTACCACGGCAGGTGCCGGGCCACGTAGGGGGGTCCGGTGCGCAGGGCCCGGTTCTCCTCGTGACGCCGGGCGAGGGGCCGGTACAGCGCGAACGTCGTGTCGACGTCGGCGCGGAACACCCCCGGCTCGACCTCGTCACTCCAGAACCGCGCCTCCCACGCTCGCACGGCAGCGGCCAGGGGATAGTGATCGGGCAGATCGTCGATGCGCAGCCCGAGGCCCACCTTGTCCACCTCGGGATACCGCTGCAGCAGGTCGGTCAGGCGCCCCACCACATCGAGGGGACAGTGTTCGTCGGGGACGACATCGGGGTCGGTCACGATGAAGAACCGTCCCCGGGCGTGGCGCTGCACCGTGCCGGTGAGCCACGGGGACCGGTGCCCCAGATTCGCCCCCGCCCGCACCACCCGGTGCGACGTCCGTTCCAGGAACTCGACCAGCGGCGGCCAACTCGAGTCGTTGTCCACCAGCCAGACCTCGTCGAGACCGGCCCGTGCGCACCACCCCAGCACCTGCTCAAGGGGTGCCAACCGGTCGCGTACGGGAATGAACACGGGCACCCCGGTCACCGCTGCCCACCTCTGCGCCGCATTCGGGCGTACACACGCCGCACCGGCGCCACCAGGCGCATGACCTTGGTGTGCTCGAGGGCGTGCAGTTCGGCCTCGAGTGCCTCGGCGCGCAGTTCGTGGTCCACCCGTTCGCTGACGGCCGCCTCCATCAGCCGCATGAGGTCCAGCACCTTCATGCGCAGACGCTCGTTCTCGGCGTCCAACCGGTCGACCAGGCGCCCCGCCTCGGCAAGCGCCTCACGCAACGACTGCTCGTCACCCGTCACGTGCGACGCATCCGACTCTGTGCGCTGACCATCACGAACACGCTCCACACCATCAGGTTGGCGCCCACGTAGGTTTCGCCCAGATTGGCCGCCAGGGCGAAACTCAGCGCCATCACACACCACAGCGCCACCGGGTCGTTGCCCGGCGACGACGACGACCGTACCCGACCCGTCACGGCCATGATGGCGACGACCACGACCGCCACCAGGGCCGCTGCGCCCACCAGTCCGGCACCCACGAACACCTCGAGATACCCCGAGTGGGCCTCGAACACCTCGCGGCGGCGCACTGCCAGACCGGCGCGCAGCGTGGGGTCGAACCACACCGCCATGAAGCCGAACCCGTTCACGGGACGCCGTTGCCAGGCGTCGATCACCTCGGCCCAGATCTCGGTTCGGCCCGAGAAGGTTGGGGAACGCCCGAGCACCTCGGTCAGTTGCGCCCGTAGCGCCACGGCCACGGCCACCAGTGCCAAGGCCACGGCCGATACGGTGGCGGCGATGCGGCGGCGCATCCACTGACCGGGCCCCGGCCGGGTGGCCACCATGACCAGCGCGCCCACGGCCACGGCGACGGCGACGGCGAGGGCCGGTGTCAGCGAACCAGACCGCACCCACACCCCGGCGTCGAGCACACCGCCCGCCGCCACCACCACGACGGCGATCCCGTGACGGCCCTTCCCGCTGCGGTGCCACCGGCGCACCATCACCCACACCACGGCTCCCGAGGTCAGCACCCCCAGTGCCGCCACGGCGCCCAGCGAGTTCCGGTTGAAGTAGATCCCGGCCAGGTCACCGTTGCGGTCCACGGCGAAGCGCCAGTCGAGCACCCCCGCCAGCGCACTGGCCACCACACCGATCTGCAGCGCACCCCAGGTGGCACCCAGAGCCCGCGTCATCGAGAAACGAGCGCCGGCCAGCAGGAACGCGGCGGTGCCGACCCCCAGCATCAGGGCCTGCTCGGCAGTGCGGCGGGAGGCGATCGACCACGATGCCGATGCGAGGACCACCGCGACGAGCACACCCTGGGTGACCACGACCGGCCGGGCCCGCTGCCACAGGCGGGGCCACGCCGGCCACGACACGGCGATCAGCGCTGCGTACACCGCCAGAAATGCCGCCTGCACCCACCGGTCGTCGATGAAGTCGGTCCCCGGCGGCAGATCGGCCGCCTGCACGCGCACGCGGTACACCGGCCCCTTGGTGACCGCCAGCACGGCGAGCACGAGGACGAGCGTGGGCACGCCCGCGAGGTTGGCACACCCGAGTGGCGCCACAGGCGCTTGGTACGCTCCGACTGCTCCATGGACGCTCCTGCACCCCCGCGCCGACGCGCTGCACCCGGTTGGCTGGTGCATCGGGTGTCGCCCCGGTTGACACCGCTGTGGCGGCGCGGGTTCCGCTTCCTGTTCCTGCTCGACGCCGTCGGCCTCTACGGCGCCATGGTCCTCATCAACACCGTGCGCTTCGGCGCCTCCTGGCCCACCTATCCGTTGTCGCACTACGCCGCCGGCTTCGGCATCGCCACCGCCATCCACCTGGTCATCGGTTACCTCAGCGGGCTGTACGAGCGCGAGCCGCGCCTGGGCAGTCGGCCCTGGCTTCCCCGTGTGGTCGTGGCGACCGGCCTGGGCATTGGCGTACAGGGCATCACCTTCGTGGTGTTCGACCGCTACCTCATGCCCCGCCTCAACCTGATCGTCCTGGGCGTGGTGGGTTCGCTGGTGCTCACCGCCAACCGCTACGTCAGTCGCACCGCCACCCGGTGGTACCAGGGGCCGCCACGGGTGGCGCTGATCGGACCCCCCGACGCCGTCGCCGTCGTGCGGGCTCACCTGCGCCGAAGCGACCGCGCCGCCGTCGTCGTCGCCGAGGCCTCGTCCACCGAGGGACTGACCGAGCGGGTGCGCCGGTCGGGGGCCACCGACGTCCTGCTGCTCGATGTCGACGCCTTCGGGCGCATCTTCCCCGAGCCGTTGGGCACCTGCGAGGCAGCCGGGGTGGGGATCCTGCAGCGCGTGGGTGCACCCGAGACACTGCTCGGCTTGACCGCGGTGCGTGAGGTGGCGGGTATGCCCTTCGTACGCCTGCGGTCCCACACCCTCTCGGCGCACCAGGTGCGCCTGAAGCGACTCATCGACCTCGCCCTGCTCGTGGTGACGGCGCCGGTGAGCGTGCCGGTGGTCGCCCTGCTGGCATCGTATGTGCGCCTCAGAGCGGGTTCACCGGTGCTGTACCGCCAGGAGCGCGTAGGCCGCGACGGGCGCCTGTTCACGCTGCTCAAGTTCCGCACCATGGTGCGCGATGCCGAGACGTCGGGGGCCGTGCTGGCCCGGGCAGCCGACCCCCGGGTGCTGCCCGGTCTGGGTTGGATGCGTTCGACGAGGGCCGACGAGTTGCCCCAGTTGTGGAACGTGCTCAGGGGCGAGATGTCACTCGTGGGCCCCCGCCCCGAACGACCAGAGTTCACGGCGCAACTGGCCCGGCGCATCCCGGGCTACGAGCGCCGGCACGAACTGGCGCCCGGCCTCACCGGCCTGGCGCAGGTCAACGGGCGTTACGACACCGACGCAGCGTTCAAACTGGGGCACGACCTGCAGTACCTCGTGAACTGGTCGCCGGTTCTCGACCTCCAGATCCTCGCCCGCACGGTCTGGGTGGTGGTGGCACGACGTGTCTGAGCCCGACGCCACCACACCATGGCCCCGTGTCGCCGTGGTCATGCCGGTGCGCAACGAGGCCGCCCACCTCGCCGATGCCGTGGCCTCGATCCTCGGGCAGGGCTACGAGGGCGACATCGAAGTGTGCCTGGCAGTTGCGCCGTCCACCGACGGCACCGAGGCCCTGGCCCACCACATCGCCGGGCAGCATGCGGCAGTCCGGGTGGTCCCCAACCCGGCCGGCGTCACCCCGGCGGGACTGAACGCCGCCATCGCAGCGACCACCGGCGACGTCGTCGTGCGGGTCGACGGTCACGCCCGACTGTCGCCGGGATACATCGCCCGGGCCGTGCGCACACTCGAGCGCACCGGGGCGGTGAACGTCGGTGGCGTGCAACGCGCCGAGGGGACCACGCCCCTCGAGCGGGCCATCGCCGTGGCGATGACGTCACCGCTGGGTGCCGGTGGCGCCCGGTTCCACATCGGTGGTGCCGAGGGGCCGGTCGACACCGTGTACCTGGGCGTGTTCCGCCGCTCGGCCCTCGAGGCCGTGGGCGCTTTCGACGAGTCGCTGGTGCGCAATCAGGACTACGAGTTGAACATACGGTTGCGCCGGGCCGGCGGTGTCGTGTGGTTCGACCCGGCACTCTGGGTGTCGTACCGCCCCCGCCCCACCCTGGCCGCCCTGGCCCGTCAGTACGCCGAGTACGGGGCCTGGAAGCGGTTCGTTCTGGCCCGCTACCCCGATTCGGTCAAGGTGCGCCAGGTACTGCCACTGCTCGTCACCACGGCCGTCGTGCTCGGGGTGGTCGTCGCGCCCTGGTGGCGGCGCGCCCTGTGGGCCCCGGCGGCCTACGGGGCCGGCGTCGTGGTCGGTTCGATGGTCACCGCCGGTGTGCGCCAGCCCGGCCTGATGGTGCGGCTCATGGCGGTGCTGCCCACCATGCACCTGGCGTGGGGGCTCGGCTTCTTCGCCGGTGAGCGGCTTCGCCGCCGGCCCTGCCATTAGCCTGCGTGCGCCATGTCCACCACGGCTCCCGACCCCCGCCCCGTGGACGATCTGATCGTTCTCGGCGGGCGGCGACCCTGGCGCGAGGACCTCCCCGAGATCTGGCAGCGGCGCCACTTCGCATGGGCACTGGCGCGCAGCGAGGTCCGGGCGAACCATCTCGACTCGTCCCTGGGTCAGCTGTGGCAGGTGCTCAATCCGGCCTTCATGATCAGCATCTACTTCGTCATCTTCGGCGTGGTGCTCGATGCCCGCCGCGGTGTCGAGCACTACGTGACGTTCCTCGTGACCGGCGTCCTCGTGTTCCGCTTCACCCAGAACATCGTGACGGGTTGCGCCCAGACGCTGACCCGCAACACGGGACTGCTCCGCTCGATCCAGTTCCCGCGCAGTGTGCTGCCGATCTCGGTGGGTCTGGGCGAAGTGCTGACCCTGCTTCCGGGCCTGGTGCTGATCCTCGTCGTGGCCGCCTTCGACGGGGTGCGCCCGGGTTGGGAGCTCGCCCTGCTGCCCCTCGTCCTGACCGGTGCCGGCGCCATGGCACTCGGTTTCGGCTTCATCGTGGCCCGAGCGGCCTCCACGGTTCCCGACGTCAACCAACTGCTGCCCCACGTGTTCCGGGTGCTGCTCTACGTGTCGGGGGTGTTGTTCAGCGTCGACGTCATGATCGACACGGCCTGGGTGCGCGACCTGTTCGCCGTCAACCCGTTCTACTGCGCCATCACCGCCGTGAGGTGGGCGATCCTCGGCGTGCCCACGCCGGCATCGGTGGGCATCAGCCTGGCGCTGTGGTCGCTGGCGACGCTGACGGTCGGCGCCACCTGGTTCCGGCGCGGGGAGCACCGTTATGGAGCCTGAGCCCGACGACCGGCCGCCCGACGTGTCCGCCAACGACGGCGCCGTCGTGGTCCGCGTGAGCGACCTCCACGTCGTCTACCGGGTGTACGAGGACGTGCGCCTCAGCCTGTCGGCCCGCCTGGAGCGTCGGCAGTTGCGCCGGCGGTCACGCCGGGTGCACGCCGTGCGCGGCGTCGGCTTCACCCTGCGCCAGGGGGACTCGCTGGGCATCATGGGGCACAACGGCTCGGGGAAGTCGACGCTGCTGGCGGCGCTCACCGGTCTGTTGCCCATCGAGTCGGGCACCGTCGCCGTGCGCAGTCGCCCCACGCTCCTGGGCGTGAACGCTGCACTGCGGCCTGCGCTGTCGGGTCGGCGCAACATCGAACTGGGCCTGCTGGCCATGGGCATGACGCCGACGGAGGTGTCGGCGCTCACCGAGCCGATCACCGACTTCGCCGGACTGCAGGAGTTCATCGATCTCCCGATGCAGACCTACTCGTCGGGCATGCGGGCGCGACTGGCGTTCTCGATCGCCACCTCGCGCACACCCGACATCCTGCTCATCGACGAGGCCCTGGCCGTCGGCGACGAGGAGTTCCGGCAGCGCTCCGCCGAGCGCATCGCCGAGATCCGCCGCAACTCGGGCGCCGTGATCCTGGTCAGCCACAACCCCCGCGAAGTGCGCGCCACCTGCAACCGGGTGATCTGGATGGACCACGGCGTGGTGCGTGACGACGGACCGCCCAGCCGGGTGGTGGACGCCTACATGCTGTCGCAGCGCCAGGCAGCCGGCCTGGATCACCTGCCGGCGCCCGAGGCATAGCGCTCGAGCACCTCGACGAACCGGGCGCCGTCGCGCTGCCAACTGTGGTTCGCCAGCACGTGGGCGTGGCCGTCCTCGCCCCGCCGGCGGCGTTCGGTCGCATCACCGCACCACGCCAGCACCGCCGCCACCGTCTGCGAGGTCACGGCGTCGGGCCCGAAGGCCGTCGTGACCACACCGCCTCCCGAGGCGTTCACCAATGCCGCCGCCAGTGGGAGTGGCGTGGTGATCACCGGCACCCCCTGGGCGAGGTACTCGACGCACTTGGTGGGCCGTGAGTGGCGATAGTTGGGCTCGTCGTGCAGCAGCGACAGCCCCGCCAACGCCCCGCCCACGCGGGCCATGGCCACCGGATTGGGTTGCGGTCCGTGCCAGGTGATGTCACCGGCGTCGTGGGCGGCGCGCAACCGCGGCTCGATCTCGGCATCGGCGGCCCCGATCAGTTCCACCTGGACGGGCACCGGCGCCTCCCGCAGGCGCCTGCCAACGGCGATCATCTCCTCCACCCCTCGGTCCGTCGAGAGGCGCCCCACGTACACCACGCGCCACGGCTCGACGGGCGGGGCCGCCTCGGGCGGCGTCCAGGTGCTGTTCGGCACCACGGGTGCCTCGCCCAACCGCTCGGCGTAGGCATCCTCGGCGAGCAGCAGTCGATAGCGACGGCGCGCCGCCCACTCGATCGCCCGGACGACACCCCCCACGACGGGGCGCAGTGGCCGGGGGACCCACGAACGGGAGGCCACCAAGGCGGCGAAGTCCTCGTGCACGTCCCACACCAGCGCAGCGCGGCGCCACGGGCCGCGCCACCAACCCAGTACCGGCACCAGTTCCGGATCGTGCACCAACACCACGTCGGGCGGACCCTGCGCACCGACGTCGGTGCGTACGCTCAGGCGCACGGCGCGCCAGGCGCTCACGCGGCGTCGGCCCGCCGCCCGGGGCACGGCACGGCGCACCAGACCGGGCGGGTCGCTGCGCCGCGCCTCGTCACCGGGGTCGGGTGCGATCAGGGTGACGCTGTGGCCCGCTTCGAGCAGCGTTCGTGCCTGACGGTGCACGATCCGAGCGTCGTCCCCCCGGTGGGCGCAGGTGGCGACGAGCACACGCATGGCCGTGCCGGGAACCCGGTCACAGCCGGGTGACGTTGGGTCCCTCGACCCGGCCCCGCGTGTCGAACAGCAGTGGTGCCGTGGCGACGATGCGGTCGAGGTCGTAGGCCCGGTGGGTCTGCAGCAGCACGGCCACATCGCACTGCTGCAACGCCCGGTCCAGGTCGTCCACCAGGTTCAGGGCCTCGCCGTCCACCTCGAAGGCGTCGAGGTGCGGGTCGTGGCCCCACAGATCGGCGCCCAGGCGGCGGAAGTTGCGCACCACCTCGCGCGCCGGGGTCTCGCGGTCGTCGGCGATGTCGGGCTTATAGGTGAGGCCCAGCAACAGCACCTTGGCGCCCCGCACGGCCTTGGCCTGGGTGTTCAGCAGGTCCTGCACCCGACCGACCACGTAGGAGGGCATGCGGTGCGAGATCTCCTGTGCCAGTTCGACGAAGCGGAACTGGTAGCCCAGCGTGCGCACCTGGTGCGACAGGTAGTTGGGGTCGATGGGTATGCAGTGGCCACCCACACCAGGCCCGGGATAGAACGCGGCGAACCCGAACGGCTTGGTCCGGGCCGCCTCGATGGCCGCCCACAGATCCACACCCAGTTCGTGCGAGAACACCGCCATCTCGTTCACCAGAGCGATGTTCACGTGGCGGTACGTGTTCTCGAGCAGCTTGGCCATCTCGGCCTCGCGGGGCCCCTTGGTGCGCACCACGGTCTCGACCACCCGGCCGTAGAACCTCGCCGCCTGCTCCGTGCAGGCCGTCGTCAGGCCACCGACGATCTTGGGGGTGTTGCGCAGGCCGAACACCGGGTTGCCCGGGTCGATGCGCTCGGGCGAGAAGGCGAGGGCGAAATCGACACCCGCCACCAACCCCGACTCTTCCAGGATGCTGCGCACCGGACCATCGGTGGTGCCCGGGTACGTGGTCGACTCGAGCACCACGAGCATGCCCGGGTGCAGGTGGTCGCGGATCATCGAGGCAGCCGACCGCACGGCCCGCAGGTCGGGGGCCTGATGATCGTCGAGCGGTGTGGGCACGCAGATCACGGCCACATCGGCCTGGGCCAGGCACGAGGGATCGGTGGTGGCCCGGAACCCAGCCGCCAGCAGTTCGGCGACGGTGTCGTCGGAGATGTCGTCCACGTGGGACCGCCCGGCATTCAGACCGTCGACCACACGGGAGCTCACGTCGAGTCCCGTGGTGACCACTCCCTGGCGGATCGCCTCGGTCACCAGGGGTAGGCCCACATAGCCGAGGCCGACCACGACGAGTCGCTCATGGGATGACGTCACGAAAGCCCTCCTGCACGGGAACCGTTGCAGCATACGCAGCCGACCCGGCGTCACCGTCGGAGGTCGACCGTGTCAGGGCAGGTACGCCGCCAACTGCAGTTCGACGTCGCTGCTCAGCGCACCCGGGCCCCCGAGCACCACCAGGCGTCCCGGCCGCAGACGTACCAGGGCGCGGCTGATCGACGACGGCAGGGTTCCGTCGGGTACCACGATCACGGGACCCCGCTGGCGTCCGGCGATGGCCGCACCCGCCAGGGCATCGGGGAACGTTCGCCCCGTGGCGGCGAACACGGGCGAACCGGTCGTGAACGTCGCCGCCACCGACGCCGCCGTGGCGTAGCGGTCGGCCCCCTGGATACGTGTGACCTGTGCCGAGGGCACTGCGCCGGCCACCGCGGCGGCCACCGCCGACGACAGCGCCGCCGTGCCGCCCAGCAGCACCACCCGCTGTGGTGCCAGTCGGGCCAACTCACCTGCGACCGGGGCCGGGACGCCGTCTGCGGGCACCAGCAGCACGGGTGCAGCATCGCGCCCGGCCGCCGAGGCGCCGGCCAGGGCGTCGGGGAAACCCAGCCCGGTGGCCACATAGACGGTCGAGGCCCCCGTCGGGAAGGCCTGGCGCGACACCTCGACGGCGGTGGCGTAACGGTCACTCCCCTGGCGCCGCACCACGGTCGCCCGGGGCAGAGCCGCCCGCACGGCGGTCTCCACGCCTGCGGTCACGGCGTTGGTGCCGCCCACCACGATCACCTGTGCGGGTGCCAGGCGCACCAGTTCGGCCCTCACCGACGAAGGCAGCGAACCCGGCGCCGTCAGCAGCACCGGCCCCCTGGCGACCGCGGCGGCCGCACCGGCGGCCAGCGCATCGGCGAAGCCGGCGCCACTCGCCAGGTACACCGTTGGCGCACCCTCCGGGTAGAACGTGGTGGACAACGCGACGGCGGTGGCATAGCGGTCGGCACCGGCGACGCGCTCGGTCGCCGGCACCCCGATGGCGAAGGGCGAGAACCTGTCGGTGACACCGCACACCAGGCGGCCGGCGGTGTCGACCCGGGTGGTGATGTCCCGGCGCCCGGTGGCGCCGGCGAAATGCAGCAGACGCATCTGCGAGGCGTCGACCTCGAGGGCCTCGACGTCGTCGTCGGTGTAGGGCACGCACAGTTCGGCCTGGGTGAAGGTGACGTCCGAGGCGGTCACCTCCACGTAGCGGCCCACGAGTCGCAGCCCCGTCGTGCCGCTCGACGGCTCACCGTTGCGGGGTTGCACCGTCACCGCCCCGGTACCGGCCACGCCGGCGAAGGCGAGTTCCAGCACGCCCTCCTCCAACTCGACGTCCACCGTCACGGGGGCGCCCGGTCGGGTCGACGCTGCGACTCGGGCGGTCACGGGGGCCGGATCGGATGCCGAGCCACCACCACCACCGACGGCACCGCCACCACCGGTGGAGGGGGCCGGAGCAGGCGCAGGTGCAGGCGCAGGTACCGGAGCCGGCGCAACATAGGTGTAGCTGGTGCTGGCCGTGCCGCGTGGTGTGGTCACCACCACGGTCACCGTGCCGGCCGAACCCCGTGCCGGCGCCACTGCGCTCAGGGTGGTGCCCGTCCCCGTCGAGATCGACGTGGCGGCGGCGCCGCCGAAGGTCACCGAGGTGGCCCCGTCGAGGTGCAGGCCGGTGAGACTCACGACGGTGCCTCCGGTGGTCAGCCCTGAGGTCGGGGTCGACGAGGCGATGTGGGGAACCGCCGCCATCACCAGTGGCTCGGTCATGGCGGTCTCGGCCGACACCACCGAGACCGTGCGCGACCCGCCGTCGAGCCGATAGCCCGTCGCCGTGGCAGTGATCGACCACGTACCCGGCCGTACCCCCGGCACGTTGAACGTGTCACCCCCCGGGGTCACCGTGTCCACCACGCTGAACGCCGCCCACGGCGTCGGGGCCACGGCCACGAACGCCAACGTGGTCAGTACGCCTTCCAGCGCGTCGCTGAGTGGCACCAGTACACCGGGCGCAGCAGCCGGTGCAGGGGCCGCCGGATAGGCGATCGTCGCCGTCACCGAACCTCGCTGCACCGGCAGGGTCGCCGAGGCACTCGTCGTCGTGTTCGCCACGATGGTCAGCGCGGTGGAGACGGCGTCGTGCTGCGCCGCCGAGACCGTCACCTGCCAGGAGCCGATCCGCAGTGCGGGCACGACGGCCGTGCCCTGGGCACTGGTCGTCACCGAGGTGACGACGGGTCCGCGGTCCAACGGCGCACCCACCGGCGAGGCCTCCACGTTCACCCGCGTGTTCACCAGGGCGAGGGCCGCCTCGTCGTCGGCGACACTCAGGGACAGCGCCCCGGTCAGGGCCGTCATGGCCACCGCCGCCGATGCGGTGCCGCCCGAACTGACGGCGACGCGTTGCGTTGCGCCGGCGAACGAGCCCGACACCAGGGTCAGGTCCCACTCCCCCGGACGCACGCCGACGATGGTGAACGACCCGTCACTCGCCGTGGTGGTGTTCACCTCCCGAGCCCCCCACGGCGTGCCCACCGCCGGAGCCAACGAGGCCACCACCGGTGCCGGATTGCTGGGCAGGGCACTGGCGGTCACGGCGATCGCACCGGTCTGCACCGACACGGTCACGTCGACGGTGGCGCGGGGCTCGCTCCCCATGGTCAGGGTGAACGCCTGCGGGGCACTACTCGGGTATCCCAACACCGAAACGGTCACATTCCACGCGCCCACGGGAACACCGTTCAGGGTGTACCGGCCCGCCGGGTCGGTGGTGACCGCCGTCGAGAGCGCCGAACCCGTGGGCGACGACACCAGCGACAGGGTGATGGCGGTACTGCCCAGTGTCGGTGCGAGGCCGGGGTCGGTGGCGTCGCGGAGCACGCCGGTGAGCGTCCCGGTGTCGGCTTGCGTCGACGCCAGGGCTCGCGACACGTCGAGGCGTTCGAGGCCGACCACCGTGCCCGTTGCCCGCGAGTCGGCGATCACCGTCGGCGTGAGGCGTGCAGCGGCGATCAGCGAGGCGGTACTGGCACTGGTGGTCGCCTGACGCAGCAGCACGATGGCACCCGCCACATGAGGGGCCGCCATGGAGGTGCCTCCGGCGCAGGCGAAACCCGACGACGCGACGGTGGTGGGCACCGACGAGCAGATCGACTCGCCGGGAGCCATCAGACCTGCGTCGGCCACCCGTTGACTCACGTTGCTGAACGACGCCACACCATCGGTGGTGGTGCTTGCTCCCACGGGGAGGGCCCCGCTGATGCAGGCCGGCCAACTCGCCTCGGTGCGCTTGGACGAGTTGCCCGCTGCGATCACCGTGACGACACCCCGGGTGCGCAACTGTTCGATCAACGCCGTGGTCTGGGGCCGGAAGGTGTCGCACGTGCCGGTGAAGAACACATCCGAGCCCAGACTCATGTTCACGGCCGACACCGTGGTCAACCCGGCGTCGATCAGGTCGCGCACATAGGTCAGGCCGCGGTCGACATCGAGCAGCGAGCCCGAGCCGTCGGCGTCGAACACCTTCACGGCGACGATGTCGGAGTTGCGGGCCACGCCCCGCAACGTTCGAAAGCTCACCCTCGCCTGTGTGCCCGCAGCGATGCCGGCCACATGCGTCCCGTGCCATCGTCCGGGGTCGTGGGCGGCCATGCCGCGCCCGTGCAGGCCGGTGTCGACACTGCAGGTGGTCCGGTTGAAGCAGGCCTCGAACGTCACACGGCTGGCGCCGGCATCGTTGCGGAAGAAGGCGTGGTCCCACTGGATTCCGTCGTCGATGATCACCACGCTTCGTCCCGACCCGTCGGCGCGGCCGCCCGACAGGGCCGTCTCCAACTGTGCACTCGTGGCGTTGATCACCCCCAGGCTGGTGTCGAGCATCAGATGGACCGGCACGTCCGCCCTGACCGCGACGACGCCGTCCTGTGCGGCGAGCGCCGCCGGGTCGTCGGTTGCCACGGCCACGAAGGGAAGGGCGCCGTAGTCGAACAGCACCTCGGCCTGCGACCCGTCGACCACCCGGGCTCGCACCGCCTGTGTGCGCAGTGCCTCGCCGAATGCACCACCCACCCGCATCAGCCAGGGCGACACGGCCCGGGGATCGAGTTCCACCACGTACCGTTCGGTGGGGCCCGTCTGGTTCAGGCTCCCGGCCTGCACCACCGGCAGAGGGATCGGCGCGCAGGCGATGGCCACAGTGACCACCACCGCCCCCGCTCGCCGTCGCAGTCGCCACACCATTGGGTCGACACTAATGACGAGTGGCCGCCGTGAGGGTTCGTCACCACGGGACGACGGTCACCTCCGGTGCGCCCTCCACGACACCCAGTGCGCTCGGGCGGCCGACGGTGATCAGATTCTGGCACCGCACCTGTTCGCCGGCCGACAGCAGCCGGGCACGCCGGTCGGCCAGCAGGCGCATGATGGCGAGATCGAGGCCGGCATCGAGGTCATCGAGGCCAGGTGGCTCATGCCACAGGGCCAGTGACCTTCCGGCCCCGGCAGCCCGCACCACCTGCGTCACGGCATCGCTCACACCGGAGGCTCCCGCCGACAGGTCGCCTCTCACCACCACGTCGACGAAGCTGCTCGCCGTCCCGCCGGTCAGCGCCAGCGGCGCGGGAAAGGGTCGGGGGGCGTCGGGGTGCCAGGGCAGGTCCCGAGGGAAGCGTTCGCTGCGGTGCCAGGCGGTGAAGGCGTCGAGGTACTGGCGCCGCGCCCCGTACAGGTGCCACAGCGAGCGCATACCCGTGGTGGCCGACGAGGTCAGGGATGTCTCGTGCCGCAGCGACAGCGTCAGCGGCGCCCGGCGCAGCAGATGTGCGATGGCGGGAGCACCGAAGCGGGCCTCGAGGCGTTTCACGAACTCGAAGTCGGCGCCTCCCCGCACACCGGCGTCCCAGGGTCCGACCACCGAGAAGATCTCACGGCGCACCATCAGCGACGCCGTGTTCTTGCCGACCAGCTTGTAGGGGTGCCGACCGTGGGGCTGGAAGTGCAGATGCTCGTCGACGCGCACCAGGTGGGTGGCGTTGGCCACCAGGTCGGGGTGGGCGAGCAGATGGCGCACCTGCCGGTCGATCCGCTGCGGATGCGCCCAGTCGTCGGCGTCGTGCACGGTGACGAAGGCACCCGTAGCCCGTTCCAGTCCGGCGTTGCGCGCCGCGTAGGCGCCCCGGTTCACCGGCTGGCGCACCAGCGACAGCCGCACGTCATCGCGCGCCAGTTGTCGAACGATTTCGGCCGTCTCGTCGCCCCCGGCGTCCTCGACCACGATGATCTGGAGGTGGGGGTAGGTCTGGGCCTGCAACGAGGCCAGCGCGTGCGCGATGGTCGCTGCCGCCCGATAAGCGGGCACGATGACGGTGACCAGAGGGTTCAGCGCAGCGTCGACCGCCTCCAGCGGCGAACGGTAGGTGGGCAGCACCGGCAGATCGGCGAAGGTCGCCACCGGTCGGGTGATGCGCAGCGGATCGCATCCGGCCGCGACCAGCAGGGTGTCGATGGAGGTGAGCCGGTCGGCGAGGGAACCGAGGTCGGCCAGGTGCAGACGCACATGAGCGTCGTCGGGGTACCGGGAGGTGGCCTCGGCCAGGACGGCACGGGCACCGGCCTCGTCACCCCGCAGTCGGGCGATATGAGCAGCCACCACCGCCTGATCGACCGCGCTGGTGTCGAGGTGATCGGCCACAGCCTCGGCCAGGTCGACCTCTCCGTTCATGACCGCCCAGGCGCCCAGGTGGTGGGCGGCCGCGGTGACCACCTCCGCAGGCTCGGTGACCGGGGTGAGCCGGGCCTCGAGCGCCGGCCGTGCCACGGTCGCCAGCCCCGCCCACAGCGCATCGCCCAAGCGGTGGACCGGCTCGAGGTCGACCACCGGGGCCGGTTCGGGTGCGACGGTTGCCGCGTTGGGTGCGTCACGAGTTGCCGGCGGGGTCGCTGGTGGGACACCGCGTCGTGGCACCAGGCGCCGGAGGATCCGGGCGGCGAGGGAGCGGCGGGCCATATCTCGGACCGTAGTTGGTGGGTGTGGCGCGATGGGTCCGTCCGCAGAACCAGACCCGGTCTGCAGCGATTAGCCTGAGCCGGTGCCCGTACCGGCCCCGAAACCGTGGCGTCGCCCGCCGCCCGATCCCCTCCCTGTCGATCTCGACGACGAAGCCTCGGCGCTGGACCTCATCGACCGCATACGCGGCCTGCGGCTCAACGGCGCCGAGACGTTCGAGGTGTGGCTGCAGCAGCGGACCGACGCCGAATATGCGGCGTCACTGCTGATCGCCCACGCCGGCCTGACCGACGAGACCCGGGCGGAACTCGAGCGAGAGGCCACGCTGCTCAGGCGCCAGGCGAACCCGCCCAGTTCGGGAGCCCGCGTGTGGACCCGTTCCGACGAGCGCATCTCCTCGGCCAGCGAGGTGGACGATCCTCGCCTTGCCGAAGCACGGGCCTACGACATGATCGACCGGATGCGCAGCCTGCGACTCAACGGCGCCACCGCCGGCGTCGACCTGTACACCGAGCGCGCCTACCTGTTGTCGCAGAGCCAGTTGCTCCTGACCACGGCCACCTTGCGCCCCGCCACCCGGCGCGCCCTGGCCACCGAGGTCGACCTGCTGGACCAGTGGAGCGACCGGGTCACCTCGTCCGCCGATTCGCTGGCGCACCTCACATCACGTCCGACGGTTCCCGTGCGCGAGGCCGCAGCCGAACCTGCCGAGGCCGTCGAAGAAGCGCCCGTCGAGCCCACACCCGTGATCGAGACCAAGCGGCCGGGCTTCTGGCGGCGGTTGTTCGGGCGCCGCTCCGGCAGCGTCAGCGGCGGGGCCCCCTGATCCCGGCCAGTTCGAAGGCCGCCAGTTGCGGCAGCGAGGCGGGCGCTCGGTAGGCACCGCTCACCGTCACCCGGAAGGTGTCGCCCACCCGCTCGAGCACGCTGATCGTCACGCCGTTAACCGTCATCGACTCGCCCACGTCCAGCACATGGTCCGTCGAGCACACGGTGTCGTTGGGCCCACCGCACTCGCCCTGGTCGACTGGCCCACGAGCCTGGGCGGTTCGCCGGGTGATCCCTGCGCAGCGTTCGGCGAAGGCGTCGTCGCCACAGGCGGTCGCGCGCTGGTCGATTCGATGCACCACCACACCCTCGGCATCGAGGTACTCGTCGTACCCGGTCGCCGGCCGGGCCTCGATGGTCATGAGGGCCTGCTCGTCGACGGCGTAGGGCACCGCCACCATCTGCAGGCCGGCGGTCGCCGGTGGCGACAGGGTGTAGGTGCCCGTGCCGGTCGTGTGGATCTGCACCTGGTCGTCGTCGATCCACCCGGCTGACAGGCGGTTGAACGCCAACGTGTGCTGTGGTTCGCAGGCGAAGCGGATGCGGCCTCCGGGCACCTGACGCTCGCACAGCCCGTTGGCGGGATCACCGCTCATCACATCCATGGCGTTGTCGTACTCCCACGACCCCAGGTACGAGTGTGGCCAGCTCAGTGTGTGCCCGATCTCGTGGACGCCGATCGTGGGGCTGGGCAGGTCGAAGACGCTCCCGCCACCCAGATACACGCCGCGCTCGGACTCAGAGGGCGGCCCACTCCCGAGGCCCTCGGCCAGTCCGGGCCCGGCGAAGCCACCACCGTCCGAGCGGTTCGACACTGCCAGCACGTTGGTGTAGGGGGCCTCGGTGCTGGCCTTGGCCTGGTCGAGGCAGTCGTCGGGGTCATCGAATCGTCCCAGGGTCAGTGAACCAAGCGCCGTGAACGTCACCCGGAAACGCCCTCTGGACACCTCCCGGTAGTACGTGCTGATGTTCGTGGTCGCCCACGCCACCACCCCCTCGGCGGTCACCGCGACGTCGAGTGGGTCGTCGGAGTAGACGGCCGAATTGGTGGGCACCTCGCACACCCACACCCCCACCCGGTCGGTGCCCAGGTACGCGAGTTCGTCGGGCAGTGCCACCAGGCGGATCTTGGCGTCGTTGTCGGGGGGCACCACCACCGTGCCGCCACCGGACGCACCCGGAGTGCACGAGGTCGATGAGGCCGTGGACGCCGACCCGGTGAGGTAGCCGGTGACGTCGACGATCAGGTGTGTGGAGGCGGAGGTGAACAGGCACACCGAGCCATCGGGCCCGACACCGGCCACCACGGCGTTGGGAATGGTCTGGTTCGGGTCGAAGTTCACATTCGAGGTGGCCGGTTGTGCCACACCGGCCGGATACGCCGTGATGTACCCCCCGCCCTGGGGTCCGGTGACCGTCACGTTCAGCACCACGGCAGTCGCCGAACTGGGCACGCCCACCCGACCGGTGACGGGAAGCCGAAGGATCGAGCCCGCACTGCGCAGGCCGGCGCCGGCCTGCTGCCCATCACCCGTGGCGCCTCCCGGCCGCGTGTCCAGAACTCGCGACGGCGCCGCCAACGATGCCAACGGGCCTCCGCCGATGAACGACCCACCGACGTCGACGATGACATGGGTCGTGCCACTGGCGAACACGCACACGCGCCCACCCGAACCAGGGCGGGCGATCACGGCGTTGGCGACCGTGTCGCCGGCCTCGTAGTTGAGGCTCGAGGCGTTCGGCCGACTGGACCCGCACGGGTACACCGTGAGGTATCCCGCCTGTTGGGCCCCGGTGACGGTGACGTTCAGGGCCAAGGCGGCAGCGTCTGCCGGAAGACCGGCCGTACCGGCGGCCGGCACCGACAGCGTGTCGCCGCCGACCAACTGGCCTGCGACCCGGCCACGAGTGTCCGCCAGGCGGGCCGGCGACGAGAGTGGCTCGAAAGTGTCCTCGCCGCTGAAGTAGCCGGTGATGTCGAGGATGACGTGAGTGGGAACCGAAGCGAACAGGCGCACCGAACCCGTCGTGCCCACCACGGCGGCGTTGGCGATGGTCTGGCCGGCATCGAAGTTCAGCGTGGACGTCGGAGGCTGCGCGCCGCCCGGCCACAGGGTCACGTAGCCCCCGCTCTGGGAACCGGTCACCGTCACGTTGACCACGACCGCCGTGGCGCCCGAGGGCACACCAGCCCGACCGCGCACCGTGACCTGCTCCGACGGCCGGCCTGTGGTGCCGACCAGGCCCGCACCGCTGAACTCCCCGTCGATGGTGAGCCCCGGGCCGCGCGTGTCGAGCAGGCGAGCCGGCGAGGCCAGGGCGACGAAGGTTCCCGCCGCCCTGGCAGGTGCTGACGGGGTGGCCAACACGACCGAGATCGACACGGTGAGCATGACCAGGGTGAGCACGACCCGTGAAACTCTGCGAGGCACGTGCGGAGTCTGTCACGCCCGTGTGGCACTGCCTTCACGAGTCACGGGTGCGGAGCAGGGCTCGGTTCAGCCGATCGGGCTATCGACGCCGCTTCGAGCGCCGGGGAACATCGATGCCTCCCCCACCACCAGAGGTTCCGATGCGTCGATTCCCTCATGCGGCTGTCCTGATGATCCTCGTCGCGGTGTTCACCTGGGGCCTACCGCCGTCGCCTGCCGGGGCCGACACCGTGCTGGCGCCGAATCCACACGTTCCCCGAGGTCCGGGGCTCGCACCGGAACGATGCGTGGACGTCATGTTCCTGGGATTCCGAGGCAGCGGTGAGCACCCTCGGGGCCGAACCCGGACGGGGAGCACCTCATCCGAGCGACCCGTCCCCTGGTCCGCGGACGACTTCACGGTCCCCGACACCGACCGCCAGCGCACCGAACACGGGACGTCGGCTGCCGACGATCGGCTGGGGCCCACGCTGGGCGCGCTCTACGAGGCGCTGCGCCGCCGGGTGTCGCAGCAGGGCCGCACCGTCGGGTTCTGGAGCGTCGGTGTCGACGACAGTCCGGGCTTCGGATACGGCGCCCTGTACCGGGCGCCCCCCGTCGATGTCGCCAACCTGGCCCAGTACCTCACCTCGATGTCCCTCGACAGTCTCGCCATCGGCCTCGGGCGCGAACTCGAGTCGTTGTTCATCGGCGGCAACGGCCGGCCGCCCCACTGCCCAGGCACCTCAGTCGTCGTCGCAGGTTTCTCGCAGGGCGCCGTGGTGGCTCGGGCCGTCGTGCTGACACTCCAGGAGCGTCTGCAGCGGGCCGGACGCACCTCCGGTCCGGTACGCGATGTCGTCCTCATCGGCGATCCCCTGTTCCGCCGGGGCGAACACCGCACCCACGGCGTCGTGCATCCCAGCGACCACCAGGTGGACGGTCTGCTGCGCATCGACCTGGTGCGCCTGTGCGACCGCACGCTCACCACGCGCATGATGTGTGCGTTCACGGCCATGGGTACCACGTCGGCGCGCACCTGGTTCCGCGAGGTCTGGCGTTCGCTCGGCGAGTTCGCCCGCCTGCACCCACGCCTTCTGCAGGTGGGTGCTGCCGCCATCGAACGGGGTGGCACCCGGGTCCATCTGGTCTGCGACTCGGGCGATGTCGTGTGCTCGCCGCTTCGGGTGGTCACCGCCGTGCGGTGGGACTCGGACTTTCCCGAACTCTTCATGCGCCGTCCCGAACGGACGATCCATGGCAGCTACGGCCGCACCGTTCCCTGGGACGCAGCGGTGGGCGAACTCGATGCCGTGGGTCTGGTCGAGCGCCGGACGACACCCGCCTGACGAGTCGCCCGAGACACCGCTTTCACAACGAAATCACAACACACCATTGCGTACCGCCCCTGGAGCGGCGTAGGTTGCCAACCTGCTGACGGATAGGACGAACCGTCTGCAGGGCAAGCGGTCTTTGCAGGGGATCATCCGACGTCCACCGCTACGAGGTGGGTGGACCATGGCCGGTGGGCGGACCGGCGATGGGGGGTGGACGCACTTCCACTCGTACGGCGATGGTCCCCTGCACCGACTGCTCGAGCCCCAGCAGTAACGTTCGGTCATGGCTGCCTCACGCCGTCCCGGTCGATCCCTTGCCTGGTCAGCACTGGTGATCGCTTCATGCAGCGTCGGACTGCTGTCCCAGGTCGGCGGGTCGCCCGTCGCCAGCGCCACGGCCCCGTCGTCGAACGACGGACTGTTCCTCCACTGGGACGCCTCCGCAGCCGACAGTCTCCGCGACATCGCTGGCGGATCGCTCGAGCACGGCGAGCAAGTGGGCCGATGGGTCGATCTCGCATCCGGCGTCACGGCCTCGGCAGCCGTATCGGGCTACGGTCCCACGCGGGGCCGCTCTTCTCGACCGCAGGGGGCCAACCCCGCCTGATCTTCGACGAGAACGGCGAGCGGGGCCTGACCACGGCACCGCTGGCCCTGTTCACCGGTGGCAGCAGTGGACTGACGGTGATCGCCGTGATCAAGCCGACCGACGTGATCCAGCAGCGATTCCTGCTCATGCACGCCACGGGCAACTGCACCACGAACTTCGAACTGGGTGTGTCGACGGGTAGCGGCGGTGACGGGAACTGGGGTCTGCACCGCGGTTGCGGTGACGCCGTGGTGACCCCCAACGCCACGCTGGTCGCCGGCCAGCCCGTCATCGTGGTGACACGAGTGGCAACCAGTGGCACCAACCCCAACCAGGTGACGTTCCGCGTGAACGGCGTGGCGCCCGTCTCCCAACAGAACGGCGGTGGGTGGTTGAACGCAGGCTCCTACTCGACGAGTAGCGACCGTCTGCGGATCGGCTGGCGCGACGACACGGGTGCGGGAGCGAACCCGAACTCCTTCTTCCAAGGCGAGGTGTCCGAGATCCTCACCTTCGACCGCCCCCTGAGCGACGTGCGGTTGAGCGAGATCGAACAGCATCTCGACGACAAGTGGCGAGCCGGCGGTTTCGTCCCCGGAACGGTCGGCCAACTGGGTGCCACGGCGACGCAGAGCGGAGCCACCATCGCCTGGACGGCCGCCGACGGGCGGGGCAGCACGATCACCGGCTACGACGTGACCGTGAGTGCAGGCAGCACGACAGTGGCCACCTGCGCCCTTCGTGGCCTCCCACCCACGACGTCGTGCACGGTCGGGGGCCTGTCGGCCTCGACGACCTATGCGGTGTCGGTGTCGGCCACCAACTCCTTCGGCATGGGGGCGGTTACCGCCAGTGCATTCGCGACCCAGGCTCCCCCGCCACCTCCGGTGCTTCCCGACGCTGCCGGCGCGCCCCTGCCACGAGGTCTGGACGAACTGGTCGCGCGGCCGGTCCCCACCAGTTCTCCTCCTCCTCCCGCAACCACCGAGGCTCCGACGCCGACGTCCACACCGGTCCCGTCTGTCCCGGCGGACAATCAGGCGCCCCCGGCCACCCCGTCCCCCCTGCCCGTGCAACCCGCGCCGCCTGGCGCCGGATTCATCGAGGCCGAACTGGACGGCACACCCGTCGGCGTCGAGTTGCTGCAGGTGGCGACCGACCAGTGGGCCGTATCGGGTGCCGGGTTCCGACTGGACCTCCGCCTGCAGGGCATCGGTTCCGGTGGCGGTGGCGACGCCGACGGCGCCGGTGTCATCACGCTGCAGACAGGTGGCGACGTGGTCACCTCTGGGGAGGGTTTCCTTCCCGGATCGCTGGTGGACGTGTGGCTGTTCTCCGAACCGCGCCTCCTGGCTCGGCTGAGCGTGGACGGGACCGGGCGCTTCGAGGGCCTGCTCCCCGTGCCCGGCGACCTCGACGTCGGTGAGCACACACTGCAGGTGAACGGCCTGACGACGGTGGGCCTTCGCCGTTCGCTGAGCCTGGGGGTGCTGGTCACCCAGGCGACCGCCCCTCTCGCCGCTCCCGAGTTGCCGTCGACTGGCTGGACCCCGGGCGCCGCCGTTGCGTGGGCTGGGCTGCTGGCGGTGCTCGGCCTGGTGGTGCTGGCCGGCCGACGAGCCGCCCGACGACCCTGACGCCGACCGGCGATCAGGCCAGTCGGCGTCGGCGACCGACCAGTAGCACCCCGCCCGACACGACGAGTGCCAGCACCCACGCCAACGGACTCAGACCCTCACCCGTCGAGGGCAACTCGCCCTCACCCGGTGTCGGCGTGGCAACAGGCGCCACCACCACACCCAGGTTCGCCGTACGCAGCTCGCCGTCGAGGCTGGTTCCGTTCACCTGCAGTGTGTGCTGACCCACCTCGACACCGGCCAGCGGCACCGAGCCGCCGAACGTGCCGTCATCGCCCACGGTCAGTTCGCCCAGGAACATCGGCTCCGAGAACAGCCACACGTACACCGGGGTGCCGGGCAGAAAGCCGTCACCGGCCACGCGGGCCGAACCGTTGCTCTCCAGTTGGATCACCTGACGACCGGCATCATCGGTCTGCACCGTGCAGCCCGCCTCACAGTCACCGGCCAGGCGCAACTCGAAGTCCGCTCCGCGTAGCACCAGGTCCGTGGCGTTCTCCACCACTACTTCCACCGGCGTGGCGACGCCGTTCTGCGTCACCGACGACTCGCCGGGCTGCAACGTGGGCAATGCGCCCGACGGGTCGGCGGGCACCGGAACCGGTGGCACGGTCGTCGTGGGAGGTGCCGGCGTGGTCGCTGGCGCAACCGTCGTTGTCGGCGGGGCCAACGTGGTCGTGGGAACCGGCTCGGCCACGAGCGACGGCAGCTGCGGCGGCAGCACTGCAGCCGACTCGAATCGGGCCGACACCGTCTGGTCGCCAGCCATGATCACGGTGCACGTCCCGGCGCCGGAGCACGAACCACCCCAGGCCGCCAGGCGCTGTCCTTCGCCGGGTGTCGCCGTGAGCACCACGGCATTCCCCGACGGGTACTGAGCCGAGCATGAGGCACCGCACGCGATACCTGCTGGTGACGACGTCACCGA
>Ga0169931_10002295_pt1 | contig 31230 bp, 29 predicted proteins | sample Kivu_15m_20L_FD_129675 | JGI IMG/M metagenome (GOLD analysis project Ga0169931, IMG submission 129675) | Freshwater microbial communities from Lake Kivu, Western Province, Rwanda to study Microbial Dark Matter (Phase II) - Kivu_15m_20L... | ecosystem: Environmental > Aquatic > Freshwater > Lake...
ACGGCCACGACGCTGGTCGCTGGGCTCGCCAAGGCGCACAGCGATAAGCGACTGGATGAAAAGCTGGCAGCGCTGGCAAAGCCAAAGTTGCTGATCGTCGATGAGCTCGGCTATCTGCCGCTTGAGCCAGACGCTGCACATCTGTTCTTCCAGCTGGTAAGCCGGCGCTATGAAGAAGGCGCCATGCTCGTCACGTCAAACCGCAGCGTGGCCGAATGGGGCACAGTATTCGCTGATCCTGTCGTCGCCACGGCGATCCTCGATCGCATGCTTCATCACAGCCATGTCCTGACCATCCGCGGCGACAGCGACCGGCTACGCGCCAAGCGCAAAAGCGGCCTGATCCGGCCAGCCGTCGGTGACCCAACTACGGTCGGCTCCGCCTTCCTCCGTTCCGTCAGCGACGGCCATCAACCGAGACCATAAATCATGACCCAACGGAGGGGGCAGTTCTTCGTGACGCAAAGGGGGCAGTACCGGATGGCGTTTGACTAATCAAAACGTAGGCGGGGTGCGAAGACGAGCACGAGAGGTCCAAAAAACGGTCGTAGCGCATCCGAAAAACGGGCGTCAAACAAGCGAGATCGGCGCCGCCTCTTGGTAGTTGCCGCTATCGCCAGGCCCGAGTCACCGCATCGTCAGCCGAGCATCGGCCGGGCCAGTCCAAGCTCATACAATCCCCCGAAGTCACAGATTTTATACGGCTTTTTCTTACCAACAAATTTTCGATTTGTTCGATTATTGCGTTTCGTTCGAATTGGTGCGATATAGCATCGTCGGAGGATCAACTATGTCTGCTGCCGCTCTCAAACTTCGTCTCCCTTCGACCGACGAGCAGAATCTCGCCCGGCAGGCCTACCGACGCATCCACAGCGATCCGGCGCATCACGCGCCGGTCAAAATCGTCACGCCACAAGGCGACCCGCTCGAACTGCCCGCCGAAGCGGCGCAATTGCTCATCGACATCCTCGATCACATGGCCCGCGGCGATGCGGTCACATTGATCCCGGTCAGTGCCGAATTGACGACGCAACAAGCTGCCGATTTGCTCAACGTCTCGCGTCCAACGCTGGTGAGACTTCTAGATGAAGGCCGACTTGCCTATCACAAGCCAGGCCGTCACCGGCGCCTCAAGTTTGAGGAGGTGATGCGCTACAGACAGGAAAGCGAGAGGGCACGCAACGACGCGCTCGATGAACTGGCGGCCATTGGTCAGGACATCGAACGCGAATGATCGGCGGACGACGCTTCGCCGTTGTGTATGACGCCTGCGTGCTGTTTCCTTTCACGCTGCGCGATTTCCTGCTGCGACTTCGGCAAAGCAATCTCTTCAGGGCGCATTGGACGGTCGAGATCCACGACGAATGGACCTCTGCCGTTCTCGGCCGCTACCCCGACGCCGATCCAACAAAGATCGCCCGCACGCGCGCACTCATGGATGACCATTTTCCCGATGCGCTTGTCACCGGCCATGAACCGCTGATCGCTTCGCCTGTCCTACCTGATGCGAACGACCGTCATGTCTTAGCCGCCGCCATCAAGTCCGGCGCTAGCTTGATCGTCACCACCAATCTGGCCGACCTTCCACCGGCAGCCTTGGCGCCGTTCGATGTGGAAGCCATCCACCCCGATGATTTCGTGCTTGATCTGATGGACTTGTCTGAGGGCGCGGTTGTGGCGGCGGCCAAAAGAGCGCGCACAGCACTCAACGCGCCGACGATCACCGCAGACGATTATCTTGCCCGCCTCGCTGCGAACGGGCTCCTCAACACCGCCGGCAAATTGAAAGAGTTCGCCGAAGTTATCTGAGTCAGCTTTTTGACAAACCGCGCGCCGTCGCGAATGAACTTTGCCGCTTCTCCGATTGAGCGAGCGGTGCTTTTCCACCCATTTCCGACCATTTCCGACTCGCTTCCCGCCCTACCTAGGCGGCGCAAGTATCATTATCCCGGCGGAGCCAGCGCGGCGCGGTTTTGCAGAGCTTCCAGACGGACAATCGGAAGACCGACGCGCTTCGGCTCCATGTGCAACCAAGGGGAGAGCGATCCGGGGTCATGGCCGCATTCTGGAAACTGCATTGGAGGCTGACGCTAGTGGCTCCACAATCTCCAGCTTTGGCTTAACTTTGCTGAGTTGGTCGTTCCAGTTCTCCAGGATTTCGAACAGTTTTTCCGTTTCACCGAAGCTGCCGGTGAAGTTCGAAATAAGTGCCTCGCCCTCCACCAACCTTTCCACCGACAGGAGCAGAAACGGCTGGCCCTGGACATGCGTTTGAACCCGCCCGCCAGGCGCCAGCATCCCTTATCCTGGCAGATACGGGCGCTCGCATCGACCGGCGGTGGATTCGTGGACTATTCCGCCCTGCGCCAAACCAAGCGCCGGTTTTCGCAGGCGGGCGGCTTTCATTGCGCCGCGTGAGCCACGGGATCGGATACGCCCCCACCGCCAGGCGACGGGCGCGTGACCTTTCAGCCAGATTCCCGCAAGGACTTCGCTTTCGATCTCTCTTTTGCAAGTGAACCGGGCATTTTCACCGGGTATTTTTACTGGGCATCGGGAGACCAATTTGCACCCGACTGCGTCCACCACCATCACCTCCCCACCCAGAGACTGCGCAGCGAGACAACAGCCCCTCCGGAAATGCCGTCACACGAACAGCGGCTGGGTGTTTGGCCAGGATCAAAGCCTGCCTGAGATGTGTCTGCTTTCATTAATCATCAGATCCGGCGTCCGCTGCATTCAGGCTGGACGCAGGAGGATAGGCTCACACGTATCTTGCTCAAGGAGGCTAACATGACGACGAAGGACATTGAACGTCCTCAGACCAAGCAGCCTGCGCAGACGCAGACCCCGCCTGCGCGCCGCTCCAGCCCTTTCGATCTTATACAGACCGAAATTGACCGGGTATTTGACCGGTTCAACGGCTTCAATGTCTGGAACTGGCCAGGCGGTACGGGTGAGCGGATATTCTCACCGAGCATGCAGGTCGTTGAAACCGACGATGCAATCGAGGTGACGACGGAACTCCCCGGCATTGAGGACAAGGATGTCGAAATCAGCGTCGCTGACGGCGTCCTGACGATCCGGGGCGAAAAGAAATCCGAGAAGGATGAAACAAAGAAAAACTACCGCCTGGTCGAGCGCGCCTATGGCTCCTTCGAAAGAGCCCTGGCGCTACCGGCGGGCGTTGACGCCTCGAAAGTCGACGCCCGGATGAACAGGGGCGTACTGAAGGTCGTCATTCCGCGTCCCGCGGCCGCAAAAGCCCAGCAGGTCAGGATAACGACAGAGTAGGCGGTGTGAACCAGCCCCGCCGGTCCGCGCTCGCCTCAGATCCCTCGCGCGGACCGGCGGGGCGAGGCTGTCGCCGCTTAAGCGCCCCGCACGCTCTCAGGCTGCGGGGCGCACGTCTGTGTCCGCCTGCGAGGCCATCGTGAACCCGATGCTGATGCATGAGGCCAATGCACAGGCCTCCCGCCTCATCTGGCAGACCCGCTATGCGGCGCCCGGCGAGCGCGCGCCCTCCGACACATTCGCTCGGGTCGCACGCGCCCTCGCCGCCCCTGAAGCCGATCCGGCGGCCTGGGAGGCGCGCTTCCTGTCAGTGCTTGAAGACATGCGTTTTCTGCCGGCGGGCCGGATTCTCGCCGGCGCCGGGCTCAGCGAGGCGCCCACGCTGTGCAGCTGCTTTGTCCTCGACAGGCTTGAGGATACGCCAGAAGGCATCATAGCGGGCCTTGGCGCAGGGATAGCTACGCTCCTTGACGGCGGAGGCGTTGGCGTCGACTTTTCTCCGCTGAGCCCTGCAGGCGCGCCAGCGCGGAAGGGACCGCCAGCGCCCGGACCCGTGGCGTTCATGCACCTCTGGCAGGCCGCGACAGACGCTTTTCTGTCCCATGCCCGGCGGCGGGGCGCCCTGATGGCGAGCCTGAGATGCGACCATCCCGATATCGAGGCCTTCCTCGCCGCCAAGGCCAGCCCCGGCGTGCTGAGCCGGTTCAACCTGTCGGTGCAGATCACGGAGGCCTTTCTGGCCGCCGTTGCGGACGACGCCGACTGGCCGCTTGTCGTCTCAGACACGCGCCATCGCACGCTGAGGGCCCGGGCGCTCTTTGAGAGTATGGCCCGTAGCGCCTATGAGACCGGCGAGCCCGGATTTCTCTTCACCGATCAGATTAGGCGCGAGAACAATCTCTGGTGGCTTGAGGAGATCACCGCGTGCAATCCGTGCGGCGAGGCCCCATTGCCGCCAGGCGGAGCCTGCGTGCTGGGCTCTCTTAATCTGACCCGCTTTGTCAGGCATCCCTTCAGCCCCGAGGCCTCTGTTGATATAGACGCCCTGGGCGCGGTTACGCGGACCGCCGTGCGCTGTCTCGATAATGTCCTCGACCTGACGCACTTTCCTCTCGAGGCTCAGGCGGAGGTCGCCCGCGCCAGCCGGCGCATCGGTCTTGGCTTTACCGGACTTGGCGATGCGCTTGTCATGCTCGGACAGACGTATGGCGATGAACGCTCCCTGGAGACAGCCGCAGCCATCATGCGCCGGATGCGCGATGAGGCTTACGCAGCCTCCGTCAGCCTTGCACAGGAAAAGGGCGCCTTTCCGGCCTTCAAAGCCGGGCCCTATCTGGCCAGCGGCTTTGCGCGCCGCCTGCCGGAGGACCTGCGCGCTCATATCGCCCGTCATGGCATACGTAACAGCCACCTTCTCTCGATTGCTCCGACCGGCTCGATCAGCCTGCTGGCGGGCGGCGTATCGAGCGGCGTCGAGCCGATCTTCGCGCCTGTCCAGACCCGTATGCTGCGCGAGGCGGACGGAGGGACCGTCAGCTGCGAGCTGACAGACCCGGCGCTCCATCTGTGGCGGTCAGGCGACCGGGGCGATCAGAGCCTGCCTGCAGGCTTTATCAGCGCCCACGGCTTAAGCCTTGAGGCTCATATCGAGATGCAGGCGAGCATCCAGCCCTATGTCGACCAGGCGATTTCCAAGACATGGAACATCCCGGCTGACAGCCCCTTTGAGGACTTCAGGACGGCGCTTCTGACGGCCAGCCGGCGCGGGCTTAAGGGCTTTGCCGTATTCCGGGCGGGCGCGCGCGAGGGGGTTCTTCACCCCGGAGCCGCGGGGCCGTGCCGCCTGCATGAGACATCCTGCGATTAACACGCGCACGGCCTCACATCGCATGCGTCCTTGAGCATGATCAAGGCGCCCGACCCTGACTGTCAGCGAGAAGCTGACATGATGCGAACAGCTCCGGAAACCCGCCAGCCTTCAGGCCTCCCCGGCGCCAGCATCCGGGATGTTCACATCGGCCCGCGCCGCCTGCCCGGTCGACTGCAGATCCCTGATCAGGCGCAGGGTCTGGTGATCCTGGTCCATGGCGCGGGATCGGGCAGGCTCTCACCGCGACACGCCTATGCCGTCGCGCGCCTGCATGAGGCGAAGTTTGCTACGCTGCTGTTTGACCTTCTCAGCGAGGAGGAAAGCGCTGACAGGCGACATGTCTTTGATATAGGCCTGCTCGCCGGACGCGTCGGCCAGGCCATAGCCCTGGCGAAAGCCGAGCCTCTGCTGGCGGGCCTGGCCATCGGCCTGTTCGGCGCCAGCACGGGAGCAGCCGCTGCGCTCCGGGCGGCGGCGGCGCACCCCGGCGTCATCACAGCCCTTGTCTCGCGGGGCGGACGTCCCGACCTCGCCGGCGAGGCGCTTGGAGAAGTCGCCTCACCCAGCCTGTTCATCGTCGGCGGTGAGGATAAGGACGTGCGTGTTCTCAATGAAACAGCGCGCGCCCGCATGGCGTGTGTCACAGATCTTATCGTCATCCCGGGCGCAGGACATCTCTTCGAGGAGCCGGGCGCCCTCGCGGCCGCCCTCGACGCGGCCTGCGCCTGGTTCAGCCGCTATCTGCACACGGAGGCCAGATGAGCCAGCCGCTTTTTGCTGACAGAACCAGCGCTGGCGAAAGGCTCGCACGCGAGATTGTCGGCCAGGGATGGGTGCGTCCGGTCGTCTATGCTCTGCCGCGCGGAGGGGTTCCCGTAGCTGTTCCGGTGGCCGCCGCACTGGGTGCGCCTCTGGATCTCCTGCTGGTGCGCAAGATCGGCGCGCCCCGTCAGAGCGAGCTGGCGGCCGCCTCGATCGTGGACGGCGAGCGGCCTGACATCATCTATAATGGGGATGTGATGCGCCAGGCCGGGCTGACGCCAGCCAGCCTGGAAGGGCGTGCGCACGAACAGCTCCGTGAAATCGAGCGCCGCCGTTCGCTCTATCTGCGGGACAGACACCCTATCCCGGCGCAGGACAGGACCGCCATCCTTGTCGACGACGGCCTGGCCACGGGCGCCAGCATGAAGGCCGCCATCACCGCCATCCGCCGTCGCCATCCATTGCGGATTGTGGTGGCGACGCCGGTAGCGTCCCCCGAAGCCCTGAGGGACATCGAAGCCCTCGCCGATCAGGTGATATGTCTGGCTGCCCCGCGCGATTTTCGGGCCGTCGGATACTTCTATGATGACTTTCATCAGCTCGACGACAGCGAGGTGATCGGGCTGCTGGCAGGCGCAGAGGCGGGCGCACGCCCGCCCGGGCGTGACCAGCCATGACAGTGCACGCGCGCACGGCTGAGGAGCGCCTGGCTGATCGCATACGGCCCTCATCGCAGGACCTGCCTGCGCCTGATCAGAGCGAGGCGTTTGGGGCAGCCTTTGACGCCTTTGGCGATGCGCGCGTCGTGCTTCTGGGCGAAAGCACGCATGGCACATCGGAATTCTATTCGGCGCGGGCCGCCATCACGCGCCGGCTCATTGAGCATCACGGCTTTAAGATCCTCGCCATTGAGGGAGACTGGCCGGACGCCGCAGAGCACGACCGCTATGTGCGCGGCCACGGGCGCTGGGGCGAGCGCAGCGCTTTTGTGAACTTCCCGAGGTGGATGTGGCGGAACCGGGAGTTTGCAGCCTGCCTGGCGGACTGCAGACGCTGGAACGCTTCCCGTCCGGCTCACGAGCGCGTAGCGGTGCGCGGTCTTGACGTCTACAGCCTCGCGGCGTCTGTCACCGCCGTGCTTGCTTATCTGGAGCGGGTTGATCCTGCAGCAGCGCGTGAAGCGCACAGGCGCTATGCCTGTCTGAGCCCGTTCCTGTCGCGGCCGCAGGCCTATGGCGCACGCGCGCAGGCGACAGGCCAGACATGCGAGGACGAGGCGGTCGACCAGCTCATCGGTCTTCTCGAACAGCGCCTCGCCTACCTCAGGGCCGATGGCGATGATTACTTTGACGCCGAGCAGAATGCGCGCGTCGTATGCGCAGCCGAAAGCTATTACCGGGCGATGTACCGGGGCGCCGTGGAGAGCTGGAACCAGCGCGATGCGCACATGTTCGACACCCTCCAGCGTCTGCTGACGCGCGCCGGACCAGACGCCAGAGCCGTTGTCTGGGCGCATAACTCCCATATCGGCCATGCAGGCGCCACCGCCATGGGCGAGGCCGGAGAGTTCAATCTCGGCCAGCTCTGCCGGCGGGCTTTTGGCGCACAGGCCGCTCTCATCGGCTTTTCCACTGATCGCGGCAAGGTCATGGCGGCTGACAGATGGGGCGGGGAGGCGCGCGTGCAGACGCTGAGGCCGGCCCTGCCGGGCTCATGGGAGGCGATCCTGCGCGCTGCGGGCAGAACCCGATCACTGCTCAGCTGGCGTTGGGATGATGATCTGCGCGCAGGAGTGTCCATGCGCCGGCTGGAGCGCGCTGTGGGCGTCATCTACCGGCCCGACAGCGAGCGCGAGAGCCATTATTTTGACGCTCATCTGTCGGCTCAGTTTGACGCCCTCGTGTGGTTTGAGGAGACGCAGGCGCTGAGCCCGCTGCCAGGCCGGCCGCCCGAGGGCGAGCCGGACACCTATCCCTTCGGTCTCTGAGGCGGGCTGAGGCCGCCAGCGCGCCGGCGGACCCCGCCGCCCCGGGCCCATGGCCGCGCCTCCCAGGGAGGGAGGGCTGGGGGAGCCGGCGTCTGGGGCGGGCCCTGCGCGATCCGCCCGGGGACCAGTATTTCGCGCCGCCTTCCCCGGCGCGAGCTTGACCTTTGCGTGCAAGCAGGCCCAAGCTGCGGCAGAGAGAACACCGCGCTCGCCCCGCCCGCCGGACGGCGAGCGCCTGTCGGGAGGACATCGGCATGCAGGACCTGTCACAGGCGCCACGCGAGGCGCGCACGTTCGACGCCATCGTGGTCGGCAGCGGAATCAGCGGCGGCTGGGCGGCCAAGGAGCTGTGCGAGAAGGGGCTGAAGACGCTGGTCCTCGAGCGGGGACGCAAGGTCGAGCATGGCAAGGACTATAAGACATTCGGCATGAACCCGTGGGACTTCCGCTTTCCCAACGGGCGAACGCCGCAGGCGGAGATTGACAAGCACTATTTCAAGCAGGTCCGCACCGGCTATACCGTCAACGACCAGTGGAAACACTGGTTCGTGAAGGATGATGAGCATCCCTACACCGAGGTCAGCCGCTTCGACTGGATACGCGGCTATCATGTCGGCGGCCGGTCGATCACCTGGGGCCGCCAGAGCTATCGCTGGAGCGATCTCGACTTCGAGGCAAATCTCAAGGAAGGCGTCGGCGTCGACTGGCCGATCCGCTATCAGGACCTTGCGCCCTGGTATGACTATGTCGAGCGCTGGATGGGCGTCAGCGGAACGGCCGAGGGCCTGCCCCAGCTGCCGGACGGCGTGTTTCAGCCGGCGATGGACTTCAACGCGGTCGAGAAGAGCTTCAAGGGCAGGGTCGAGCAGACCTTCCCCGAGCGGCGCGTCACGATGGGGCGTACGGCCCACCTGACCCGGCCGACCGACGAGCAGATGCGTATCGGGCGGGGCACCTGCCAGAGCCGCACTCTCTGCATGCGGGGATGCGCCTTCGGCGCTTACTTCTCCTCAAACGCCGCCACGCTCGTTGCTGCGGACCATACCGGCAACATGACGCTGCAGCCAGACGCCATCGTCACCGAGATCCTCTTCGATCCGAAGGCGAACAGGGCCACCGGGGTAAGGGTGAAGGACAGCACAACCGGCGCCATCACCGAATACTATGCGCGTGTTATCTTCCTCAACGCCTCGGCGCTGGCGACAACGTGGATCATGCTGCATTCGAAAAGCGAGCGCTTCCCGAACGGCTTTGGCAACGATTCCGACGAACTCGGCCGCAACGTCATGGATCACCACTTCCTCGCCGGCGCGCAGGCGGATGTGGATGGCTTTGAGGACCGCTACTACTCCGGCCGGCGGCCCAACGGCGTCTATGTGCCCCGCTTCCGTAACCTCGGAGACAACGCCACCCGGCAGAAGGACTTCACGCGCGGCTATGGCTATCAGGGCGGAGCAAGCCGTTCGGGATGGCAGCGCCTGGTCGCCGAAATGGGCTTCGGAGCCGACCTCAAGGAGGAGATCTCAGAGCCAGGGCCCTGGACGATGGGACTGACGGGGTTTGGCGAAATGCTTCCCTATCGCGACAATCGCGTATGGATCAACGAGGACGTCCGGGACAAGGACGGGCTTCCCACTCTCACCATGGATGTCACCATACGGCAGAACGAACTCAATATGCGCAAGGACATGCAGGCCGCCGCCGCCGAGATGATGGAGGCGGCCGGGTTCAGGAATGTTCGTCCCTATGACCGGCCCTACGCGCCGGGCCTTGGCATCCATGAAATGGGAACGGCCCGCATGGGACGCGATCCGAAGACATCGGTTCTGAACGCCTTCAACCAGGTGCATGCCTGCACGAACGTCTATGTGACCGACGGGGCGGCGATGACGTCGGCGGCCTGTGTGAACCCGTCCCTGACCTACATGGCGCTCACGGTCCGCGCAGCTGATCACGCGGTCGGCGCCCTCAGGCGCGGGGAGCTCTGATCATGACCGGCAGTCAGAAGGCGTCAGGCGACAGGCTGAAGGGTGGAGATCTGCAGGTGAACCATACTGATATTGACAGACGACAGCTCATTCACAGGGCCTCCATGCTCCTGGGAGGAGCCGTGTCGGCGAGCGCCATCGCCGGCATAATGGCCGGCTGCAGCGCCGGCCCTCACAGCCAGGACGGCGCCCTGGCGACTGGCGGCTTCCTCAACCCGGAGGAGATGGCGAGCATCACTGCCATGGCGGACCATATCATCCCCCGAACGGATACCCCCGGCGCCCTGGATGTGGGCGTGCCCGCCTTTATCGACCGCATGCTCGCCGGCTTCTATCCGCAGCGCGAGCGGGACATCCTGCGACGAGGGCTGGCCCAGACCGAGGCTGACGCACGCGCCCTGCGCGGGTTCGCCTTTGCGCGTCTGACAGCCGACGAGCAGATCGCGCTCATGCGCCGCTATGATCAGGAACAGTACGACTATATGCGCGCCAATGCAGGAACGGCCAACCTCGCCCCGCATCCCTTCCGGCTGATCAAGGAACTGACGCTTCTGGGCTTCTGCACATCTGAAGCCGGCGCCACGCAGCTCATGGATTACAACCAGACCCCTGGCCCCTATCGGGGCGACCTGCCGCTCTCTGAAGTCGGCAAGGTCTCAGCGCTCTGATCGGGCGCGCCGGGAGGTGGCAGGCGCATGACGGACAGGCTGGATCTGGTGATCGTCGGCGCCGGTTTTGCCGGGCTGTACATGCTTGACAGGGCCCGGCGCCAGGGCCTGCGCGCGCGCATTCTTGAAGCGGGCGATGGCGTGGGCGGTACATGGTTCTGGAACCGCTATCCGGGCGCGCGCGTCGATGTGGAAAGTCATGAGTATTCCTATTCCTTCTCGCCCGAGCTCGAAGCCGACTGGCGCTGGAAGGAACGCTATGCCGCCCAGCCCGAGCTGGAGGCTTACCTCAATCATGTCGCTGACCGCTTCGACCTGCGCGGCGACATCGAGCTGGGATCGCGGGTCGTATCGGCGGTGTTCGAAGAGGACGCCTCCAGCTGGCGGATAACCACGCAGGATGGCCGGCGCCTGTCGGCCCGCTACTGCGTCATGGCGACCGGATGCCTGTCTGCGCCCAAGGCCATCGACATCCCTGGCGCTGACCAGTTTGGCGGGGCGATCTATACGACCACCGACTGGCCGCGCGAGGGCGTCGACCTGCGTGGTCTGCGGGTCGGCGTCATCGGGACGGGGTCATCCGCCATCCAGACGATCACGCAGATCGCCCCTGAGGTCGGCGCCCTTGACGTCTTCCAGAGGACGCCCAGCTTCTCCGTGCCGGCGCATAACGGGCCGGCCGATCCGGAGGTGCGCGCCCGCTGGCTGTCGGAGCGTGAAGCCAATCGCAGGGCAGAGCGCGAACACCCGATCGGCATTCTCGCCGCCGTCAGCACCGGCAAGCTGGCCCTTGAGACCCCGCCGGAGGAGCGCGAGCAGATGTATCAGGAGCGCTGGGCGAAGGGCGGATTTGCGATCGGCGGGGCCTTCGCCGATCTTCTGATCTCCCGCGAGGCGAACGACACCTTCGCCGGCTTCATCGCCTCGCGCATACGCGCTATCGTCAGACACCCTGAGACAGCCGAGCGGCTTGTCCCGCGAACCTATCCGGCCGGATCCAAGCGTATCTGTGTCGATACGGGGTATTTCGAGGTCTACAATCAGCCCCATGTGCGCCTGATCGACATTGCCGCCGCGCCTGCCGTGATCACGCCGGAGGGCGTTGAGACAGGCGGGCGGTCCTATCGGCTCGACTGCATCATCCTCGCCCTCGGCTTTGACGCCATGACCGGCGCGCTGTCGCGTATCGATATCCGGGGCCGTGACGGGAGGAGCCTTGCGGAGAGCTGGAGCGACGGCCCGAAAACCTATCTCGGTCTGATGGTCTCCGGATTTCCCAATCTGTTCCTCGTCACCGGCCCGGGCAGCCCTTCGGTTCTGTCAAACATGGTGGTGTCGATCGAACAGCATGTGGAATGGATAAGCGACTGCATCGCAGCGATGGAGCGTCAGCATTGCTCGCGGATCGAGGCGAGCCCTGAAGCCGAGGCCGGATGGGTCGCCCATGTCAACGAGGTGGCTGGCATGACGCTCTATCCACAGGCGCAGTCCTGGTATGTGGGAGCAAATGTCGCCGGCAAGGCGCGCGTGTTCATGCCCTATCCGGGAGGCGTCGGCGTCTATCGCCAGCTGTGCGAAAGCATCGCCGCCAATGGCTATGAGGGCTTCGTGATGTCACCGCGCGAGTGAGCGGGCGTCATGCGCAGGAGTTCGATTCGCCTGAATTCGATGGGGTTCCCCTCGCTCTGCAGCGACAGGGTTCCACCCTCCAGCATCACCCGGCCGCCCGCCGCCTCCACCAGAGGCCGCGAGTTGGCCATATTGCCGTCCGGATCCAGCTGGACGGCCGAGTAGACGATCGTCGTCTCGCCATTGACCGACTGTGTGACCACGCCGCGCTCATCGACCGCGATCTCGAAGCGGATCCACTGCCCGTTGGGCGCTGCCGGCGTGGCTGAATTGATGCAGTGACGGGTCTCAAGCCGGCCGTCGATCACCACGTGGGTGCCCGGCGAGCACATATTGCCGTTAAAGCGCGTCTGACCGGGGGCCGGGCCAAGAAGCTGGGCCTCGACGGAGACCGGAAAACTGTCCTCCACAGCCATCGTGCGCGGATCCTGGCCGAAGAACATGACGCCGGAGTTGGCGATCGCCCAGCCGGGCGTATCGGCGGGATGATCCTCAAGGAAGCGGTAGTCCAGTCTGAGCCGGAACGGCCCATAGACGGGCTCATTGTAGAAGAGGTGGCCGAAGCGCTCGCCGAACCGGTCATAGTCCTCATAGCTGACCGCAATCGCTCCGTCCCGGACGCGGAAGGTGCCGGCATAGTTCTCACCCAGGGGAAACCCCCGAATCTTGGGGGTCCAGCCGGCCAGGGAGCGGCCATCGAAGAGCGCCTGCCAGCTCTCGCCGCCCGGGCCGGGCGAGACGCAGGCGGCGGCGCTGAGGCTCAAGACCGCAGCGGATACATGGATGAACAGGCTCCGCATCGATTTATCTCCCGGATAGACGGCTCAGTCTGTGGACAGGCGCTGGCGCGCGGGCCACAACTGCCATTATGGTCCATTGATTGGCGCGAGACCAGCCGGGGCAAGGGGAGAAAAGAGACATGGTCCAGATCCGCCTGTTCGTGATGATGCTGCTCCAGCTGGCGATCTGGGGCGCCTATATGCCCAAGCTCTTCCCCTATATGGGCCAGCTGGGCTTTGAGGCCTGGCAGCAGTCTCTTGTCGGCAGCGCCTGGGGCATCGCCTCGATCCTCGGGATCTTCTTTTCCAACCAGTTCGCCGACCGCAATTTCTCCGCCGAGCGCTTCCTGGCTGTCAGCAATGTCATCGGCGGGGCGGCGCTGCTGGGCTGCGCGTTCTTTACCGACTTCTGGAGCTTCTTCTGGTGCTACCTGGCCTTCAGCCTAGTCTATGTGCCCTCCATGTCGGTGGCCAACGCCATCGCCTTCGCCAACCTTCCCGATCCGGCCAGACAGTTCGGCCTCATACGGATGGGCGGAACGCTCGGCTGGATCGTCGTCAGCTGGCCATTTGTGTTCCTTCTGAGCGCGGATGCAGGCCCGGAGCAGGTGCGTCTCATTTTCGTCGTCGCCGCGATCGTATCCTTCCTTTTCGCCGCTTACGCCCTGAGCCTGCCGCACACCCCGCCCAAGCGGGACAGCGCTGATGCCGACCCCCTGGCCTGGCGAAAGGCGCTGAAGCTTCTGGCCGTGCCCTCGATCGCGGTCCTGTTCATCGTCACCTTCATCGACAGTGTCGTCCACAATGGCTATTTCGTCATGGCGGACGGCTTCCTGACCAACCGTGTAGGTATCGACGCCAACCTCTCCATGATCGTGCTCAGCCTCGGACAGGTGGCTGAAATACTGACCATGCTCATCCTCGGCGCGGTGCTGATCCGGCTGGGCTGGAAGGTCACCATGATCATCGGCATTCTGGGCCATGGCGCGCGCTTCCTCGCCTTCGCCTTCTTCCCCGACAGCGTGCCCACCATCATCGCCGTGCAGCTGCTGCATGGCATCTGCTATGCGTTCTTCTTCGCCACCGTCTACATCTTCGTCGACGCCACCTTCCCCAAGGACGTCCGCTCCAGCGCTCAGGGGCTGTTCAACCTGCTGATTCTCGGTATCGGCAACGTGGCCGCGAGCTTCCTGTTCCCTGCGCTGATGGCGCAGTTCATGATCACCGGAGCAGAAACGGGGGCGGGGATGGTCGATTACCGCACGCTCTTCCTCATACCTGCCGGCATGGCCTTCGTGGCGATCCTGCTGATGGCTCTGTTTTTCCGTCCGGCCGAGCGTGCGCCCGCGCGTGTTGAAAATGTCTAGACGCCTCTATGTCCGCCTTCTCCGATCTGACCAACTGTGATGGAGCACCTCATGAACCGCCTCACGCGCCGCAGCCTCATTCAGGTCATGGCGGCCTCAGGAGCGTCTGTCCCGCTCGCCTCGGCGTGTCAGACCATGACTAGACAGGCCTTCTTCGAACCGCAGGCGCGGCCCATCGGGATCCAGCTTTACACCCTCGTTGACATGCTGGGTCCCAATCTCGAGGGCGCACTCGCCGCGGTTGCTGAGATCGGCTATCGGACGGTGGAGATACCTTCCTATATGGGCCGCTCGCCGGCGCAGCTGCGAACCTTGCTTGATCGTTACGGTCTTAAATGCACGGCCGCGCACATCAGCATGAACCCGGGAACCGAGGCCGCGCCGGGCCTTCGCGGCGATCTTGGCCGTCTGATCGGCGACATGCAGACGCTGGGCGCCGCCCACGTCTATGCGCCCGCCATGGCGGTACCGACCGATATCGGTCTCACCGCGCGGCCCGATGAGGGCTTCGCCTTCATCAGCCGCGTGGCCGAGGCGATGGGCGCTGATCGCTGGAAGCGGATGGCCGATGAGCTCAGCGCCATCGGCGCGCGGCTCACATCCGGGGGTATCGGATTTGGCTATCACAATCACAACTTCGAATTCGTCAGGGTGGGGGAGCGCACCGGCTTTGACATCCTTGTTGAGGAAAGCGATCCACGCAGCGTGTCCATCGAGCTGGACGTGGGCTGGGCGGCGGCGGCCGGTCAGGACCCCGTTGCGCTCTTTGAGCGGTATTCCGGGCGTTATACGGCCATCCACATGAAGGACATCAAGGCCAGCACGCAGCCCAACACGCAGCTCAGGATGGATCCGTCCGATGTCGGCGCAGGCAAGCTTGACTGGAAGCGCCTCCTGCCGGCCGCACACGCCGCCGGCGTGCGTAACTTTTTCCTTGAGCAGGAGCCGCCCTTCGCAACCTCGCGCCTTGATGCGGCGCGGGCCGGCTTTGCATTCCTGAGCGCCCTGGAGGCCTGAGACAGACCATGAAGACGATCAAGGGACCCGGCGTTTTTCTGGCGCAGTTCGTCGGACCTGAAGCGCCGTTCAATTCGCTGCCCGGCATGGCCAGGTGGGCCCGTGAGAAGGGCTTTGTCGGCGTGCAGATACCGACGGGCGAGGCCTGCCTGTTCGACCTCGAAAAGGCCGCATCGAGCGATACCTACTGTGATGAGATCAAGGGCATGCTCCGGGATGAGGGTATCGTCATCACCGAGCTCTCAACCCACCTTCAGGGTCAGCTTGTTGCGGTCCATCCGGCCTATGACGAGCTGTTTGACGCCTTGGCGCCTGTGGCTGTTCGCGGCAATCCCAAAGCGCGCCAGGCGTGGGCCGTCGATCAGGTCCGGATGGCGGCGCAGGCCTCACGGCGTCTGGGCCTTGAGGCCAGCGTCACCTTCTCAGGCTCGCTGGCCTGGCCTTACTTCTTTCCCTGGCCGCAGCGGCCGCCGGGTCTATTCGAGACGGCCTTTGAGGAGCTTGCGCGGCGCTGGAAGCCGATCCTGGACGCCTACGAGGATGCGGGCGTCGATCTCTGCTATGAAATCCACCCCAGCGAGGACCTGTTTGACGGGACGACGTTTGAGATGTTCCTCGACCGGGTCAAAGGACACCGGCGCGCCAACATCCTGTTCGATCCCAGTCACTTCGTGCTGCAGCAGCTGAACTATCTGGAGTACATCGACCTCTATCACGAGCGGATCAAGATGTTCCACGTCAAGGACGCGGAGTTCAATCCGACCGGTCGCCAGGGGGTCTATTCGGGGTATGCGCCCTGGCTGCAGCGCGCCGGACGCTTCCGGTCGGTGGGCGATGGGCAGGTCGACTTCAAGGGTATCTTCTCCAAGCTTGCCGGCTATGACTATGAGGGCTGGGCGGTGCTCGAGTGGGAGTGCTGCATCAAGCATCCCGAGGATGGCGCGCGCGAAGGCGCCGCCTTCATCCGCGACCACATCATCCGGGTCACGCCCCGCGCCTTTGACGACTTTGCCGCCAGCGGCACCGATGAGGCGGCCAATCGCCGGCTTCTGGGGCTCGATCGGTGAGACGCCTGCGTCTGGGAATGGTTGGCGGCGGCGAGGGTGCGTTCATCGGGGCGGTCCATCGCATGGCGGCGCGGCTGGATGGCCACTGGGACCTTGTGGCCGGCGCCTTTCAGTCGGACAGCGCACGCTCCGTCGCATTCGGCCTGTCCCTGGGTCTTGATGGCGAGCGGGCCTATGGCGATTACCGCACGATGGCGGCGCGCGAGGCAAAGCGCGCGGACCGCATCGACGCCGTCGCCATCTGCACGCCGAACGCCAGCCATCATGCGATCGCACGGGCGTTCCTTGAGGCGGGTATTGCTGTCATCTGCGACAAGCCTCTGACCACGGGCCTCAGCGAGGCGCACGACCTGTCGAACCTGACACATCAGTCGGGCCTGCCCTTTATCCTCACGCACAATTACTCCGGCTACGCCATGGTGCGTCAGGCGCGCGCCATGGTGGAGGCGGGCGAGCTGGGCGTAATCCGGGTTGTGCAGGCGGAATACGCCCAGGACTGGCTCGCCACCGACCTCTCCGGAAACAAGCAGGCGGACTGGCGCGGCGATCCGGCGCTGGCCGGACCTGGAGGGGCGCTCGGCGATATCGCAACACACGCCTTCCAGCTTGCCGAGTTTGTCACGGGTCTCAGGACTGAGGCGCTTGCCGCCGATCTTGAGGCGTTCGTGCCCGGTCGCCGGATCGATGATCATGTGCATGTGATGCTGAGGTTTGCGGGCGGCGCCAGGGGCCTTCTGTGGGCCAGCCAGGTGGCGACCGGTTCGGTCAATGGCCTCAGGCTGCGGGTGTATGGCGACCGCGGCGGCCTTGAGTGGGCGCAGGAGACGCCCGAGACCCTGCTGTTCACCCCGCTGGGCGGCCAGCAGCGTGTGATACGCAGAGGCGGCGCCGGCGTCTGCGCCTCAGCCGCCCACGCCAGCCGTATTCCCGGCGGGCATCCGGAAGGTTACCTCGAAGGCTTCGCCCAGATCTATTCGGATGCTGCTGAACTTATACGGGCGCATCAGGACGGGCGTCCGCCCAACGCCTTTGCAAGGCTTGCTCCGGGCGTAAAAGATGGCGTGCGCGGCGTCGCCTTTATCACCGGCGCCATCGCCTCCGCCCGCGCCAATGGCGTCTGGACAGAGCTTCCCGCCTGACCTCAGAACGCGAACTGCTCATGCAGGATGCGTTCATCAAGCCCGTGGCCCTCGTCGAACAGCATCGTCAGCGGCAGCGACCTGTCCTCGCGTATGGCGACGTGGGCGACATCGCGCACTTCCTGCGTGTCGGCCGAAGCGGACACTGAACGCCGGTCGGCCTCCAGCACGATGATCTCAACACGCGCATCATGGCGCAGGAGCGCGCCCCGCCAGCGGCGCGGACGGAAAGGCGAGATGGGCGTCAGGGCGAGAAGATTGGCGCCGATCGGCAGGATGGGGCCATGCGCAGAGAGGTTATACGCGGTCGACCCGGCCGGGGTGGCGACAAGGACACCATCAGCGGCCAGATCCGCCAGACGCTCGCGCCCGTCGACGAGGATCCGCAGGTTAGCCGTCTGGGCCGTCTGGCGCAGCAGCGAGACCTCATTGATGGCCCGCAGGACGGAGACGTTTGAATTGACGCCCGTCGCGGTCATTTCCAGGGGATGAATGACCACGCGCACCGCTGCGTTGAGACGGGCTGGCAGATCGTCGGGGGCGAACTCATTCATCAGAAACCCGACCGTGCCGCGATGCATGCCGTAAACCGGTATGCGGTCGCTGTAGCGTCCGCGCAGGGTCTCGAGCATCCAGCCATCCCCGCCGAGCGCCACAATCACCTCGGCCCGGTCGGCCGGCGTCTGGCCATAGCGGCGGGTCATCAGGTCCAGGGCCTGTCGGGCCTCCGGCTTCTGAGAGGCCGTAAAGTGCATCCGTGGCGACGTCATGCAAAACCCCGTGTCCGGTCAGCCCTATAAGCCGGAAACGGGCTGATGACGACCCGGCGCCGGCGATCGGCCTGCTTCCCTCAGGGCGGCAGGCGCCATAAGCTGAGCGCCGGGAGGATCTCTTCATGGCGGATGATCTCAAGCCGGCCTCGGTCAGACAGCGTGTCAGCCCGGGTGAATGGCAAACGCGGTGCGAGCTGGCGGCCCTTTATCGCCTGGTCGCCCTGGAGGGCTGGGATGATATGATCTTCACGCATATCTCCGCCCGCGTCCCCGGCCCCGAGCACCATTTCCTGATTAATCCTTACGGTTATTTCTTCAATGAAATCACGGCGTCTTCGCTGGTGAAGGTCGATCTGGACGGCAACATCGTCGAACCGACGGATGACATGATCAATCCGGCCGGCTTCACCATTCACTCAGCCATCCATGCAGCGCGCGAGGACGCGCGGTTCGTGCTCCACCTGCACACGGATGCAGGCATCGCCGTCGCCTCCACGAAGGAGGGCCTTCTGCCGCTGAGCCAGCACGCCCTGATCGTTCTGCCGCAGCTTGCCTATCATGACTATGAAGGCATCGCCCTCAATCTGGATGAGCGCGAACGCCTGGTGAAGGATCTTGGCGAGAAGAACGCCATGATCCTGTGGAACCATGGAACGCTGGCGGTCGGAGCGACCGCGGCGCAGTGCTGGACCCAGATCTTCTTCCTTGAGAGGGCCTGCCGGATGCAGGTCATGGCGGCCGCCCATGGTCGCGAGAACCTGCGCCTCGCCCCCGAGGAGGCGATCGCAACGGTCGCCCAGCAGCAGGCGGCTGCCTCCGGCATGGGCGCGCTGCTCGCCTGGCCGGGCTGCCTGCGGCGGCTGGACCGCCTGTCGCCGGGCTATGACGCCTGACCGGCGCGCACCCCCTGCGTCCCCGGCATCACACGGCCTCATCTGCGCCTGAGGGATCAGGGGCCCCCGAAAGGGCGCCCCCTGATCATCGGGTCCCTGATCATCGGGTCAATGCGCACACCTGGCGTCGGGCGGGCGGGCTGGTCCCGGGCGGTCGGCTGGATGGAGGCGTTTATTAACCGTCAGCGGTTAGGGTGAAGGCAAGGTTAGGCGAATCGGGCTGCGGTCTGAGACGGAGGGGTATACCTATGGCCAAGCAGAAGCCGATTGAGGTCATAACGCCCCCTAACTCGCTTAAAACAAAGATTGGCGGGGCGATGCCGGCGCTTGATGCGCGCGCCATCGCCAAGGCCGAAGCAGCCCTTGAACAGATGTCGGGCCAGTTTGCCGACTGGATTACGGAGGAGCTCGGCCGCCTGCTTGGCGCCTGGTCGGCCTATGAGAAGAACCCGTCCGAGGCCACCAAGCTTGAGCTGCACCGTCGGGCGCATGACCTGAAGGGGCTCTCGCCTACCTATGGCTATCCGCTGGTCGGACGCATCTGCGACACCCTCTGTAAGCTCACCGGGGATGAACACGGCATTGAAAGCCCGCCCGACCGCCTGCTCAAAGCGCATGTCGACGCCATCAAGGCGGCTGTCATGGGCAAGGTGATGGGCGACAATCATCCCGTGGGCCTGGCGCTTGCCGCAGAACTCGAAGCGCAGACACGTCTGCTCATGAAGGCTCCGCCGCATCGCGCCGGCTGAGCTAAGGCAGGCGGTGGCGCCTCCCGGCCAGTGAACGGAACGGTCATCACGTCCGGCAACGGACCCGTCAGGGGCCCTGCTCACGCCTCTGAGACCTCAGATCGTGCGGCCTGAGCCAGCAGAAGCAGGACATCCTGAGGCAGGCGCTTATCGCTGCGCCATCGCCGGGCTCAGCCCAGCACATTGCCCATTCGCTCTTCGGTCAGGCCATAACCCGCCTCCGCGGGAATAACGAGCACCCGGCCATCGGCCCGCTCGACGACCTGCGGCTCAACCGTCACGACGCGCCGGCGACGCGCGGCGGCTTCAGCCTCGTCCGCGCTTACGGTGCGGGCCAGCACCTCAAGATTAAGGCGCGTTGGAAACATCAGCTTGGCCTCACCCCGGCTGCGCGCCGCCAGCAGATCGGCCGGTGCGATCCAGGCATGATCAACCGCCTCGCGGCCGTCATGACGGGCCACCTGGGCCGTGGGTGCGCGCACGAGGAAAAAGTGCGTATCAAACCGGCGCGGCTCAAAGCTGGGCGTTATCCAGTGCGCGAAGGGCGTCAGGCGGTCGAGCGTGAGACGCAAGCCCGCCTCACGGACCAGGCTGAGAAAACGGCCAGGGTCAGCCTCGACGGCCTCGCGCTCACTCTCGAAGGCCGACCAGCTGAGCTCCGTCAGATCAGCGCCATCGCGGGTCGCCAGAAGAAGGCCGGATTCCTCGAAGACCTCCCTGGCCGCCGCAATCCGCAGCGAGCGCTCATAAGCGTCATAGGATCCCTCCGAACAGTCGTCCCAGGCAGGATCGGCATCGGCCCCGGCGACCTTTCCGCCGGGAAAAACCCATGCACTGGCGCCAAAGGCCATGCCGGCGCTGCGTCGCACCATGAGCACCTCAAGGACGCCTGCATCGGGCTCGCCATCGCGCACCAGCAGGCCATCGCGCACCAGAAGTACGGTGGAGGCGGGCCGTGGAGCATCGGGGGTCGTTGTCATGGAGCGCCTCGGCTGAGCCCGGGCGCACACGCACAACCCCGGCCAATTCGATGAAAATTACACCATCCGGTTTGGGCGGGCCTTCAGCTGACCCTGTTATCCCTAACGCCACATCAGCACTGAACCGGGACCCCTGCAATGACCTATGCGCGTCCGTCGCACCTGCGCCTTGTGGCGAGCGAGCCTAAGCCTGTCCCGGCCCGCCAGCCGCGGCTGCGGTTCCGCCCGGTCGTCAGCCTGTCGGATGGCTCGCCCTTTGGCCTCGATGCGGAAGCCGACATCGCGTTTGAGGACACGGAGCGTCCCGGCCGGACATGTCCCCATGAGCCGGTGTCGGCGGCGACCTGGCTGGGCGATCTCATCGAGCGGGCCTGCCGTCTGGCGCGTGGCGCGGAGACCTCGGAGCGGCCGATGTCGATCCTTGCGCCCATGGCGGCGCTCAGCGATCAGGATGCGCCTCTTGCCGCCGAAGCGGCCGTGCAGCGCGCTGGCGCGCTGGCGCAGGAAATCCGGATCGATTTCTGCGATGCATCGGTGTTTGGTCTTGAGGACCTGGCGATGGATCGCATTGATGCTTTCCGCCGCCGCGGCTTTCGCACCGGCCTTGACGCCCGCAGGTCCTGGCGCACGCCCATGGGCGCGCGCGCGCGGATGACCTTCGAGGCGGTCCGCATTGATCTGACCCGACTGGCTGGCGATGAGATCCCCGTGAGCCGCATGGCGGTCGCCTCGGCCGGCGGGGTCGCCCTGATTGCGCATCAGGCGCTCTGGCGCGAGGCTGAGGCGCTGGCGGAACTGGGCGTCGCCTACGCCGTCTGCCCGCGCGCGGACAGCTGAGCCTCACCGTCTTCTGCACCTCGCTTAACGGGTCGGGCCCTGCTGGCAGGGCTTGCTGAGAGGGCTCGCCGCCTGGCCTGCACCTCTGGCCTGCACCTCTGGACTGTCCGCCTCGCCTGCCCGCATCGGCCGTCCGCCGGGTTTAACCTTCTGCTAACCATAGCCGGGGCTTCGTGGGATTCCTGAAACAGGATCCGACACGTGGCCGATTCGATAGGTTTTCCCACGCGCGCTGCAGCGCCCGCCCCTGTCCTGTCCGCCCTGCGCTCGGCCTCAGCGGCGACAGGGGTGGACTTCGGTTATCTGGTCAGCACGGCACGGCGCGAAAGCAATTTCAATCCGCTCGCAAAGGCCTCGACATCCTCCGCGGAGGGGCTCTTTCAGTTCACCAACGCGACCTGGCTCGACACCATCGCCCGCTACGGGGCGCGGCACGGGGTGGATACCAGCGGCATGACGCGCGAGGACATCCTCGCCCTGCGCAGCGATCCTGATGTCTCAGCGCGCATGGGCGCTGAGCTGACGGCGGACAATGCGCGCCGGCTTGAACAGGCGACCGGCCGCCGGGCGAGCCCGGGCGAGCTCTACCTCGCCCACTTCCTTGGCGTCTCCGACGCAGCCCGCCTGATCGATGCAGCGAAGACGCGTCCTGACACGCCGGCCGCCGATCTCTTTGCGCGCGCAGCCGAGGCTAATCCGACAGTCTTCAGGGATCCTCAGGGTATACAGCTGTCGGCGGCGGATCTTTATCAGAAACTCACCGGCGCAGGCGCGCCTGAAACAATCGCCCGCGCCGCCGCCAGCCCGCAGGCCGGGGAACCTGTCCTGGCCGCCTCGGCCCTGTTGCAGGCGCGGCTGGGAACAGCCGCGCTCGCCAGCACGCTGATGAGCGCGCTGTTTGATCTGCAGGACGAGACGCGCTCCTAGGCGACGGCGCGGGCCGCCAGCATGGCGTCGATGTCCTCCGGGGAATAGCCCAGCGAGAGAAGGACCTCTCTTGTGTGCTGACCGAGGCCTGGTCCAGGTCCCTTGGGACCATCATCCACTCCGGCGAAGCGCGCCGGAGAGGCGGGCGCCTGGAAATGACCGACGCCGTTCTTGCCGGGCATATCGACGATACCGCCGGCTGCATGCACCTGCGGATCAACCATCACATCCGCAAGGGTCTGACAGGGCGCCCAGGCGATCTCCTCGTGCGTCAGGCGGCTGGCGATCTCGGCGCGTGTGAACCGGGCGAAGGCCTCGTCGAACATGGCGGTAATGGCTTCAGAGTGTTCCCGCATCGAGCGGCCATCCCTGAAGCGCGGATCCGTCTCAAGCCCGGGCAGCTCAAGGGCCCGCGCCATGCGCGGCAGATCCGACAGGCCCGCGCGTCCGACAATGCACAGCCAGTGATCGTCACGTGTGCGGAAGAAGTTGGAGAGGGGATTATAGGCCTGCGCGCGCGGCCGCGTGGAGGCGATGCGGCCGAAGAAGAGCTGGATCGAGAGGTCTGTATGAAGGGTATAAAGCCCGGTCCGCAGAAGGCTGACATCGACCAGCTGGCCCTTGCCTGTCTTCAGCGCCTGAATGAGCGCGGCGTTGATGGCGGCGACGGCGGCGATGCTGGTGGTATGATCGCCCGCCGCCGTGCGGACCGGAAACAGCTCGGCGCCCTTCGGCGCCGTCAGCCGCGCCAGCCCGGAACGGGACCAGAAACTGGCGATATCAAAACCCGGCGCGTTGGCGTCGGGCCCTTCAAGGCCATAGCCGGTCAGCGCGCAGTAGACGAGTTTCGGGTTACGCGCAGAGAGCTGTTCATAGCTGAGGCCTGAGCGCTCAATGCCGCCCGGACGCACATTGGTCAGAAATACGTCGGCCGTATCGGCGAGCCTGCGTATGACCTCCTGACCCGCCGGGGTGCGGGCGTCGACAACGATCGACTTCTTGCCGCGGTTATCGGCGTCAAAGGCGGGGTTGTCGCTGAGGTGCTCCCGGCCGCTTCCGCGGGTGGGAAAGTTGCTGCGCACCGGATCACCGCCGGGGGGTTCGATTTTTATGACCTCGGCGCCCCAGTCGGAGAGGATGCCGCCAGCCCCGGGCGCTGCAAAATAGGTAGCGTATTCAATGACCTTTATACCCTGCAGCAGCACGATGCGTCTCCTGGAGCCTGACGGGCGCGCCTGCGCCCTGCGATCAACCGTAAATATCCGTTAACCGTATGCCGTAATTGTCGAATTCCGGAACACGTTTAAGCCGCCAGAGGGCATAGGCTCGCAGTTATGACGATTGCAACCCTGCGCACGTCCCTGACCGAGGACGACATACGCCGGCTGGTCCGCGGGGAGACGGCCGAAGTGCGCGCTGGCGCCGCCCAGAAAATCTGCCGGCGGATCGCCGCGGTTGAGCTCAGCGACGCCGATCGCGAGAGCGCGCGTCAGGTCCTCGACCTGATGTGCAGGGACGCCGCCGTCCTGGTGCGCCGGGCGCTGGCGGTGACGCTTCGTAACTCGCCCAAGCTGCCGCGCGATATCGCCCTCAGGCTGGCGCGCGATGTCGAGGCGGTTGCAGTCCCGGTGCTGCGCCATTCGCCGGTCATCACCGATGAAGATCTCGTGGAAATCGTCCTGGCCGGATCGGCTGACAAGCAGGTCGCCATCGCCCAGCGGTCGAGCCTTGGCGAGGGCCTCAGCGAGGTCATCGCTCTTTACGCTGCAAAGCCAGCCGTTGAGGCCTGTGCGCTCAATGAGGGCGCATCCTTCTCCGAAGATGGTCTGTCCGGCCTCCTCAACCGCTTCGCCAACGACAATGAGGTCAAGGCCGCCGTGATCGCGCGGCGGCGACTGCCGCTGGCCATTACTGAAAAGCTTGTGAACATGGTCAGCGGCGAGCTCTTCGACCGTCTGGTCAATACCCACGAACTGCCCCCGCAGCTGGCTATTGAAATCGCCTCCGGCGCGCGCGAACGCGCCACGCTTGATCTTGTCGAGCAGGCCGGCGTCTCCAGCGATCCGGAGCGCTTCGTCCAGCAGCTCAACCTCAATGGACGGCTGAGCCCGTCCCTGATCATGCGTGCGCTGTGTCTGGGTCACATGAGCTTCGTTGAACACGCCCTGGCCGAGCTGTCCGGGATCACCCGCTCAAAGGCCTGGCTGATGATCCACGACGCCGGCGCCCTGGGTCTCAGGACGATCTTTGACCGCTCCGGGCTTCCGCCGGGCCTGTTCACCGCCTTCCGGCTTGCCGTGGACATCTACCACAAGACGGAGTTGGACGGCGGTCCGGGCGACAGGGACCGTTTCCGGCGTCGCATGGTGGAACGCGTCCTGACCCAGTTCCAGGCGATACCCCGCGCCGATCTGGAATACCTCCTCGACAAGCTTGATGCGCTTGAAGAAGCGCGCAGGCGGGGCGCGATCGCCGCCGCCTGAGGGCCATCTTGCCTAGTAGCTCTTGGGCAGGCCCAGCACACGCTCGGATATATAGTTGAGGATCATCTCGCGGCTGACGGGTGCAATACGCGCGATCATCGCCTCGCGCATGAAGCGCTCGACGTCATATTCCTTGGCGTAACCCATGCCGCCATGGGCCAGCACAGAGGCTTCGCAGGCGGTGAAGCCCGCCTCGGCGCCAAGGTACTTGGCGGCGTTTGCTTCGGCCCCGCACTCCTTGCCTTCGTCATAGAGACGGGCGGCCTTGTAGGCGAGCAGTTCGGCGGCCGAGAGCTCAGCCCAGGACCGCGCCAGGGGATGGGCGACGCCCTGGTTCTGGCCGATGGGCCGTCCGAACACGGTGCGCTCCTTGGCGTAGCCGACCGCCCGCTCAAGGGCGGCGAAGCCAAGCCCGATCGCCTCGACAGCGAAGAGCACCCGCTCGGGGTTGAGGCCCTCGAGCAGGTATTTGAAGCCCTGGCCTTCTTCGCCGATCAGGGACTCCTTGGGAATTTCGACATTGTCGAAATAGAGCATGTTGCACTCGACAGCCTTGCGGCCCATTTTCGGGATCGGCTTGGCCTCGACGCCCTTCATGTCCATATAGAACAGTGACAGGCCCATATAGGGCTTCGCCACCTTCTCCCGCGGCGTTGTGCGGGCGATCAGGATGATCTTGTCGGCGCGCTGGGCGCCCGTCGTCCAGATCTTGCGGCCGTTGATGACATACCCGGAGTTCGTGCGCTCGGCGCGCGTCTGAAGGCTGGAGGTATCAAGACCGGAATTCGGCTCTGTCACCCCGAAGCACATCTTCTGCTCCCCGGCGATGAGCTTGGGGAGGAACTCCTTCTTCTGCTCGGAGGTGCCGAACTTCTCGATGGGCTTGGCGCCAAAGATGTTGAGGTGGATCGACGAGCAGCCGGTAAAGCCCGCCCCTGAACGGGCGACCGTCTGCATCATGATCGAGGCCTCCATCAGGCCAAGGCCTGATCCGCCGACCTCTTCGGGCATGGCGATGCCCAGCCAGCCGCCCTCGGCCATGGCGCGGGTGAATTCCTCGGGCCAGTCGCCGGTCTCATCGCACTTGCGCCAGTAATCGGGGGTAAACTGTGCGCACACGGCGCCGACCGCCTCACGGATCGCTTCCTGATCCTGCGTCATCGCTGCGATATTGTGCATGTCCTGCCTCCCATTGTGTAACTGCTAGCCTAGCAGACCGGCTCCGAAGGGCGAGTGCGGCGCCGGGCCATCCTTGTCAAACCTGAGCGGATCGAACGCCGCGGCGAGCGGGCTCACTTTCCCGTCAATAACCTGATCGGCGATCAGTTCGGCCGTCGCGGGGGCCAGAAGTACGCCATTACGATAATGACCCAGGGCGGCGAAGACGCCGGGAACGGCCGTCGGGCCGATGAGGGGCCGGTCATCACCTGATCCTGGTCTGACCCCGGCCCAGCTGGTGAGCTCAGGCGCCTCCGCGAGGGCCGGGCACAGGCGCGCGGCGCGCGCGCGCAGATCCTCGATGGCGGCGCGCTCGACCTGAGTATCGCTGCGATCGCGCTCGGCGGTGGCCCCGACAAGGATCCAGCGCGCCTTGGGAGCAATATAGATGTCGCGTCCATGGATCACGTGACGCGGCGCCCCAGGCGCCGGGGCCAGGGCCAGCATCTGACCTTTGACGGGCGTTGGCGGGGGCAGACCATGCCTGATCCTGCGTCCATCGGGCCCGAGAAAGTCAGGCAGCGGGCCTGCGCCTGTGGCCAGGATGATGTGCGAGAAGCGCTCGGAGTCCGGCGTCTGAAACCCGGCGCCGGCGATAATCCGCTCGACAGGCCGCGCCAGCCGGAGGGCGACGCCCTGGCGCCTCAGAGCGGCGGCCAGCCGCTGCAGGAGCAGGGAGGCGTCCACCTGCCGGTCTCCGGGCAGGAGAAGCCCGCCATAGAGGCCTCCGGCGAGCCCCGGCTCGCGGGCCGCCATCTGGCCGGCGCTGAGACGCTCGACGGCGAGGTCCTGAGCCTGGCAGGCGGCCGCCAGACCCTCGGTCCATTCACGTTCGGCGGGGCTGGCGGCGATTACCAGAGCCCCCTCGGCGGAGAACTCGATACCGCCGCCCGCCAGCCTCTCGATACGCGCGGCCAGGTCAGGCCAGAGCCGGCCGGCATGACGCGACAGGCTGCTGATCGACCGCTCATGCGCGTGCAGCGCCCATTCGAAGGCCGCCCCGAGCATGCCGGCCGACCGGATGGTGGCGCCGGCCCCCAGGTCAGCCCCGCTGTCATAGACGACCACCTCCGCCCCGCGCGCTCTGAGCTCAAGGGCGGTCACAAGACCGACCACGCCGGCGCCGATGACGGCGACCCGACGGTCGGGAGAGGCAGGCTGTCGGGAGGCTGACGACATGGGACGTCTATAGACCCCTGCCGGGGCCCAGCCAGTCCGACGACATGTCGCTGTGGCGGGCGAGCCCCGGGACGGCGCGCGGGCCTGCGGGGGGTCAGACCGTCAGGCCCCTGCCGATACGCCGCTGCGCCAGAAGACAAGGAAGCGCGCGGCATGCTCATGGTCGGGGAACACCAGCCTGCGACGGATTTCCCCGCCCGCGCACTCGGTCATCATCATGATGTCGGGGGCGTCCCCGTTCCTCGCCCAGTCGCCCGCTTCCATGGCCCATCGGGTAAAGGCGTCGATCGCCATCGTCAGGCGTGACGCATCGCGTCCTTCCTCGGCGCCGATTTCAACCACAACCTCAGACATGAGCGATAAGCCCCCTGCTATCAGTCCGTCCGACGACCGTCCCGCCCTCAGCACCTGACCTAAGGGAACCCTGACCTGAGGGATCAAGGTCCCTGAGAGGCCACGGCAGGACAGGCCCGCCCGAACCAGCAAGTCGCGCGCCAGACGGCCGGACGGGCGTCTTTACGCTGCACCGCAGCAAAACAGATCGCACCTGCGCTGTCACGATGATTCAACTCACAGGTGCGCGTCCCTACCGGGGCGCGCCGGACGGGAGGGGGGACGCGCCGGGGCCTCAGGCCTGCAGCTGGCCCGTTTCGCGGCCGATACGACGCCGGGCGATGGCGTCGGCGACCCGGTTGACGGCCCGGCCCTCGCGCAGGGCCTGATCCATGACCTCGCCCAGGGTCGCCATCAGGCGCTGGAGCCGGGCCTCAACCCAGGCCGGGTCATAGGCGCCGGCGATCTCGGCGGCGACATTGATGATGCCGCCGCCATTGATGACATAGTCGGGCGCATAGAGGATCCCGCGCGCCATCAGCGCCTCACCCATGTCGGGTGTCGCCAGCTGGTTGTTGGCCCCGCCGGCGACGACTTTCACTTTCAGGCGCGCCAGCGTGTCGGGATTAATGATCGCCCCCAGCGCATTGGGCGAGAAGATATCGGCCGGGACATCATAGATGTCTGCGGGGGCCACGAGGCGCGCGCCGGTCTCACGCGCCAGAGCGGCCGCCGCCTCCGTGTTGACGTCTGCGATGGTCAGACGCGCGCCGGCGCCGGCGAGGAAACGGCAGACATGAGCGCCGACATGGCCTACGCCCTGAACCGCGACATGGCGGCCGGCGAGGTCATCCGTTCCGAACGCCCGCAGGGCCGCGGCGCGGATGCCAAGATAGACGCCTCTGGCCGTGACCGGCGAGGGGTCGCCGCTTCGCCCCGGCAGGCCCGCCACATAGCGCGTCTCTTCTGCAGCAAAGGCCATATCCTGCGTCGAGACGCCGACGTCCTCGGCTGACCAGTAAGCGCCATTGAGCCGGTCGATGGCGCGGCCCAGGGCCCGGAACAGCTCAGGTGTCTTATCCGTGCGCGGATTGCCGAGGATAACCGCCTTGCCTCCGCCCAGAGGCAGGTCGGCCATGGCGTTCTTATAGCTCATGCCCTCCGACAGACGCAGCGCATCGATGAGCGCCTCATCAGCGTTTGCATAGGTCCACATCCGGCAGCCGCCCGCAGCCGGACCGCGCACCGTTGAGTGAATGGCGATGATCACCCGCAGACCGGTTGGCGCGTCAAAAACGTGATGAACGCTTTCATGGGCCGCAAAGGCCGCCTTATCGAACATGGAAGGCTCCCAACGCCCGCTGCAGGACCGCCGGGCGGCACAGGCGTATAGACAAAACGCCCGGTCGGGTGAACCCGGCCCGGAGGGATGAACTTACCAATCTTGGGTGCAAGGAGCCCGCCCGGAGCACATATCCCGTCTCATCCGCCTGCAGGACGACGAAGAGCAAACGCGGATAGCCCTGCACCCGTGGCGCAGGCGCACGCAGGCCCTTGCAAGGGCGTCCCGAGGCCAGGGGGGTTATCTTCACTCACGCAGGCGGCGCGCTGAGGTTTAATCAGGCGCGAAGAGCACCCGCGACAAACCCGCATCATCAGCCGGGGCGACATGGTCGAGCATGATCGACAGCGGCGCTGTCTGTTCGGTCTTGTCGGCGACCCAGATATTGATGTCGAGCGCGCCGCCCTCAATGGCCCGCGCGCGCGCGCGCCAGCTCTGCGCTTCCCATGCCAGCTCCTGAAGGAAGAGCGCGCCCTCGCGGCCGGCGAGACCGCTGCGCGCGCCCTCTTCGAGTACCTGTGCAAGCGTGGCGTAGCCGCGGCGCGCTGCGCCCAGAACAAGATCGTTTGCGCTGACCTTGCGAACCGTGCGGAAGCCGCCGAGGCGGAGGAGTTCTTCGATCTCCTCATCGCTGGCCAGCTGCGGCTCAGCCCAGGCCGAGGCGAACGCCGCCGGCGGCGTCTTTTTTGTGGTGCGCGTGGTATCCAGGAAGACCCAGCGGCCGGAGGCGTCGAGCGCGCGGAAGACGCGGCTCACCAGACCGGCCTTGTGATCAGAAAAAGCCAGCGCCTCGATGGAGATGACAGACACAAGCTGGCCTTCGGCAAATCCGCGGGGACGATCGACTTCACTCTGCGAGAGGCTCACCTTTGGCTGCTCGGCCAGCATACGGGCGACAGCCTGACCACGCCATTCAGACACGCGCATCTGTCGCTCCGAGACGGTGGCGAAGGCTGCAAGCAGCGCGCTGTCGCAGCCGATAAAGCCGATATCGCCAGGCCTGTCGGCCAGTTCGAGAGATGCATCAATGAGACGGCGGTCAAGGTCCGAGGCGCCCGGCGCCAGACGTCCATCACCCCAGAGCGTATTCAGGGCGCGCAGGCGCGCCTCAGCGCCGTTATGGCTTTCAACGGCCTCACCCCCGGCGATGACCGCAAGCCCGGACCCTGCCGCAGCGCCGGCGGCGGTTGCAGAACCGGGCGCAGTGACCCCTGCCTCAGTCTCCGCTGCAGGACCGGTCAAAGGAGCTGTGAGGGAAGGTGTGGCCTCAGGCGTCTCTGCTGCAGGAGCGGGCGCAGCGGCCGGAGCCGCCTCAGCCTCCGGCTCAGGCGAGGGGGGGACATAGTCGCGTCCCTCCCACCAGGCGCTGAACCGCCCGGCGAGATCTCCGCCAGCGAGTTTTTTCACCTGCGCAAGCATTCCGCGCCAGAACCCCTGAGACGACAGCCTTTGCGCCTGTCTTTAGACGATTTTGGTTAATTTTCGTGATGCGCGGGCGATGAAACTTCAGAGGTTTGAGGCCGGCCGGCCGGCTGTCTGCGGCCCCCAGGGCAGCCCAGGCGCCCCCGACGGCAGGGGCGCGGCAGGCGAGCGGATGAACGCCAGCACATCGGCAAAGACGGTCTCAGCCTGAAGGTCGTTGAGAAGCATGTGATAGCCCTTCTCGTAATAGGCGGTGCGGACGTGGGCGGGCATTTTTTCAGCTGCGCGCCTGACCCCGTCGGGCAGAATCACTTCGTCCCGGGCGCCATAGAGCATGAGCGTGGGAACGCGCGCCGGCAGGTCGACAATCTTCTGATCGGCCTCCTCCATGATCGAGACGACGCCGTAGACGCTGTCGATCCGGTTGGACTTCTGGACCAGCGGATTGAACCACATCTCGCGAAGTTTCGCGTTATTGTCCGTGGCCGTCACGCGGACGCCCTTGGGCGGCACCACGATCCAGTCCG
>Ga0169931_10002296_pt1 | contig 31230 bp, 29 predicted proteins | sample Kivu_15m_20L_FD_129675 | JGI IMG/M metagenome (GOLD analysis project Ga0169931, IMG submission 129675) | Freshwater microbial communities from Lake Kivu, Western Province, Rwanda to study Microbial Dark Matter (Phase II) - Kivu_15m_20L... | ecosystem: Environmental > Aquatic > Freshwater > Lake...
CAGGGGAAAGAGCCCCACTTCAATTTGATTCTGAAAAACCTGTTAATCTATTATATATTAATAAAAAGATTACAGGAATTTCAAAAAAGCGAGAGAGAAAAAAAACATACTCGTCTGATCAGGATAAAGACTTTACTTACCTCGAAAAACTAAAAAACAATGATTGTGATTTTTCAATTATTGAAAATAAAGTAAGGGTTTTCAAAGAGTTTGTTAATCTGGAAAAACGATTTGATTATCTGGTTCTATTTGGTCTAGCAACAAATCTTCACTGGTTGCAGGGTGGCATGAAATTGATGAAGAGAACTATGGAAGATTACAACAAACTGAAAAATAATAATCCAGGTTCAGATATCTATCATAACCGCCATCTTGAGGTTATAAATCAAGTAAATGAAAGAAAATTATTTCCACAGTCTTTGGAATCGTTCTCATTATATCAAGAAGATTATACACATAAAAACATAATCAGTTGCTTAATCAATCCTAGAGGTGTTGTATTTGTGAATGACCCAATAGAAAAAATTAGCCTTCAAGAAGGCGAGAAAATGTTTAACGATTCATTCCAAAGAGCTATGACATCAAATGCACAATATATAATTATTAAAGCAGGTGTTGGCATTGGCAAAAGTCATATTTTGAAAAACATAGATAACATCGCTATTGCTTTACCAACCCATAAATTAAAAGATGAATTATTTGAGGAAATGAATGTTGATGCATTTAAAATACCAGAATTAACAGTTTTTGAAAGCAAGGAGGTAAATGCGCAAATAATTTCATTGTATCAATCTGGCTTGAGATCTGAAGTTATGGGCCTAATTCATCAACTTGCAGAGAAAGATTCTCCTGACCAAATTATGGCAAAAACTTACCTGATTGATTTAAATGAAGCCAAAAAATGGAAAGGGACATTATTAACCACACATGAACGATCCTTACATGAGGAGATGAACCAAAATACAATTATATATGATGAAGACTGCATTCATAGCCTAGTATCTCAAAAATCCTTCAATCTGACTGATTTTGGCTTATTGTTATTGAAATATCCAGATTTAGCAATATTCTTTAACGAATGCTACCAGGAACTTCAAGCAGCGGAAAAATCAATGATGCATATTGCTCCCAAATATGAAGTGCCCATTCCCCTATTGATAGAGAAAATTAAATATGAACCATCAACGTCTAATTTTATTGAGTTTTTCAACTCAAATCGATTTTATAAAGAAGAATTTACTGATAAAAAAGGCCAAGTTCACACAACCATACATTATTGCAAATTCAACACTTTACCTGCTAACAAAAAAATAATCATTCTATCCGCTACCATTAATCATGCTTTTTATGAAAAAGCCTTTCCAGGGCAAGTTGAAGTTATAGAAATCCCTGAAATAGAAAATATGGGTAAAGTAACTCAATTCACCAAATACTCAAATTCTCGACAATCTTTAAAAAAGCGAGAACAAGATGAATTATTGGAGAAAATTGGAAATAAGCCTGTCATTACATTTATGTCAAATACACAAACCCTTAATCAAGAATACATTAAAGAGAACGGTGAAGTAGGAATCTATTTTGGAAATACACGTGGATATAATGATTTAAAAGGCAAGGATATGATGGTGATTGGCACACCTCATATCAATCCAATTGTATACCTATTCCACGCTGAATATATAGGCATAGAAACAAATAAAATTAATCATAAAATGGAATACCAAACAATCCAACACAATGGCATGCAGTTTAAATTCCAGACTTTTCACGACCCTGAATTACGGGATATTCAATTAAACCTTATTGAGGGGGAGCTAATTCAGGCCGTTGGGAGAGCAAGAACAATTAGAACATATGCCAACGTTCAGGTGTATTCGAATTTCCCATTAACTATATCAGATGAATACATATTTGATTGATAAATAAGGGTTTAAAAGTACCGATTGTGTCGTATTACTTGACAAGTTTTAATGTAGCACTCTTGTAGAATTATTAAATCAACATAAGATCTACATGATCTAGATTTTAACCTCGCAATCGATAGTTTGAAAAGACATAGATGAAAATAAAAAAGGATGGTGAAAAGCCATCCTTTTTTAAAACACTAATCATTTTTTTTAAAATTTATAACTTAATATAAATAACCTCCACTAATTCGACCCCAATTGAAGGTAATAGTTCATATTCAAAATAGCCGAAAATTAGATCTTCAGATTGTACCGTTGTAAAGTGGCCGAATGGTAAATCCAGACTCATTAGAGGTTTCCTTAAATTAAATTCCAATATTGAACTAGTTTCAGGAAATTCCTTAGGATAATCTTCTTCGATCAGATTGCATTTGAATTTAATTAAATTTTTATCAGAGATGATTAGTCTCATCTTTTCGTTGCTACAATCCATTTCAACACGGATTCCATGAGCAATTAAGTCATTTACCGAAAGCTCGGGTTTTAAATTAAAAATTTTCATAATAAATGTATTTTATACTTAATTATAAACCCGAATCCTTAGAAAGTAAACCCTATTTTAGAAAATAAACTGAATTATTTGATATTTATAATTAAAACATATGAAAAAGAGGAAAATCATCATCATTACTGAATTACAAGCAAAAACATTGATCAGCAAAATCATTTCCGAAGCAAAAAGATTAAGAAATAGGCTGTAAAACAAAAAAACCACCGAAGTGGTGGGTTAAAATTATTTGAATACATTGTTGAGAATTAATTTTTAACGATTCTATCCCCAAAGCCCTTACCAAAGACGGTAAGGAAGATATACTTGAAGTAACTAAAGGTATTTAACTCCTGAATCATCTTGGCATCGGTTTCCGCCAAAAGCTTGGGGGTAGACATGTCAATTTTTTGAACTTGTGCCAAACCGGTAATTCCAGGGCGAACTGCATATACCCCTCTCTTAACACGCTCTTTCAACAATTCTTCCTGGTTCAATAAATTGGGTCGAGGGCCTACGAAGCTCATGTCTCCCGCAAGCACATTGAGCAATTGGGGTAATTCATCGAGCTTGGACTTGCGCAAAAATGCCCCCCATTTTGTAATGGAACTGGCCTGCACCAAATGAGTAGCCAAAGACAGCGTATTGACATGCATCGAACGAAACTTCAATAGGTAAAATGGTTGTTTATTACGCCCTACTCTTTCTTGTTTAAAAATGGGTGATCCGGTGTCGAAATATCCGATGATGAGTAATAGTATAATGATAGGGCTTAGCAGGATGAGGCCGATTAGGGAACAGCAGATGTCGATCAGGCGGGTCATGAATTAATTTTGAAACCTTCCAAGACAGGGGTCGGGTTCCATCCAAAAGCAGCTCTGGCTTTCGAATCATCGAAGGTTAGTGTAGACGTAATTTTGTTTAATTTATCTGTGTTTAATGGTGCAAATTTACCTGCTAAATTACCTATTACAGCCGCTATTTTTGCGGGTAAATATGGCAAGTTTAATACTTTGTCTTTTCCTGATTGCTTGGCGATGAGTTGGCTTAATTCCTCAAAATTGGGATGATACCCGTCGGTCAGATTATAAATTCCTCCCACCTCTCCTGCTTTTAAAATATACTTTGCAATATCCTCGACTAACACCATGCTTTTTCTTGCATTACCACCACCAATATTAAAATAGTAACCTTTTTTTATTGCTCCTATCATACTCCCTAAATTTCCCGGTGGATTGGCTCCAACTACTAGAGGTAACCTAAGAATAGTACAAATAACATTATGTTCTTCACACCATTTTTTAACAATATATTCAGCCGCAATCTTACTTCTACCATATGGATCTTCAGCTTGTAATGGAGTGTTCTCATTAATATATTCACCTTGATTTAATCCATAGACACTTACAGAGCTTATAAATACAAATTTTTCAGGTACTGTTATATTTGAAAGTGCTGATAATAAATTAATTGTACCATTAACATTTATATCATAAAACAAGCTATTTTGATACTGATTTTTAGGATTGACATGAGCCAAACCAGCATTATGAATTACTACATCAAAAGAATTACTAAAAAATGGTATACCAGAACTTAAATCAAAATTATAATAAGCATTATATCTATTTAATGTAAATATATCATTTGGGTCATTACAAATTGTTTTTAAAATATTTTTACCCAAAAATCCACTAGAACCAGTTAAAAGTATTTTCATAAAACTATAAAATATTATATAATTTTTTATATAGTTTTTCTACTTTTAAACCTAAAAATTTATCTCTACAATATTCTCCATGAAATTTTCCAAATTTAAAACGAAGATTTGAGTCCTCTACAAATAAACAAATTGCTTTACTGATTGACTCATAATCACCAACATTATTCAAAAAACCACCCTGATTATTCCTTACAACTTCTGGTACACCTTCTACATTAGTTGAAATTACGGGTAAATAAAAATTAGCAGCTTCTAAAAAAACAAATCCAAACGCCTCATATCTTGGAGTTGAAATAAAAATATCTGCCATTTTAAGATATCTATTGACATCGTTTGACCAACCATGAAAAATTACTTTTCCAGTCAATACCGGTGACTGAATAACATATTTTTCTAATTCTAACTTGTCGGGACCATCTCCAACTATATCTAAAATTACATTTTTTCCGCCTGTATAGTTTAATAAAAAGTGTTCAAACGATTTAATTAAAGTCACCGGGTCTTTTTGAAAATCTAACCTTCCAACAAATAGAATTTTAACGGTATCATTATCTCTAAATTGAATATGAAAATCATCAAATTTTTTTCCATTAGGTATATATACAGACTTATACTTTTGTAACGGAAAATATTTCATATAATAATTATTAACAAATACTATTTTGTTAAAAAATAAAATTGAAATTTGTTCTAAAATATATCTAAAATATTTCTTGTGTAATGGCATTTTACTGTACCAAGAAAGGCCTTGAATCGTATGTATCCGAATTGGGACTCTTAACAAAAATGAAATTATACCACCTAAAAAAAAGGGTTTGGAAGATATTGTATTTATAATATCCGGTTTAATTCTTAATAAGATTTTAAATAATTCAATTAATGTATAAAAATCATTTAAACCAATATTTTGCTTTAAAGATGAAAGCGGAACAGTTTTTACACCTATTGATTCAAATTCATTTATAAAATCATTTCTTAGATGAGTTTCAATAGACAAATCATTCGCAAAAATTAAATATGTATCATAATTAGACTTATCAATTGATTTTAAAATATCTAACGAAGCTCTTTGAGCACCAGCTAAAAATGGTTTATGTATAAAATGTACAATTTTCAATTTATTAATTTTTGATTGCATCGGTAAATCCTTTTAAAAATAACTTTATTCTAACTTTACTATTTCCTGCAATTATACAGTCAAAAATCAATCTTATAGGATTAAAAATTATTTCTCTAATTTTATAACCAATTGAAACATGCTTTAAACTTAGCATAAGAGTTGAATTTCTTGATGCATAATACCTTCTTAATGGACTATGAATAGGTATAGCTCTTCCTAAGAAGTTTTTTCTAAAAATTCCAACATTCTGATATAAATGAACATTTGGCGTAATATAAATGTTAAAACCTTTTGAAATTGCCCTAAAACACCATTCGACATCTATGTAGTTAATGAAAAAAGTCTCATTAAACCAGCCAACTTCATTAAATATACTTAGTTTAGTTAATGATCCTGAAGCAATAACATAACTACACTCTAAAATCTCATTTTTTAATATTATACGATTCAAAAAAAAGCCTTTATATTTAATAGCCGGATATTTTGTCTTCGTTGTTTGATCTATAATTGAAGGTCCTATTGTACCAACTCTTTTACCTTTCTCAACTAAACAATTGTAATCATTAATAATAGTATTTAAATAATTAAAATCAATTATGCTATCTTGATCAAACATACAAAATGATTCAAAATTATTGTCTATAGCATATTTAATACCTTGATTTTGCGCAAATGACAAACCTTTATTAAATTCATTAAAAATAAATTGTATTTTATTGTAATATGGTAATAAACTAATTTTATCCTTTATAATAGTTATGTCATTAGATTTATTATCGATTATTAAAACAGAAGTAAATTGTTTTAATAAAATATTACAAAATTTTAAGAAATCCTCGATTTCTGGATTAAAAGTTACAACTATTGCAATAGTTTTATTTTCATCTAATTTTTCTTGATTGTAATGCATTAAAATAATCTTTAAATAAATTGGATTCAAATAAACTCACGATGTGGAGCCGAAGTAATTAATGAAACATATAAAACAAAAACAAATGAGATTAAACATGGATTTGTAAAAGAGAAAATTAAAAATCCAATTAAAGAAAAGAAAGATGCCCAATTTTTATTATTATATAATTTATAAATTAATAAAATTATTGCTAAATTAAAAAAAGAAAATCCTACCAAACCAAATCTTCTTAGAATTTCTAGGTATGAAATTTCTTGATCTCTTGTGACCCCATCACCCTCCCATCCAATTGAAATAAATTCAGAATCAGCTCCCATACCAAAAATCCAAGTGTAGTTTTTTAATAAGTTATTAACTACGCTCAAAACATGACCTAACCTAATTTCTAAACCACTATATTCTGAATTGAAATTATCGAAATATATTAGATATAGTATAATGATAGTGGATATAAACACAATTGGTAAAATTGTAAAAAATGTAGTGAGATGTTTTGCAATAAATTTAATATTAAATTTAAAATATTTAATAAAAAAAAGTAGGACGATTAAGAAAGAACCTGTTCTATTTAAGGACAAGAAAACAACAAGACTTAACAAAAAAAATAATTTAAAGTTGTCTTTAAATAAATGCCATATTGCTAAAGGCATTGCAAATATTGATGCCTGTACCCAAATTAATGGATAATTTTCAAAAATCCATGCTGGGCGATAATAAAAATATAAATATCCACTATAAATTTCAAATGATTTAACAATAAATGGTCCAATAGTATCCTTTACTAAAAGTAAAAAAATGAAAAATGCTAAAAAGAAAAAAATAATTGATTTTGAAATAAATATAATTACGGAATAAACAATTGACTGATTAAAAGAATTATAAATTATAATAAAAAATGGAAATATGAAAATTAAAGTTAAAGTTAAAATAAATATTTCCGTGGTTTTATCGGAAACAATTAGATTGTTAATAATTCCAATAGAATAGCAGCAAATAATTAATAAAATTATATTTAGATTAGATGTTATAATTTTTATTTTATTTCGGTAAACATTCCAAAAAAATGAAATTGCAATTAAAATAAAACCAAGGATTCTAATAAATGTTGAGAAACCAGAGCTGATTAAGAATAAAAATGATCCAATTGATAAAAAAAGGCTTTGTTGAAAATTTCTTTTTATACTAGTCATTATTATAAATTAATTGTTTTCGGTATTTCATCAATCTATACAATAAAATAACTAACTGAATATAAAAATTATAAAACTTGCATTGAATTATAAATGTAGTAAAAATGTTATTGTAATAATTTTTGCTACTTGTGCCTTGCATACCAAAATTTCCTATTATTTCTTCTGAAATAAACTTTGAATATTTTTTGTTATTTAATAATTTAGAAAGAAAAAGGCCATCAGCTAAAATAGGAATTTTTGTTTCATAATAACCTAATGTTTCATGTAAATTTCTTTTAATTACTGTACCAACAGAATGTGAAGTAATTATTGATTGCCATCCTTTTATTCTATTAATTAAAGTTGGTTGATTCCCTCTTACTAATTTATCACCAAGGTACACTGAAAATATATATAAGTCTGCATTACTCTGAATTCTATTTAAAATTGTTTCAATAGCATTTGGATATAATTCATCGTCAGAACCACATACTAAATAATATTGTGTTTTACATAAAGAAATGCCCAAATTAATTCCCTCATAAATTGAGAGACCTTCTTTTATAATTAATCTTGAAACTATTTTGTATTTATTTATAATTTGGATAGTGTCGTCAGTTGATCCGCCATCAATAATGATTAAATCAAAATCTGTTGTTGTTTGACAAGACAAGGATTCTAAAATATTTCTAATAACTTTAGATGAATTTAAAGTTGTGATTATAATTGAGACTTTATTTATCATTGATTAAAAATGTTTGATTTTAAAATATCACTATACAATAAATGATATTTATTTGCAATATTTATTGAATCAAATAAATTTATTGCTCGTTCCCTTGCCAATCGAGCTAATTTGAAATATTCATTCTTATCAAGATTTAAAACCCAATTTATACCATTTGCTAAATCTTCAGAATTATAAGGCATTGCTTTATATCCTGTAATTTTATGTTCAACTATATCTTTTGGTCCAGTTGCATTAAAACACACTACTAATGTTTCACAAGACATCGATTCAACTAAGGTTTTTCCGAACGAATCATATAATGATGGTGCAACAAATACATCAGCTGCTGAATAAATTATTGAAATCTCTTCGATAGTACTTATTTTCCCTAAACTTGTATAACTAATATTTAATTTTTCGATATTTTCTTTATTAATATTCCCAAAAAATAAATAATGTAAGTTTTCACTCTTTAAATATTTTATTGATTCAGCAAATTTGTTAAAGCCCTTCCAAGGTTCTTCAAGCACTTCTGCACCTAGTAAAATAATTTTTTTATTTTGCTCAATTTTTAATAAATCTCGTGCGTATTCTTTATTTAATGGTTTAAACAAATTAGTGTTAACGTTATTACTTATTGTTTCAATTCTATTTTGTTTAAATATTTTTGATTCTTTTGCACACTTTGAAATCCAATTACTAATTCCAACCAAGGTTATATTTTCAGAATATTTTTTTAATTTCTTTTTAAAAATAAAATATGATAAATCATGTTCAATTTTGCTATTTAGCTGAGGGCAATTACCACAATTTTTTAAATAATGATCACAGCCGAGTGAAATATGACAACCTCCAGTAAATGGCCACATATCTCTAAGTGTCCAAACAATTGGTTTATTAATTTTATTTATTTGATCAATAGAGACAAGACCATTGATCCAATGAAAGTGAATTATGTCAGCATTTTTATAACAATCAAGTTTTAAAAAATTTATTCCATAAAATCCTGTGCTAAAAATTGTCTTTTTTCTATTTCTATAAAATCTCAATGGTAAAAATCCAAAGATTTTTCTCTTTATCTTTAGGGAGAAATTTAAAAATTTTTTGTTATGGGTAGATAATATATTAAAACTATTTAAATCATCATTTATGATGGAATTAGTTAATAATGATGAATCTATACCAACTTCCAGTTGTGCAAGATGTAACCACAATGCTCCTTTACCAGCCCCACTATCAATAGAACCTCCAACTAAATGCAAAATCTTCATTAATTTCTATGTTTTTCTAGCCAAGCAACTAGTATAGCCAAGATCCAATCCTTTTGTTCTAATTTTTTTTCAATAGTTTTTTTCTTTATCTTGATTAGAAAATCTGCATTAAATGTATTTCTTGCAGAAGGAGTTGACCATAATTGTAAAATTTTAGTATTTAATATCCCATTCATCCATTTAATTATCGGTAGCTCAAATCCGGTTTTTTGTCTATTTATAACATCAATAGGCAAAATATCTGAAACTGTATCAATGAAAATTGATTTCAATTTTTGGTCTTTTATTTTATAATGGTCTGGAATTGAAAGTGCAAAATCAACAACATCTTGGTCTAATAAAATAGGTCTTAGTTCTAAACTATGCCACATCCCAATAACGTCACTATCACGTAAAAGTGTATTAAGTAAATACTTACGTACTTCTAAATAACTAATAGATGAATTAACATCTATCAGTGTATTATCTATATCATAAATACGTTTAAAATTTAATATTTTTGAAATCTCATTAATATTAAAATAACTTCTATACAAAGACAAAGCAGTACTTATATTTTCTACTCTAGATTTTGATGCTTTAGTATATCTATTTGGAAAATATTTATATAATTTACTTAAAATTTTATCAACAAAATTAACGGATTTTTTTCTATTATCAATTATGGATTTAAAATGAGGGTAGCCTCCAAATAATTCATCACCTCCTAATCCAGTTAAGATAACTTTGACATATTTAGACGCTTCTTTAGAAATTAAATAAGTATTAAATCCATCAATACTTGGTTGATCAAGTGATTCAACAAAATCATTAAATGATTCTAAAATTTCATCATCAGTAACTATTTTTCTTGTAAAATTTGCACCTATTTTTTTAGCAGTACATTCTGCAATAAGTGTTTCATTGTGATTATCAGATATATTCTCAAATCCTAGTGAAAATGCATGGATTGGTCTTTTAGTTTGACCCTGCATTAGTCCTAATACTGCAGTAGAATCAATTCCAGCGCTCAAAAAACAACCAACTTCTACGTCACTAATCATATGAAGTTTTGTTGCATGATCGAGCAAACTTCTCATTCTAATTTTGGATTCTTCATATGTAATATCTTCATTAATGGCACAATTAATCGAAATGTAATTTTTTACTAAAACAGATTTATTATTTCGCCAAACTAATAGACATCCAGGTGGTAACTGTTTTACAAATTTTAATATTGTATTAGGTTGACTAATCGATCCTGATTGTAATAGATCAAAAATAGAGTTCTCATCTATTTCTTTAAATTTATTATTTATATATCTAAATGGCCTTAGTTCTGAAGCAAAACACAGTTGCTCTGAATTTGCAAAATATAGAAGAGGCTTAATTCCCAACCTATCTCTTACTAAGATTATTTCTTCTGTAAGTGAATCATGAATTGAAAAAGCAAACATTCCATGTAATTTTTTAAAAAAGTCTATACCGTGATATTTAAAACCTATTAATATTACTTCTGTATCTGATTGAGTTTTAAATTCATTATGTTCTTTAGAAAGTGTTTTTTTTAATTCTTTATAATTATAAACTTCACCGTTAAATATTATTGTATATCTTTTTGAAATGTCTTGCATTGGTTGGTTTGCATTCGTTGACAAATCAATTATTGACAATCTTGTATGACCGAACAAGCAATTGTTTAACTCTAAAACACTTTTAGCATCAGGCCCTCTTTTTGATAAAGTATTTAAAGCATTATTGAAATTACTGATTTCAATTTTCGGTGAAACCCCTAAAATACCACACATAAAAAAATTTAAAAAATAGTTTGGATAGATTCTAGCAATCTATTACTAAAATGGTTTATTGTAAATCTATTTAAAACATATTTCCTTGCATTTTTGCCCATTTCTATTACTTGTTCCTTGTTTTCATAAAAGTATTGGATTCTGTTTTCTAGATCTAAAATATTGCCAATTAAAAAACCTGTTTGCCCATCAATAATACAATCAGTTTGCCCGCCTTCATTAGTTGCAATTACAGGTAATTGATACAAAGCAGCTTCCAAATAAACAAGTCCAAAACCTTCACCACCCCAAATTAGTTGGTCTCTTTTAATAACTTGACTTGGCATTACAAACACACTACATTTATTATAAATTTCATAAATATTATCATCAGAAACATAACCATGAAAAATTATATTTTTACACAAATTATTTTCGTTTACTAATTTTTTTAATCTATCTTGGTCATTTCCACTTCCAACTATATGATAGATAATGTCATCAATTCCTTTGTTTCTTAAATTAATTAAAGCTTGTATAACTAAATCATGGCCCTTATACCTTTCATTATTAGATAATCTACCAACAGTTAATATCTCAAAATTTTCTTTAGTATTATAATCTATGTTCTTAATTAATTGTTCATCAACTCCAAGGTTTACCACACTAATATTTATTGTTGGATAATTTTTATGTACTTGTTTCTTTGTAAATTCGCTAATCGCTATTATTAAATCAATGTTAATAAAATTTTTTGTATGTGCTTTTCCAAAATTACCCCAAACATCTATTCCATAGGCCCAACAAATAACTTTTCCTTTATAAAGGTTTAACCAAATTTTATTAAATCGGTGAAGAATAAATGGATGCATAAACATTAAAATATTATCTTCTTTGCTTTTTAATAAAAGTTTTGCCTTCAAATGAAGTTCAAGAAAAATGTTGTGCGGGTAAAATATTACTTCTACTTTATAATCTGATGTTATTTCAAAAATGTTTTTGACTTGTCTAGTGACCTCTTCTATACCACCTCTTCTTGAAATCTCATTTGTAATAATTATTATATTCTTCATTAAGAATTTTGTTTATAATTTATAAATTCGTCACATAAAAGATTTACCAAATCTGGCATTTTAACATTTGCCTCCCAACCTAATATTTCTTTTGCGAGTTTTGGATTACATGAATTATAACTTAATTCATTTGGTCTTACAGATGACTCATCATATATAACATATTTTTTATAATCAAGTTGAAAATAATTAAACGTAAGCATTACGAAATCTCTAAGTGATTTTGTAACTCCTGATCCAACTATAAAATCTCTTGGGTTTGACTCTTGAAGTATAAGCCACATGGCTTCAACATATTCTGGAGCCCATCCCCAATCTCTATGTACATCAATATTTCCAAGATGCAATTTATCTAAAAGACCTTTAGAAATATCATAGGCCCCCGATATGATTTTTTTTGTAACAAACCCATCTCCCCTTAAAGGAGATTCATGATTAAACATGAAACCATTTGTTGCAAATAAGTTATAAGACTCTCTATACATTCTTACAATATGAGACGCGGTTGCTTTAGCAACGCCATAAGGGCTAACTGGATTAATAGGTGTATTTTCATCAATTAATTGGCTTGTATTACCAAAAACCTCACTTGATGATGCATAATAAATCCTAGTTTTTATGTTCAAGAATCTAACAGATTCTAAAATATTTAAAATGCCAAGTGATGTACTTTCTATAGTTATATGTGGCTGTTTAAAAGATAGACCAACTGATGATTGAGCACCTAATACATATATCTCATCAGGCTGATAAGTAGATAATGATTTTAATACATCATAATAATCCGAAATGTTAATTGCTACTAATTGGAATTTATTATATATATTTAAATAGGTTAAATTAAATGATTTAAAATTATTAATATCACGAGTAGAACCAATAACAATATAATTTTTATTCAATAAAAATTGTGCAAGATATGAACCATCTTGACCAGTAACACCAATTATTAGTGCAATTTTATTTTTCATAATTAATCAATCTTTTCAGCAACAATAAACCAGTCAGCTATAACTTTGTATCTAAATAATCCTATAAAACAAAATAATTTTATAGAACGTTTTAAAATGTATGCCGTTGCAATCGATAAATAATTATCTTTTTTAAATAAATCTGGGAAGTTTTGAATTGCATTATTAAAATGTGGCAAGATTGAAATAACAGTAAAACCATTTGATTGTAAAAGTTCTGTCAATAGAACTTCAGTATATTCTCTACGATGTGTTTTATCGGTGAAGTGTATATGAGCAAGATTAATTGTTTCTAATAACGAATTATCTTCATTAGGCACACTAATTAATATTCTTCCACCAGTTTTAAGCTGTCTATATGCTTTCTTAATGAATTTTTTATCGTCATTTAGATGTTCTATAATATCAAATGCAATTATTGTATCTAATGAAGAATCATCTAAATTATAGTTATCAACATCTGCTTGTATAAAATTATAATTTTTTACGATTTCGCTTCTTCTATCAATAATATCTAGTTGTATTATTTCATTTTCCTCCGGCTTACAATCTAAAGCGTAAAGTCCATTACCACAACCAATGTCTAATATTTTCCCTGGTCTGAGAAAAGCTTGAATTAGTTTTGATTTTTGTGGATTTGTACTTTCGTGGAATTTCGAATATTCAGGATATTTTGTCATTGAATTTTATCTTTTAAAATATTTAGCGTTGATTTATACAACTGATATATAAATCTCTTGATTGTTAATTTAGGTTTTGAAGATTTAACTAATAATTTTTCAAATTCATGATTTGGAAGCATAAAATCAGTTGGAGCTGTTATTGGAAAATTCAGCTCATTAGATAAAATTTGAGATCGTCCACTACCGTGGTCACTAAATGTATGAGTTGCCCTTTCGTTAAATCCTATATTTTGTATTAAGCTTTTTGTTGGTACAATTTGTAACCCATTTTGACAAAGAATTGCAAAATCGAACTGATAATCCCATGTATCTAATCCATTTGCCGCATCTCTGAAACATGCATTTCGATCTTTGTCAAAGGGATAATAATTTACTATATTATTCTGTTTTGCCGCTTCCCAATTTGGGATTTCAACATCATTATAAGACCAAACTCTTTTCCATGTTGCCCAACCCCACATGAGAGAATAATAAGAATAAAAATAATCATGTTTATATTCATATTTACCACTTAATGGATTAAAACCAGAAATGCGCATTATTCTTGTGTCATTTTCATATTTATCTAAGAGTTCTGTGCAAAATTGAAAAAATGAATTACTTGGCAAGGTATCATCTTCTAGAATTATGCCTTTTGTTTCATTTTCAAAAAACCAATCTATAGCACTAGAAACCGCATACTTGCAACCAAGATTTTGCTCTCTAAATAAAGTCTTGACTTCGCAATTCCAATCAATAGTATTAAAAATGTCTTTAACTTTATTACACTGCTCAGATTCGCCAACAACATTATGCCTAGGGCCATCTGATGCTATATATAATTTTTTGGGCTGTGCTTTTCTTATTGCATTGAATACTAATTTTGTTTCATCAGGTCGATTAAAGACCATAAGTAATACAGGTGCTATTTCAAATTTATTAAACATTTTTTCTTATTAAGTGTGAATAGTATTATATAAATATAATAGTTGTTGATTTCTGTTTTTAATTTTATATGTATTGTAATATTTTTCAATTGCCATATTTCTTGCAATTATTATATTATCATTATTTGAGAAATATATAAATGCATCAACTAAATCTCGAATTGAGTAAGCAAATTCATTTTTTTCATGCATTTTTTTTATGACGTCAATATATTCTAATTCGGACTTCCATAAAAAACCATAATCATCATCATAGATGTTTACTGGGACATCAACAAGTATTCCATTGTTATTATTAACAAAATCAGTTGAATGTTGCCCTCTACAAACTATTATGGGTTTTCCATATGAAGTGGCTTCAATTGGAGAAATACCGTCTGTTAACGATAATGCAATAACTACATCAGCGTTTGAATACAATTCATTTTTTTGCGTTATAGATAATGGTATTGTTTCAATTAAATTAATGCTCTTGTCTAAATATATTTTAATTTCATTAGGAATATTATGACATACTAAAATTAGTTTGTCTCTAGAATTATTTTTTTTAAAAATATTCCACGCATCGATTACTAAAAAAACTCCTTTTGAATAAAAATCTGAAGCGATGAATAAATACGTATGATTATCATTTATATCTTTTTTCCCATTATTAATATTGTCTTTCCACGTAAGTGGCAATACGGTTGCTTTCTCTAATATTTTATTATCAGGAAAATATTTTTTAAAAATATTAAACTGACCATTTGATACTAAAATTATTTTTTTTATACTATCATTCAAATATATTTGAGTAGCTAAATCAATGTTCTGAATATAATCGCTACAATTCAACTCTTTATTTAAATACGGTGCAAGTAATGACAATGGATGATCAATTACTTCAATAATTACAAAATTTTTAATTTCAGAAGGGAGACAACCTTGTATGTAATGAAAAATTTTTGCATTAAATTTATTACAATAATGTATTGGAGGATGCTTTTTTATTTCTGAAAATATAGGATGAAATAGGTAGGATGAATACGTGAAATATATTTTCTTTTTTTGAAAAAATGAGATAAACAATCTTTTAGTGAATTCAATAATTAAAGTAAATTTAATTGTGACGTCTTTTCTAATTAACTTTTTCGCTATACTCACTCTTTATTATTAAAATTTAAAATTTCATTCGGGATGCCTGATGCTATAATTGAGCCAGATTTCATTTTAAATATTTTATCACATTGACTAACAGTCGACAACCTGTGAGCTACAATTATTATTGTTCTGGTTCCATGCATTGCATTAATTGATTTCATGATTTCACTTTCGGTTTCGTTATCAAGTGAACTTGTTGCTTCATCCAATACTAAAATTGAAGGATTATGATATAATGAACGAGCTATTCCTATTCTTTGTCTTTGTCCCCCAGACAATCTAACACCCCTTTCTCCAACTTTTGTATCCAAACCATCACTTAACGAGGAAATATATTCCGATAAATGTGCAGATTTAATAGCATTATTAATTGATTGCTCATCTATTAAGTGTGCAGGAATTCCTAGTGCAATATTATTTCTTAATGTATCATCGATTAGATAAATTGATTGTGGCACATAACCAATTTGGGATTGCCAACCTAGTAAATTTGTTTCAATGTTTTTATTATCTATATTAATACTACCACTCGATGGAGTCAATAATCCAAGTAATATATCGATCAAAGTACTTTTACCAGAGCCACTAGGACCAATAAAACCTATGGTTTCTCCCCTTTTTATTGAAAGGTTAATATTATTCAGTGCGTTATGTTCTTTGCCCTGGTATATAAAGTATAAATTATTTATTGATATTTCACGAAAAATTATATTCTCTTTACTTTTTTTTTCAATTATTATGTTAGTAAAATTGTTTAACTCTTCATAAAGAAGTGATACAACCGGAATAGCATATCTTATATTTTGGATCGAACCCATAATTCTGTTAGCAGAGGGAATTAGTCTAAATGCAGCTGCTGCAAAAACTCCTATTATTGGCAAAACAACATCTACAGAATTCCCAAAATATATTAATAATAAAACTAGTCCAGCTAATCCAACAATAGCTATAAATTCTAAATATAACCTAGGTATATTTTGCAGTGTAAGCTGTTTTGAATTTATTTTTGATCTTGCATTATTGTTTAAATCAAAGTCCTCAAGAAAATAGTGTTGTCTACCTAATATTTTGATGTCTTTTATTGCACCAAAACTCTGCATTAAATTTAATGCTATTTTACCATCATAAATTTGTCTTTTTTCACCCCATTCAAGTAGACGATTTTTTGAAAAATAATGAAAAATTAAAATAAATATTGATAAAAATATTCCGATTGAAATTGCGCCTATTGGCTGTATAATTATTAAAAATATTAAGACACTTGCGATAACTGAAATTTCTGATAAAAAAATAACTATCGCTAAAATTATAGACTGAAATTGATGTACCTCCATCTGTATATTTCTTAATAATTCAGACGAATTTCTTTTCAAGAAAAAATTATACGGCTGATTAATATACCCATGAAATAGTTTACTACCAATTCCATATGAAAGTTGGCTAATAAAATTAGATTGTTTCCATGAAGTATAAAACAAGAAAACTCCCTTAATTAAATAAATGAAAACAATTGATAGCATTCCAAAAACAACTAATTGCAATTGAGATGGATTTCCTAAAAACTTAGTCACTTTGTGAAGTAAAACTGAATCTTGATGTGAAGCAGGATTAAGCAATAGAGTAAAAGCAGGCAGCATTACTCCAATTCCCATTAATTCAAAAAAAATTGAAATAATTAACAATGTAAACAAATACAACAATTGCTTTTTTTGATTCTTTGATAACAAAAAATCGATTTTTTTATATATGGTCATATTTTATTATAAGAAAGGATAGTTATTATGTATAAAAAGATTTATAAATTTGGATTTATCCATTTAATAAATCTTTTTATACCGTCTTCAGGGTTTATTTTTGCCTCCCACTTAATCATACTATTAATTTTTTGAGTATCTGCAACAAATACCAATTGATCACTTTCTCTCCAATCAAGTTGAGTGTAACTCATTTTAATGTTTAATTGATTTTCTAAAATTGTAAAAAGCTCTAGTAGTGAAAGGCTTTTACTTATACCACCTCCAATATTAAAAACATTTCCTTTCAATGTTGAAATATGAGATACTGAATCAAAATATAAATCTGCAACATCATCAACATGCAACACATCTCTAACTTGTTTTCCGTTTCCTGATATTGTAAACTTAGATTCATTAAGTCCTAATTTGATTTCAATTGCTTTTTTGATAAACCATCCAACCCAGCCTTGATCAATAGTTGAGTTTTGATTACCACCATACATAGATGAATGTCTGAAAACAATAGTTTGTAAATCATAAATGCGGTGAAAATCTAATAGATATTGATCAGCTGAACCTTTTGAACAGCCGTATGGTGAGTGAAAATTTAATGGATATGATTCAGATATGCCATCCGGATATTCTTTACATTGATACCTTTTATCTGTTTCAATAAAATTTAATTCAGAGAAATCTCCGTACACTTTATTTGTCGAAGAATACATAATTATTGAATAAGGACTATATTTTTTAATAGCATCCAATAAATTAAACGTGCCTATACAATTAGTTTCAAAATCAAGCCTTGGATTATTTATTGAAGTGGTCATTGCAACTTGTCCAGCCAAATGAAAAACCACATCAGGTTTAACTTCCTTTATTAGGGTCTCTACATCATTAGTATTTCTAATATCATAAGGGTAGAACTTAAATTTACCAAAAGACTTAAGCCATTCTAGATTTTCATTACTACCTTCTCTAAATAAATTATCCATTATGAATAATTCTTGACCTTGTTCTAATACTTTTTTGGCCAAATTTGAACCTATGAATCCACAGCCTCCTGTAATTAGATATTTCATTTACTTGTAAATATTTGATTAATCATTTTTTCAATTCCACTCTTGACATCATAAACTGGATTCCAGCCAAGTGATTTAATTTTTAAATTATTAGCAATAATTTCTATCGGCTCATTTTCTCTAACCTGAATCGCACCGAAATTTAGTTTTGTATCTATATTGATTTTGTTTTGAATGTTTTGCTTCAATAACAAAACAAAATCTTTTACAGTGGTGCCAAGACCTGTGCCTATATCGAATTCCGAGAAGCCAAATTTTAATGGACTTGATAAAATCGTAATTATAGCTGATACAGCGTCTTCTATATAGATAAAATCTCTTTTTTGATGACCACTCGTTAAATTTATCTCTTTTGCATTTGATATTAATTGATTTATAACCCAATAAATAAATTTATTATCATCATCCCCGGGTCCAAATAAATGCTCTATTCTGAGATTAGTAAAATTAATGGAATCTGACTTAGTAGCAACAACTCCCCATTCAACAAATTGCTTTTTTGATAAAGTATAATTTGAAACGTTTTTATTTTGAAGCGTATCTGCATTAATAAATGCTGAAACCTTATGTTTTATTGACAATTCTAATAATTGTAAGGAAAATAACAAATTATTTGTTACAATTTCACTTATTTGCTCACCATTTCTCCCATATGTTGTGGCTAGATGTAGAACAATATTTATTTTATGGCAATTAAATATATCACCTAAGTTGCATTTATCAATGTCGTAAATTATTAGCCTATCTATTATTTTATTTATTCGAGTTGTATCTGAAAATGATCTTTTCAAAATTACTATCTCATAATTAGTCTCGACTAACTCCTTCAGTAATTGACTGCCTAAAAAACCGGTCGCACCTGTGATTAATAATTTCAACTCCTATAATTGTTGTAATTCTATGAATTCTTTGGTCTTATTAAATATATAGTCAATGTGGCTTTCATTAATACCTGGCCATACTCCTAACCAAAATGAATTGTTCATTACAAAATCTGTATTTTCCAGCTCGCCTACTTTTCTATATTTTAAATTTTCATACGCAGGTTGTCTTAATAAATTGCCGCCAAAAAATAACCTAGTTCCTATTTTATTTTTTTCTAAAAACTCTACTAATTTATTTCTATTAATTCCTGAGTCTTTTCGAAGTGTTAACATAAATCCAAACCAACTAGGATTACTATTTAATGTTGCTTCGGGTAGAATAAAATAATTTTCTAATTTTTTAAAATAATTATATAAAATTGTATGATTTTCTCTTCTTTTAGAGATGAAATAATCTACTTTAGCTAATTGACTTAGACCAATTGCAGCTTGCATATCAGTAACTTTTAAATTAAACCCTATATGCGAATAAGTATATTTATGATCGTAACCTTCAGGTAAACCTCCTAATTTCCAGTCATATCTTTTACCACATGTATTATCACAACCAGGTGAACACCAACAATCTCTACCCCAATCTCTAAAACTTTCTGCTATTTTTTTTAGTTTTGGGTTGTTTATTAAAACAGCTCCACCTTCTCCCATTGTAATATGATGAGCTGGATAAAACGAGACCGTTGCTAAATCGCCGAATGTCCCCGTTTTTCTATTTTTATATGTTGCACCTAGTGAGTCGCAATCGTCTTCAATAATCCAAAGATTATGTTTTTTTGATAATTCAATTATAGCATCTAAATCGAAAGGATTTCCTAATGCGTGAGCAATCATAATTGCTTTCGTTTTTGAAGTGATCGCTTTTTCGATATCTGAAACTTTAATATTATAACTAGGTACATCTATATCAACAAAGACCGGAACACAACCATATTGAATTAATGGATTTATTGTTGTTGGAAAACCAGCTGCAACAGTAACAACTTCATCACCAGGCTGAATAGCTCTTTCACCAAGTTTAGGAGAAGTTAAGGTATAAAATGCTAATAAATTAGCCGAGGATCCTGAATTAACTAAAAAAGAAAATCGACTGCCAAAGTATCTTGCCAACTCTTTTTCAAATAAATCACTAAACCTTCCTGCCGTTAACCACGCATCCATAGTAGCCTCTATACCTAGTAAAATATCGCTTTCGTCAATTAATTTACCTGTTACAGGAATATAGTCTTTTCCAGCAATAATTTCTTTACTTAAATTTTTTTTAAAGAGTTGTGATAATTCATTACGAATTGTAGAATTATATAGATTTTTATATAAATTTTCCATTTTTTATTATAATGATTGTATAAAATGAATGTCTTCTTGAATTAAATTATATGCAGTGTTTTTTTTCTCATAAAATAATTTATACCAATTCATCGTTAATTCTACTGCTTTATGGGTATCAATTAAGGGCTGCCAATTCATTTCTTTTAACGCCTTTTCAATATTTAGTTTTAGAAGTCCTGCCTCATGAGGCTCTTCATGGTTTTTTATTATTTCATAATTACCTTTACCCATTACATTAATAGCTTGCTTAACAATTTCAATCACTGGTAAATTGTCTTTTATACTTGGTCCAAAATTCCATGCACCTGAATATTTATTAGGCGACTCAGATAATAAAGCTCCCAATTTTAGATAACCAAATACAGGCTCTAATACATGTTGCCATGGTCTTATAGAATAAGGGTTTCTGATTTCAATTGTATTATTTAATTCTATCGATTTTATAATGTCTGGAATTAATCTATCTTCTGACCAATCTCCTCCACCAATTACATTGCCTGCTCGAACACTTACTAGTCTTTTTTTATGATTATCTATATTTTCAATATTAAAAAATGATTGTCTGTAACAATTTATTATCAACTCTGCACAAGCTTTACTAGAACTATAGGGATCAAAACCACCAAGTCGATCACTCTCTTTATATGCATAGTCTATTTCTCGATTCTCATATACTTTATCTGTAGTGATTGTAACTATTGTACATTCATTTTCTAAAGATAAAACAGCATTTAATAAATTTGCAGTGCCGATAATATTTGTATTAAATGTGTTTAATGGCTCCCGATAAGACTTACGGACTAAAGGTTGTGCTGCTAAATGAAAAATAAAATCAGGTTGAAATTTTATTATTTCTTTTTTTAATCTATCTGAATCATTTATATCTGCGATTACAGATTCATGACTATAATTTGATTTAATCAAATTATATAATGATAATTTAGCTTCTGGCTCAAGTGAATACCCTTTAATAATTGATCCAATATTATTAAGTACAACAGAAAGCCAGGCGCCTTTAAATCCTGTATGACCTGTTAAAAATACCTTCTTCCCTTTGTAAGCAGATATCAAATTGTCTATTTCCATACTTTCCATTTTGCTTGACCTGTTTTCCATAGATTTTCAAGTTCAATCCTATCTCTTAATGCATCCATGGGTTTCCAAAATCCTTTGTGTTTAAAAGCTGCCAATTGCCTATCTTTAGCAATTTCTTGCAATGGTCCTTTTTCCCATTGTATATTGTCAACATCTCCAGTTAGGTAGTTAAAAATTCCTGGTTCTAATACAAAAAAACCTCCGTTTATCCACATTCCATCACCTTGTGGTTTTTCTACGAAATGATCTACAATGCCTTTATTATCCATTTCAATATTTCCAAATCTACCGGGCATTTGAATACTTGTCAAAGTTGCAAGTTTACCTTGTTCTTTGTGAAATTTTAAAAGTTCAAGAATATTAATATCGGACACACCGTCTCCATATGTTAACATGAAAGTTTCATTATTCAAATAATTTTGAATTCGTTTAATTCTACCAGCTGTATTTGTTTCTATACCTGTTTCGACGAGCGATATCTTAAATGATTCAGTATTAGTAAAATGAACTTTTATTTCGTTTTGATTTAAATCAATAGTAAGGTCAGAATTATATAAATAATAGTTTAAAAAATACTCCTTAATCATTTGAGATTTGTATCCTAAACAAACTACGAAATCATTGAAGCCATAATGTTCATAAATTTTCATGATGTGCCACAAAATTGGCTTCCCACCAATTTCAACCATTGGCTTTGGTCGAGCCTCTGTCTCTTCCATAAGTCTCGTTCCTAAGCCACCAGCAAGTATTACTACTTTCATAAATTATATATTTTTTAGTATTAAACTTTTTTAGCTAAAATGATAATCGTTGCGGCATTGTTCTCGTTATTTTCATTTTTTTCAATTTTATAAACGAAATTGCCAAGTGACTTAAAAATTATTTTAAATAATGTAATAATGGGGAAAGTTATTGTCTTGTAGATACTTTTAATCCATTTTGGTATTTTTTTGGAATCTAATATTCTACCATCAAATCTTGCAATTGGATAATACCACCTATTGAATAAATTTAACTTTCTATTATTACATTCAAAATTTGCCTCAATAATTTCAAAATTAGAAGAATTTAACAAGGTTCTTAATTCGTGTAATGTATAATGTTTATGATGACCATATGGTTCAATCTCATGCCATAACGGACTTTCTTCAGCTGGTCCTTGTACTATTCTATTGGGAGTTGTTAAATAAACATATCCACCTTATAAAGTAATTCGATTTAAATCAATTAAAAAATTTGGCACATCAGCAGTAGGAATATGCTCAAAAACTTCAGATAAAATAATAAAATTAAAATCATGTAAAGATTTTAAATGTTCTTGAAGCAATCCATCTAATTGAGTTACCCTTCCAAAATTTGAATCTATTATCGATTGCCAAATATCTAATTTTGTCCTAACTTCAATTGCAGTTCCCAACGCAGTTTTATCATAAGAAAGCAATAATGAAGTTAACCGACCATCACCTGCACCAATATCTAAAAAATTAAGCTTTTTAAATTTTGTTATTGATGTTTCTAATGTGCTTAGCCAGTATTTTTGACCATAATCAGGTAGCCTAGTTGAAAGACCTGCATTAACATGTCTACTACTCCAAATTTTGATAAAATGATTAAATAATTTCATACTTTTTATTTTGATGTAAATTCTTTAGGAAGTTTAGTCCACTCAGTTGGTGGCAATGCTTTAAAGTAATTGTAGGTTTTTTGTAATCCTTCCGCACGATCTACTTTGGGCTCCCATCCTAAAATGATTTTGGCTTTGGTGATATCTGGTTGTCTTTGCTTTGGATCATCTACTGGCAATGGCTTGTACACAATTTTTACAGTTGAACCTGTAAGCTTCAATACTTCCTCTGCAAAATCCTTTAAACTAATTTCATTGGGGTTGCCGATATTCACTGGCCCAGTGTAATCACTCAATAACAATCTATAAATCCCTTCCACTAAATCATCCACATAGCAGAAACTTCTTGTTTGTGATCCATCTCCAAACACCGTCATATCCTCTCCTCTTAATGCTTGACCAATAAATGCAGGAAGTGCTCTTCCGTCATTCAAGCGCATTCTTGGACCATAAGTATTAAAGATTCTAATGATTCTTGTTTCTACATTGTGGAAGGTATGATAAGCCATGGTGATGGATTCCATATAACGCTTTGCTTCATCATACACCCCTCTTGGACCCACTGGGTTTACATTCCCCCAGTACTCCTCCGTTTGTGGATGCACTAATGGATCTCCGTATACTTCGCTTGTGCTTGCTACCAATATTCTTGCACCTTTTGCTTTCGCTAAGCCTAAACAATTATGGGTTCCCATCGCACCTACCTTTAAAGTCTGAATAGGTATTTTTAAATAATCTATAGGACTCGCTGGGGATGCAAAGTGTAAAATATAATCTAAGTCTCCTTTGATATCTATAAACGTTGTGATGTCATGATGGATGAATTCAAAATTTGGATTCGATCTTAGGTGCTCGATATTCATTAAGTCCCCTGTGATCAAATTATCCATCGCGATCACATAGTACCCTTCCTTGATAAAACGATCACACAAATGCGATCCTAAAAATCCTGCAGCACCCGTGATTAATATTCTTTTTTGAGACATAGTTGTTGTTATTTTAATTCACTTCTACCAATACTCTCATAATGGTATCCTAATTCTCTCATCTTGTATACATCAAATAAATTCCTTCCGTCAAATATGATCTTATGCTTGATCTCTTTTTCCATGCGCTCAAAGTCCGGTGTTCTAAACTCACTCCACTCTGTAGCGATGATCAAAACTTCCGCGCCTGTGAGCGCTTGGTATTGGTTTTCGGCATAGTTGATTTTGTCGCCAATCTGTGCTTTGACATTTGGCATCGCTTCTGGATCATAAGCAGTAATGCTTGCACCTAAAGCTGTTAATGCATCAATAATACTCAAGGCTGGCGCTTCTCTGATATCGTCTGTATTGGGCTTAAACGCCAATCCCCACAACGCAATTTGTTTACCTTGCAAGTTGCCATTGTAATGTGCTTTGATCTTTTCTACTAAATGTAATTTTTGATTGGCGTTTACTTTCTCCACCGCTTTTAAAATCTCAAATGTATAGCTAACTTCGTCCGATGACATGATCAAGGCTTGTACATCTTTTGGAAAACAGCTTCCTCCATATCCAATACCTGGGAATAAAAATCTTTTTCCAATTCGCTCATCTGATCCAATCCCTCTTCTTACCATATCCACATCCGCTCCCATGCGCTCACATAATTGTGCAATCTCATTCATGAATGAAATCTTAGTGGCAAGGAAACTATTGGCAGCATATTTAGTTAACTCTGAACTACGCTCATCCATAAAGATCACAGGGTTCCCCTGTCTTACAAAGGGTGCATATAAATCACTCATTAATTGCTTCGCTCTCTCTGATCTTGTTCCTACTACTACTCTATCTGGCTTCATGAAATCATCCACCGCCACACCCTCTCTTAAAAACTCTGGGTTACTTACTACATCGTATTCACCAATATAGTTTTTGGCAATCGCAGCACTTACTTTATCCGCTGTACCTACTGGCACCGTGCTCTTATTTACAATGACTTTATAGCCCTTTAAAATTTTTCCTAAATGATCCGCTACACCTAACACGTATTTTAAGTCCGCACTACCATCCGCACCCGGCGGCGTTGGCAATGCTAAAAATATAATCTCCGCATCTTCAATGGCTTCTTCTAACTGCGTGGTGAATTTTAAGCGCGTCTCTTTAATATTTCTTAAAAAAATTTTCTCTAAGCCTGGCTCGTAAATCGTGATCTGCCCTGCACTTAGTTTTTCCACCTTTGCTTTATCTATATCTACACAAGTCACTTTGTTGCCCGTCTCTGCAAAACAAGTGCCTGTTACTAAACCAACATATCCTGTGCCTACTACCGCAATCTTAATCATATTTAATAATTTGATTTTACCTCTTCAATCGTTTTTTTTATTCCATCCTTTAAATTAATTCGGGAATGCCATCCAATACTATTTATTTTACTTGTATCCATTAATTTTCGTGGCGTACCATCAGGTTTTGTATTATCAAATATTAATTCTCCATTATAGTCGACCTCAAGTGAAATTAATTCTGCTAATTCTTTTATAGAAACATCTATACCACAACCGATATTCACTAAGCCCTGTTCATTATAGTTTTGTAATAAAAAATAACAAGCATCGGCTAAATCGTCTACATGTAAAAACTCTCTTCTTGGTGTTCCTGTTCCCCAAATGGTTACAGTGGACTCATTGTTTTTTTTTGCCAGAACAATTCTTCTAATTAATGCTGGAAGTACGTGTGAATTTTCAGGATGGTAATTATCATTAGTGCCATACAAATTTGTTGGCATCGCAGAAATAAAATTACAGCCATATTGTGCTCTGTAACTATCACACATTTCAATACCTGCAATTTTCGCAATTGCATATGGCTGGTTAGTTGGCTCTAAATAGCCACTTAGTAGATATTCTTCTTTCAATGGTTGTGGTGCCATTTTAGGATATATACACGATGAACCTAAAAACAACAATTTAGTAACTTTATGCACATAAGCAGCATGAATAACATTAGCCTCAATCATTAAGTTGTCGTAAATAAATTCTGCTCTATAGGTATTGTTTGCATGTATACCTCCAACTTTTGCAGCAGCTAGTATTACATATGCTGGTTTTTCTTTTTCAAAAAAATCATTTACAGCTTGTTGGTTTCTTAAATCTAATTCATCTGAAATTCGTGTAACAATATTGTTATACCCTTCATTTCTTAGTTTACGTTCTAATCCAGAACCTACCATGCCTCTGTGTCCAGCAATATATATTTTAGCTGTTAGATCCATAATTATAAACCACTTTGTTTAATATGCAATTCTTTTTTGAACAAAGCAACATCACTAGCTACCATTTCTTTAACCAATGCTGCTAAATCATATTTAGGTTTCCAGCCTAATTTAGTCATTGCTTTAGTAGGATCTCCAATTAACAAATCAACTTCTGTTGGTCTGTAATATTTAGGATCAACTTTAACAACTACCTTTCCTTCTTCTATTTTATATTCACTATTGTTTTTTACAACGTACCCTTCTTCTGCTTCATCCTTTCTTCTAAATCCTAATTCGATTCCTAATTCTGCAAAACTCATTTTTACAAAATCACGAATGGTTGTTGTAATACCTGTTGCCAGCACAAAGTCTTCTGGCTTTTCTTGCTGTAGTATTAAATACATTCCTTCTATATAATCTTTTGCATGACCCCAGTCTCTTTTTGCATCTAAATTTCCCAAGTACAAACAATTGTCAATTCCTAAAGCTATTTTTGCTGTTGCTCTTGTAATTTTTCTTGTTACAAAAGTCTCCCCTCTTTGTGGTGACTCGTGGTTAAACAAAATACCATTACATGCATACATGTTATAGGCTTCTCTATAGTTTACAGTGATCCAGTAAGCATAGAGTTTAGCAACAGCATAAGGAGAACGAGGATAGAAAGGGGTTGTTTCAGATTGAGGTACTGCTTGCACTAAACCATATAATTCAGAAGTAGATGCTTGGTATATTTTAGTTTTCTTAGTTAAGCCTAATAAACGAACTGCTTCTAAAATTCTAAGTGTACCTATACCATCAGCATTGGCTGTATATTCAGGTTCTTCAAAACTTACATGCACATGACTCATTGCTGCCAAGTTGTAAATTTCTTCAGGTTGAACTTCTTGAATGATACGAATTAGATTAGTACTATCTGTTAAGTCCCCATAATGCAAATGAAGATGCCTATGTGGTGTATGTGGATCTTCATATATGTGATCAATTCTTTGTGTATTAAATAGCGATGTCCTTCTTTTAATCCCATGAACCTCATATCCTTTTTTTAGTAAGAACTCTGCCAAATATGCTCCATCTTGTCCTGTAATTCCTGTAATGATTGCTTTTTTCATAAACTATTATTTTATAATCTTCCGTCGATAATTTTTTTGTTAATAAACGATTTTAAATCATAGACTATTGAATTAGGTTCTTTTTTTAAAAGTTCATAATTCAGTGACAAGAATTCATCGTGAGCCACAGCAATTATAATTGCACTATATTTTCCTAAATTATCTATTAGCCTAATTCCATATTGTAGGTAAACTTCTTCTTTATCTGCATGTTGATCGTATACATCAACATTTAAATTAAATTGCTGTAATTCGTTATATATATCTTTAACTTTTGAATTTCTAATATCTGGGCAATTTTCCTTAAAAGTCACCCCTAATATTAATGCATTAGCTCCTTTTATTGAATTTCCTTTTTGAATCATCAATTTTATAACCTTGTTTGCAACAAATATACCCATATTGTCATTGACTCTTCTTCCACTTAAAATAACTTGAGGATAATACCCAAGACTTTCTGATTTGTGTGCAAGATAATATGGATCAACCCCTATACAATGGCCTCCAACGAGACCAGGCTTATACTTCAAGAAATTCCATTTTGTTCCAGCAGCATCTAAAACATCTTGTGTATCAATCCCCATTCTGTCAAATATCAAAGCCAATTCATTAACAAATGAAATATTTACATCGCGTTGTGCGTTTTCAATTGCCTTTGAAGCTTCTGCAACTTTAATACTAGGAGCTTTGTGAGTTCCTGCGGAAATTATTGTCTTATAAAGAGAATCTATAACATCAGCTATTTCAAATGTTGAACCTGATGTAACTTTTTTTATAGTAACAAGTGTATTAATTTTATCGCCGGGATTTATCCTTTCAGGAGAGTACCCACAAAAAAAGTCGACATTATATTTAAGTCCACTCGTTTTTTCTAATACAGGTACGCAATCTTCTTCGGTACATCCGGGATATACCGTGCTTTCGTAGATAACAATGTCCCCTCTTTTTAAAACTTTTCCTATCATCTCCGAAGCCTTCATAAGTGGTTTTAAATCTGGTGCTTTAAATTCATCAATTGGAGTTGGTACTGTAACTATAAATACATTTGAATTAATCAAGTCATCAATATTACTTGAGAATACAAGCCCATTTGATGATTTAATTTGATTAGTTGTTGCCTCTAGTGTTCTGTCAATTCCTTTCTTTAATTCAGAAACTCTTTTTAAATTTATATCAAACCCAATAACATCAAAATATTTTCCAAATTCTATGGCTAAAGGCAGTCCGACATATCCCAGGCCTATCACCGCAATTTTTTTATTTTTTTTCATTATGTTAGAATTAATTGGTATTATTTTCTTTAATAAAAACTATATCCGGCAAAGCTTCCTAATGTTTTATCTTTTTCTGATAAGATGATTTCTGCATCTGTCAATCTCCAATCGATATTTAAATCTTTGTCATTATACATAATACCTACTTCGTTTCCTGGCTCGTAAAACTTATCTACCTTATAAAAGAAAGTAGCTGTTTCACTCAGTACTACAAAGCCATGCGCAAAACCTGCAGGCACAAAAAACTGTTTATGGTTATCCTCCGTTAATTCAATGGTATAATGCTGACCAAAACTTGGAGAACCTTTTCTTAAATCCACTGCAACATCTAATACCGCACCCGCAATCACTCTTACTAGTTTTGCTTGGGCCGAAGACCCTCTTTGCATATGCAACCCTCTTAATACGCCTTTCGATGATTTAGATTGATTGTCTTGTACAAACAAAAGATCCAATCCAGTGGCAGCATTAAAATCTCTTTGATTAAAAGTCTCTATAAAATAGCCTCTTGCATCACCATGCACTTTCTCATGAATGATAAAACAATCTTGAAGGGGGGTTTGCTCAATTCTCATTATCTGTTAGCGTACATTTCGTTATAGTATTGTTGATAAGAACCACTTGTTACATTTTCTAACCATGGGCCATTACTCAAATACCAATCTATAGTGGCTGCCAACCCTTGTTCAAAAGTAACAGAAGGTGTCCAACCCAATTCTTTATTCAACTTAGTCGCATCAATCGCATAGCGTCTATCGTGACCTGGCCTATCTTTCACATAAGTAATCAACTGCTCACTCTCTCCTTTTAATCTTCCCAATTTCTCATCCATTTGAGCACATAATAATTTCACTAAATCAATATTGGTCCATTCATTGAATCCTCCAATATTATAAGTATCTGCTCTTTTCCCTTTATGGAATACTAAATCAATCGCTCTTGCATGATCAATTACATACAACCAATCTCTGGTATACAAACCATCACCATATACAGGTAATGCTTTTTTGTTAATGATATTATGAATAAATAATGGAATCAATTTTTCAGGAAAATGATTCGGACCATAATTATTAGAACAGTTAGATACAACTGTTGGTAAATGATACGTCTCGCCATAAGCTCTCACAAAATGATCACTGGCTGCTTTACTGGCAGAATAAGGAGAATTAGGATCATAAGGAGTCGTTTCTGTAAACAATCCTTCCTTACCCAAACTTCCATATACTTCATCTGTAGAAACATGATAGAACAAATGATCTCTGTTCGCATCCCAAGATCCATCATGTGCTTTTTCGTAACTTAAATCGTTCTTCCAATATTCTTTAGCAGTGTTCAATAAGTTTACTGTTCCAATTACATTGGTATATACAAAATCCAATGGTGATACAATACTTCTATCCACATGTGATTCTGCAGCCAAATGAATCACATCTGTAATAGCATGTTTTTCAAAAATAGCTTTTAACGAATCCGCTTCTAAAATATTGGCTTTTACAAAATGGTAATTAGCTGCTTTCTCAATATCCTTTAAGTTCTCTAAATTACCCGCATAAGTGAGTGCATCTAAATTAACAATTTGATACTCAGGATATTTGGTCACCATTAAACGCACTACATGTGACCCAATAAATCCCGCTCCTCCTGTAATTAATATGTTCTTTTTCATCTATTATTTTCCAACAATTCGCACAATACTGCGCACCGAGTGACTTTGCTTTGTACAATCTGATCCCATTTAATAAAAAATCAAACAGTTATTGTGTTTGATTTTTAACTTAATTCCGTTCTGAATATTGTTATATCTACTTATCAGTCCAATGGACCACACTAATAATTTTAGACAATTATTTGACTTTTATAAAAATCAAATAGTGAATTAAAATTCAATAAACAATCAACTTCCTCATGTTCACTAATATCTCCAATAAACACAGTTTTC
>Ga0169931_10002297_pt1 | contig 31220 bp, 27 predicted proteins | sample Kivu_15m_20L_FD_129675 | JGI IMG/M metagenome (GOLD analysis project Ga0169931, IMG submission 129675) | Freshwater microbial communities from Lake Kivu, Western Province, Rwanda to study Microbial Dark Matter (Phase II) - Kivu_15m_20L... | ecosystem: Environmental > Aquatic > Freshwater > Lake...
CGAAGCTAGTCCTCGGCCCAGTTGCCAGCGAGCTTGCCGTCGCTGGCGAAGGTGCGCGAGCGGCGCGAGTTGTAGACGCTGACGAAGTAGGTGCAGCGCTGGCACACCTCGGGGTAGTCGCCGCGCTCGTGGCGCTCGATCAGCGCGCTGATGCGCTCGCCGGCCCAGATCTTGCCGAGCGGCTCCTCGTTCACGTTGCCCACGATCAACTCGGCCTCGACGTCGCGGCACGCGCAGGCGTTGACGCGGCCGTCGGCGAGCACCACGGGCTTGGTGAAGAGCAGCTCGCACGCGCCGCGCTTGTAGGGCATCTCGCGCGGCGGCAGGCCGACCGCCTCGAGCGCGGCGGGCGCGATCTTTCCGGCCCACGAGTCGTAGTCGGCCATCGGCGCGATCTCGACGAGACCTGCGCGCCGGAACGCGTCGAGGCGCTCGAACAGCTCGCCCTTGCAGTTGGAATCGGGACAGCGCAGCGCGAGCGTGAAGCGCAGCTTCGAGCCGGTGCGTTGCTTGAGTTCAAGGAGCGCGAGCACGGCGTCGCGCGCGGCCTCGAACTTCTCGACGCCCATGATCGTGTTCCACGTCTCGCGATCGAAGCCGCCCCACGAGACGTGCACGTGCAGCTTCGAGGCGTAGGCGAGCAGGCGCTCGGACTTCTCCGGCGTCATCAGGATCGCGTTCGTATAGAAGCTGATGCCCGCGACGCGCTCCTGCGCCATCAAGTTGTCGAGGCGCTCGAATAGATGCTTGTCGACGAACGGATCGCCGACGATCGGCGTCAGCGACACGTGGTGGCCGCCCATGTCGAGGTACTCGGCGACGACGCGCTCGAAGTCCGCCATCGCCATGGTCTGCTTGCGGCGCTCCATCTGCGGATAGGCGCAGAACACGCAGCGCGCATTGCAGATGTTGGTGCCCTCGACGTGCAGGCCGCGCGGGATGCGGCGCAGGCTCTCGAGGCGCGCGCGGATCGCGGAGCGCCGGAAGCGGAAGTGCCACTCCGTGTCGAGCACGTCGAGCCAGCGCCGCACGCGGGCGCGGGCGGTGGGAGGCAGCAACGAGCGCAGGAGCTTCTTCACCACGGCAAGGCCCAGAGTGGGAGAGATCCTACTCGGAGCGCTCGCCCGGCTCGCTTGAGGGCGGGTGGGGGGGGCGGGGCTGCGCGTGCGCCCGGAAAGCACCGCAGGGCTCACCGGGGAGCCCTGCGCGTCGAAGCTTCCGGCGGCCCGGCCGGGCGCGAGGGCTACTTCTTCTCGCCCGCCTTTTGGGGGTTCGCCTGCGTGCTCATGAACTTGGCGATGTTGACCACGCAGGTCTTGTCCGCGCTCGATCCGACCGCGGCGCCCTTGGCGACCATGACCTCGACGTACTTGTGCCCTTCGTTGGCGGCGGCCCCGGAGTCGGCGATCGACTGGGCCGTGGCGCAGGTCTCCTTGCAGGCCACGATGCAGGTCGGAAGCCCGCCGAGCGCCGCGACGTCCTTGGCGAGCTGGAAGCCGAGGGCCTCTTGCTTGGGCTCGAGCAGCACGAGGCAGCGCACGTTGTCGTCGCGCTGGGCGTAGCGGGTGACGAGCGTCCCGCCCGCGCGGTCGCCGAGCAGCGAGAGGTTCGAGCCGTGCACGCCGGGCTGCTCGGTGATCCAGTCGGCGGCGGCCTTGACGTCGCGCAGGGCGAAGGTCCAAGCGCGCGCGCGGTCCTCCTCGGGGAGCGCGTCCCAGCCCTTGTCGGTGCCGAGGCTCTCGCCGTGGCCGCGCAGGTCGACGGCGACCACCGCGAAACCCTGCTTCCACAGGCGCTCGCCGAGCTCGGCCAGCTCCGCGCGGCTCGAGCCCGCGTCGTGGACCAGCACGGCGGCCGGGGCGGCGCCCTTTGGGTCCTTGGGGGCCCAGAAGGACGCGGCCAGCTTGCGCTTGTCCTCGGCGGTGAGCTCGACCTTGCTGGCGGAGCTCGCGGCCTTGGCCTTGGCCGGGGCGGCGGCGTCGACGGTCGACTGGGCGGAGAGCGGGGCGGCGCAGAGCAGCGCGGCGGCGATCAGGGCGGGAATCGAGGCCATCGGGGGCGGGTAGGGGACGTTGGGGGGACGACGGACGAGCGAGATAACCTAACCGATGCGGGACGCGTCGGCAGCAGGCGGAGCCGATGGACCGAGCGCGCGGGCGCGAGACTCTAGGGACCTTCCGGGCTCTGGCAACGCCCCGGGAGCCTCAAAACGCGGGTCTCAACCGAGCTCGAGCTGGCGGCGAGCGTCGACTTCGTCGCGGTTGACGAGCTCGATGGCCGCCCCGAGGCGCTCGAACACGTCCCAATCGGGGTCGATGGCGCGGCGCACCTCGCGCATCAGCTGGATCGCCATGCGCAGGGTGCGGCACACGTCGCCGGGGCTCGCCTCCGTGCGCTCGGCGAGCTCGTCGATGCTCGCACCGCCGCACCACGCGATCACCGCGGGGGTCAGGCCAAAGTCGGGCTCCTTGACGGTCGTCGGCAGGCCGTGGTGGGTCTCGAGGCGCACCACGCGGACGATCACGTCGCCGACCTGCTTGCGCAGGCTGCCGTACATCGACTGCGCCAGCCATGGACCGCCGCCGCGGCGCCGTTCCTCGTGGATCAGGGCCACGAACACCACCGCGAGGGCCTCGGCGCCCAAGTTCTCGAGCGTGCCTTGGAACAGCAGCTCGGTGGCCTGCAGCTCGAAGCCGTTGATCACGCGCGCGATCTTGCCGCGCGCCGTCAGTTGCTCGCCGTTCTCCAAGTAACCGAGCTCCTCGAGCACGCGCAGGTGCGCGTCGACGACCGCGCTCTGGCGGCGGCGGTTCTTCTCCTGCGCCGAAGGGCTGCCGGAGCGGTGCTGGAAGCGGTTGAAGCTCTTCTCCCAGGCCTCGTGCACGCGCTCAAGTCCGAGGCTCGGCACGAGGTGCAAGAGGCTCGAATAGGAGAGCTGGAAACGGCTCATCACCGCCTCGGGCCCGCCGCTCAGGATGCGCTCGACCGGCGCTTCCTCGAGCGCCTTGGCGTCGAGCACGGAGTACACGAGTCCCTCGTCGTCGATGCCCTGCCGCCCCGCGCGCCCCGCCATCTGCAGGTACTCGCGGCAGCGCAGCCAGTTCATCTCGATGCCGTCGAACTTCGAGAGCGAATGGAACACCACCGTGCGCGCCGGCATGTTGATGCCCAGCGCGAAGGTCTCGGTGGTGAAGAGCATCTTCAGGAGCCCCGAGGTGAACATGCGCTCGACGAGCTCCTTGTGGATCGGGAGCACGCCGGCGTGGTGGAAGCCGATGCCGCGCCGCCCCATGGTGAGCAGCTCGCCCTGCAGCTCGCGCTCGTCGAGGGCGAAGCTCGCCAGCAGTTCCTTCTGCAGCGCGAGCATGTCGTTGCGCTCCTTGGGGGTGAGCAGGTCGCGCCGGGCGTTGCGGCGCGCGAGGCGCTCGCAGTCCTTGCGGCTGAAGGCGAACACGAGCACCGGCAGCTCGCCCCGGTCCTGAACCACGTCGAGCAGGCGCTCGGTCGCCAGCGCCGGGTCCTCGAAGCGCGGCCGCGGCCCGCCGCGGCGCTCGTCCCGGCCCCCCCGACGCCCGCCGCCGCGTCGACCCTTGCCCCCGCCGCCCCCGGCTGCCCGGGCATCGCGCCGCAGGCGGTCGACGTCGTCGACCTCGCCCACCTCGCCCGCGAGCGACCAGACGCGGTGCTGCAGGGGCACCGGCCGCACCTTGGACTCGACCACCTCGATCGGGTGCGGGCGGATCTCGGCCAGCCACTTGCCGAGCTCGAAGATGTTCGGGACGGTCGCCGAGAGGCAGATGAAGCGCATGCTCGGCGGGGCGAAGATCAGGGACTCTTCCCAGACCGAGCCGCGCAGGAGGTCGTCGAGGTAGTGCACCTCGTCGAACACCGCGAACTCGACGTCGTCGAGCTCGCGCGGGTTCTCGAAGATCGCGTTGCGCAGGATCTCGGTGGTCATGATGAGCACCTGCGCGCGCGGATTGAGGGTCACGTCCCCCGTGAGCAGCCCGACGTCGATCCCCTGGGCCTTGAAGTCGCGGAATTTTTGGTTGGAGAGCGCCTTGATCGGCGAGGTGTAGATGCAGCGGCGCTTGCGCGCCACCGCCTCCTCGATGGCGTACTCGGCGACGAGCGTCTTGCCCGCTCCGGTCGGGGCGCCGACGAGCACGTTCTTGCCCGCGCGGATCGCCGCCACGGCCCGCGACTGGAAGGTGCTCAGGGTGTAGCCGTGCCACTGGAGCGGCGCGGACTCGTCGGGGTGGTTCGACATCGTGCGTTGGATTCGCGCGCGACGCTTGAGGCGGCGCGCAACCCGGGGTATCTAACGCTTCGTCGGCGCGGATACCAAGCTCCGCGTTTCGACCCTGCGCTCAAGCCGCGCGCGCGCCGCGCGAGCTGCTCCTCGCTCCTCCGCTCGTCCCTCGCATCCGGAACCACTCGACATGGAATCGACGAACCCCGCCAAGAACCTCGCCCACGTCCAGCGCTCGCTCGCCGGACTCAAGATCGTCTCGCGCCTCCTGAGCCACGAGCTGCACGCTCAGTCGGCCGCCAAGGCGATCACGCTCTCGCGCGACGAGGCGATCGAGATCCAGACCGTGATCGATGTCTTCATCGAGGACATGTCGCGCAAGGGCGCCGGTCAGGTGACGAGCGGCGTCGAGCACGCTCCGGTCGCCGTCTCGCGCAACTGACAGCGCCGAGCGGGAAGGACACGTCGCTCGCGCGCGCCGCGAGCCACGCTCCAGCCCGCGCACAGGTCACACGCACGTGGAAGCGAAGGTCGAGGGGTCTACCGAAACGCTGTCCGCGCCCGCCGCCCAAGAGGGGCGCTCCTCCAAGGAGTTGCTCTCGTCGGCGCGGCTCGGTGCGCTCGGGCTCGTGCTGTCGGTGCTCGCGATCCTGTGGTTCTTCCGCGTGCTCGTGCGCGACGCCGAGGCCGCGAGCTTCACCTCGGTCGAGCCCGCCGCGTCGCGCGTCGACTTCGGGCCGGGCTGGAGCGATCCGCGCTGGGAAGCGCTCGTGGCGAGCGCGCTCGCGCAGCTCCCGCCGCTGCACCCCGAGCGTCCCGACGACGTGCGACGGGTCGAGGACGCGCTGCTCAAGCTCCCGATCGTCGCCGCGGTGGGTGAGACGCGCGTCCTGTGGCCCGACGGGCTGCGCGTGGCGATCGAGCTGCGCCAGCCGGTGGCCTGCGTGCGCTCGGGCGAGGTCTACTTCGCCGTCTCGGTCGAGGGCATTGTGCTGCCGGGCGCATGGAGCACGCCGCCGGGCCGCGAGGGCAAGTTCTTGCCGCTCGTGGTGCTCGAGGACGAGGTGCGCGGCGCCGCATGGGAAGGCAACGTGCTCGACTCCGCCGGAGCGCACGACGGACTGGCCGTGGCGGCCGCGCTCGAGCGCGAGCTCGCGGCCGACGACTGGATCCGCCTCGGGCGCGCCGTGATCGACGCGCGTACCGCGCGCGCCACCAGCGTCGAAGAGCCGGGCACGGTGCTCCTGCTCGAAGGCGCGCGGCGCATCCTGTTTGGCCGCAGCCCGAACCTCGACGCTCCGGGCGAGCTGCCGATGAAGCGCAAGTGTGCCTCGCTCGCGCGCGCGCTGCGCCTCGCGGAGAGCGGCGAACCGCCGATCGACTGGGAAATGGTCGACGTGCGCTGGGACATGCCCGAGGTGCTGCCGCGCGGCGGCCTGCCGAAGCCGGCCAAGAAGAAGTGACGCGCCGCGCGCGGGGCGAGCACTCGCTCCTCGCGCGAGTTCTCCGACCGGGCGCTTGCGCGGAGCGCCGCGGCAGGTTGCGATCGCGAACCGCCGTGAAGCTCGCCCGACCGATTCTCGCCCACCTGCTCGCCGTGGCACCTGCGCTCGCGGCGGGGCACGCTCCGGCGCGCGCGAGCCTCGCGAGTCTTTCTCTGCTCGGCTGGGCGCTCGCGGTGCACCTCGCGTTCGTCCTCGCGCCGCCGGCGCGCGGCGCGAGCACGCGTGCGCAGAGCGCGCTGGAGACGCTCGCGCTCGCTTCGCCTTCGCTCGCGCTCGGACTCGGGCTCGACGCGCAGGCCGGAACCCCGTGGGGCGACCTGCTCGCGCTCGCGGCCGCCGGTGCGCTGTCGCTCGCGCTGCTCGGTGCCGCCGCACCGCGGACCGAACGGTACGAGCTCCCAGCGCTCGCGAGTCGCGCGCTGTTCGTGGTGCTGCCTGCGCTGCTCGCTGCGGCGCTCACCCTGTGTGGCATCGAGCACGACACGCTCGTGCGCGCGCTGGGCGCGAGTCCGCTCGCGAGCGTGCTCGAGGCGACGCTGCGCGCCGTGGACCTGCGCGCGCTCGCGCTGGCGCCGCTCGGAGCCGCGGCCGTTCTCGGGGTGGCCGTGTTCGCGGCGCGCGCGGAAGGAGAGCGCGCGTGAGTCTCGCACTCGCCCTCGTCGCGGGCCTGGTTTCGCAGGGCATCGGGCGCTTTCGTCAAGCCGAGGTCGAGCTGCGCGGGCCGCTCGCGGAAGTCGAGCTCGCGGTCGAGGGGCAGGCGCTGACGCGCCTCGAGCTCGGGCTCGCGCCGGGCGAGGTGCGCACGCTGGTCGCGCCGCTCTTCGCGAGCGCGCCGTGCGGCGAGCCCGTGGTAAGCGAGCAACCCGAGGGCGAGGGTTCGGCGCTGTGGACGGGCTGGACGCGCGAGGGCGAGGCGGAGCTGGCGCAAGCGTGGCTCGCGTTGCCGAGCGGCCTGCGCGCGCGGCCTGCGGTCGGGCGCTTCGAGGGCGTCGCCGGCCGCGAGCCGGAGCCCGCGGGGCTCGCATTTTCCGTGGCGTTGCTGGTGCTGCTGCTCGCGCTGCGCCGTCGGCCCGCGCTCGCCGCGGGGCTCGGCCTCACTTTCGGCGCGGCGCTCGGACTGTGGCTCGCGAGCGCGGCGTCGAGCGCGCGCGAGCTGCGCGTGCTCGAAGGCGAGAGCGACGGCCCATGGCTGGCTTGGGACAGCGGCTTCGAGGCGCTGCGGGTGCCCGCCGCCGCGCCGCTGCAGCTCGAGGTCGAGCCGCGGACGGCGCTGGTGAGGGCGCGGGGCGCGCTGTCGCCGGCCGGGGTGGGGGAGCTCGAGCTCCGCGCCCGCGGGGCGCTCCTGCGCCGCGCGAGCGCGGTCGAGTGCGGTCCCCGGCGCATTTCGAGCGTCGCCAACGGCTGGGGGGCACTGGCGGAGGTCTGGGTGCGCTCGGCCGAGGGCCGCTGGAGCTTCCACGGGGCTTGGGAAGCGGGCGAAGCGCTCCCGGAAGGCCGCCCCGGGGACCCGCCGGGGGCCCTGAACCCCGCCTTGCCCCAGGGCCGGGCGGTCGTGATCGCGCGGCTCGCGCCCGGGAGCTTCTCGGGCGGGGCCCCCTCGGGACGCCCGACTTGGCTGCGCTGGATCGGGTCCGCCGAGGGAGACTCCGCACTACCCCGTTGATGCGGGGGGGCGCGCTCGCTACTCTCTTCGCCCGCTCTGAAGCCTCGATACCCCGCTTCGCGAGCGCCCGAGCCTATTCCGATGAAGTCCACCCACGTCCGTTCCGCCGACGCCCAAGAGCGTTGGATCCTGTACGACGCCTCCGAGCACAACCTCGGTCGCATGGCCACCCAGATCGCCATGCACCTGATGGGCAAGGATCGTCCCACCTACACGCCCGATCAGCTGACCGGCGCGCACGTGGTCGTGATCAACGCCGCTCAGTCCAAGCTGACCGGCAAGAAGAACGACACCAAGGAATACCAGAACTACACGAAGTACGCCGGTGGTCTGAAGCGCGTGAACATCTCGGACGTGCGCGTGCAGCGCCCCGAGGACATCGTCTCGCTCGCCGTGCGCCGCATGCTGCCCAAGACCCGTCTCGGCCACGACATGCTGCGCCGTCTCAAGGTCTACCCGGGCACCGAGCACCCGCACACGGCTCAGAATCCCCAGAAGCTCAGCCCCGCGAAGGCTTCCAAGTAAGCAAGCGCTTCCCAGCAGGCAAAGACACGCCACATGACCACGACGAACCTCACCTGGGGCCTCGGCCGCCGCAAGACCTCGACCGCCCGCGTGCGCATCCAGCCCGGCGCCGGCGCGTTCTTCATCAACGGTCGCCCGCTCGACAACTTCTTTCCCGTGCTCGAGCACCGCAACCGCGCGCTCTCGCCGCTGAAGCTGCTCGAAGGCGTGCAGTACGACGTGTTCGCGACCGTCGACGGCGGAGGCCTGATCGGTCAAGCCGACGCGATCCGCCTCGGCCTCGCGCGCGCGCTCAAGACCGTCAACCCCTCGCTCGACTCCGGTCTGCGCGGTGGCGGTCACCTGACGCGTGACTCGCGCATGAAGGAGCGCAAGAAGTACGGCCGTCGCGGCGCTCGTCGCGGCTTCCAGTTCTCGAAGCGCTAGCACGCTCGCGGGCGCGGGCGGCTCACGCCTCCGCGCTCCGCTGTCTCTGTTCAAGACCCGCGCGGCGCCCACAGCGTCGCGCGGCGTCCTTTCCGGAGCGCCTCGGCGCGCTCCCCGTCGTCTCGAGGTGCTCGACCATGGCAGGACACAGTCATTCCGCGAACATCGCGCGCCGCAAGGGCGCGGTCGACGCAAAGCGTGGCAAGGTCTTCTCGAAGCTCGCGCGCGCGATCATCTCCGCCGCGCGCCAAGGCGGGGGCGACCCCGATGCCAACCTCAAGCTGCGCTATGCGGTCGACAAGGCCAAGGCCGCCAACGTTCCCAAGGACACGATCGAGCGCGCCATCGCGCGCGGCTCCGGCTCGAAGGACTCGGACGCGTTCGAAGAGGTGGTCTACGAGGGCTACGCGCCCGGCGGCGTGGCGCTGATGGTCGCGTGCCTGACGGACAACCGTCACCGCACCTCGCCCGACGTGAAGCACATCTTCGACAAGGTCGGCGGCAACTTGGGCGCGCCGGGGTCGGTGGCGTTCATGTTCACGCTGCGCTCGGTGATCGCGCTCGAGTCGGGCGGCAAGGGCGAGGACCACTGGACGGAAGTGGCGCTCGAGCTCGGGGCCGACGACGTCGAGGTCGATGGCGAGACGGTGGTGCTCTACGGCGCCGCCACGGCCTTCCCGGGCCTCAAGGCCGCGGTCGACAAGCTCGCGGGCGTCAAGCTGATCTCGGCCGAGCTCGCCTACGTGCCGCAGAACCGCATCCCGGTCGCGGAGCGCGAGGACGCGCGCAAGATCCTCAAGCTGATCGAGACGCTCGAGGACAACGACGACGTGCAGAACGTCTACGCCAACTACGACATGCCGGCCGAGTGGCTGGCGGAATGATTTTCCGGGTGTTCCGGACCGCGAGAGCGCCCGCGGACGGGGCGGCGCTTCAAGTCGACCGCCGCGCTCGCTAAGGTTGCGCGCCAAGGAGTTCCCATGGGCGACGGACTGCGTACGGTGCGGCTGGTTTCCGGAGACGAATCCCTCTCGGCGTCGATCAAGGCGGCGGCGAGCGGGCTCGCGGGCTTCGAGTTCGCCTGGGTCAAGCAGCACGGCGACCTGCTCGCCAAGCCGCCGGTCGCCGGCGACGTGCTGCTGCTCGACGGTCGGCTCTCGAACGCCAACGTGTACGAGGTCTGCCGCCAGCTCGTCGGCAAGACGCGCTGCCGCACGTACATCGTGGTCGACAAGGACAACCGCGTGGCCGAGGGCATCGCGCACTTCTGCGGAGCGACCGGCGTGCTGCAGCGGCCGGTGTCGGCCGCCGACCTGCGCAAGGTGCTCTCCGCCAGCGATCGCGAGCGCCCTGCGCTGCCGCAGGCGGCTCGCGGCGCGGAGAAGAGCGCCAACTTCCCCGACGCGCTCCTGCGCGACCTCTCGGGTGCGTCCGACCAGAGCGTGGTTGCCGCGCTCGTCGACCCCGAGACGCAGCTCTTCAACTACGCCTTCCTCAACTACAAGCTCGACGAGGAGTTCAAGCGCGCGCAGCGCTTCGGCGCGCCGCTGTCGTGCGTGATGCTCGGCTTCGAGGGCGAGTGCTCGAAGAAGGTGCTGCATCAGCTCGCGGGGATCTTCCTGTCCGCCTCGCGCGACACGGACATTCTCGGCCGCTTCGACGTGTCGAGCTTCCTGTTCTTCCTGCCTTCGACCGGTCCCGACGGCGCGCAGATCATGGCGCGGCGCGTGCAGGAGGCGGCGCGCACGCAGGGCCTGTGCGACTTGGTCGGCGATCCGCTCTCGATCGCGGTGGGCATCTCCTCGATGCCGCACCCCAAGGTCGGACGGCGCGAGGACCTGTTCGCGCGCGCGCGCGCGGCGTTCCTCGAGGCCCAGAAGTCGGGCGGGGTCGTCACCAGCGCCTGAGCGCGGCGATGTGCGCTTCGAACGCGCGGGGGTGCCGTTGTGCGGCGCCCCCGCGCTCATTTTCGAGGGGGCTGCGCAAGAAGCGCGCAAGGAACGCCGCGGGGGGCGCTCTGGGCGCGCGAGCCGCTAGCATGGGCGCCGCGCGGCGCTGAGGAATCCCCCGAAACGGCCCGCGCGCACATCGGCATGCGTACACGGATGGCGGCGGCGTTCCTTGCGACCCTGGGACTGTGCGGACTTTCGTTCGCGGCTTCGGGCAACGAGCCCGCGGCGGCGAGCGCGCCGCGTGGCACGCTCGAGGTCGCGCTCGACACGATCTCCGCCGAGGAGATCAAGGCCGACATCTTCTTCCTCGCCAGCGACGAGCTCGGCGGGCGCGACACGGTCAGCCCCGGCCAGCGCGTCGCGGCGCGCTTCATCCGTTCGCGGCTCGAGCGCCTCGGCATCGAGCCGGGTGCGCCGACGGGCTACTTCTTCGAATATCCGCTCGCCTCGCCGCGGCTGCGCGAGGCCGACACGTGGCTGCGCCTGCGCGCGGGCGAGCAGGAAACGGACTTCGTGTTCGCGGGCGACTACTGGTTCTCGCCGGGGACGCCGCGCGACCTGCAGGTCGAAGGCGCGGTGCTGTTCGGCGGCAAGTGCGAGAAGAACTCGATCGCAAAGCTCGATGTCGCGGGCAAGTGGGTGCTCGCGCTCGACGAAGGCAAGCTGTTCGGCGACGTCGAGTCCGACCTGCTCGAGCGCGGCGCGCTCGGCCTCCTGCTCGTGCCATCGGACAAGTACTCGAAGAAGCCCTACGCCGAGCGCTTCGAGGGCCAAGTCGCCTCGATGCGCCGCGGCGACGTGTCGTGGCCGCGCACGGACGCGGGCGGCGCGCCGAAGCCGCAGCTGCCGGTGCTGTACGTCGCCCGCGCGGCCGCCGCGCGCGCCCTGCCGAAGCTCGCCGACAAGGACTCCGACCTGCCCAAGTCGGGCGCCGACCTCGGGCTCGTCGCCACGCACCGCCGCGCGTACTTGGGCGATGGCGGACGCGTGATGGCCGAGAACGTGTGCGGCTGGATTCCCGGCACGGATCCCAAGCTCAAGGACGAGGTGATCCTGATCTCGGCGCACTACGACCACGTCGGCACGAGCACGCGCGACGGCCAGATCTACAACGGCGCCGACGACAACGGCTCGGGCACGAGCGGGCTGCTCGCACTCGCCGAGGCGCTGGTCGCGCGCTCGCCGCTGCGGCGCTCGGTGATGCTGATCTGGGTTTCCGGCGAGGAAAAAGGCCTGTGGGGCTCGCAGGCGTGGACGCAAAATCCGTGGCTGCCGGGCAGCGCCAAGCCGCTGTGCAACCTCAACATCGACATGATCGGTCGCAACGCGCCCGACAAGCTGATGATCACGCCGACCTCCAAGCGCGCCGAGTACAACGGGCTCGTGCGCATGGCCGAGAAGGTGGCGCCGCTCGAGGGCTTCCCGGTGCTCGAGTCCTGCGACGCCTACTGGGGCCGCTCGGACCACATCAACTTCTCGAAGAACCTCAAGATCCCGGTCGCGTTCCTGTTTTCCGACGTGCACGAGGACTACCACAAGCCCACGGACGACGCCGAGAAGATCGACTGCGACAAGATTCGCCGGGTCGCGCGCACGGTGCTGCGCATGGTCGACGGACTGCAGGCCGACAAGCTCGACCTGTAGCGCTCTCGAGCGCTCGAGAACGAGGACGGGGACCGCACCCAGCGCTGGGCCGCGGTCCCCGTGTTGCTTCGCGAGACGCTCGGCGCGTCAGGCGGCCTTGGCGCGGGCCTTGGCGCGCGCGCGCAGGGCAGCCTGAGCCGCCGCGAGCCGTGCGATCGGCAGGCGGTGGGGCGAGCACGAGACGTAGTGCAGGCCGAGCTCGTGACAGAACTCGATCGAGCGCGGGTCGCCGCCGTGCTCGCCGCAGATGCCGAGCTTGATGCCCGAGCGAGTGCGGCGACCGCCGTCGACAGCGATGCGCATGAGCGCGCCGACGCCTTCAGTGTCGAGTTGTGCGAACGGATCCGAGGCGAAGACCTCCTGCGCCACGTAGTTCGGGATGAACTTGGCGCCGTCGTCGCGCGAGATGCCGAAGGTCGTCTGCGTGAGGTCGTTGGTGCCGAAGGAGAAGAACTCGGCGCGCTCGGCGATCTCGTGGGCGCACACCGCCGCGCGCGGCAGCTCGATCATCGTGCCGACGAGGTAGGGCACGCGCACGCCTTGCTCGGCGAACACGCGCTCGGCCGTCGTGCGCACGATCTCTTCCTGCAGCTCGAGCTCGCGACGCGTGGCGACGAGCGGAATCATGAACTCCGGCTTGACGCTCTTGCGCAGCCGCTTGCGCACCGCGCAGGCCGCCTCGAACACCGCACGCGCCTGCATCGCGGTGATCTCGGGGTAGCTGATGCCGAGGCGACAGCCGCGGTGGCCGAGCATGGGGTTGAGCTCGTGCAGCGACTCGACCTTGGCGGCGAGGCGCTCCGGCGCGATGCCGAGCTTGGCCGCGAGCGCGGCGATCGCCGCGGGCTCGTGCGGCAAGAACTCGTGCAGCGGGGGATCGAGCGAGCGGATCGTCACCGGGCGCGGCGCCATCTCGATGAACAGGCCCTCGAAGTCCGCGCGCTGCAACGGCAGCAGCTTCGCGAGCGCCGCTTCGCGCTCCGCACGCGTCTCGGCGAGGATCATCTCGCGCACGAGGTCGATGCGATCGCCCTCGAAGAACATGTGCTCGGTGCGGCACAGGCCGATGCCCTCGGCGCCGAACGCGACCGCCACCTTGGCCTGATCGGGCTGGTCGGCGTTGGCGCGCACGCCGAGCTCGCGCGTGGCGTCGGCCCAGCGCATGAGTTTTTGGAACGCGTCCCACAGCGCGCCGCCCTTCTTGCCGCCAAAGAGCGCGCCCATCACCTCGGAGGGCTGGGTCGGGATCGAGCCCGCGAAGACCTCGCCGGTCGAGCCGTCGAGGCTGATCCAGTCGCCCTCGTGGAACGTGCGGCCCCGCACGCGCAGCACGCGCTCGCCGTGGGGGATGTCGACTTCGCCCGCGCCGGCGACGCACACCTTGCCCATCTGGCGCGCGACCAGCGCCGCGTGGCTCGTCATGCCGCCGCGCGCCGTGAGGATGCCGACGGCGGCCTGCATGCCGCGGATGTCCTCGGGGCTCGTCTCGAGGCGCACGAGGATCACGGTCTCGCCGCGCGCGGCCCACTCGGTGGCGTCTTCCGCGCGGAACACGACGCGTCCGCTGGCGGCGCCCGGCCCGGCGTTGAGGGCCTTGGTGAGCAACTGCCCTTCCGCGCGCGCGCGCTCGAGCTCGCTGTGGCGGAAGATCGGCTTGAGCAGCTGGTCGAGCGCCTCGGGCGGCACGCGCAGAAGCGCTTCGTCCTGCGAAATCAGGCCTTCCTTGGCCATGTCGACGGCGATGCGCACGGCGGCGAGGCCGGTGCGCTTGCCGGTGCGGCACTGCAGCATGAAGAGCTTGCCGCGCTCGATGGTGAACTCGATGTCCTGCATCTCGCGGTAGTGGCGCTCGAGCAGCTTCTGGATGCGGTTGAGCTCCTTCCACGCACCCGGCGAGCTCTTCTCCAGCGTCGCGATCGGCTGCGGCGTGCGGATGCCGGCGACGACGTCCTCGCCCTGCGCGTTCATCAGGTATTCGCCGTAGAAGCGCTTCTCGCCGTTCGCCGGATCGCGCGTGAAGGCCACGCCCGTGCCCGAGTCGGGCCCGAGGTTGCCGTACACCATCGCGACCACGCTGACGGCGGTGCCCCAGTCGTGCGGGATGCCCTGCATCTCGCGGTAGGCGCGCGCGCGGTCGTTCTCCCACGAGCCGAACACGGCGCCGATCGCGCCCCACAGCTGGGCCAGCGGGTCCTCGGGGAACTTGTGGCCCGTGCGCTGCTGCACGATCCACTTGAACTCGGTGACGAGCTCGCGCAAGTCGTCGGCGGTGAGCTCGGTGTCGAGCTCGACCGCGCGCTCGTGCTTCTTGCGCTCGAGCGCAGCCGCGAACGGGTTGCGCTCGTCGCCGTTGCCGTTCTTCATGCCGAGCACGACGTCCGCGTACATCTGCACGAAGCGCCGGTACGCGTCCCACGCGAAGCGCGGGTTCGAGCTCGCACGCGCGAGGCCCTCGACGGTCTCGTCGTTGAGGCCGAGGTTGAGGACCGTGTCCATCATGCCGGGCATCGACACGCGCGCGCCGGAGCGCACGCTGACGAGCAGCGGGTCCGCGGCGTCGCCGAAGCGCTTGCCGAGCGAGCGCTCGAGCTTCGCGAGGGCCGCGCGCACCTGCGCGTCGAGCTGCGCGGGATACGCGCGGCGGTGCGCGTAGAAATGCGTGCAGACTTCCGTCGAGAGCGTGAAGCCCGGCGGCACCGGCAGCCCGAGGCGGCTCATCTCGGCGAGGTTCGCGCCCTTGCCGCCGAGCAGGTCCTTCATGCTGCGGTCGCCGTCGGCGTGGCCGTCACCGAAGGAGTACACGAGGCGCGCGCGCGGGCGCGGGGTGTGGTGGGCGGAGCGGGGCTTGGGGCGGTGAGTGTTGCGATGGGTGGGGCGCATGGCGGTCGCGGCCCCGTGCTAAGGAGGCCGTCGCTACGAGGGGGAATCGACGAGCTCGACCCCATCGATCAGCCACAGCCGCTCGAGCGTGACGGACGTGAGGTCGCCGACGCTTGTTTCGGCCGCTTCGCGGGGCACTCTGAGCACCCACTCTTCGCCCCCGTTCGCACCCGCTTCGATGCGCACCATTTTTTCCACGTCTGCGCGCCCGTCGGCGTAGCCGTCCGCGGAATGGATGCGGAAGAACTCCTCGCGGACGAGGCGCACGCGCAGGGTGCGGCCGAGGGCCGCGAGCTCGATCACGTGCGCCTTGGGCCCGAGGGAACGCTCGCCTTGGATGCTCGCTCCCGCGATCAGGCCGAACCACGGCTGCTCGCGTTTCAGGCGGTCGCGGAACTCGCTGTAGCCAAACAGCGAGAGCCCGTTCTGGCGGCGGAAGCCGGTCGAGAAGCAGCCGTACTCCTGCTCGTAGAGGTCGGCCTCGAGGTAGCGCTGGAAGGCCTCGACGGTGGCGCGCGGGCTGTCGCGGCGCGCGGAGACGAGCGCGGCGGCGTCGGGGCAGCGGCAGGCCTGCGGGAGACCGGCGAGGCACAGGGCGAGGGCGAGGACGGGGGCGCGCGGGCGCATGGGAGGGGATGCTAGCGGGCCAGGACCGTTCCAAAGAGGGGCGCCCGGGGCGAACTTTGGACACTTCGCGCTCGCAGCGGCCCGGCGTTGCTCGTAGGGGAGGAGGCCGGGCGGCCTGTCCCTGTTCTGGGGTCGGGGTGCCCGCGCGCCTTGAGGCCCCGCCTCCGGGCGTCCGAAACGCACGGTCGATCCCAGCGGGCCCCGCCGGGTACGATCTCGCCCGTCCCGCTCCAGACTCCTCGGAACCGATCCATGAACCTGTCGCGCAGCTCCTCCCACCGCCTCGCCACTCTGGCCCTCTCCGCCCTGCTCGGTGCGAGCGCCTCGGCGTTCGCCGCCCAGAACCCGCCGACGCCGGTCCCGGCCCCGACTCCGATCCCGTCGCCCGTCCCGCGCCCGCAGGAAGGCGGCGGCGACCAGAAGCCGCCGGTGCCGAACCAAGCCGCGCGCCTCGAGGTCGACACGCTCGACCACGACTTCGGTGCCGCGATCGAAGGCGAGAAGCTCTCGCACACCTTCAAGATGCGCAGCGCCGGCGCTGAACCGCTCGTGATCCAGAGCGCCAAGCCGACCTGCGGCTGCACGGTCGCCAAGCTCGAGATTCGCAAGGAAGACGGGACGCTCGAGGTCTACAAGTTCGGCGATCCGCTGCCGAAGGGGGCCCAGATCGAGCTGCTCGCCGAGCTCAACACCCAAGGCAAGCACCAGCAGGCCTCGAGCAAGGTCAACGTGACCTGCAACGACCCGCGCCAAGTCGTCACGCTGGGCCTGAACGCCCGCGTCGACACCTACTTCCAGATCACCCCGCCGCAGCTCGACCTCGGCACGATGTCGACCGCGGACACGGTCGAGAAGGTCTTCACCGTGGCCGGCAAGAAGCAGGGCAACTTCCTGCTCTCGATGGAGCAGCGCCCGCTGCCGGACGGCATGAAGGTCGCGATGACGCCCAAGGAGCCCGATGCCAACGGCAAGGCTCAGGTGTGGGAGGTCAAGGTCACGCTCGGACCGGGCGCCAAGGAAGGCAACACGGGCTACCCGATCCAGTTGAAGAGCGACGAGGCCATCGCCGGTCACTCGGCGGACGACGGCCACGGCCACGCGGCGCCCACCACCTACGGCGCGACCGTGATGGTGACGGCCAAGGTCAACGGCCTGATCTCGTTCGAGCCCCAGTACCTGTCCTTCGGCCTCGTGCGCCCCGGTCAGGTCCTGCCGCGCACCCTGAAGATCACGGCCTTCGACCCGAACTTCAGCTTCGCCGACGTGCTCGACATCCGCCTCGTCGGCCCGAGCGACACCAAGCCCGAGTTCCCGCAGGCCGCCTACTTCAGCCACGCGGTCAAGGTCGCGGACGACAAGAAGAGCGCCACGATCGAGCTGACGCTCAATGGCCTGCCGGAGACCGTCGACGGCTCGTTCCAGGGCCGTATGATGATCAAGACCGGCCACCCGCAGAAGCCGGAGATTCCGGTGCTGTTCTCGGGCGTGTGCCGTCCGGGCGTCACCGGCACTCCGCCGGCGCCCCAGCCGCTGCCCCAGCCGCTGCCCCAGCCGGTCGGCGGCGGCGTCAAGGGCCAGTAGCCCGCGCGCTCTCGCAAGCCATCCGCTCCGAGCGGCCCGTTCCTCCTCGACTGCAGGGGGGACGAGCCGCGGTGCTTGTGCGAGTTCGCACGGGAAACGCGCGGCGCTCTGTCCCCGAAGCGTGCGGAAACGACTAGACTCCCGCCGCTTCCATGGCTCAGGACATCGGAGAGTATCTCGTCGCCGCGGGCAGCCTCACGCCCGAGCAGCTGCGCGAGGCGCAGGTCGCCGCGCGCGGCGGGCAGGCGCTCCCCGAGGTGCTCGTGCGCATGGGGTTCGCCGACGAGGTGGCCGTGGCGCGGGCGCTCGCCAAGGTGCACAACCTGCCCTTCGTCGACCTCACCAAGGGCAAGATCGCGCCCGAGGTGCTCGCGCGCATCCCGAGCGAGTTCGCGGTGGCGCAGGGCCTGCTGCCGGTGCTCGACAAGGGCGGCAAGCTGATCGTGGCGATCGACGACCCGCTCAAGCGCATCGTGGTCGACCAGCTGCAGTTCCAGCTCGGCTCCGAGGTGGCCTGCGCCATGGCGGCGCCGGGAGCCCTGCGGCGGGCGCTCGAGCAGCACTACGGCGCGGCGCCGGAGGAGAGCGTGGCGCGCTCGATGGGGGCCGAGCCCGGGTCGGGCGACGAGGGCGACGACGCGCCGATCATTCGGCTCGTCTCGCGCATGTTCCAGGACGCGCTCACCATGCGCGCCTCGGACATCCACGTCGAGCCGACCGGCAGTGTGCTGCGCGTGCGCTACCGCGTCGACGGCGTGCTGCGCGTCGTGGCGGAGCACCCGCCGCACCTCTCGAGCCCGCTGATCAGCCGCCTGAAGATCATGGCGGCCATGGACATCGCCGAGAAGCGCAAGCCGCAGGACGGGCGCATCGGCCTCGACCTCAAGGGGCGCAGCGTCGACGTGCGCTGCTCGATCCTGCCGACCAACCACGGCGAGAGCGTCGTCATGCGCTTGCTCGACCGCTCGGCCAACCTGATCGGCCTCAAGGAACTCGGCTTCGAGGAAGACGACTACAAGTGGTTCCGGCGCGTGATCGCGCGGCCCAACGGCATCGTGCTCGTCACCGGCCCGACGGGCTCGGGCAAGACGACCACGCTGTACGCGGCGCTCGGCGAGCTCAACCGCCCCGACGTGAAGATCATCACGGCCGAGGATCCGGTCGAGTACCACATCAAGGGCATCAATCAGGTGCAGGTCACGCCGCGCATCGGGTTGTCGTTCGCGCGCGTGCTGAAGGCCATGCTGCGCGCGGCGCCGAACATCATTCTGGTCGGCGAAATCCGCGACCTCGAGACGGCGGAGATCGCGATTCAGGCCTCGCTCACGGGCCACCTCGTCTTCTCGACGCTGCACACCAACGATGCGGCGAGTGCGCTGACGCGCCTCGCCGACATGGGCGTCAAGCCGTTCCTCGTGTCGGCGGCGGTGCAGGCCGTGATGGCGCAGCGTCTCGTGCGCAAGCTGTGCAAATGCTCGACGGAGCACGAGGCCAGCGAAGCGGAGCTGCGCGCGCTCGGGCTCGACCCGGCGCTGTACCGCAGCCGCACGGTGCGCGCGCCGAAGGGCTGTCGCGAGTGCGAGGGCGGTGGCTATCGCGGGCGCGTCGGCATCTTCGAGCTGCTCGAGATGGACGACGTGCTGCGCGATCTCACCTTCCGCGGCGCGAGCCTCGAAGACGTGCGCACGGCGGCGCTGTCTTCGCGCAAGCTCAAGCCGCTGATCTCGGACGGTGCCCGCAAGGTGCTCGCGGGCTCGACGACCACCACGGAGATCCTGCGCGTGACGCGCGTGGGCGAGGAGCGGCGCTAGGGGCGCCGCTGGAAACGAGCGAGAGGAATCCCAACGTGCAAGCGATGGATCTGCTGACGGCGGTGATCGAGCGCGGAGGCTCGGACCTGCACCTCAACCCCGGGCGCCCGCCGGTGGTGCGCATCCACGGCGACCTCGTGTCGCTGCCCGGAGCGGAGAAGCTCGACGACGCCGCGGTGGCGGTGCTCGCGCGGCAGCTGTGCAACGACAAGCAGTGGGCCGAGATCGAGCACGTCGGCACGACCGACTTCGGCATCGCGCACCCGACGGGCAACCGCTTCCGTGCCAGCGTGTTCCGCCAGCGCGGCCGCCTCTCGGCGGTGCTGCGCCTGATCCCGAGCAAGCTGCTCTCGTTCGACCAGATCGGGCTGCCCGAGGCGTGCAAGGAGCTGCTCACGCGACCGCGCGGCCTGATCCTCGTCACCGGTCCGACGGGCTCGGGCAAGACGACCACGCTCGCGACGATGATCGACTGGATCAACACGAATCGCGACGCGCACATCATCACGATCGAGGATCCGATCGAGTACTACCACAGCCACAAGAAAGGCATCGTCACGCAGCGTGAGCTCGGCGCGGACGTGCCGAGCTTCCCCGAGGCGATTCGGCGCGCGCTGCGTCAGGACCCCGACGTGGTGCTCGTCGGCGAAATGCGCGACCTCGACACGATCTCGGCGGCGATCACGGCGGCCGAGACGGGCCACCTCGTGTTCGGCACGCTGCACACGACCGGCTCCGCGCGCACGGTCGACCGCATCATCGACGCGTACCCGACCAATCAGCAGGAGCAGGTGCGCGCGCAGCTCTCCGTATCGATCGTGGCCGTGATCAGCCAAGTGCTGCTCGCGCGCAAGGACGGCAAGGGACGCGTGGCGGGCTTCGAGGTGATGCTGATGACGCCCGCCATCGGCAACCTGATCCGCAAGAACGAGACCAACAAGATCGCCTCGACGCTGCAGACCTCGCGGCGCATGGGCATGATCACGCTCGACGACTACCTCTACGACCTCGTCAAGCGCGACGTGGTCGAGCGCGCCGCGGCGCTCGAGGCCGCGCAGGATCCGAAGGACCTCGAGGCGCGCCTGTGAGCCCGGCGGGGCCTGGACAGGGCGCCGGACGGCGTCCCCTCGGCCAGATCCTGAAGGCGCGCGGCGTCGTGCGCGAAGGGCAGATCCAAGAAGCGCTCGCCGAGCAGCGCAAGAGCGGCGGCCTGATCGGGCAGATCCTCGTCGAGCTCGGCCATGCGAAGTCGAGCGACATCGCGCTCGCGCTCGCCGAGCAGGCGGGCATGGAGATCGTCGACCTGTCGAAGGGCGTGCCGGAGAAGGCCGCGCTCGCGCTCGTCGACGGCGATACGGCGCACGCCTACGGAGTGCTGCCGCTCGCGGTGCAGGGACGCACGCTGACGGTTGCGATCGGCGATCCGCTCAACACCGCGGTGCTCGAGGACCTGCGCTTCCAGACGGGCCTCGACGTCAAGGGCGTGATCGGCGACGCGGAGCTCCTGCGCAGCCGCATCCGCGAGCAGTACGGCGAGCAGGGCTCGATCTCCGACGCCATCGCCGCGGCTTCGAAGGCCGCTTCGGGCTCCGACGCCGCCTCCGCGGCCGCGAGCATGCCCGTCGTGCGCTTGCTCAACTCGATCCTGCACCGCGCGATCCGCGACCGCGCCAGCGACATTCACTTCGAGGTCTACGACGGCGACTTCCGCATCCGCTACCGCGTCGACGGAGCGCTGTACGAGGTCGAGGCGCCGCCCCAGCACCTCGCCGTGCCGCTCGTCGCGCGCATCAAGGTCATGAGCGACCTCGACATCGCCGAGACGCGCATGCCGCAGGACGGGCGCATCGAGCTCTCGATCGACGGACGGCCGGTGGACCTGCGCGTGGCGACCCTGCCGGGCATCGCCGGCGAGGGTTGCGTGCTGCGCGTGCTCGATCGCTCGGCCGTGCAGCTCGACCTCTCCGTGCTCGGCATGAACAAGGACGAAGAGGACCTGCTGCGGCGCCTCGTGGCGCTCCCGCACGGCATCGTGCTGATCACCGGTCCCACGGGCTCCGGCAAGACCACCACGCTGTACGCGATGCTGCAGGAAGCCAACGAGCCCGGCACGAAGATCATCACGGCCGAGGATCCGGTCGAGTACGACATCGACGGCATCGTGCAGGTCCCGGTGAACGACGAGATCGGCGTGACCTACGCCAAGGTGCTGCGCACGATGCTGCGTCAGGACCCCGACAAGATCCTCGTCGGCGAGATCCGCGACGCGGAAACCGCGCAGACGGCGGTCGAAGCCTCGCTCACGGGCCACACGGTGCTCTCGACGCTGCACACCAACGACGCGCCGAGCGCAGTGACGCGCCTCGTCGACATCGGCGTCGAGACCTTCATGATCACGGCGACGCTCGAGGCGGTGATCGCGCAGCGCCTCGTGCGGCGCGTGTGCTCGAGCTGCAAGACCAGCTACCAGCCCGACGACGAGCTCCTGCGCGAGCTCGGTCCCGATGGCGAGGGCCTGCGCGGCGCGACGTTCTACTACGGGCGCGGCTGCGACCAGTGCCACCAGACCGGCTACCGCGGTCGCACGGGCCTGTACGAGGTCATGCTGATGAGTGAGGAGCTGCGGCGCATCGTGCTCGCCGACGGCTCGACGGCCGAGCTGCGCGCCGCTGCGATTCGCAACGGCATGCGCCCGCTGCGCCAGAGCGGTCTCGTCGCCGTGAGCGAGGGCCGCACCACGATCGAAGAAGTGCTGCGCGAGACGTTCCTCTAGGATTCCCCCCCGAAGACTCCCGAACATGGCCAAGAGACTCCAACGCACTGCACCGGCGACTGCCCGCGGCGAGGGCGGCGACTTCGCGGCACCGACGGCCGCGCGCACGAGCGGCGGTCGCGTGCCTGCGCAGCTCGTGACCGAGTTCACGACCCAGCTCGCGACGCTCTCGGCGGCCGGCATCCCGATCGTCAAGGCGCTCACGATCCTCGAAGGCCAGACGCGTCCCGGACCTTTCAAGAACGTGCTCGCCGCGCTGGTCGAGGACGTCTCCGCCGGCACGGCGCTGTCGGAGGCCATGGCCAAGCACCCGCAGTGCTTCGACGCGCTCTACTCGTCGATGGTCAAGGCCGGCGAGGCCGGCGGCGTGCTCGACGCGATCCTCAATCGCCTCGCGGCGTTCCGCGAGAAGGCCGCCACGATTCGCGCCAAGATCAAGGGCGCGCTGATCTACCCGGCCGTCGTCGCGGTGGTCGCCGTGGCGGTCGTGAGCGCCGTGATCGTGTTCGTGATCCCCAAGTTCGAGGAGATCTTCGACTCGTTCGGCGCCGAGCTGCCGTCGATCACGCGACTCCTGCTCGACACGTCGCGCTTCACGATCAGCTACTGGTACGTCGTGTTCGGTGTGCCGTTCGCGCTCGTGATGGGACACTTCGCGCTCATGCGGCGCGGCGGCCCGTACCGCTACCGCGTGCACAAGCTGCTGCTGCGCCTGCCCGCGCTCGGCCCCGTGGTCGCCAAGGCCAACATCGCGGGCTTCACGCGCACCTTCGGCACGCTGATCGAGGCCGGCGTGCCGCACCTCGATGCGCTCTCGATCGTGCGCGACACGACGGGCAACGCCGTGCTGGTCGAAGGCGTCGAGCAGATCCGCAAGGTCGTGCGCGAGGGCGAGGGCATCGCGCGCCCGATGGGCGAGAGCGGCGTGTTCGACGACCTCGTGGTCAACATGGTCGACGTCGGCGAGGCGACGGGCGAGCTCGACAAGATGCTGCTCAAGGTCGCCGATGCCTACGACATCGCGGTCGACCGGCGCATCGACGCGCTGTTCAAGGTGATCGAGCCGGCGCTCCTGATCGTGATGGCCGTGGTGGTGGGCTTCATTGTCGTGGCGCTCTTCATGCCGCTGATGACGATCATGAGCCAGCTCTCCGCGGGCGGCTGAGCGAGCGCCTTTGACGCGCGGCCCCTCGCGCGCGAGCATGGGACGCGTGGTGACGCTCTCCCTGCGCCAGCGCGTGCTGCTGTGGATCCTCGCGATCCATGCAGCGGCCTTTGGCTTCGAGTTCGCGCTGTTCGGCCGCAACCTCGCGCGCACGAGCGAGCAGGAATCGCTCGAGCTCGCCGGCGGGCTCGTCGGGAACCTGCGCTCGCAAATCCGGCCCGAGGGCGGCGTCAACGCGGCGCGCATTCTCGGCTGGGAGGACTGGAGCCGATTCGAGGACGCGCTGATCCTCGACGGCAACCTCGCGCGGGCGGCCGACGGAGCGGTGGTGCCGCAGGGCATCGCGCTCAATCCGCTCGGCTCCGCGCGGCGCGGGCCGGAGTTCGATGCGGCGACGGTCTACAGCAACATGTACCTCGCACAGCAGACCGGGCGTCCGGTCGACGACGTGGCCGGCGGGCGCGTGCTGCCGATCGACATGGCAGGCGGCGTGTGGGGCACGTGCTGGTACCGCATCGACCGCGACCAAGGCCGCACGACGCGGCTCGTGCGCACGTTCCTTGTCCTGTTCGGCGTGACGACGCTCCTGATCGCGGCGACGCTGTACTTCGTGCTGCGCAGCGAGGTGCTCGCTCCGGTCTCGCGCCTCACCACGGCCGCGCGCCGCGTCGCGGCCGGCGACCTCGAGGCCAGCGTCGAGCCGCCGGCGCGCGAAGGCGAGCTGCGCGAGCTCGCGCAGGCCTTCAACGGCATGGTGGGCGAGGTGCGCGACTTCAACGCGCGGCTCGAGCGCGAGGTGCGCGACGCGACGGAGCAGGCGCGCGCGGCCGAGCAGGCGGCGATGACGGAGCGGCGACTGGCGGCGACAGGCAAGCTCGCGGCCGGAGTCGCGCACGAGATCAACAATCCGCTCGGCGGGCTGCTCAACGCGGTCGAACGCCTGCGCCGCGAGGACCTGCCGCCTCAGAAGCGCGCGCAGTACCTCGAGCTGCTCGCGGGCGGGCTCGAGCGCATCCGCGACACGGTCGGCAAGCTCCTGCGGCTCACGCCGCGGCAGTCGACGCGCGCGGCGCTGTCGCTCGCGGTGCCTGCGCTCGACGCGATCGGGCTCGTGCGCCACCGCGCGGCACGCGCCGGCGTGACGCTCGCGATTTCCGACGGCCAGCGCGCGTGCGAGAGCGAGGCTCTGCCGGAGGAACTCGCGCGCAGCCTCGCGGACCTGCCGCGCATCACGGGCGACGCCAACGAGCTCGGGCAGGCGATCCTGAACCTGCTCGTCAACGCTCTCGACGCGCTCGATACGCGCGGCGGCGGGCGCATCGACGTGGTGCTCGGCGGTGGCTACGTCGAAGGGCTCGGCGCCTGCGTCCTGCTCGACGTGCACGACGACGGGCCCGGGGTCGCGCGCGAGGAGTTGCCGCGCCTGCTCGACCCGTTCTACACGACCAAGGACGCCGGCAAGGGCACGGGCCTCGGCCTCTCGCTGGTGCACTCGGTGGTCGTCGGGCACGGCGGACGGCTCGAGCTCGACAGCGAGCGCGGGCGCGGCTTCCATGTGCGCATCGCGCTGCCGGTGCGGGCGGGGGAGGTCTGAGTTCCATGGAGTCCATGGTGCTCGTCCTCAAGGTCGTGCTGCTCGGCCTCTCGGCGCTGATCAGCGGTTCGGAGACTGCGCTGCTCAGCCTCGACGAGGAGCAGACGCGCCGCGTGGGGCCGCGCGCGCAGGCGTTGCTCGCGCGCCCGCAGCAGCTCCTGAGCGCCGTGCTGATCGCCAACGTCGCCGTGAACACGCTGTTCTTTGCCTTTTCCGCGAGTGCGGCGGAGGACGCGAGCGGGCTCGACGCGTGGATCGAGGGCCTGATCGCGCTCGCGCTCGTGGTCGTGTTCGGTGAGGTGCTGCCGAAGAACCTCGCGCGCCGCACGCCGGAGCCGATCGCGCGCGTCGCAGCTCCGTTCCTGTCCGCGATCGCCGTGTTCACCTCGCCGCTCGCGCGCCTGCTCGAGCTCGCGCTCGTGCCGCTCTACCGCGTGCTCGGCCGCTTTGGCGAGCGCGAGCAGGGTCTCTCGTCGGGCGCCATCTCCGACGCGCTGCGGCAGGCCGCGGAGCAGGGCCACCTGCTCGGCGACGAGGCGCGCTTCCTGACGGCCATCGTGCGGCTCGAGGACATGCGCGTGCGCGAGGTGATGACGCCGCGCGTCGACCTGATCGTGCTCGATGTCTCGGAGGAAGGGCGCGCCGACGTCGTGCGCCGCGCGCTCGACACCAAGACGCCTTGGGTGCTCGTCGTCGACGGGCGCCCCGACGCGATCATAGGCCGCGTGCGCACGCGCAACCTCGCCGTGCACGGGACGCGACCCGTGCGCGAGATGCTCGAGCCGTGCGTGTTCGTGCCCGAGGTCGCGTTCGCCGTGTCCGCGCTGCGGCTCCTGCGCGAGCAGCACGTGGCCGAGGGCGTGGTGATCGACGAGTGGGGCGGCACGGCCGGGCTCGTCAGCGTCGAGACGATCTTCGAGGAAGTCGTCGGCGACCTGCGCGTCGAGGGCGAGGCCTCGTACCAACCGGTGGTCGAGCTCCCCGACGGCAGCTTCGAGGTCGACGGCGCGCTCTCGATCCGCGACTGGAATGAGCGCTTCGGGCAGGCCGTCGTGCCGCGCGAGTTCGAGACGCTGAGCGGGTTCGTGACGGCGTTGCTCGGCCGGATTCCCAAGGTGGGGGACAGCTGCGCGTCCGGTCCGCTCGAGTTCCGCGTGCTGCGCATGCGGCGGCGGCGCATCGAGCGCGTCGGAGTGCGCGCGCTCGACCTCGACGCGCGGGAGGGCCAGCCGTGAGTCTCGCCTGGATCCTGCTGCTCGCGGGCTGCCTCGCGCTGTCCGCGATCTTCTCCGGCTCGGAGGTCGCCTTCTACAGCTCGAGTCGCACGCGCGTCGCGGCCGAGGCCTTGCGCGGCGGGCGGCTGCAGGCCCTGAGCCATCGACTCGTGCGCAACGAGGGCCTGCTGCTCTCGTCGCTGCTCGTCGGCAACACGCTCGTGAACCAGCTCTCGGCCGTCGCCGTCGACAGCCTGCTGCAGCAGCTCCCGATCCCGTCCTCGTGGCACGAGGTGCTCGTGGCGTTCCTGCTGACCCCTGTGCTGGTGCTGTTCGGCGAGCTGTTCCCCAAGGACCTCGCGCGCCGTCGTCCGCACCACCTGCTGCGCGTCGCGGCTCCCGTGCTGGCCTTCGTGCGCGTCGTGGTGAGTCCGCTCGCCTGGCCGCTCGCGCGCATCTCCGAGGGCATCAGCGCCCTGCTCGGCGGCAAGGCCGACGGCTTCCGCTACGTGCACGCGCGCGAACGCGTGTTCGAGCTCCTGCGCGAGCGCGGGGGACGCGGCCTGCCCGACATCGAGCGCCTCGCGCTCAACACCCTCGACCTGCGCGCCCGGCAGGTCGAGCGCGTGATGGTGCCGTGGCGCAAGGTCGAGACCCTGCGCCTCGAGCGGGGCCGCGAAGGCGCCTTCGAGCAGTTTTCGGGCACGCTCTTCTCGCGCCTGCCGGTGATCGACGGCCGCGGGCACGTGGCGGGCTACCTGCACCAGCTCGAGTTCCTGCGCGAGCCGCCGGAGACCCCGCTCGCGGGCCTGATCCGACCCCTGATCGTGCTCGACCCCGCGACTCCGCTCGACCGGGCCCTCTCGCGCCTGCGCCAGAGCGGACAGCGCGCCGCGCTGGTGGGGTCCCCCGACAAGCCGGTGGGGTGGGTGACCCTCAAGGACCTCGTCGAGGAGGTCACCGGCGAACTCTCCCGCTGGTGAGCCCTTTTCGCCGGGCCGGGGGGGAACTATCCTGCCCGCTCGGTATAGAAGGGGTGCCCGGCGCGTCCGGGGCTCGCCCCACAGTTTCCATGAACCCCCGCCTCGCCCTCTGGCTGCGCACGCCGCCCTCCCCGCTGACCCTGCTCGCCGCCGGCGCGCTCGGGACCGCGGCCGTGGGCTGGTCGAGCAGCGCCGCGCTCCAGTCGCCGCCGCCGCCGCCGACCCAGTCCACGCCGCTGGTGGTCAACAACGGCGGCACGGCCGACTCCAACGGTCGCATGGTGGCCGTGACGGGCACCGACATCACGGGGGCTTCGGTGCTGTACCTCGTCGACACCGAGAAGATGCGCCTCGCGGTCTACGCCGCGGCCTCGACCGGGTCGTACCAAGGCGTGCGTCTGGTCGGCGCGCGCCGCATCGAGCTCGACATGGAGCTCAACGGCTACAACGACAAGAGCGAGTACCCCTACGGCGAGCTTGAGAAGCTCTTCGCCGAGAAGGGGCTGCTCAGCCTGCCCGCGGAGAAGCCGCGCGGCCAGTAGGCCCGCACCCGCAGGGTCGGCCCTCCGATCCGGGCCCCGCGCCCCGCGCGGAACCCCGTCCCACCCCCCAGAAACCCGCTAGAACCGAGACTTACAGGAGAATCCCGTGGCCGAGAAGGAGTTCTACAGCTTCGACGAAGCCCTGCGCGAGCTGCGCCTCAAGGAAGAGGAGCTCAAGCGCCTCGTCAGCGAAGGCGAGATCCGCGCCATTCGCGAGGGCGAGGTCGTGAAGCTGCGCAGGACCGACGTCGAGAACCTGCGCTCCACGCTGCAGGGCGGGGAAGTCGTCGACGTCGGACAGGCCACCGAGGAGATCGTCTTCGAGGACGACACCGAGCTCGACGCCGGCATGGCGACCGAGGAGATCTCGGAGGCGGACACGATCCTCGAGGAGGAAGTGACCGAGGTGACTGAGGAGGAGGCCGAAGAGGAAGAGGAGTACGTGCCCGTGCGCGAGGAGAAGGAGCCCTTCGAGGGCGGCCTCGCGATCGCGCTGATGTGCGCGACGGCGGCGGTGCTGCTCGCCTCCGTGCCGCTGGCGCTCTCGCTCCAGTCGGGCTACCCCAACGCCTTCTCGAAGACCGTCTCGAGCTGGTTCAAGTAGGCGCTCCGGCCGCCCGAGCGCGGCCCGAGTCCTGCGCTTCCGCGCGCCCCGCGCTCCCGGACACCGCCGGGAGACGCGGGGCGCGTGAGTTTTTTTGCGCCCGACACGTGCTTCGAAATTGCTTTCCCGGCCGCTAGTCTGCGACTCGCCTTGGCCCGCGTCCGCGCGGGCCGCGCGATCCGCACGCGCACCGCACCTCGCTCCTTTTCGCGTGCCCGACCTCGGGCAGGGAGCGACGACGGTGGCGCGCCGCGCATCGCCGCGAACGGGATCACCACGCCGATGAAGCTCACCTCTGTCACCTCGTTCCAGACGAGCGCGCTGTTTGCCACCGCGCTCCTGTCGCTCGCCTCGTGCGTCGCGCAGGAGCGCTACGACGACACGCAGCTCTCCGCCAAGCACTACCAGTCCAAGACGATCGAGGCGGAACGCCGCATCTCCGATCTCGAGGACGAGAACCGCCGCCTGCGCGCGCAGCTCGACGCCAGCGACAAGAGCCTCGCCGAGGCGGGCTTCTCCGCCGAGGCCGTCGACGCGCGCCTGCAGAACCTGCGCAAGATTCTGGCTGAGATCGGCGGCAACCCCGGCGATGTCACCAAGTTCGCCGTCGACGGCGGCTACGTCTACCGCATGAAGGACTCGATCGTGTTCGGCCTCGGCTCGGCCGAAGTCTCCGAGGACGGCAAGAGGGTCCTCGGCGAGATCTGCGAAGACATCAAGAGCCGTCCCTACGGCAAGATCTACGTGCGCGGCCACACGGACTCGACGCCGATCGCCAAGCCCGAGACCAAGGCCAAGTACCCGCACGGCAACCTGCAGCTCTCGGCCGACCGCGCCGTCTCCGTGGCGGCGTTCCTTGGCAGCAGCGGCAAGCTCGAGGAGAAGGGCGTGGTCGTGATGGGATTCGGCTCGTCGGACCCCGTTGTTCCCAACGACAGCGCCGAGAACAAGCAGAAGAACCGTCGCGTCGATATCTTCGTGGCCGATGCGGACAACGCCGGCACCGGCACGAAGCAGTAGTCGCGGGCGACCGCGCCAGCGCGGAGCAGCGCGAGCCCTCGGGCTGGCGCTGCTCCTCGCGCTTTCGTGCGCCGCTTGCACGGACACGAACGAGAACGAGCCGACACTCGATCGGCTCGAGCGCCTCGCCTTCGTGCCCGCCGGACAGCTCTCGCTCTCGCTCGCGGGGCGCGGCGTCGTCACCTTCGAGGTGCGCGAGCCACTGCTCGTCGACTCGTTCGAGGTCACGCGCGCGGAGTGGCTCGTGCACCAGCGCTCGCTCGGCTCCGCGGTCGCGCCCGAGCTGCTCGCGCACACCGCCGAGTGGAGCGCGGACTCCGGGGAGTGGCCGGCGAGCTTCATGACGCAGCCCGAGGCCGAGGCTTTCGCACGCGCGGTCGGCATGCGGCTGCCGCGCGCCAGCGAGTGGCTTTTCGTGGCCTGCGGCCCGCAGGTCCTGCCGTTTCCGTGGGGCGCCACGGCGCAGCGCAGCGTGGCCAACACGCTCGAGCTCGGGCTCGGTCGGCCGGTCGCGGTCGGGACCTTCGAGGCCGGTCGCTCGCCGCAGCGCGTGTACGACTTGCTCGGCAACGTCGCAGAGTGGTGCGCGGACCTCGCTCCGGAGCGCGACGTGCTCGCCGGCGACGAGCGCGTCTCGGTGCTCGGCGGCAGCTTCCACAATCGCGCGCGGCCGGTGATCGACCCGCGGCTCATCGAAGGCCAGAGCGAGCTCCTCGCGCGCGCGCTGTCGCGCGAGAGTCGCGCCGACGACGTGGGCTTGCGCTGCGTGGCGAATGCCGCGGAGTACCTGCTCGCGCAGCTTCCGCCCGAGCGGCCCGAGCGCGCGCGCGCGCGGCGCTACGAGGCACTTGGCCATCGCTGGGGTGTGCCGGCGCGCGGTCTGCTCGAGGAATTGGCGCGACGTCCGGGTGCGTCGCCGGCGCTCGAGCTGTTGCTCGCGGGAGCGTCGCGGTGAGCGCATCCGGCGAGTACGAGGCACCGCGCCGCGCGCGCTGGAGCGAGATCAAGGCCGCGCTCGAGTCGGCCGGCTTCGAGCCGTCGCGCGCGCTCGGTCAGAACTTCCTCGTCGACGAGAACATGCTGCGCGCGATCGTGCGCGACGCGCGCGTGGAAGCGGGCGACTTCGTGCTCGAGATCGGGCCGGGCGCGGGCGTGCTCACGGCGCAGCTGCTCGCCGCCGGAGCGCGTGTGCTCGCGGTCGAGATCGACGAGCGACTGGCGGACTTCTCGCGCGAGTTTCTCGGCCCGGAGCGCATGCAGTGGATCGTGCGCGATGCGCTCGAGGGCAAGCACGCGCTCGCGCCCGAGCTCGTCGCCGCGCTGCCCGCGCAGGGCGACTGGAAGCTCGTCTCGAACTTGCCGTACTCGGCGGGCACGCCGATTCTCGCGGCGCTGGCACGCCTCCCGAATCCGCCGCGCTCCGCGACCGTGCTGCTGCAGAAGGATCTGGCCCTGCGGCTCGCGGCGGAGCCGGGATCCAAGACCTACGGTGCGATCAGCGCGCGCCTGCAGGCGGTGTACGCGATCGAGCACCGCCGCGACCTCGGGCCGCAGCTCTTCTGGCCACGTCCGCAGGTCGACAGCTCGCTCCTGCGGCTCGAGCTGCGCCCCGAGCGGCCGAGCGCCGCGGAGCTCGCGGCCCTCGACCCGCTGCTCGACACGCTCTTCTCCCAGCGCCGCAAGACGATCCGCAATCGCCTGGCCGAGTTCCTCGGCGACGGAGCCGCCGCCGAAGCGGCCTGCGCCCGGCTGGGGCTCGACCCGCTGCTGCGGCCCGAGGACGTGGGGCACGGACCGTGGCTCGAGCTGCTGCGCCAAAGGGCGGAAAACCCTTGACTTTTTTGCTTGTCACTCCGCACCCCGGGGGCTATACGTCCCCGCTTCGGATTTCGGGATCCGGCTGACTCCACGCTTCGCCGTCCGGCTTCGACCGGCGCCGACCTTCGCAGCCGCTGTTCATCCCCTCCGAGCGCCTGACAGATTCGAGCGAGCTTCCGCGCGCCGGCCCCAGCCGTTCCCCTCGGCCGCGGTCGCCGCACCGGGGAGGTTTCTTCGCGGGAAGTTCTCTCCGCGGGAGGTTCTCTCCGCGGCTGTGCACCGAGCGCATCGACCGGGAGCTCCCCGTTCCCGTTCCGCTCGGCCCAGCGCATCTGGCAGGCACGTCTCGACCCCGCGCGGTCCGTTTCCACCCCGAACGGACCGGGCACTCACCCCATGCGAAGCGTCTTCCTGTCCAGCCACGCCCGTGCGGCCCTCCGCGGCCCGAGAGGGGCCTCCGTGGCGGATGCGCGGCGGCAGGCGCTGCCGCATCGCAGCCACCCTGGGGGCGGCTTCGAGTTAGGCCCTGCGGGCGGCATCGGGTTGGGCCCTGTCGGCGGCTTCGGGTTGGGCCCTGCGGGCGGCTTCGGATGCCCTCTGGCCGGCAATTCCGGACAGGGGGGCAGGATTTCTTGCCCTGC
>Ga0169931_10002298_pt1 | contig 31218 bp, 22 predicted proteins | sample Kivu_15m_20L_FD_129675 | JGI IMG/M metagenome (GOLD analysis project Ga0169931, IMG submission 129675) | Freshwater microbial communities from Lake Kivu, Western Province, Rwanda to study Microbial Dark Matter (Phase II) - Kivu_15m_20L... | ecosystem: Environmental > Aquatic > Freshwater > Lake...
GTCATTATCTTTAACCAAGAGGGGAGGCCCATCGGTTTGGAAATCCGTTTGGCCCCTTTTGCGAATATGATATTTGAGGTGGATTTTGAAGGCTACTCGGGCTGAATACGAAGAACTGATTGAGACTCTTAGAGAACACGACCATAGATACTATGTAGAGTGTAAACCCACAATATCCGATTATGAATATGACAGGCTAGTATTCAGGCTATTAGAAATAGAAAAAGCATACCCTGACTGGATCGTCCCCTCCTCTCCAACGCAACGAGTGGATGAGGGGCAAACGCGCGGTTTTAAGCAAGCCGAGCATCTAGCTCCAATGCTCTCTTTGCAAAACACCTACTCGATAGAGGAGATCAAAGATTTCATAGATCGGGTTAAAAAGCTGACCCATTTACCCCACCCCACATTTTCACTGGAGTTGAAAATCGATGGCGTTGCGATTGCAATTCGCTATAAAAACGGTTTTCTAGTACAGGCGATCACCAGGGGAGATGGAAAGAAAGGGGATGATGTAACCCAAAACGTCAAAACAATCCCTACTCTATCTATGCATCTAAAAGAGAAAGATATCCCGGCTCTTTTGGAGGTGCGTGGGGAGGTCTATTTGTCCAAAAAAGATTTCCTTTTGATGAATGAAGAGAGGCAAGAAGAGGGGCTTGAACCGTGGGCCAATCCGAGAAATGCCTGTGCAGGCTCGCTAAAACTTTTAGATGCAAAAGAGGTGTACAAACGCCATCTCAATTTGATCACTTATCAGGTAAGCTATGGGCATGAGATCCCATTGCAAAGCGCTGTCCATCCATATTTAAAAAAACACCATTTTCCTGTTCTTGAATCGATGTTTTTAAAAAAGGCGCACAATATTCAAGAGATAGAAGAGTATATCCATTTTGTTGCAAAAAAAAGGCACGAGCTCCCTTTTGATATCGATGGGATTGTGATCAAGTTTGATGACACCAAGTACTACGAGTCGATGGGGATGACCGGAAAATCTCCCCGCTGGGCTGTTGCTTACAAATTTGCGCCGGAACAGGCGGTAACAAAGGTTTTGGGGATTACGATACAGGTTGGGCGCACCGGGGTGTTAACGCCTGTTGCTGAATTGGAACCGGTTTTTTTATCAGGATCTACTATAAGTCGTGCAAGCTTGCACAATGAAGAAGAGGTCCAGCGCAAGGATATCCGTGTTCACGATACGGTAATCATCGAAAAAGCTGGAGAGATTATCCCTCAAGTTGTCAAAGTGGATTTTGAAAAACGGCCGGAAAATTCTGTTAAATGGCATATGCCGGCTCATTGCCCATTTTGCAATACAAAAGTGGTGAAGATCGAAAGTGAGGTAGCGGTTCGCTGCCCAAATCACAACAGTTGTCCCGCTCAAGGGGTGCGAAGGCTCCATTTTTTTGTGGCAAAAGGGGCGATGGATGTGGAGCATCTAGGGGATAAAGTAGTCGAAAAACTGTTTGAATCTAAGCTCGTACAAAGACCAAGCGATTTTTATAGACTTACCAAGGAGGATCTACTCTCCCTTGCCGGTTTTAAAGAGAAATCTGCGCAAAACTTGTATGAGAGTATCCAGGCATCAAAAAAACGATCGCTTGATAGATTTATCCTCGGGCTGGGAATCCCCCATGTGGGAGCTCAATCGGCACACCTTCTGGCAAATCGCCTAGGTTCCTTAAAAAAATTAATCGAAGTTAAAAAAGAGGACCTCCTAAAAATTGACGGAATCGGGGAGAAAACAGCCGATTCTATCGTCTGTTTTTTTGAAAATCCGATCCATAAAGAGGATATTGAGCTTTTGATAGAGGTGGGAGTGGAGCCGACTCAGGTCCAGAAAACCTTTGATACGGACCACCCGTTTTGTGGTAAAACTTTTTGCCTGACAGGGACACTAACAAAATATACCCGCCAGGAGGCGACAGACCTGATTTTGCACTATGGGGGGACAGTTGTGAATGGGGTGACGAAAAAGACCGACTATCTTCTAGCAGGAGGGGAGGCGGGGTCCAAGCTGGAAAAAGCCAAAGCCGCTGGTGTAAAAGTCGTCGATGAGGAGTGGTTTGAAAAGCACCTTTTTTAGCGCTTGGAGTACAACGCTTCCTGCGATAGAGGCGTTGTACTTAAAAAGATTTGCTAAACGAGTAAGGGCTTTTTCACAGTTCCAAGTAGGGTGCTGTGGTTAAATCCGCTTATGTCTACCATTTGGAGAGAGCCGATAAGAGAATCGTCCCCTTCAAGGATCACGTTTTTCCAACAACGGGTTGTCCCTTTGAGCTGACCGTTTTTGTTTTTACCCTCCACGAGAACCTCGATGGGAGTGTTGATAAGCTGCAGCCGTTCTTCTTGCGCTTTTTTCTCATAAAGTTCCAAAAGGCGGTGGAGGCGTTGCTGCTTCACCTCTTCGGGGACATCGTCTTCCCAGCGCATCGCCGGCGTCCCTTTTCTTGGGCTGTAGGCAAAAATAAAGGCGACAGAAAAGCCAATCTCATCAAATAACTGGTACGTCTCTTCAAATTCTGCATCGGTCTCCGAGCAAAAACCCACTATAATGTCGGTCCCCAGCTTGGCGTTTGGCACAATCGATCTAAGAAGTGCCACCTTTTCCAAGTACTGCTCTTTTGTGTAGATTCGGTGCATTTTTTTCAAAATACGGTTAGAGCCTGCTTGCAAAGGGAAGTGGACAAACTCGCAGACAGTTCTCAAATCTCTGACCGCCTCCATCAATTCGACGCTGATATCGATAGGGTGTGAAGTCAAAAAGCGCACCCGCTCTAGGCCCTCGATTTTGTCCAATCTGTAAAGCAGATCATGGAAAAGCACCCCAGTCTCGAGGCGATCTTTTCCGTAACTATTCACATTTTGCCCTAAAAGGGTGACCTCTTTGTACCCTTTATCAACTAGATCGCGCACTTCGCGCTCAATTTCCTCATGGGGGCGCGAGACCTCTTGACCCCTGGTGTAGGGGACAACGCAGTAGGTGCAATACTTGTCGCAACCCCGGATAATGGACACATACCCCTTAATTTTGTGTTCTCTTTCGGCAACGGTGTAGTCAAGGGCGTCGTATTCCCCCTCGGTGCGGATCTGTTGCCTACCCGAATCGATCACATCGTCAAGAACAGTATTTAACTCGGAGAGATTGTTCGTTCCAATCACAAAGTCAACATGGGGGAGCTTTTTGAATAGGGTCTCTCTTTTGGCCATGGCCATGCAACCGGTCACACCGATGAGTTTATTGCGCATTTTTGAGCGGCCTAGTTGCCCCAGTTTTCCCATTACTTTGCGTTCGGCGAGATCTCTAATAGAACAGGTGTTGAAGACCAGGAGATCGGCTAGCTCTTCGTCAAGAACTCTTTTTAATCCGCGTCGCTTAAGCTGGCCTACCATAACCTCGCTCTCGAGCTCGTTCATCTGGCAGCCATATGTTCTAATAAAGAAAGTTTTTGGATCTTTTATCTTCATGGCGTTAAAGATTAACTGAGATTCCTTTTCTTCACAAGATCGGTAAGGGAGATTCAAGAAAAGAAGCTTGTATTAAATGGAAAAAAGGGGTACCATAGCCCAGAAAAAAGGATCGAAATGCAACCCAATTTGAAAATGACAAAAACTTTTCAACGGTCTGAAAGTAAAAAAAATACTTTTTTGATCGATGCTAAAGGTAAGACCCTTGGGCGCTTGTCTTCAGAGATCGCTAAAATTTTGACAGGCAAGCACAAACCTGTTTTCACTCCTAATGTGGATCTAGGTGATGCTGTTGTTGTCGTGAACGCGAGAGATATCGTTGTTACCGGCACAAAAGAGGTAAATAAAATTTATGGTTACCATACTGGTTGGATGGGAGGACGCCGTGAGGTCCCTTTCCGTACGATGAAAGAGCGTAACCCAGGCTATATTATTGAGCACGCCGTTAAGGGGATGTTACCTAAGACGACACTTGCTCACGAGCAGATCAAAAAACTCCGTGTCTTCAAAGATGAAAACCACGGAATGACTAATGAGATGATCACGCTTTAAGGATAAGGACCGGTTAAAAAATGCAAAAACTCCAAGAAGTAGTCGCAATCGGAAGAAGAAAAACAGCTGTTGCTAGCGTCCGTCTCCGTCCTGCTACCAAAAACGAGATGCTCGTAAACGAGCGAAAAATGGATGAGTACTTTCCCATCCCAAGCCAAGTCCAAACTGCTTTAGCACCTTTGAAGGTAGCTGAACTCTTAGACAAGTACGACATCTTTGTTCGTGTTTGCGGTGGAGGTTTGATGGCACAAGCCGAAGCGATCCGTTTGGGTGTTGCTCGCGCAATTTTGATGGAAAACGAATTCCTCCGTTCACAACTCAAGTCTGAAGGATTCCTCCGCAGAGACCCAAGACGTAGAGAGCGTAAGAAGTACGGACAACGTGGTGCACGTCGTCGCTTCCAATTCTCAAAACGTTAGTCTTATTCGGTATACGAGAACCAACAACAAAAGACCCGCCTTCTTGGCGGGTCTTTTGCTTGATTAACCGTTTAAAAAGCGCTCCTTCAGGTAAGAAACATATCTTTCTGCACTCAACGGTTTTTTGGTCGATTTCTGCAAAAGATCTTGCAGATTGAGGAGGCTACCGTAGCCGTGAATCGCTTTTTTAAGCCAATTGCGTAGAGGTTCTAGCTCCCCCTTTTGTAAACAATCCGCAAGGGGAATCTCGTTTTTTAAGCAAGCATACTGGTCAGCTGCGTACATGCAGCCTGTGAGGTAGGTGGGAAAGTAGCCAAAACTGCCTGAAGCCCAGTGGATGTCCTGTAGACATCCTTGCGCATCATCAGGCACATCGAGACCCAATAGATCTTTTTGATATTCTCTGAAGACTTTTGGTAAATCCTCGACCTGAAGTTGCCCCTCAATCAATTCTTTTTCAATTTTTGTTCTAAAAATAATGTGTAGGGGATAGGTAAATTCATCCGACTCGATGCGGATGGGTTGTGGAAGTATAGCGTGCCTTGATTTTACCATCTCTTCAAATGAGAAGGGGATCTGTGGAAGGTTATTTTGAAATACTTTATAGAGTAAATGAAGAAAATCCCTAGATCCTCCAATACAGGTTTCAAAAAGTTTGGACTGGCTCTCATGGACTGTCAACGAGAGAGATTGATTGAGGGGATAGAGTTGTTCGTGGGGAAGCTGAGAGTCGTAAAGAGCGTGACCAAGTTCATGTAAAGTCGAGTAAAGGGCTTCAAAAAGATCCTTGGAATTATAACGTGTTGTCAGGCGGATATCGCCTGGACAGATCATGTCGCAAAAAGGGTGGGTCGATTCTTGAAGTAACGCACTGGGAACGATTTTTTCCACGAGGAAATTGCATATTTTTTTTTGTTGATCGATTGATGCAGGAAGGGGAAGAGGGGTATTTTTAGGGTAGGTATTTTCCTTAAGGATATTTTTAAGCTCTTTTTCTAATGGGTCAAAAAGCTTTTGAATCTCTGCATAGGTTAGATCCCTATCATAAAGAGACAAGAGGGCATCGTAGCGTGTTCTCCCTTTTTTTAGATGGTCAGCCACTTGTTGATTTAGGTGTATCATCTCTTTTAAGTCTGCTTGGAGTAGGGAAAAATCTTTTTTTTCGCGAGCCTCTCGCCAAGATTCGGTAGCTATCACACTGTGTTTTGCCAGTCGCTCCACAAGGTCTTTCGGAAGGGAGTTTTTTTCAACAAGATCTTTTAGGAGTTGCTGGTGCCTTTTTTCCTGAGAATTGGAGGGGAGAACATTCAAATAATTCTTAACTTTATCATCGAGAATCCGATCTTGTAAAAGACTCTCGATAAATGCAGATTGCTCCGCTCTAAAAGAGGTTGCCATTTTAGGCATAAGAGTCTCTTGATCCCATGAAAGAAGTTTTTTCGTTGACTCTAGATAGTTAATTTGATCTAAATGAGCCTTGAGAGAATGTGACATAAACTTTTCACCAATATATGTGATCCAAGGTACAAGATAGAGGTTTGCCCTAATATCATCAAAGGACGAATTCCTCTTTTGAACTGAAATGTTTGCAATCCCACCAGTATAGGGATCAAAAGAATTAAAAGAATTTGGAAAGGCTTGGATACATCTTGAAGACTTTGAGGTTTTATGGAGAGGCTTATCTTAAGCGGTTTTTCAAGGGTTTTCCAACCCAAGGAAGAGCAGTTCTTTTCTAGGATTTTTTTCGCAAAAAAGACCTTTTTATCCGGCTCGAAATGATCGGTAAAATACAAAGATTCATTTTGGCTATAGAAATAGGCCTCTTTTTGTCCATTTTGGGAAAAAAGAACCTTTTCGTTGTGATTTAGATCAAGGACTTGGATAGGATTTGACTTGGTTTTGTAAGAGCCTACCACAGATGCGCTCTGAATTTTTTCCTCATTGTACTCGTCATAAAAAGTGTAAAATAACCCTTCAGAAGCTGCCAGAGCTAAAGCAATATAAAGAAGTGGTTTGAGTAGTTCCCTACGACTGATCCCTTGTGCTAAAAAAGCGACTATTTCCATACGTAGCTGGAGCATCGTGTAGGTCAGACAGGAGGACATCAATAGAGCAAGGGGAGCCAGTATATAGGAGTGGGCTAAGGTGATTCTCAAAACATGCTCTAAAAGCTCTAAGATAAAAAAACGATTTTTTTCAGCCATTTCCAAGTGCATCGCAATAAAGTTCACCATGAAAATGCAACAAAAAAGGAGGTATGATCCGATAAAATTTTTAAAAAGCTGGCGGAAAAGATAGCGAAATGGGGTCATTTAAGCTCCCGTTTTAGTCGGTAGAGTATAAATGGGACGGGAAAAAGGGGAATCAAAAGATACCACAAGAAAAAGGGGTAAATTGAAGAGCGGACCGTCAAATAAAGGAAGTAGGTCGTTACGGCAACGAGGATACTTATTAGGAGTTGACTATCCTGCGAGCGACGGTTGCGACTTATTCCGTAAATGGTTGCGAGGAAAAAAAGAGTGGCTGGTAAAAGGGAAACCGATACGCGCCGACAAAATTCAGACAATGAGATAGAGCCTTTTAAGGGGTGGTGCTCCTCGTAACCTGTGGGAAAATGAAAAAGGGTGGGAATGTCTTTTCGATCCATGTACCCGTCATTGAGCTGGGTAAAAATATGCCCCTCATCCTGTGAAAATATCTGCAGGATCTCTTTTGAAAAGAACCCTTTTGCCTCTTCGTTTTGCACGTGCTTTAAAATGCAAATATCTAAATGCTCAGCCCCTTTTTTTTGGCCGGCAATCAAAAGGGTTTGGTCTAACGAGTCGGGACTCTCTTTGATTGTTGTGACAGCGATTGGATAGGATTTAGGCTGAAAATGTTTAAAAATAAGAGTTGGATTTTGGTAAATGGCATCCAAAACAATCTTCTTCCCTAATAACCGATACTTTGGGCAAATATCGGCATTTAAAATAAAAACGAAAAGGAACAAATGGACCGCAATCAAAAGGGGGGGGGTCATGATGAAGATACGCTTAAGCCCAAGTGTCGAGTAGGCTGTCCATTCTCCAAATTGAGAGAGGCGGTTGCTGATAAGGTAGCCCGCTATGAAGGCGGCAAGAGGGCAGGAGAGTGTGAAAAAAAAGGGGGTATTGTAGAGAATAAATTTTCCTAAAAGGGCGATCGGAGCTCCAGAATCAAGGAAAAATACGAGCTCTTTGAAACGGAATAAAAACGACAAAAGCGTTAAAAAAAAAGTATAAAAAAGGAAGGTGGGGATAAACGCTTTAAAATAGGTGCGCCAAAGTACAGGCATAGGTTCACAGTATCGAAGATATCTGGTATAATTGACAAGGTGCGAACGTTAAATACACTCAAACTTCCTCCAGAGCTCGATAAAAGTGACCCAATCGTAGTGGGAGTCTCGTTTGGTCCCGATTCGATGGCCCTTTTGGGGAGGTTGTTATTGGCAAAATTCTCGAATATTCATGTAGCTCATGTACACCACGGTATGAGAAAAGAGTCTGATGATGAGCTATTAGAGTTGAAAAAATTTTGTGAAATACGCAACATCCGATTTCATTGTACCCATTTGCAGCCAGAATGGGAAAGGGGAAATCTTGAGGAGAACCTTAGGGAAAAGAGGTTTTGTTTTTTCAGGAAAATCTATTTTGAAGTGGGTGCTAAAGCTCTCTTACTTGGTCAACAAGCAAATGAGCAGGTGGAGACGGGACTTAAACGCCTCTTTGAAGGGGCCCATTTTACCCAACTTAAAGGGATGGAGGGTGAAAAAGAGCTTTGGGGTATGCAGGTCATCAGACCCCAGCTTCAGGATTGGAAAGAGGATATATTAGCTTTTCTAGACCTCCATAAAATTCCCTATGCTATCGATGCCTCAAATTTCAGCGAGACGTTTTTACGGGGCAGGATGCGCAAAAAGATGCTGCCGTCTCTCAAAAGTCAATTCGGAAAAGAGATAGAAAAAAACATACTATATTTTATGGAAAAAATTAACGATTTCGGTGGACACCTCGAAAAAAGGGTAAAATCAGCCTATGAAAATAGGATAACAGGCCCCTACGGAGATTTTTTTTCAACGGAAGACTTAGGGGAACTGGACCCAGTAGAGCTCGATTATCTTTTCCATAAAGCTGATGTGAAGCATCGCTCCACCCGCGCGCGGATTTTGGAGCATATAAGCCGAAAAGATTTTGGAAAAACAGTTCCGGAGGAACACTATGAAATCCACTTGGAGCAGGAGGGGGTTTTCATTAAAAAAAAGGGTGTTGCTTTAGAAAAAGGTTTTTTTGAAAGCCGGGATAAAAGGGGTTGGCTTGCTTTTTGGAGGGGAGAGAATCGCTGTTTTCCGTTGCAAAATAGGCAAAGATGGTTAAAGTTGGAGTCGCTACAACCAAGAGCAAGAGAAAAAATTTTAAAGGAATTTTCAAGGCAAAAAATACCTGTTTTTTTACGAAAAAATGTCTATGTCCTTGAGGATGAGGGAAAAGTTATTTATGATTTTTTATCCCTCTGATATCCTAGTATTCTCGTGATGAATTTTTAGTTGAATCTTTAATTCGGTTGTTGCGATAGGTAAAGGTACATCAGGTTAGTTGCTCTGATTTTTTATATATTTAATTTTGGATTTTGTGCATGAGTCAAGAGAGTAAAAAAGGGTTCGGAGGCGGGTTTTTCCTTTTGATCCTAGGTGCCATTTTTATGATGCTTACCCTCCAAAATCTTTCTGAAAAGAAGACCTCCTCTATAGCTTTCAATTATCAAGTAGAGCATCTGCTGAACCTAGGTTTGATCGATCCTAACTATAGTTTTAAAACACCTGAAAGTGATCATATGGTTACATTCAGAGGTAAATTTCACGATACTCTCGATACAAACTCCAAAGATCGTTATGCCTACCTTAAGCTTCTAAAATCTGAAATTGATCAATACCAGACCTATCAAACTGCTTCTAATGATCTGGATAAGACCGGCCAAGAGGTGCGGGATGTGGCGAATGTTTTTCTGGAGATTTCCGGGGTTCCTCTCACAGAAAAGGGCTATACCGTTGTGGGGAAATCTTATGATCTTAAAGACAATAATGTGCCCTGCAAATTTCAAAGAATCAATGGGATAGTAATCCGCACGCCTCCGAAGGTGCAAAATAAAACTTATCAGCAAATTGAATCCTCTTTTTTGAATGGAGGAAATGAGGAGCGGCTTAGAGGGGAACTCGATCAGATTATTGACACCCTGCTTTCTCCACAAATTTCTATATACCATAAAGGGATTCGCTCTAGTCTAAAAGGGGCTAAGAGCTTAGCTCTACCCGATGCTCTGCTAGCTGTAAAGAGTACGATTGAAGACCTGAATAAAGAGGAGCAAGATTTACGCCTTCTACAAACGCGCTCTGTAAGAAATTATAAACACTATTTGGCAGAATGGAGGCTTAACGTCCAAAATCTCTCTGAGACGCAAGAAAAACTCGATGGACTACGTGCGAAAGTGAAGGATATCACCTGGTACTTCAACGATGTGCCCATGTCAACCTTTAAGCTTGAGGAGGCTGCCCGTTCGAATCCTGATCAGTATGCGCGCTGGTATAACCAGGCCCGCTCGGAGTGGGATGCTTTTGAAATGAACAGAGGCAGCTCTTTTATCGTCTACTCTCAGCAAAGAAATACGGTCTTAGATACGACCTTTAAAACTGAGGAGCCTACCCCCGGGTATATAAATTATATCTTTACTCTTATGCCCCTTATTCTAATTATTACCTTACTCTATTTTATTTTCTCTAGACAGATGAAGGGGGTTGGTGGGGGAGCTATGAGCTTTGGGAAATCTCCGGCAAAATTATTGACACCCTCCTTAGATCGGATCACTTTCTCAGATGTAGCGGGGATTGATGAGGTTCGCGAAGAGCTTATTGAGGTGGTAGATTTTTTAAAAGATTCCTCAAAATATGTGAAACTCGGGGCAAAAATCCCCAAGGGTGTTCTCCTTGTTGGCCCCCCCGGTACAGGGAAAACGTTGCTTGCCAAAGCGGTTGCCGGCGAGGCAAATTGCCCCTTCTTCTCTATCTCCGGTTCCGATTTCGTTGAAATGTTTGTCGGTGTCGGAGCGAGCCGCGTAAGAGATCTTTTTGAGCAAGCTCGTAAAAATGCCCCCTGTATTATTTTCATCGATGAGATCGATGCTGTGGGCCGCTCAAGAGGCGTGGGTTATGGGGGAGGTCATGATGAAAGAGAGCAGACCTTGAACCAACTGCTTGTCGAGATGGATGGGATGAATCCTGCAAGCGGAATCATTTTGATTGCGGCAACTAACCGTCCTGATGTTTTAGATAAAGCGCTTTTGAGGCCCGGAAGAATCGATCGGCAGGTTTTTGTTAACCTTCCCGACTTGAAAGGGCGCTCTGAGATTTTGCGGGTACATGCCTCCAAGTATAAGTTGGATCCCTCCTGCAACCTTGAAGCGATAGCCAAGATGACTACTGGCACCGCTGGAGCCCACTTGGCAAATATGATGAACGAAGCGGCTCTAATTGCAGCCAAAAAAGGGAGAGCGGCAATCTTTCAGGCTGATCTAGAGATGGCGGTTGATAAGGTCCGTTTTGGCAAAGAGCGTAAATCGATGAAGTTTAGCCAAGAGGATGTCCGCTCAACAGGATACCATGAATCGGGGCACGCAATCGTTGCATTATGTTTGAAAAATGCCGATCCTGTGGAAAGGGTAACCGTGATTCCAAGACAACAGTCTTTAGGACACACGGCATTCAGACCCCAAAAAGATCGACTAAGCTACTGGAAACGGGAGGCCATTGACTATATAGCGGTACTTATGGGGGGGCAGGTTGCCGAGGAGATTTTTGTGGGCGATATCTCGTCTGGAGCAAGACAAGATATTAAAATGGCGACTAGCCTGGCTAGATCGATGATTTGTGAGTGGGGAATGAGCGACATTCTCGGTAAAGTCTACTATGAGGAGTCGAACAGCGACCCATATGCGATGACGCACAAAAAAGAGTTTTCTGAAGAGACCGCAAAATTAATCGACCAAGAGGTTAAAAAGATCATTGATGCTGGTTACCAAAAAGCTAAAGAGATTCTTACGACCCACAAGGATAAAGTCCAGATGATGACCGATGCCTTGATTAAGTATGAGACTATAGATAACCATGATGCTGTACAGATCATGGAGGGTAACTTCAGCTTTGAGCAAAAAGAGGGTCGCCTTAAGTCCGAAGAAGAGGCTCTTTTGGCTGGACGAGGAGTGGCACCTTTAGAGCTTAAAAGTTTCAACACAGATATAAATCCTACACAAGGCTAACGAATTTATCCCTAGGGAAAAGCGAGGGGATAACTCTTCAGACCAATAAAAAAGCCCCTTGAAAAAGGGGCTTTTTTTTTGTACTTACAGTAGCAGTATTAGCTGCTTTGTACTGTATCTTTCTTCTCTTTTGGAAGAAGAACTTTTCTTGAAAGGCGAATTTGTCCACGGTCGTTGATCTCTAAAACCTTGACTTCAACATGCTGCTTCTCTTTAAGGTAGTCCTCAACGCTATTGACTCTTTCGTGGGCAATCTCGGAAATATGAAGAAGACCCTCTTTTTGGCCAGGTAGTGCGATGAAAGCTCCAAAAGGGACAATCGATACGACTTCACCGGTGTAGATTTTACCTACTTCCACTTCTGCTACAATATCGGAGACCATTTTATGCGCTTTTTCCACCGCTTCTGCGTCATTGCCGCTAATGGTGACCATCCCTTCATCTGTCACATCTACCGTAACACCCAAAGCCTGGATAAGACGAATTTGCTTTCCGCCAGGACCGATTAGAGTTCCGATCTTATTAGGATGGATCTTGATATTCACCAAACGGGGAGCAAATTTAGAGAGCCCTTTCTGCTTGGAAGGAACCGCTTTTTTCATCTCATCAAGAATGTGCATGCGCCCTTCTTTTGCGCGCAAGAGTGCCTCTTTCATGATTTCAATGGTAATCCCTTCGACCTTAATGTCCATTTGGAACGAGGTGATACCCGATGCTCCGCCGGCAACTTTAAAGTCCATGTCGCCTAGATCGTCCTCAGTTCCCAAAATATCTGTAAGAACTACGTAACGATTTTTTTCAAGGATTAGCCCCATTGCAACACCCGATACGAGCTCCTTAATAGGTACTCCTGCATCTAAAAGGGCAAGGGAACCGCCACATACTGATGCCTGAGAAGAGGAGCCGTTAGATTCGAGGATATTGGACTCGATACGGATGGAGTAGGGGAAATTCTCTTGTGTGGGGATAATTTCTAGAATCGCCCTTTCAGCGAGTTTTCCATGTCCCACCTCACGACGACCAGGAGAGCCAAGTCGACCTACTTCGCCTACGCTAAAGGGGGGGAAGGAGTATTGAAGATAACATCTTTCCACCACATCTCCGTAGAGAGATTCGGTTTTTTGCATCGAAGTCGTAGAACCTAAGGTAGCAATACAAAGAGCTTGAGTCTCACCACGCGTAAATAGTGCGCTACCATGTGTTCTATTAAATAGGCCTAATTTTACTGAGATCGGTCTAACCTGATCTAAAGAGCGCCCATCAATTCTTTTGTTATGGGTAAGAGCCTCTTTCCGCAGGATATTCGACTTTGCAATCTTGATTGCGGCTTGCAGGCGCTTCGCTGGAACTCCCATTTCTTCGACTTTAGCGGTAAGTTCCTCAGTGATTTTTGTCTCGACGGCACCTACAGCTTCGCTTCTTTCGGCCTTTTTGAGTTGGAAAAGGGCCTCTTTAAGCTCTGCTCCGAATCGGGTTTCGATCTCGTGAATGAGGGCTTGGGGAGGGGCCATATTGACAAAATCGGCCTTCTTTTTTCCACACTTCTCTACTAATTGATCAATAGCGTGAGTAATTTTTTTGATCTCGTTATGACCTAAGTTGATGGCTTCAAGGATTTGCTCCTCTGAAAGGAAATTACATCCCCCTTCAATCATCAAGATCGCCTCATGGGTTCCTGCCAAAACAAGGTTCAGCTTAGATTTTTCCTGATTTTGGATCGTCGGGTTGATAATAAACTGATCATTCATGAAGCCTACACGAACCGCAGCTACCGTTTTACCGCTGGGAACATCAGAGATTTGTAAAGCTGCGCTCACTGCATTAATTGCGTGGGGCTCAAGTTGGTTTTCCCCATCAAAAGAGAGCACTTGTGCAATAAGCTGCACCTCATTCATGAATCCTTCCGGAAACATCGGTCTTAATGGGCGATCGATGAGACGGCTAGTGACAGTTTCTGTGGAGGTTGGTCGACCCTCTCTTTTTATGTAGCCTTGAAGGGTTTTCCCTACTGAGGAAAAGCGCTCCGTATAGTCTACGCGTAGAGGAAAAAAATCGGCTTCTGGATTGGCATTTGCCGCCATACAGGCTGTTGCAAGAATAGCCGTATCGCCTGTGCGCAAGAGTACAGCTCCGTTAGCCAATCTTGCCAATTCCCCAGTTTCAAATGTGATGTGCGTTTTTCCGACAGTCACTTCGGTTTTATGACTTACCATAAGTCTTTCCTAAATTCTAAATTTCGTCGATAGTTTCGATCGCTAATTATGACACACTTTTCTTTCTAAAGGCAATAGATCTCTCACTGAGAGGTAGTAAAAATATGTTTAAAAACCATTTTTAAAGAAAATATGGGAAGAATTTTCTTGAAAGTTGCTTTTTAAAAAGGAGTCGAACGATTCCGATACAACAAAAGCTTAGCTAAGTTGAATTCTTCCTAAAGGTTGAATGCGGATTTCGGGGATGATCTCATGGGTTGACAGAACGGCTAAATCGGGAAACTCCCCCTCGATCAATTTTCGTACAAACCTGCGAATATCCATCGATGTCAAAACTACCGGCTGTTGGCCTCCAGGGGGTGGAGGTACATACACAGACCGTATAGCTTGTAAGATGAGCTGTGCAGAGTCTGGGTCAAGAGTGAGATAGGTACCACCGGAAGTTTGTTTAATGGCTCCCCTTACGATTTCTTCAATCTCCGGGTCAAGCATGTATACGGCCAAGGTGGTTTGTCCCTGTGAATATTTGTAGCTGATATACCTTTTTAAGGAGGAACGGACATACTCGGTTAAAAGGACAGTATCTTTTTCCATTTGGGACCATTCGGAAAGTGCCTCGAGGATCGTGCGCAAATCTTTAATTGAAATTTGCTCTTGGATAAGCCTTTTGAAAATCTCGGTCAGTTTTTGCAGTGGGACAAGGCGGGTGACCTCTTTTGCAAGATCTGGGAACGATTTTTCGATGAATTCCAGAACCGAACGAACCTCTTGAATGCCCAGAAATTCCGAAGCGTTCTTTTTGTAAAAGTACGAGAGGTGCAAAATCATCACATCGAGAGAATCCCAGTATTTTATCCCCGCTTTTTTTAAAATATCGAGGTAGCGGTTTTCTACCCAATAGGAGTTTTGGTTCAAAATGCTTTTGAAAGTTGTATAGGGGATATTGTACCGTTTGAGATTTTCAGCGGATTCGTTAGTCAAGACTTTCCCCTCGATAAGCATCCCTTTCTCCATAGGGACCTCATTGAGGTAGATCATATACTCGTCATCTCCAAGATTGGGTGCATTTGTGCGCACATGCACACCCGGGAAACGTACACCCAAGTCGGCGTAGAGGGCAGCGCGCATCTTTGGAACCATTAATTCCACAAACTCGGCCCCTTTGCGCTCTTTCATAAGCTGGGAGCCAAATTTTCCCACCTCAAGAATAACAGGCAGAGTTAAAGCAAACTGAGTAGTTCCCCCTTTGACCAAAGCGTGATCGTCTTTTCCCTCAATGGACATGGACGAGCCGTCTGCGGAGCGGACAACACCGCGCGCTTTTTTTTCATCGAGCATTTTCTTGATGCCGGTTCCACCAATCAAAAGGGAAAGAGGGAGAAAAACGAACCAGGGGAAAACAGGGATGAGGGAAAGAATGAAAAGAACGCCTGAGCTGAGAAAAAGAGCTTTTGGATGAGACAAAATTTGTGAGGAGATGTCACTTCCTAAGTTGGCATCGGGTTTATCGGATGAGACGCGGGTGGTGATGATACCGGCTGTCAGAGAGACTAGTAGAGAGGGGACTTGGGAGACAAGACCTCCACCGATAGATAGCAAGGTATAAATTTTTGCAGCTTGCATTGCAGTCATCCCATGGATGGCAACTCCGATGATCAAACCGCCCACAATGTTGATGACCGCGATGACGATACCGGCGATAACGTCCCCTTTGACGAACTTCATCGCTCCATCCATGGCTCCATAGAGCTGGCTCTCCTTGGCTAGCGCGAGACGAAGTTCACGGGCTTGATTTGCATCAATCATCCCGCTACGCATGTCGGCGTCAATACTCATTTGCTTTCCGGGCATCGCATCCAAGGTGAAACGGGCAGCGACTTCAGCTACACGCTCGGCACCCTTGGTCACAACGATGAATTGTACGATCGTAATGATCAAAAAGATCACACCACCGACAACGAAATTTCCCCCGACAACCAGGTTGCCGAACCCATAGATGATTTCTCCAGCATTTGCGTACAACAAAATTTGGCGGGTAGCGGAAATTTCAATACCCAGACGAAACAGGGTCGTGATGAGGAGAATAGAGGGGAAGGAGGAGATGTTTGTTGCTTTCGGAATATACATCGATACCATCAAAAGCGATAAAGATACCGTGATGTTGATAGCGATGAAGATATCAAGCCCTTCTGGTGGAATAGGGATGATGATCATCATAAAAATGATCACAACAAAGATCGCCAAAATCATGTCGCTAGACTGATTGACAATGCGTAAAACAGAGCTGCTCCCCAACGAGGGGGTAAGTTTTGATAGAAAATCTTTCATTTAAAGAGTTCGGTAATTTTTTCTTCTTTTTGTTTTTGCAGGCTGTTCACCCATTTCAAAATATCCGCTACAGCTTGGTAGGTGTGTTCGGGAATAAAAGTCCCTATTTCCCCTTTTGTCCATAACTCATGTGCTAATTCGATATTTCGCATGATTGGGATTTCACATTCAACAGCAATTTTTATAATCTCTTCTGCAACAAGGTCTGCACCCATAGTTGCGATCACAGGCACGTTTTTTTCCACAGCATCATACTCGATAGCAACCGCAATATGGGTAGGGTTGGTTACCACTGTACGTGCCCTTCTCGTCGCATTTGGCCCCTCTGAATAAGCGATTTCCCTAGCAATTTGCCTGCGTCGTCCTTTAATGTGCGGATCCCCTTCAGTGTCTTTATATTCCTGCTTAACCTCGTACTTCTCCATTCGCATCTCTTTTGCGAAATTGTACTTTTGGAAAATAAGATCGAATAGAGCGATGATTATAAAGAAAATACCGACTCTAAGGACAACTTTTACTAAAAAATTCGCAAAAACAATAACAGCACCCATGATAGGCATGTTGATTGTCGATACGATTTCAGGGAGACTGTCCTTGATAACTGTGTAAATTAAAATGAACGCCCCCGTGATTTTGAACAGGGATTTCAATAGCTCGAAAAATGTCTTGGCCTTGAAAATGTTCTTGAGGTTTGTGACCGGATTGAGTTTTTTAAGATCGGGTTTGAAAACTTGGGTCGAGAATACAGGGCCGATCAAAAGAAAATTGATGAGAACGCCGGTGCTTACCACCAAACCTAAAATGGGGAGTGAAATACTCAAAATTGTATCGAGAGCCGAGGAGAGGTAGGGGGCGACCCCCTTTTGTAAATCGAGTTCACTATTGATACTGCGAAAGGTGTAAATAGCATAGGCTACTAGAGATTCATAGATCGATTTAGCAGAATACAAAATTGTGGAGATGGACACGATAAAGGTGAAGGCGGAGGGGAAGTCTTGCGACTTGGCGACCTGACCTTTTTTACGTGCATCACGCAACTTCTTCGGTGTAGCCTTTTCACTCTTTTCTGCCATGGTTTTAGATTATAAAAGAAACCATGGATATTTCCCCAGTTCAAACTGCGGATTAGGAGAAATAATACCTAGGGAGTGCTTGAGTGAACGTGATAAAGTTAACCATGAAAAAAGAGAATGACATCACCGTCTTTTACAACATATGTTTTCCCCTCGGTGCGTGCAACACCTTTCTCCTTAGCCATGGTGCGTGTTTTACAATGGACAAAATCGTCGTAAGCAATCACTTCAGCGCGAATAAACTGCCTCTCAAGATCGCTATGGATTTCTCCTGCTGCTTGGGGAGCCAAAGTTCCTTTACGAATAGTCCAGGCTCGCGCCTCTTTTTCTCCTACAGTAAAGTAGGTAATTAATCCTAAAAGTTCAAAACTTTTGCGGATGATTCTATTCAAACCCGACTCGGTCAAACCACACATCTCTAGAAAATCTTGGGCCTCGTCTCCAGAAAGTTGGGACAACTCTTCTTCCAGTTTTGCAGAAATTGTCAAACAGGCCGCATTTTCTAGTTTTGCCACCTCTTCAAGTGCTTTAACGTAGGGGTTTGAGGGGTTCAGAATATCGTTTTCGGCAACATTCCCAACATAAAGGACAGGTTTTGAGGTAAGAAAATTGTACTCTTTTATGCTCTTAACCTCCTCTGAAGTGAGACTAAGAGAGCGAAGAGGTTGGCTGTCTTCAAGATGCTTTTGCATCTTTTTGAGTGTTTGTACGGTGCTCTCTTTTTCTTTATTGGATCGTGCGACCTTTTCGATTTTGGGAATAATTGAGTTGATGGAATCTAAGTCAGATAAAATCAGTTCCAAATTGATGATTTCAGCATCATCTTTTGGGTGGACACGACCTTCGACATGGATAATATCCTGGCTATCGAAGCATCGAACGCAATGAAGGACCATATCGCAATCGCGAATGTTATTTAAAAATTTGTTTCCAAGGCCCTGACCCTCCGAGGCACCCTTTACAAGCCCAGCGATATCGACGAAGGTAATTGTTGCATGGATGCGCCGCTCACTTGCTGCTAGTTCTTGCAAAATGTAGAGACGCGAGTCAGGCAACTCCACAAGAGCCTCGTTAGGTTCTATAGTGCAAAAGGGGTAATTTGCAATCTCTGCCTGGTTTCTTGTGATAGCTGAAAAAAGGGTAGATTTTCCCACATTTGGGAGACCGACGATACCGACTTTGAGATTCATGTTGCCTATAGCCTTTGTAGATGATCTGTATAAGAAAAATTTGGTTCAAGAAGACTGGAGATATCCAAACAATCCTGAATTTGGAAACGCCCTGAGCGTGTTCTTGTAAGTGTATTGACATGCCCAAAACAGCCCAACTCTTTTCCCAGATCCTGTGCGACAGAGCGAATATAGGTCCCCTTCGAGCAGCGGACGTAAAGCTTCAGATCAGGGTAGTTATAGGAGATGAACTCGGTGTGTAAAGTAACCTGCTGAGATTCTCGTTTAACATCGATCCCCTTCCGCGCCATTTCGTAAAGCCGTTTGCCGTTTTGCTTTTTGGCAGAAAACATCGGGGGTGTCTGGGTACAGACTCCTTGAAAGTTTTTGAGGGCATTTTGGATTGCATCCAACGAGGGGATTAAAGGGGATTGCTCGACGATTTCGCCCTCTTTATCATAGGTTGTGGTGGAAGAACCCAATGAGATAACCACCTCGTATTCTTTATCATCATTTAAGAATAGATCCGATTTGGTGGTATAGGTTTTCCCCACAAGCATAACCATGACGCCAGTGGCCAAAGGGTCTAAAGTGCCCGCATGTCCAATTTTTTGGATTCCAGTAAGCTTACGTAAAATATGCACCAGATAAAAGGAGCTTTTATGCAGGGGCTTATTTAGAAGGAGAATTCCGTGGGAGAGGTTATTCTGTTGGCTCATTGGCAGGGTAGTCCTTGCGCATCTGCTGAATTTTGTGGAACACCTGTTCGAGCTTAAACATCTCGTCGTACTCGGTATCATAGACAAAACGGAGCTCTGGAAAAAAGCGAAGTTTTACCTCTTTTGAGCATTTTACAGCAATAAAACCGCTAGCGTAATTCAATGCCTCGTTTGTCTTTTGAATTTGCTCTTTTGTAGCATTTGTAATGGTAAAATAGACCTTCGCAAAGTGGATGTCTGCTGAGACATCCACTTTTGTGATTGTGAGTAGAGGTGCAATTTGCCCATTTTTGACTTCGGTACGAATGACGTCGCTAATCACCTCTTTGAGAAGAGAGTTCACCCGTTCAATTCTTCGTGAAGACATCCTTAAAGCTCCTGTTGAATGTACTGGACTTCAAAGGTCTTGATGATATCTTTTACTTGGATATCGTTGTAACCTTTCAAGAGAATACCACACTCTAGACCTTTTTGGACCTCTTTGACATCCTCTTTAACACGCTTCAAAGATTGGATTTCCCCATCAAAAACAACTTCGCCATCTCTGTAAACCTTGGCGATGTGATTTCTCTTCACAGAACCACTTGTTACCATACATCCTGCAATCACACCAAGGTTGGAGGCCTTGAATGTTGCGAGAACTTCGATTTCAGACATCTCGTTTTCAACACGTAATTTGTCAAGAAGCTGTGTCATCAACTCTTTAGCGTCGTCTACAAGATGGTAAATCACATCATGGTGATGGATTTTGATTTTGTGAGTGCGAACAAAAGATTCGATGCTTTTGTCGGTTTTCGTATGGAAGCCAAAGATTACCGCATTCGAGGTCATTGCTAGCTCGGCATCGGTTAAAGTGATCATCCCTAACCCCTCGGAGACAAACTGAATCAATACTTTATCAGTTGGTATCTTAAGGAGTGAATCTTTGATCGCCTCAAGCGAGCCCTGCACATCTGCACGGACAATAACATTCAAAATTTTCTTTTCCTGACGCATTGCATTGGCTTGAAGCATCGATCCAAGGTTGAATGTCTGCTTACGTAGACGACTTTTGCTCGACTCTGCTTCCCTTTGCTCACAGATCTTTCTAGCCTCTTTCTCGCTCTTTACGACAATGAATTCACTGCCGGAAGAGGGCACATCAGAGAGCCCTGTTACCCTAACTGCATGCGATGGGCCAGCTGATTTAAGGGCCTTTCCGTGCTCATCTTGAATTGTTTTGACTCGGGCATAAGCTTCACCAAATACAATCGCATCGGATATTCTAAGTGTTCCGTTCTGGATTAGCAGAGTAGCGGATGGGCCTAGACCTTTAATAATTTGTGATTCAAGAACCGTTCCGCGTGCTCTAGACTGTGGATTTGCCTTCAATTCTAGGATTTCGGATTGTAGAGCTAACAACTCGGTAAGCTCAGGTATCCCATCTCCCGTAAGAGCGGAGCAATTTACCGTTGGGACTTCGCCACCCCAAGCTTCTGGTAGAAGCTCACGGTCAGCCATTTGACGGTAGACTTTTTCAGGATCAAAACCCTCTTTATCCATTTTGTTGAGAGCAAAAATCATCGGCAGTTTAGCCTCTTTTGCAATCCGGATAGCCTCGTCAGTTTGTACTTTAAAGCCCTCATCCCCAGCAACAACTAGGACAACGATATCCGTTACGCTTGCACCGCGTGAGCGGATCGTCGTAAACGCCTCATGGCCTGGAGTATCGAGAATGGTGATGTCTCCGTTAGCCGTGTGGCAGCTGAATGCACCGATATGCTGGGTAATCGCACCTGCCTCTTTAGAGGCTAGATTACTTTTACGAAGCGCGTCGATAAGGCTTGTTTTTCCATGGTCAACGTGGCCCATAAAAGTAACAACCGGCGGTCTGGAAGAAAGTTCAGCTGGATCAGACTCTTTGATCTCCTCTACGATAGATTTTCCTGTGATGTCCATTCTATCTTTTTTGGAAGTATCTATGGATATCTCGCAACCAAAATCCTGCCCTACTAATTGGACGACAATCTCATCATCGAGCATATCGTTCAACATGCACTTGATACCGTGGGTCAATAGCTTGGCGATCACTTCAACCGCTTTTAACTTCATTTCGGATGCCAGATCTTTGACAGATATGGGCAGTGTTATAGCGATGGCTTTTGGTCTGAGGATCTCCTCTGATGCATGGGACTTGGAGATATGCGTCTTAAATTTACGGCGGTGGAATTCATCCTCATCTTCTCGTAAGCCATGACGGTCACGGCTGTCGAAATGCTTCGAAGGTTCGTTAAGTTTACGTTTCTTCTTTTCCTCTTCTTTGAGGGGGGGACCCTTTTTAGTTGGAGGAAGAGAGCGACGGGAGCCTGCGTCTGTTTGTAAGGGGGGGAAGCTTGTTCCTTGGGCAAACGAAGGTCTTTGAAAAGGGGGACGAGAGCCCTGCGGACGTGGTCCGAAGCCAGGTCTTGCACCATCTCTTGGAGGGTAGGGGCGTCTTTCACCACCCTCGCGAGGAGGGTAGGATCCGCGTTCACCGCCTTCTCGTGGAGGATAAGGTCTTCTCTCCCCACCCTCTCTTGGAGGATAAGGGCGTCTTTCTTGCCCGTCGCGAGGTGGATAGGAGCCACGCTCCCCACCCTCTCGTGGAGTATAAGGGCGTCTTTCGCCCCCTTCTCTTGGAGGGTATGGTCTTCTTTCTTGCCCTTCGCGAGGCGGGTACGATCCACGTTCACCACCCTCTCTTGGAGGATAAGGGCGTCTTTCGCCCCCCTCTCTTGGAGGGTATGGTCTTCTCTCTTGACCTTCGCGAGGTGGGTAAGAGCCACGCTCCCCACCCTCTCTTGGAGGATAAGGTCTTCTTTCATGCCCCTCTCGTGGGGGATAAGATCCACGTTCGCCACCTTCTCGTGGAGTATACGGGCGTCTTTCTCCGCCTTCTCTTGGGGGATAAGGTCTTCGCTCTTGACCTTCGCGAGGTGGGTAGGAGCTACGCTCACTGCCTTCTCTAGGAGGATAGGATCTCCTTTCTTGCCCTTCACGAGGTGGATAAGCGCGCCTTTCTGCAGCTGGAGATTGAGTTTGATCTGTAGCCTTAGCACCTTGCTCTGTTTGAGAGTCTGGTGACGAGGAGGGTTGGTAACGACGCTCTGTAGAGTAAGAGGAGGTGATACGGGGCTCTGCGCGACCAGAAACTGGTTGATCGTTATTGTTGTAACGCGGCCCTGTGGTATAACTTGAGCGCTGGAATCCTTCAGTAGGCTTTTCAAAGCTCATGCTTTTAGGTTGGAAACCAGACGGTTTGGAGGTTCTCTCAGAGGAAAAACTGGGACGAGTTGTTCGTTGATGGGGTTCAATAGAACGCTGCGCTCTCTGTTCAAAAGAAGACGCAGGTTTTTCTGTTTTTGTAGGCACTTCATCCTCAAATGATTTATCCAAAACCTCTTCTTTGAAGATTTCTTTTTCAATCTTTGAAAGACGTTCTTCTTTAGGATGAGATTCGATTATGGGTTTTGTCTTTTCGATAGCGGGTTCATCAAAAGCAACAGGTGTCTCCTTAGCCTCTGCAGCTACAGGTTTTTTTGCTCGAGAAATTTTTTTGGGTGCTGGTTTTTCCGTTATCGGAGATTCGACCGTTTTGGCCTCTGTCTCACTGTCTTTAGTCTCAAGTTCAGAAGATTCGCCTTTTTTTTGACGAATCCCTTTAAGAACTTGACTGAGTTGACTATTTTTAACGTTAATCTTTAGATTCTTAGCCAATCGAACTTCCTACGTGCTTACGAATGCGGTCGATAGTGTCCTCGACAATCTCTAGGCTTAAGCCAGTTTCGCGAGAGATCTCCTCAGCATTCTTTTGTAAAATTTTTCTCATTGTGTCCAGACCGACTTGGATGTACGCATCAATTACGAGCTGGTTGACTCCTTGGAGGTCGGTGAGAGGGGAATCGAGTATGGGTTCTTCTGAAAGGGCAAGTCTTCTTTGCTCTTCATAAGCGCCACGCTCAAATTCAGATTCCTTGAAAATTTCTAACCGTCTTTCAAGGAGGTCAGCGGTGAGACGGGCATTAGCTCCACGTCTGCCGAGTGCTGAGGGGTAAGATTCATCTGCAACAACTATCACAAAGTCGCCTTCTTCGGTCTCATCGATGCGACGGATGTCGCAGGGAGAGAGGGCGTTTTTGAGGAGCTGTACCGGGTTATCACTCCAGGGAAAGAGGTCGATTTTCTCATGACCGAGTTCACGCAAGACGTTTTTGATACGGCTTCCGCGCACTCCGACACAAGCACCCACAGGATCTAACTTCATATCTGAAGAAACTAAAGCGATTTTAGTGCGGAATCCCGCATCGCGAACGATTTTCCGAATCTGTATAACACCTTCGGCTAATTCTGGAACCTCTTGTTGCAAAAGTGCAACAACGAAATCGGGGTGGCTTCGAGATAGGATCACCTCGGCTCCGCCACTTTCGGTATCTTGCACTTCTAAAAGGAGAGCCAGAACTTTATCGCCTACAGCATAGGTTTCCCCTTTTGGGTAGAAACGGGTAGGTAATAGAGCCTCGACTTTTCCAAGATCTACGATGAGAGTTCCACCCTTGGAGATTCTACGAATAGAACCGGAGATAATCTCTCCAGCTCTATGACGAAACTCCTCGTAAATAACCTCTTTTTCTGCTCCGCGCAGTTTTTGAGAGATTACTTGACGAGCGGTTTGCGCAGCAATCCGCCCGAAATCTTCGGGAGTAACCTCGATGTCGATCCAGTCGCCGATCTTGACCTTTGCGTCAAGAGCTTGTGCGTCTTTGAGAAGGATTTCCTCTTCCGGGTACTCTACATGGTCAACAACCTCTTTGTGTGCGATAGCGACAATAGAACCGGTTTTAGGATTGACCTCAACAACTACGTTATTGACGCCTTTGTTCTTTTTGCGCGCTGCGATTGTAAGGGACTCTTCGATAGCCTTGATGATCACATCGCGTTTGATCCCTTTTTCTCTTTCGAGATACTCAAATATGGCAATAAGCTCTTTATTCATCGGTTGCCCTAATTATCGTTTTTTACCATCAAGAACAATTGCATCGCGGCTGGTTTTTGTTGAGCCGAGTTCGTGTTCTTTGATTGAAAGGGAGATTTTCTTGTGTTCACGATCAATTTTGATCACTTTAGCTTCCACATCAGTACCTACACGGACAACATCTTCAATTTTATTGAAAGGACGGTCAGAGAGTTCTGATACGTGTACAAGTCCTTCGATCCCGTTAGCGAGCTCAACGAACGCGCCAAATGCGGTAATTTTTGTGACTTTCCCACGCACTACGTTTCCTACTGGCATTGTATCTTCGATAGACTGCCAGGGGTTATCTGTAAGCTGTTTTACGCCGAGAGTGATTTTCTTGCTTTCTTTATCGACAGAAAGGATCACCGCCTCAACGTAGTCCCCTTTTTTGAGTACTTCAGATGGGTGGGAAACTTTTTTGATCCAGCTGAGATCAGAGATGTGAATCAATCCATCTACACCAGGCTCGAGTTCAACAAAAGCACCGTAATTGGTAAGGTTGCGGATTTCAACTTTTACCGATTTACCTACTTGGTAACGGTCATCGACATTGTCCCAGGGATTTTCTTCCGTTTGCTTGATACCTAAAGAGATTTTCCCTTCATCTTTTTGGATAGAGAGAACGATCGCTTCAACCTCATCGCCACGGTTGACGACTTGACTAGGATCGGTGACGTTTTTCACCCATGACATTTCTGAAACGTGGATCAAACCTTCAATTCCTGCTTCAAGTTCGATGAAAGCGCCGTAAGGTACGAGGTTAACGATTTTACCGCGGACGCGTGTTCCGATGGGGTACTTCGCCTCGATCTCATCCCAAGGGTTGTGATCTTTTTGCTTAAGACCAAGTGCTACACGCCCTTTGTCTTTATCTACGCTAAGGATCATGACCTCTACTTCGTCGCCAAGCTGAACAAGTTCGGATGGGTGGCGTACGCGTTTCCAGGCCATATCAGTAATATGCAAGAGTCCGTCGATACCATCAAGGTCCAAGAAGGCGCCGAAGTCGGTGATGTTTTTGACAACGCCGATACGGATATCGCCGGTTTGGATGTCGTCAAGCATTTCAGCTTTCTTCGAAACGCGCTCATCTTCGATGATTTCTCGTCGTGAAACAACGATATTTTTTCTGTCGATATTGATTTTAAGGATTTTCACCTCAAAAACCTTATCAAGGAATTCGTCTACAGTTTTGATACGTTTGTTGTCGATTTGAGAGCCGGGGAGGAACGCCTCAACACCGATGTCCACCATCAAGCCACCTTTAACTTTACGTGTGACTTTACCTTTGACAATAGAGCCCTCTTCGCAATGGTTAACAATGTACTCCCAACGACGGAGCTTAATCGCTTTCTCTCTAGAGACAACAATTTGGCCGTTGTCACCCTCTGTTTGATCCAAGAGAACTTCCACTTCGCCGCCGATGATAATCTCGTTCGGATCTTCGAATTCACCGAGAGGGATAAGCCCTTCAGATTTTAGCCCTACATCCACAATAACAAAATCTTTAGTTACCAAAACAATGCGCCCTTTAAGGACTTGTCCTGGAACCATGGTGCTCACGGCTGTGGTATCATCGGTATGTGCACCTTTGATAAATTTATTGAATAGTTCGCGGTCAGAAGCGCTGAAATTTTCCTCGTCAAGAATTTTGCTCTCATCTTGGATCCAGGCGCTATGTTGTTTAGTGGGCATGTTAAAGGGTTCTCCTAGGGTTTTTACGTTTTGTTGACAAGTCTAACAACCCTCTGTAATAAAAATCAACACATTTGCTACCCTTTAAAAGGTTTACTATGCGCCCGAGAATTGTCTTAAAATTTGGGGGGAAGTCCCTCAGTTCCGTTGAGGAAATCCATAATATTAAAGATATAATTATTTGCTATATCAAACAAGGATACCAGGTGATTACTGTTGTAAGCGCTATGGGAAATACCACTGATAACTTATTGAACCTTGCCCATTCTGTCGTGCCTAACCCGCAAAAAAGGGAGCTGGATCTTTTGGTTTCGGTAGGGGAGAGAATAAGCATGACCCTTTTGACAATGGCGTTGATTGATGCAAATATTGAAGCTGTCTCTTTTACCGGAAGTCAATCGGGGATTTTGACAACTAAAGATTTTACAGATGCTAAAATTCTTGAGGTGCGCCCAACGAGGATTGAAGAGGCACTTAAGAGAGGGTTAACCGTCGTTGTAGCCGGTTTTCAAGGGGTTTCTTTCGATAAAGAGGTGACCACACTGGGCAGAGGGGGCTCTGATACGACTGCCGTGGCTTTGTGTCATGCCCTTTTGGCAGAAAAAGTAGCCTATTTTAAAGATGTGGGTTCTCTTTTTAGCGAGAATCCCCACAAAAATTCCCAGGCGGTAAAGATTAAAAAAATAGATTACCAGGGGGCGGTGGAGCTTTTAAACAGTGAAGTGCGCCCTTTATTGCATCTTAGGGCTTTGAGTTTAGCTAGAAGTTTATCCGTCCCTTTAGAAATTGTATCTAGTGAAAAAAAGGGGGGCTTTTTTGAAGTAGGTACAGTTATTTGTGGGGACTCACCAATCAAGGTAGGGGTCCCTACGACTGAGCTGGCAACATAAATAATTTCTCGACATTTCAATTAAACCTTTCTTGTTTATTAAGATCTATTTTCAAAAAAAAAGTAGAACTGATATACAGGCTAAAACCTCGGTAAAGCTAGAGAGAAAAAATCTTTCCTGCAAACAAAGAGGTAAAAAAAGGTAAAGTATAGCGAAATACGCATGGTTAAACCGCACCCCAATCCCTCTACTTTCAAGGTATTGGATTTCTATCGCTCCACCAAGGAGCGAATCATGCAGCAAATTTTTTCAAATTGCGAGCACGGTAAAGATCTTGCAGATCGTCCTGTGTTGTTGCGCTCGAAATTACCCCTTTTATTTGTGGAAAGAGCCCAAGAGCACCCTCTTGGCGTGAGTATTTATTTGCTTTCCAAAGAAAAAGAGGGGCTTTCTCACTATTTTTTCACCCAGTGTTCCACCTCTTTAATACCCTCTCAAATCACCCCGCTCGAGCGGTTTTTTGCCTCAAACATACGATTGGAGGGATACGAGGGGGCTTTGACCCTTATTGAGGCGTATGTCGTCTTCCGCTCGCAAGAGGAATTTGTACTTTTTAATGAGCAGCTTGACCGATTCATGGAAGAGGTGCGACGAGGCTGCGAAAAAGAGGATATACTAGAGCGCACATTTGACAGAAAGCGCTCTGGAGTGAACCAGGAGTACTTGCATCTACAGGATCTCCTTCAGTTTTTGGCGAGGCGCGTCCCCTTCTCCCGATCTCAGATGGAAAAATATTTACGACGTTTTTGGATCGAATTTAGCGAGCGGATTGAAACCGATCCATTACAGGCAAAATGGAAGAGGTGGTTCATCCGTTATGTGCTTTTGCAAAAACAGGTCAGGGAATTAGAAGAGAGTCGCTTCGAAGAAAGAGAGCATAGAGTGCAGGTGTTTCCACTAGACACATCCTCTTCAAGGGGAGTCTTGGGTCTTGCTCTTTACCTTCCACTAGCTCCTAATGAGGTTTTTGAGCTAAAACATCTGAAAAAATCGCTTCAGCTAATACACCCCTCGATTCACGTGGATGAAAAAAGTTTTATCCGTCTACATCATGATTCCATTTTTTTTCTGGAAGTTCAAACCCACCTAGATCGCAAAGAGATCGAAAAGGGATTAAAATTTACTTTAAGCTCTTCAATCGAAAGATACGTGCACCAGGTATTCATGCCCAGAAACGAAGAGGACGTGATGCGTAGGATAGTCACTCTTTGCAATGAAATTAGTTCTAAAGAGGATATCCCGCAGGTCGCTATACATTTCGAGAGGCAGTATGAAACCTATCTTAGCTACCTGGTGTTGATTGTAAAACCCTACGATAATGTCCCTATAGAAAGACTTACAACGATTAGAAAGCAGGGTATTGGGGTGCATTTGGAAGCTAGTAGACGATTCTACCAGCGGTTGGTAGAAATCGAGGCTTCAACGGTGCGTTTAGATATCGACCTGAACGGTTTTATTCGTCAAGACCACTCGGTGGATTCATTGAAAGTACGGGCTCATATCACCGATTTTTTAAAAAAAATATTCCCTCAGTTCAGAGATTATAATGGGGGAATGATCTCCAAGCAAATCGACAACTTACGTTTGTTTAAAGATCTTTTGAAAGAATATGAGGACATGTGTTTAGAGAATTTTTTCCTCTCTTTGTACCCTTTGGAAATTCAATATTTGTCAAAGCTGGATCCACTCATCGAGATGTTTCATTTTTTCATGAGCGGTTCGAAAAACCTAACAGGGGAGCACCTGGTGAAAAAAGGGAGCGCGGGGGTGTTAATCCTCGCATCTTTAAAAACAGCTGCAAAAATAGATGAAGCTGCAAAACTCTGCGTAAAATCGAAATTTGAATGGATCAAAAGCCATGTTCTAATTTGGGGTAAAAGCTTCCATTTATTCTACCTCTATCAACCCCAGATAGATACTATGGTCAAATTTGAGGAGATGATGAACCAAATTTTTCTTGAGCGTATAGATAAGGGTGTGATTACATAGAGAGGATGAAAAAAGTAAAAGTTTCTGCGTCTATCATAGGGGGTGACATGTGTTGCCTAGCCGACGAGCTTAAAAAAATCGAAGAGAGTGGAGCTGACATGCTGCATCTCGATGTGATGGATGGAAATTTTGTGGACAATATTACCTTTGGACCAGATACGGTCAGAGGGCTGAGATCAAGATCAAAACTGTTTTTTGATGTCCACTTAATGATTTATCGAGTTTACGACTATATTGAACGTTTTAAGAAAGCGGGCGCTGACAGGCTTACTTTTCAGATTGAGGCCACCGAGGACGTTGATGAGACGATCCACTTTATCAAAACCTGTAACATGCAAGCAGGTCTTGCGATCTCTCCTGAGACAAACCCTGAACTCTTGATTCCCCATCTTGGTAAAGTAGATCAGGTGATCGTGATGACCGTGAACCCCGGATTTGCCGGCCAAAAATTTAATGAAGATATGGTTGAACGGATCGAGTTTCTTAAAATGATAAAAAAAAATCACCCTGAGCTCAAATTCGAAATTTCGGTTGATGGGGGTGTCCATCTAGAAAATGCGGCTCGATGCATCCAGGCGGGCGCCGATATTTTGGTCTCTGCTAGCGCGCTTTTTGATAAAAATCGTACCATGAAAGAGGTTGTTCAAAAAATGCGGGGCGCTAGGTGAAACGGATTTGCACCCTGGGTGGTGGAACCGGAAACTATGTCGTTCTCAAAGGACTCAAAGAGTACCCCGTAGACCTCACAGCTATTGTTACTATGGCCGATGATGGGGGAAGCACGGGCATTTTACGCGATGAGCTGGGGGTTTTGCCAGCCGGAGATGTACGCCAATGTATAGTCGCTCTTAGCGAGTCTAATGATCTCATGCGCAACTTGATGAACTATCGTTTTGACGAAAGTTTTCTTTCGGGGCATGCGTTTGGAAATATTTTTTTATCAGCTCTGGAAAAAGTCACCGGAAGTTTTGAGGCTGCGATCGAAGAGGTAAGTCGAGTCTTAAACATTAGAGGTAAAGTGGTCCCTGTAACCACCCAGCATGTAAGACTCAAAATGATACTGAATAATCGTAAAGTATTGGAGAGTGAAAAAGAGATCTACCTATCAGAGGAGATAGATCAGGGGTACAGCGCTTTTTTTTTAGATCCTTATCCGAAAGCCAATCCTGAGGCGATCAACCGGATTTTGGGTGCAGATGCCATAGTTATAGGACCGGGAGGTCTCTATACATCGGTGATCTCCAATCTTCTTGTAGATGGAGTAGTGGATAGCTTAAAAAAATCTAGGGCTACTAAAATTTTTGTTGTTAATCTCATGAATCGAAAAGGGCAGACAACAGGTTTCAAAGTAAGCGATTACGTGAGAGAACTTGAGCTTTTTTTAGGGGAGGGGGTAATCGACTACATAGTCGTCAATTCACAAAGACCCCCAAACGAGCTGATAGAACGCTACTCTGAAGAGGGGGATCTTGTCGAGTGTGATCTAGATGACCCCCGCGTGATTAGAACCCCGCTTCTTGGTACTATTGATAAAGCGAATAAAAGGGATTTTTTAAAAAGAAATCTTATACGTCATGACTCCGACCGGCTAGCGCGCATTCTCATTCACATCATAGAGGAGGCCAAAAAAAATGTTAGTCCTGTTCGATCTTGATGATACTTTGATTGAAACCACCTCCTCTATTGTGGAACCGAGATTGGATCGTGCTCTGGATGAGATGATCCATAATGGGCTTGAAATAAAGGATCGGGACGCAGCTCTTATCGATTTAGAAAGGCTGAACCGAACCGGCTCTAGCTCCTCCGACGCAATTCTCGAATTTCTCCACCTATACGGGGGGGACGCGCTCTTGCTTAAGGTGGCGCATTCTGTACTCCATGATCCCGAATTCAAGGACATAGTACCCGAAATGGTATTTGGCTCTGAAAAAGTCCTCTATGATCTTAAAAGTCTTGCTAATTTGATCCTCGTCACACGAGGAGAAGAAAATTTTCAGCTGTCCAAGATGAAAAAATCTGGTCTTCCTTATACCTTATTTAGTAAAATTGAGGTCACCCATTCTTCAAAGAAGGGGTGTTATGAAAACATTTTGAAAGAATTCAAGATGCCACCGAATCGGGTGATTGTGGTTGCCGATAGAATAGACGACGATTTAGTCCCGGCTAAAGAGCTGGGAATGATCACGGTTCTATTTCGTGCAGCTCGTAATCGTTTTAGCATTTTGCCCGACTTATGTGTTGATTATGTGATTGAAGATATGGCTCAGCTATATCCGATAGTGGAGGAAAGATGTTAACCGTACTAGTCCAGCAACTCGTTCCTGGAACAACAATCCGCTTTGAGGGGA
>Ga0169931_10002299_pt1 | contig 31215 bp, 24 predicted proteins | sample Kivu_15m_20L_FD_129675 | JGI IMG/M metagenome (GOLD analysis project Ga0169931, IMG submission 129675) | Freshwater microbial communities from Lake Kivu, Western Province, Rwanda to study Microbial Dark Matter (Phase II) - Kivu_15m_20L... | ecosystem: Environmental > Aquatic > Freshwater > Lake...
CCTGAGGGGGACAGATTGATTGAACCATTGGCAGAACCAAAGCAGGTGGGGTTGACAGAAGTATTCGTGGCAGTAACAGCACTGGGCTGGGTAACCGTAGTAGTTCTGGTACCAGTACAACCATTGAGGTCAGTAATTGTAACAGTATAAGTGCCTGCAGTTAATCCGCTGATGTCTTCAGTGGTAGAAGCATTGGACCAGAGGTAAGTATAGCCAGGCGTACCACCACTGGGAGTTAGATTGATTGTACCATTGCTGCCACCATTACAGGACGTTGCAGAAACAGAAGAGGCAGCTGTAACGACGAGTGGTTGAGAAATGGTTGTGGATCCAGAACTTGTACATCCATTGACATCAGTAACCGTAACCGTGTAAGTTCCTGCAGTAAGACCTGTTGCATTTGAACTGGTTCTACCATTGCTCCAAAGAAAAGTGTAGCTTGGACTACCACCTAAGACAGTCACAGAAGCAGTAGCATTAGTACCACCATTGCAAGAAGGGGCAGTATTTGAAAGAGTAGGGGTTATGGCAGAAGGTTGGGTAAGTGTAACTGAGGTGATAGTGACGCAAGATTGCGCATCAGTAAGTGTAAGGGTATAAACACCAGCAGTAATATTGGAAATATTCTGCGAAGTTCTGCCATTGGACCAAAGATAAGTGTAAGCGGGACTACCACCAGAAACAGTGGTATTGATGGAACCATTATTCAAGGCATTGCAAGTGAGGTTGATACTGGTAGTAGAAACAGAAATGGCATTAGGTTGGGTGATTGTAACAGAACGGGTTGCAGTACAAGCATTTAGGTCGCTGATGGTAACAGTATAAACACCAGCAGTAAGTCCAGTATTGTTTTGAGTGGTTCTACCGTTAGACCAGTTAAATGTGTAGGTGGGAGTTCCACCTGAGGGGGACAGATTGATTGAACCATTGGCAGAACCAAAGCAGGTGGGGTTGACAGAAGTATTCGTGGCAGTAACAGCACTGGGCTGAGTAACCGTAGTAGTTCTGGTACCAGTACAACCATTGAGGTCAGTAATTGTAACAGTATAAGTGCCTGCAGTTAATCCACTGATGTCTTCAGAGGTAGAAGCATTGGACCAGAGGTAAGTATAGCCAGGCGTACCACCACTGGGAGTTAGATTGATTGTACCATTGCTGCCACCATTACAGGATGTGGGTGTTTGAGTGGAGATGCCAGTTACAGCAGCAGGTTGTGCTACTATAGCATTTGCAGTTGATGTACAGCCATTGGCATCTGTTACGGTAACAGTGTAGGGTCCTATAGCGAGGGCGCTTATATCTTCAGTGGTTCTCCCATTACTCCATAAAAAGGTATATGTAGGTGTACCGCCTAAAACAGTTAGATTAACGGAACCTGTAGAACTGCCATTACATAAAGCGCTTATCGAGCTGGCTGAGGCAGTCACTGCAGAGGGTTGGGTAATGGTTGTGGATCTCGTAACTGTACATCCATTTTGATCAGAAATAGTAAGATTGTAGACACCAGCTCCAAGTCCTGTTACATTCGCAGTGGTTCTCCCATTACTCCAGGTATATGTGTAAACAGGTGTGCCACCCGTTACTACAGTTGAAATACTGCCATTGGTTGAGTTAAAGCATGACAGGTTGGCAGAGGTTTGATTTACAGTAATTGAGCTTGGTTGAGTTAGCGTGACAGAGGCTGTACCAGTACAGCTATTAATATCTGTTATTGTAATTGTAAAAATACCTGCACTTAACAAACTGATATCTTCTGTAGTTCTACCATTAGACCAAAGATACGTATATGGTCCTGCTCCACCAGATGGTGTAAGGTTGATACTTCCATTACCAGCACCATTACAATTGGGTTGTACGCTTGTAGTGGTGGCTATGACTGCAGCGGGTTGAGTGACTGTAACAGATCTTGTTGCGGTACAGCCGTTGAAATCAGTAATCGTTACAGTAAATACACCAGCGTTGATTAAGCTGATGTCCTCTGTGGTTAAACCATTGGACCATTGGAAAGTATAAGTTGGGGTTCCTCCGGAGGGACTAAGGTTAATACTTGCATTCGTCCCTAAACTGCAGGTTGGTGGAGTAAATGTTGATGTAGAATTAACAATTGACGGTTGTCCAACGGTTTGGGTTACTACTCTTGTGCAATTATTGGCATCTGTTATGGTAATTGTGTAATTTCCAGCGCTGAGGTTATTGATGGTATAATTTCCTCCGCTTACATTAATTTCAGTTCCCGGTGGATTTCCGTTCACAGGTCCTGACCAACTTATATTATAGGCAGATATTCCTCCGGTGGCTATAACATTAATGCTTCCATTCGTAGAACCATTGCAACTGGCCTGAACTGCTGTAGTGGTAGCCGTGATGGAAGAAGGTTCACTAATTGTTGTGCTGAAAGTATTTGTGCAGCCATTGGCGTCTGTAACTGTGACATTGTATGCTCCGGTTGTTAAATTGGCAATATTATAATTGCCTCCACTCGCGGTAATTTCAGTTCCGGCTGGATTTCCAGAACTAGCTCCAGACCAACTGATTTGATAACCAGGTGTACCATCAATAGCTGAGACTTGTACATTTCCAGTATTACCTCCATTGCATAGCACATTTGTACTTATTTGATTGGTAATGAGTTGTGTGGAAGGCTCTGTAAGGGTTACGGAACTATTGAAGGAGCAATTGTTAGCATCTCTTACTGTTACATTGTATGTGCCTGCAATCAAACCTGTTATATTGTAGGTTCCAGTTGAAGTGAGAATCTCAGTGCCGATAGGGTCACCAGAAACAGGTCCAGACCATAAAACATTATATCCCGCTATACCGCCGGTCACATTAATAGCGATACGTCCAGTTGTGTCACCAGCACATGGAACCATAGAAGGAGTTAAGCTACCTGTGATTTGAGACACAGTCACTGTAACAGAGGCAACAGCTGAACATGAAGGTGTGGTGCCTGTAACAGTATAGACAGTAGTTGCGAGTGGATTAGCTATGACAAATGATCCTGTATCCACATTCAAAGTTGCGGAAGGTGACCACCTGTAAGTTATACCCGTGCAATTGGAGGCGCAACTTACAATCAATGCAATGGGGGTGCCTTGACAAATAGTAGCTGAAATAGGCGATAAATTTAAAGTGGGTTGGGTGCAAGGACATACTGTTTGTACCGTGTATCCTGAGGGGCAGCTGGCACCATTAAATCCGGAAACCAAAACCCAGGCACAGCCAGAGGGTGGAATAACTACATTGTTGAAGGTAAATCCATCTGCAGCACCTCCAGCATTACTTACAAATTGTTGGTAAGCTTGATTTCCACAATCTATGTCAAGTGCCTCTGTACTTCCATTGGAAGAAACACCTGCGGTAACAAATACAGCCCCTTGCAGGTTACAATTGTTGCTAACCTCATCTACTATAAAACTAACAGTCAGAGCTGCACTTGAGTTCGGATTACAATACCTGTACCATCTGCCATTCGTAACTGAAAAATTAACGTCCTGATCACCATCTCCATCTAAATCTGACTCTGTAGCACAGCAACCTCCACATGAACTGGCAGAAGAACTTGGGTTAATGCCACTAAATCCTGTAGTGCCAAGAATCTGGGTACTACTCGTGCCACAACTTAAATTTGTTGGTACCTGGGCTGAAAGATGAGTTATGTTTATGATTGAAGCAAAAGCTATAAAAAACAAACAAGATGAAGTTCTAATTATGTTGATCATCATTATGGGAAATTTACGCATTAATTTGGTCTGTAAAGTTAGTAAAAAAATGATTAATTTTACCTTTTATCAACACCTTTTAGAAGGATTCCGGCAAGTCTCATTTCAGACACAAATGTAGAAATTGTTAAAGTTTTAATATCATTAGAATTCTTCATCAGGTTAATCATAAAATGTTATTTTTGATGCATTAAACAAAATTTATGAAACAAATACTTGCTTTCTTTTTAATTGCCTGTTGTGTGCAATGGGGTATGTCTCAAAATCATTATATACTCAGCACAAAAAATGGTACTGTACTTTTAGATCGGCATTTACCGAGTTTACCACAAAACATGCAGGCAGGCTATCATTTACTTGCATTTTCACAGATTCCTACTGATAAAGTGCGTGAGGAATTATTGGCTGTTGGCATAAATTTGATTGAATATGTAGATCAAAAAACTTATGTTTCTTCCATTTCTACCTCTGTAGAAGCTTCTCAATTGGCTGGTTTTCATATTGTTGCTTCAGCAACATTTCCAGATATCTTAAGGAAAGATAATCGATTGAAGGAAATACCTTTGCCTTTTTGGGCATTTTCAGGAGCAAAATTAAAACTGCAAGTATTGTTTTTTTCTGATGTAAACTTTGATTCAGGAATTGAGATTTTAAAGAAAGATGGTTATGAAATCGTAGAAAAGGATGCCTACAGCAAAACCTGTTTTATTGAGTTAAATTCCATTCAGGTAAATAATCTGTTGGCCTATCCTTTTGTCAGATATCTTGATTTGCCTCCACATCCTGGGGTGCATGATTCTGATGATGGTAGAAATTTACATCGCTCCAATATGATTGACAGAGATTACTATGGATCATATCAATTTGACGGTACGGGAGTATCCGTTGTTGTGAATGATGATGGATTTGCTGGTCCGCATATTGATTTTGAAGGAAGAGCCAATCAAAGTACCGTTGCCACTGACCTAACTGGTAATCATGGCGATGGCACTGCCGGTATTGTCGGGTCGGCAGGAAATTTAGACCCTATCATGAGAGGAATGGCGACAGGAGCCTATTTGCATGTACGACAGTATAGTGCCAGTCTACCTAATACAATTCCCCTTCACGTTGACAGTGCTGTTATGGTTTTTTCCAATTCTTACAGTGATGGTTGTAATACAGGATACACAACAACTACCAGAAAGGTTGATCAGGAGATTTACAATAATCCTTCCTTGATTCAGGTTTTTTCAGCAGGAAATTCAAATGGACAGAATTGTAACTATGGAGCGGGTACGCAATGGGGTAATATTACGGGTGGACACAAAATGTCAAAAAATTGTATCACTACAGCTAATTTGGATGCCAACGATGTAATCGCTTCTTCTTCAAGTCGTGGTCCTGCTCATGATGGCAGAATCAAGCCCGATATCTCTGCGCATGGACAAGGTCAGATGTCTAATGATGAAAATTATACCTATCAATCCTTTGGAGGTACCTCTGCTGCATGTCCAGGTATTGCCGGAATTACTGTTCAATTACACCAGGCCTATCGTAGTTTTAACGGGGGAACCAATGCCCCGTCAGCTTTATTAAAAGCAGCTATGTTGAATACAGCAAATGATTTGGGCAATGACGGGCCTGATTTTATTTTTGGCTGGGGAAAAATCAATGCCTTTAAAGCATTAAAATTACTTGAAGAAAACAGATATCTGAGTGCTTCCATTTCTCAGGGAAATAACAATACACATAATGTTACCATACCAGCGAATGTCAGAAGAGCTAAAATAATGATTTATTGGGCAGACAAGGAAGCTTCAGTAAGTGCTACTAAAGCTTTGGTGAATAACTTAGATATGAACATAGTTAATGGGGCGAATACCTACTATCCCTGGATCCTCAACAGTAATCCCAATGCCACCACATTGGCGCAGGCAGCCACGAGAAATGGTATTTTAGATACATTGAATAATGTAGAACAAATAGCCATAGATAATCCGACTGCTGGTACCTATACCATCAATGTAAATGCACCGCTTGTGCCTGTAGGACCACAAAACTATTTCATAGTGTACGAATTTTTATATGATGAGATAACCCTAACCTTTCCAGTTGGGGGAGAAGGGATTTTGCCAAATACTGCGAATCGAATCCATTGGGATGCCTATGGCACAACAGGTACTTTTTTGGTAGAAGCTTCCCTCGATAATGGTAATAGTTGGTCAACAGTTCAGAACAATGTTGCTGGTACTTCAAGATTCATTACCTGGAATACACCTGGTACTGTGACTGGTCTAGCCAAAGTCAGAGTTAGTAGAAATGGTGTTTCTGATGAAAGTGATGCTGTTTTTAGTATTATCGGAAGACCTGCAAACCTAAGAGTGACGGCAATTTGTACTACAGCAAACTCCATTCGCCTGGCCTGGGATGCAGTACCTAATGCAACTGCTTATGATGTATTTAAACTGGGTCAAAAATATATGGATTCTGTCGGTACAAGCAACTTACTCACTTTTGATGTGCCGGTGCCCAATATAACAGGAACCTATTGGTTTGCGGTTCGCGCAAGAGGAGCAAATCAATGTGTAGGATTAAGGACCATTGCCATCAGACATCAGGGGAGCAGTGCCGGGACTGGAAATTGTGTACTTGATTGTGGGAATGATAATGATGCCGGAGTTGATTCAATTTTGAGTCCGCGTACAAATTTACAGAATTGTGGATTAAATCAATTTCCTGTCACTATACTACTGAATAATATCAGTTCAAATCCGCAAACCGGATTTACAGTTAGTTATCAGTTGGGAAATAATGCTCCAGTTGTGCAAACTTACACGCAAAGCCTGCAACCGGGTGTAATAGATACCTTTACTTTCAGTCAAACCCTGAGTCTGACAGCTGCTGGTATTTATACCCTTAAGGTTTGGTCTTCATTAAATAATGATGGTGCCCGATGCAATGACAGTTCTTTAATCACTATCAATTTTACAAATCCAACATCAGTTTTTCCTTATGCAGAAAATTTTCAGTCAGGAGTTTTCCCACCGGCTAATACATTTCTGATTAATCCTGATGCTGCTACTACCTGGGCTTCAAAGCAGTGTACTGGAGTAAATGGACTCACTACAACTGCCATGTTTTTTGATAATTTTGCTTATAATGCCGCAGGGCAATTGGATTATTTTGGATTAACGAGTTTGAATTTAACATCTGTTTCTGCAGCCCAAATCAGTTTTGATGTAGCTCATGCGCCTTATTCTGCTACTTACAATGATCGTTTGTTGGTTGAAATTTCAACCAATTGCGGCATTAGTTATCAAACAGTTTACAATAAAGCAGGAAGTACTCTGGCAACAACAGCCAATTCAACCACTAGATTTGTGCCTAACAATGCAAATCAATGGCGTAATGAAGTGATCGATTTATCACCCTACTGTGGCGCTTATGTGAACATCCGTTTTGTTAATCAAACTGCATATGGGAACGATGTTTTTGTTGACAATATCAATATTGTTACTATTGCAAGTCAGCCCCTTGCACAATTCAATGCTGTAAGTCAGAACACTTGTTTGGGAGTAGTTTCTTTTCAAGATCAAAGTAATAATATACCCAGTACTTGGTTTTGGGATTTTGGAGATGGAAATACATCAACCCAGCAGAATCCTTCTCACCAATATGCCAATCCAGGTCAGTATACAGTTCAATTGATAGTTTCAAATGCCATTGGTTCTGATACAATTACGCAGTCAAATTTTGTAAATTTTTACACAATTCCACAACCTCAAACCAATACTCAGGTATACTTATGTCCAAGTGATAGCATACTGCTCACTGGCACGGGAACAGGAACATTGCACTGGTATACAAATTCAGATTCTTTATTGGGATTGAACCAATGGTTGGCAAGAACAGTTCCTGACACTTTTCTACTCAGAAATATTGAATTAAATGCAGCCCAATATGTAGGTGCAACCAGTCCTTCCATCGGTGCAGGTGCTAATTTTACTGGTACAGCCTGGATGAATTTTTCAACCTTGCAACCTGTTAAAATAATTTCAGTTTTAGTTGAAGCCCAAACTGCAGGTAACAGAACCATCTCGGTACGAAATGGTAATAATGGCACGGGTACATTGGTTTTACAAAGAACCGTTTTTGTTCCCCAGGGTCAAAGCAGAATTAATTTAGACATCACCTTACTGACACCGGGTTCCTACAGTATTGGAGGCGCTGCACTCAATTTATTCCGTAATTCTGCTGGTGCACAATACCCGTATCAAATCAGTAATTTGATTCAAATTACAGGGTCATCGGCTACAATCTCAGGATATTATTACTTTTTCTATAATTGGGAAGTGGAGTTGCCTGCTTGTCAAAGTGATGCTGTTACTGTTTATGTTCAACCTGCGCAGGCCTTGTTTAACTCTGCTGTTACGAATTTGGATGTAACATTTACAGACCAGTCTACAGGTGCGAATAGTTGGTTCTGGGATTTTGGAGATGGCAGCTCAAGTACTTTGCAAAATCCTACACATTCTTACAATAGTGTTGGAACTTACAACGTTACATTAACGATAAATGGTTCTTGCAGCTATACAATGCAGGTTGTTGTTACTACTACTTCTATATCATTATTAAAAAAAGAATTACAAGTGGAGCTGTTACCCAATCCTGCAGTTACTTACACCAGAGTGCAGTTTGATCAAGCATTACAAGAGCCAACCTTGTTGCAAATTTACCATGTTGATGGGAAAAAGTTAGAAGAGATTAAGCTGGAAGTGGGACAGCTCTATTATAATATCCCATGTGAAAAATTTGCCGCAGGAACTTATTTGATACAGCTGGATTCAAAATCCTATTCCAATCAATTAAAATTCAACGTAATTAAGAATTAATATTCGTTAAGTATAGTTTAAAAGTCCTGTACGTGCAGGACTTTTTTTTTGTCAAATGATTGTTTATTCTATTCTTTAATTACCTTTGCGCTAACAAAAAAAATTAAAAATGGCAACAAATAGAACATTTACCATGATTAAGCCCGATGCTGTGAAAAACGGGCATATTGGAGCAATATTAGAACAAATAAATCAGGCAGGCTTTAGAATTGTTTCAATGAAAATGACACAGTTAACACAGGCTTCTGCTGAAAAATTTTACGAAATTCACAAGGAAAGACCTTTTTTTGGTGAATTGGTTGCATTTATGACATCAGGACCTATTGTAGCTGCCATCCTGGAAAAAGAAAATGCAGTTGCAGATTTTAGAAAATTAATCGGTGCCACTGATCCATCAAAAGCAGAGGCTGGAACTATCAGAGCCAGATTTGCTACGAGTATGGGTGAAAATGCAGTTCATGGATCGGATTCTGATGAAAATGCAGCAATAGAGGGAAATTTGCATTTTAGTGGATTTGAGCAATTTTAAATAAGGGATTTTTTCTCCCAGATTATAATAAAAAAAAGGGCAAAAGCCCTTTTTTTTATTCAGGATACTCAATTCTCACATGATAAATACTTTTCAGCATTTTTTTAAATACTGTCTTAATTTTATTGATTTCTGAAAAGTCTATTTTCGAGTCATTGAGTTGCTTCATGTTAATTTTATGTGCAACGATTTGGTCAACCAGTTGATCAATCTCCATATCTGTTGGATTTTTTAGACTTTTGGATGCAGCCTCCACTGAATCAGCCAACATCAGAATGACCTCTTCCTTGGTTCTGGGCGTAGGTCCCGGGTATGTAAAATGACTTTCCGCTGTATTTGGATCCTCTGCTTTTTGAAGTCTGTAAAAGTACTCAACTCGGGTAGTGCCATGATGTGTTCTGATGAAATCGATCAGAACCTCAGGCAGACCATTCTTTTTAGCCATTTTTATCCCCTCAGTTATGTGAGCAATGATGATGGCTGCACTTTGCTCATAGTTGACGGCCTCGTGAGGATTGCTGATCTGTTGGTTTTCTATGAAAAATTGAGGATTTATAGTTTTACCTACATCATGATACAAGGCACCTACTTTTAATAGCAATCCATTTGCATTTATTTCATTTGCAGCCGCTTCTGCCAGATTAGCAACCTGTATGGAATGTTGCATTGTACCTGGTGCTTTCAGAGACAACTCTTTTAAAAGAGGTTTATTTAAGTCTGATAGCTCAATTAAAGTAATTTCTGAGATAAGTCCAAATCCTTTTTCAATTAAGGGAATAAAGGGATAGGATAGCAAAGTGAGAATGATATTGAATAAAAGCCATCCAAATTGACTGCTGTCAATTCCTTTTTCCACAATCAATTGATTGGCATCTGATACAGAATTTACAATACCTTTGGTTAACAGTTCCAGGGATAAAAATGACAAAAAGTATGCAATTCCAATGTATAATACAATGATGAAAAAGTCGGAGAGATATCTGATCTTTTTTCTGCTGATTACCGCCGTCAATCCTGCAATCAATTCTATAATAACAAACCCACTGTCCAGTTTTAATAGGAGTGTAATGATTAATATGGTTACCAGATAACTAATCAATGCCAAAGAACCGTTGAAAAAGTTTTTGAGTATGATAGGCATAATACAGAATGGAATCAGATACAAACTGGTGTCAGTCCATGTTTCTGTTAGTAAGGATAAATAGGTGAAAATACCCGAGATAACCAATACCATGGTAAAATGTCTGATATTGTCATAAACTTCTTTATTGAAGGTAAAAAGGAATAAAACAAGGATTCCAAGCAGAATTGACACGATAATCAGATAGCCTCCATAAACGAGATAGCTGTTTTTATATTTGTTTACTTCTTTTTCGTACTTGTAACTGAATGAAATAATTTTGTCATAAACGGATGAATCTATCAATTGTCCTCTTTTTATGATAAGCTCACCTGCATTGACCTTGTCACGAAATTTAGAAATATTTTGAATGGCTTGTTCCTTGTTTTTGTCAGTTAATTCTTTTTGAAAGAGAATATCTGCCTTAGAGATGTGTTGAATGATTAGTGCACCCAGCTCTGATTTATAAGGTATATTTTTTAATTTTTCCAAACTGTCAATTACAAATTGAGCAGCCTGTTTTATTGTTCTGAATTCATCAGATTGAAATTCACCTACCTCTGTATTTTTTTCAATTAGTACAAAATTATAGCTCTTTTTTTGGATTTGTTGCTCGATGATATGGTCAGTATAGATTTTTTGTATCAGATCAGTTCCAATGGCTTCAAATTTTTTCCATTCATTTACAGAGATATTCCAAAGAGAGTCATTTCTAGATTTTAATTCGGCTAACTGTGTTTGAAAAGATTTAGATTGTTGATCTTTAATTTCTTGTTTTAAAGAATAAATGGGGAGAAACTCCCTTGAAACTTGTTTTTTTTCCAATTCAATTTCAGAATCTGATTTTAAAATCGGAAAGGTAAAGGGAGCTCTCAGATCTTCATAATTCCAGGTGCTACCGGCTTCAAATTGGTAATCCAATTGTATGGTATCTGGAAAGAAAAAACTGAGAATGATAACAAAAACAGCTACGATGCCCAGCCTGAACCAGTGTGGAATATTTCGCCAATTGATAAAATAAAATGTTGACATTTGCTTCAAATTGATTCAAATATAAGAAAAAACTAAAGTTTACCAATGTTTTGATTCACGATGCTCTATGTGTATGTTCAGTTGGTCTCCCCATTTTTTCTCTAGATAGGTCGACATTGATACTGCCGCATAAACAGATCTGTGTTGACCTCCTGTGCACCCGAAATTTATTCCAAGAACTTCAAATTTTCTAGACAAATAATTCTCTATGGCCTTGTCAATTATCGAATTACAATTATTTAAAAAAGCTTGCATCTCTGTATTGGTATCTAGAAAATATTTTACCTGTTGATCGGTTCCATTCAATTGAGCCAAGGTTTTTTCTCTGCCTGGATTAGTTATGAATCTGCAATCGAATACGAAACCAGCTCCATGTCCGCGGTATTGATTCGTGGGTAATCCTCTTTTATATGAAAAACTTTGAATGTAAATATTGAGCCTGTTATTTTGGAATTGTTCTTTTTCTGTTTCTGGCCAAAATTTCTCGGCTAATTGTGAAGCTACACCCTGCAGTGCGGGAAATTCATTGAAATGAGGCTGAGATAAATGCTGACTAAGTAATTGAACCGCTGGAGGAATGCTTTTGAGGAAATGCTCTTTTTTTAATGTAATACCTTTCAGTCCATATGCGCCCAAAACCTGTAAGAGTCGGCATAATTTTATATAATCATATTGTTTTTTAAACTCTGAAGCGTTTTTGTTCGTATTTGCAATATAATAGTCTACTAATTTTTCTTGCTGAAATGCAGGAATCCCAGCTCTTGCCTGATTGAGTAATGAGCTGAGGTCGTAAGCAGGATGTCCCCATTTAGCGCCTTGAAAATCTATAAAAAATAAATTTTTGTTTTCTATCAGAATATTTCTGCTTTGAAAATCTCTAGCGGTGAAAACATATTCAGAACCCGAGCAGGCTGTATTTAATTTGAATAATTCTTTGTTGATTTTGGAGTCATTATACTGGAGATTGTTGGGCAATAAGAAACAATATTTGAAATAGTTTAAATCTGCCATTCTCTGCATTGAACCAAAGCGGGGGAGATGTATCTTATATTTTTTTAGAAATGCAGTTTGGATTTTGTTTTGCATCTCAATCAAATAATCAATGGCTTTTTGGTAGTATGATAGCTGATCAAGGGGTAATTCAGCCTGATTTCTGGTGGAAATCAAATCAAAAAGTGTTTGCGTTCCCTTATCTTCAACGAAATAAACTGGTTTTCTAGAAGAAAAAAATAGTATCTGTGGACATGGAATTTGAATGCTTTGCAATGCCTTGCTCAATTTTACATATTTAACATTCTCCTCTGTATGGGAATGATGAACCCCCAATATTGAATTTTTCTCCTGATCAAAAATGCGTAGGTAAAAGCGTTCAGAACCAGAAGCGGGTAAACTTTCAGTTTTTTCAAGTATGTCTCCCTTCCATTGTTTATATTGAATTAATATTTCGTCTTTTTTATACAGTTCATTCATCATCCGAATACCAATGGTTTTTTGTCAAATTTAACGATATTTGCAAGGCATGATAAAGATATATGAAAATTATTCAAACACATCAATTCATAGTACAAGATTTATTTCGTTTGCTTGATCATTTGAATGAGGAAGAATATGTACAAATTCTCAGCATTTTAAATACGAGTATTTCTGCTCATGTCAGACATATCATTGAATTCTATCAGTGTTTTTTTGAACAATGGGAGGGGGATCTAATCAATTATGATAAAAGAGCAAGAAATAAAGAGATTGAAACATCAAAGGAAAAAACGATTGCGGCCTTAGATTTACTTCTTTCCGATTTAGAAAAAAAATTTACAGACAAAGGTTTGAAGATAGAAATGAACCAAAGCTTGGATGACCATGATTCAAAAAAGGTTCTGAGTTCCTTAGAGAGAGAACTTTATTTTTTGGCGGATCACAGTGTGCATCATCTGGCTATGATAAAAATTGCTCTGCGTTTTATGGGATGGGATGCGGAACTTTTTCAAAATTTAGGTGTATCTCCTGCCACACAGCGGTTTATACTTTCTTCAAATCCTTTCAATCAATGACCCCTGAGGCGATAAGTTCGTTGTTTTGATACACTGCGGCAAATTGACCTTTGCTGATTCCTTTCTGTTCTTCCTCAAAAATAAAATAGTATTCAAATTCTTTTCGTATCAGAATTGCTTTTGCTAATGCCTGGCGATAGCGAATTCTGGACAGGATAGGCATTGATTCTTCCGTCTTGATTTCTAAATCTGGTCTGACCCAATGCATATTTTTTAATTTTACCTTCAAGCCATATCTGAGTAATCCGGGATGACTGTCACCCTGACCAACAAAAATCAGATTTTCTTTTGTATCTGTTTCCAAAACGAAAAGGGGTTCTTTTTTTCCTCCGATTTGCAAACCCTTTCTTTGCCCAATTGTAAAAAAATGCGCTCCATCATGAGTGCCAATCTCAATACCATCAGTAATTTTATGATGTATCGGTTGACAGAAATCTTCTATCTGGGATTGATTGTTCTCAGAATGATAGCTGAATTTGGGTTTTAGATTATAAATAACCGAATTGGATGGAATTTCTATTACTTTTCCTTTTTTTACAGATAATTGTTGTTGAAGGAAATCGGGTAATTTGATTTTACCCACAAAACATAAACCTTGAGAATCTTTCTTTTGCGCAGTAACCAGTTCTAATTCCAATGCAATGGCGCGTACCTCAGATTTTTGTAAATGTCCGATAGGAAAAACTGCCTTTGATAATTGTTTTTGATTCAACTGACACAGAAAATAACTTTGATCTTTGTTTTTGTCAACAGCTTCGAGTAATTGAAAAAATTCTTCGCCATCTTTTATAAAGCTCGATTTCTGACAATAATGACCTGTAGCTACAAAATCTGCACCCAAACTGAGCGCAGCATCCAGAAATACATCAAATTTAATTTCTCGGTTGCATAAAATATCAGGGTTGGGTGTTCTTCCTTCCTCATATTCCTTAAACATATAGTCAACGATTCGACTTTTGTAAGACTCACTCAGGTCTATTACTTGAAAAGGAATTCCTAATTTTTGAGCCACAAGTAAGGCATCATTACTGTCTTCGATCCAGGGACATTCATCATCCTGAATCACGGAATCGTCATGCCAGTTTCTCATAAAAAGTGCAATAACTTCATAGCCCTGCTGCAACAGCAGGTAAGCAGCTACACTTGAATCTACACCACCTGATAAACCAACAACAACTCTTTTCTGAGACATCAAATTTATTTTTACACAAATATCAGTATTTTTATCATAAGGAATAAAATGAAAACAGAATGGATTTTAAAATACTCGACGAACTTGAGATTTTTCTTCAAAAACTGATAGACTCTCAACAGGCTATTCATGAGAAAAACACTTCCCTTATACAAAAAGAGATCAATCGTTTTTTATCTGCGCATCCCGCTGATGAGGAGTTGAGAGAAAATGTGTTGAACCGCATCGGGTTGTTTTATCAAAATCAGCTGGGAGAACCTAATTTGGCACTCGAAATTTGGGATGAACTTTTGAATACGGATGGGTACAGTGAATTTTTATGGAAAAACAAAATGTCTTGTTATCAATCTCTTGGATTGTGGGAACAGGCATTGGCTTCATTTTTATTGCTTGAACAAAGAGAATTTTCAATTGATTATTTATTTCAGGGAAAAGCTGAAATATTAAGAAAATTAGGTCGAATGGATGATGCAGAGCAAGCACAGCAGGTTTTTAATGTCTATCAAAAAAGTGAGGATGATAAATGGTCAGATCCCAATCATTATTATAACTATATGTAGCTTGATAATTCATCAGGAATAGTTTATATTTGTAGTACAATGTCAAAAGAGAAGGCCTGCCGGTCTTCTCTTTTGTTCGTTAATAAGCTTTGTAAACTAATTTTTTTTAAATAGTATCAAACACAAGACATGGAAATCAACCCAACACAGGAGGTTTTAGAAGGAGCCGCATTTTTGATTAAGGAATCCAGTGCAGAGCAGACTTTTATTCCAGAGGAAGTAAATGAAGAACAGCAAATGATTCGACAAATGGTCCGAGATTTTTGCGATACACATATCTATCCTAATTATAAAAAAATTGAAAAGCAGGAAAATCAGATTTCCAAAGCATTACTTCAAATTGCCGGAGAGCAGGGTCTATTAAGTTCACATATTCCTGAGGAATATGGTGGTATGCCTCTGGAGACAAATACCAATACCATAATCACGGAAGAAATTGGCAGGTCGGGAGCTTTTTCTGTTTCAGTGGCAGCACATACGGGAATTGGCATGTTGCCTATATTTTATTTTGGGACGGAAGAACAAAAGAAAAAATATTTACCCGGACTATGCAATGGGAGTGTGGTTGTGTCTTACTGCCTCACAGAACCAGGCTCCGGATCTGATGCCCTGGCTGCGAAAACAAAAGCAGTAAGCAGTGCAGATGGTTCATACTATGAAATTTCGGGACAAAAAATGTGGATCACGAATGCAGGTTTTGCAGATGTGTTTATTGTTTTTGCCAAAGTTGATGGTGAAAAATTTACTGCATTTTTAGTTGAAAAAGATCAGCCAGGCTTGAGTTTGGGTGCTGAAGAAGATAAAATGGGAATTAAGGGTTCTTCCACAAGGCAAGTTTTTTTTGATAAGGTAAAAGTTTCCAGTTCTCATATTTTGGGAGAAATAGGGAAGGGACACCTGGTAGCTTTTAATGTACTGAACATCGGTAGGTTTAAATTAGGAGTTATGACCTTAGGTGCTGCCAAAGGAAATGCCGATATGGCAATCCGATATGCGAATGAGCGTATTCAATTTCAGTTGCCTATAAGTTCTTTTGGAGCTATCCAGTATAAATTGGCAGAACAGGCCATTCAAATTTTTGCCGCAGAATCTGCCCTCTATCGCACCTCCTGGCTTTTACAGCGAAAAGCTACGGCAATGTTTGAATCAGGAATGTCTTATGCTGCCTCCAAATTGGAAGCCGCTGAGGAATACGCTGTAGAATGTGCTATGTTGAAAGTCATAGGCTCTGAAATGCTGGATTATGTAGTGGATGAAACTGTTCAAATTCATGGGGGAAATGGTTTTTCTGAAGAATTTGCAGCTGCTAGGGCGTACAGAGATGCCAGGATTAATAGAATATTTGAAGGCACCAATGAGATAAATCGTTTGTTGGCTTTTTCCATGACTATGAGAAAAGCGATGAAGGGAGAACTGGATTTGGTAGGCCCTGCCTGGGAGGTTCAAAAAGAATTGACATCCATGCCTACGGCACACACAACGGAAGGATTTTTAGCCTATGAGTCTGAGCAAGTCAAAAATTTTAAAAAAGCAGCCTTGTTGGTAGCTGGTGCTGCAGCAAAATATCAGATGGATGGAAAATTGGATTTAAAAAATGAACAGGAAATTGTGATTAACATTGCTGATATTATGATGCTTGTGTTTGTGGCTGAAAGTGTTTTACTACGTGTTAAAAGACTTGAAATTTTACAGAAGGATTATTCCTATGCAAATAAAATTCTTCAGGTTTATCTCTACGATGTGAGTTATAAAATTCAAAAAAATGCTTTGGATGCCTTGAATTCTTTTGCAGAAGGAGATGCTTTGAAACTCATGTCAAATGGTGTGAAAAGATTTACCAAATCAGAAGCCTGCGCAGTGAAGAAAATCAGAAGAGAGATTGCATCTGAATTGATCTCCCGAAACGGCTACCATATTTAAATGTATAAATAGAATAATAAATTTTAATTCGCTTCGTTTTGAAAAAAACTGAAGCCTATGAAAAATCTAATGATTCTATCCGCCCTTATTTGCATTACTTGTAAGTATGTATATGCCCAAAGTATAGATGATACTTTTGGGGAAAATAAAAACCTGGCCTGGGCATCTTCCTATGATGTGTATCTGCCCCTAGATCTGAATTTTACCTATATAAATTCAGCTGAATATCAAGATTGTAAAGAATTTTCGATGAATCTTTCCAATTTGCTTTTTTGGCCAGATTTCAGAGCAAAAGATATTTACAGTCCTGAATTTTTAGAGATGATGAATTTGAGTAGCTTTTCTGTAAATCTTAGAAAAAAAATGGATATCGATGGTTCATTTGCCTCATTTCTCTTTCATCAATGTAAAACAGGTCAGCTAGATGTTTACAAAGATGCAGACCTTACTCAAAAATACAGTGCAGGTGAATTAGAAGATGTTTATATCCAAAAAGATACCTTCGAAAGGTTTGATTATGAAACCAATGAATATGTAGAAGTTTATCAGGAAACTGAATTGGATCCAATGAATTTTATGTTGCTCAAAGCCAGAATTATTGTTTATTATGATAAATCAATTAATTCCTGGAGGGTCTTTTGTAAGTCTGTTGCCCCCATTCATCAGTCAAAATATGAAGGGTCTTATGCAAAAAAGATAGAATTATGCTGGATTCCTGTAGCCAATTTGAATAGTACAATAGATTATCGATCTCCGGAAATAAATTATGTAAATAAAACCCAAATGGGGGTTAGTTTCAAAGATGCTACTGATTATACATATAAAATGTCAAAAGGTAATTTGATTCTGGAATCAAGTTCCATCCAGGAATGTCATCAGACGATGATGAATTTTATTCGGGATCAACCAGAAAAGAATTTTATCTACAAGGATTTGTTACTGGATTCTGCTTCTCGATTTAGTCAAAATGAGATGCGAACAATGGGTAAATCGATTGATACAGTGGAAGTTTTTGATGAGTTAACAGAGACCTATTCCACAGTAATCGAATCCCATGATGTTCAGGTGAATAATGTGTCTGGTTGCAGATTTATACAGGAATGGTACTGGGATGATAAATTAAAGCAATTGCAGTTTGTTAATTTTGGATTTGCACCCATAATTGATAAAAAGAGCAGGAATGGAGAATATATTTTTACCGTACCTTATTTTTGGAAAAAGATTGGTTCTTAAGCTTTCAATTTAGCCCCGGTATTTTTTTCTCATGTAGGTTGGGAAAAGTGAAGTAGATTTTCTGCGATCATAGACCTTATTCAATTCTTGTTTTTTCTTTTTCTCGATTTGTGCCTTGGTCATAGATCCAATGGGTTCTAGGTTTGGATTGGGTGTTGTTTTGGCGGGATCAATTCCATTGTATGCAGGGCACTGGGCTCTTCTACCTCTAACTACAGTACTGTCTTTGCCTGATTTACAGGAAAATAAAAAAAGACTAAGAGTCATGATTGAAAACAAAATGTATGATTTGAATCGCATAGTCATTGTTTTGCCTAAAGATACATTTTTTGTGTTTAATTACTGTAGTAGGAATTGATTTTACTTGACAGCTTGCAGGGAAAGGGTTATATTTGTTTAAATTAAATACATATGTTTGGATTTGTAAAATTTAAAAAACCTGAATCTAGGGGATTTAAATATAAGCCGCGCTATTACGACCCTGAGAAAGAAGCCTTGCAGCATAAGATAAAAGCTAAATTAGAGGAACAATCTATGGAATTGAATTCTGATAATTTTGAAAGAGAAAAGCTGAAGGAGCGTATCAGCCTGGGGTTTAAAGAGAGAACAGATTCGCGCAGAAATCCCAGAGGGCTTTGGAAGGGATCTAATACAAGAATGGCTCTGATAATTGTAGCCCTGCTATTTTTTTCTTATTGGGTTTTACATCAGTTTTCTCCTGTCTTCATTCGTTTCTTATTCGGCTAAAAGTATCTATGTCACAAATCATACAAATATTACCAGATCATGTAGCCAATCAGATTGCTGCTGGGGAAGTGGTGCAGAGGCCAGCCTCTGTAGTTAAGGAATTATTGGAAAATGCTGTTGATGCCGGGGCGAAATTCATTCAGTTGATTGTAAAAGATGCTGGTAAAACTTTAATTCAGGTAGTTGATGATGGCAAAGGTATGTCTGAGTTTGATGCAAGAATCTCATTTGAAAGACATGCCACTTCAAAGATTAGAATTACAGAGGATATTTTTCAAATTAAAACCATGGGGTTCAGAGGTGAAGCTCTGGCATCCATAGCTGCTGTGGCACAGGTAGAAATGAAAACCAAACAGGCTGATCAAGACCTGGGTACTTTAGTTCAAATTGAAGCCTCCGAGATCAAAAGGGTAGAGCCTTGTCAAACTACAGTCGGTACAAGTATTTCAGTGAAAAACCTGTTTTACAATATTCCAGCCAGAAGAAATTTTCTAAAGGCAGATCCTGTTGAAATGCGCCATATTCTCGAAGAGTTTCATCAGATTTCTATGGCGCACCCTGAGCTGTCATGGTCTTTTTTTCAACAAAATGAGAGGATTTTTCAATTAAATTCAGGAAACTTAAGGCAAAGAATTCTTGGCTTGCTTGGACAAAAATGGAATATAAGTTTAATTCCTATTGAAGAGGAGGCTGAAGGGGTAAAGATTTATGGATTCATCAGTAAACCAGATGTGGCCAAGAAAATAAGAGGAGATCAATATTTTTTCGTGAATCTAAGATTTATAAAATCACCTTTTTTACATCATGCCGTTATGTCAGCCTATGAAGATATCTTGCCTGCTAAAACCTACCCATTTTATTGTATTCATCTGGAGCTGAATCCTGCAAAGATTGATGTGAATGTACATCCTACCAAGCAGGAAATTAAATTTGAAGATGAAAAAATGATATATCAAATATTAAAGGTAACATGCAGGCATTCACTAGCTCATCATAGTGTGCTTCCTACAATTGATTTTGAATTAGAGCAGGGAATGCAAGGAGATTTTAAAGATCATTATACCTTAGGTAAACCTGATGAAGTTTTTACCAGTAAGATAAATTCGGCAACACAAGGTTTTTCAACAAACAAAAACTTAAATATTGAAGATCAAAAAATTGAAAAAGATCGACAAAAAAGTAATTTGAATGCATGGGAAACATTATACCAGGATTTTTCCCAAACAGACAAAGAAGAATTGCAACAGGTTAATCTTTGGAGCAGTTCGATAAATTCAGTGCCATCTGTGTCGGAGATGAATTTGAATAAATCCATTCAGGTTGGTAAAGAATATGTAGTATGTAATTTTCAGCAAGGCTTACTGATTGTTCATATCCGTAATGCCAGAGAAAGAATCAGATTTGAGCAGTATAAAAAGAATGCCCACAGAAATCAAAGCCTAGCTCAAACATTATTATTTCCGGTAAGGCTGCAATTGAGTTTGACTCAGGTATTGATTTTGAATGAAATTTTAGAAGAGTTGAATGTAATGGGTTTTGGTATCCGAGACTTTGGAAATCATGATTTTGTAGTGGATTGTATACCTGCAGATATGGAAGATACAGACCTACAAAGTCAAATGGAAGAAATTTTGGAAATCTACACACAATCAAAGTCTGTACAAACTGAAAAGTTAACTAATGCGGCGCTTGCCCTTTCTGTAGTTCAAACAAAAAAAATGTCTAATCAGCTAAGCGATGAAGAAATTGAAATCTTCATTCAACAGCTTTTTTCTACTGAATTGCCAGAGCTCAGCCCTTCAGGTAAAAAAACCTATGTCAAATTAGCTAATTCAGATATGAAAGTTTGGTTTGATTAGAACAGTGTTGCAACTTCTTTTGTTACACCTATAAAAATTTATGAGAAGCAGTTTTTACAATTTAGCTTTTTGGATTATCCTATTTTTACCCATCTTAGGTTGTAGTCAGGAATCCAATAAAAAAAAGCCAAGAGATTCAAATAAAAATATTGATATGAAAAATGTAGAATTAATCACTTTAGGTGCAGGATGTTTTTGGTGCGTAGAGGCTATATTTCAAGACATAAAGGGAATAGAAAAAGTGGTTTCTGGATATTCCGGTGGTCATGTTACAGAACCCAGCTATGAAGAGGTGTGTAGAGGTACTACAGGTCACGCGGAAGTAATTCAATTGTATTATCATCCTGATCAAATAGATCTGAAAGATATAATAGATGTATTTTTTGCAACCCATGATCCTACGACTTTGAACAGACAAGGTGCAGATGTTGGAACGCAATACAGATCTGCTATTTTTTACCATAATGAAACCCAGAAAAAAATAGCTGAGGAGCTGCTGAATGATCTTCAAAAGTCAGCTGTCTATTCTTCACCTATTGTGACAGAAATAACTGCGTTCACAAATTTTTACTCCGCAGAGGATTATCACCAAGATTATTTCAACTTAAACGGAACTAAAAATCCATATTGCGCTTCCGTTATTGCACCAAAAGTTGCGAAGTTCAGAAAAAAATATGCTAAAATATTAAAGGATTAGTCTTGGAAATGATTCCTGATTTAACTGAAAGTTGGAATGAAATTTTAGCAGAAGAATTCAAATCTCCTGAATTTCAAAATACAATGCGGCTTTTGAATCAGGAATATGAGGAGGGTTTTACCGTGTTTCCTTCTCGTGAGCATATCTTTTCTGTTTTTCAAACCACTTCATTTCAAAATGTCAAAGTAGTAATTTTGGGTCAGGATCCTTATCATCAAGTGGGACAAGCCCATGGTTTTTCTTTTTCGGTTTCTCCGGGTGTGAAAATTCCACCGTCATTACGTAATATTTATAAAGAATTATTTCATGATATAGAAGGTTTTCAAATGCCTGGCCATGGATGTCTGGAATATTGGGTAGACCAGGGTGTCTTGCTTTTAAATGCCATATTAACAGTGAGAGAAAATGAAGCTGGATCTCATAGTAAAATGGGTTGGGAATACTTTACTAATGCTGTAATTCGTAAACTATCTCAAAAAAGGACAAACCTTGTTTTTTTATTGTGGGGAAATTTCGCCAGAAGTAAAAAAGTGTGGATTGATGATAACAAACATTTGGTATTGGAGGCTACTCATCCTTCACCCTTAGCTGGTAATGGATTTCAAGGTTCCAAACACTTTTCACAAACCAATCATTATCTGAGGTCAAAAAATATAAAGGAAATCGATTGGCAGATTCCCGTTTTGCCGTTTAAATAGATGATAGATAATGAAGAGCAAGGCTCGCGAGTGCAATTGAACCTGTTTCTAATGCTTTTTCATGTATATCAAAGGTGGCAGTATGAATTGCAGTTTTATTTGGATTCTGACTGCCTAATCTAATAAAACTTGCCGGCATTAGTTCGCTGTAAAATGCAAAATCTTCAGCCCCCATTCTGGCTGGCATATGTTGTATCGAACTTTTACCAAACTGCATTTCTAGTATTTTTTCAGTTTGATGATACAGTTTTTCATCGTTGATAAGTGCCGGATATCCTCTTTTTATCTCAATTTCGGACTTGGCACCATAGGCCTGGCAAGTATGTTCTATTATTTCTTGGATCCATTGATATGCTTCCTGTCGCCATTCTTCGTTAAAAGTGCGTAGGGTGCCCTCCATGGATACTGAATCTGGAATAATATTGGTAGCACCTCCATTGCTGTTTATTTTTCCTATGGTAACAACTGTAGGATAGAGGGGATTAGCTTTTCTACTGACAATTTTTTGCAAGTTATTAATAACATCAGCAGAAACAGCTATTGGATCTATGGTTTTATGAGGTTTGGCTCCATGTCCTCCTTTTCCAAAGATTTGAATATATAACTCATCTGAGGCTGCCATAAAAGGGCCGGGGCCTATCCCGAATTTACCTATCTCCATTTCTGGTTCAACATGAAGGGCAAAAATGGCATTGGAATTCCATTTTTGTAACCAGCCTTCCTCAATTACAAGAGTGGCACCACCAGGTAATCTTTCTTCTGCCGGTTGAAATAGTACAAAGACATCTCCCTCGAGTTGATCTTTCATTTCAAGTAGCAAACGTATCGCCCCCATGGCACAGGAACTATGCACATCATGTCCGCAGGCATGCATAACTCCCTTGTTTTTTGATTTGTAAGGAACATCATTTTGTTCCTGTATAGGTAAGGCGTCTATATCTGCCCTTAAAATTACAGATTTGGCACTGGATTTTCCTTTAATCTGAGCCCAGGCACCTGTGTTGGCAAGTTTGCCGTAATCATCAACCTTTGTATGGGAAAGAAATTGTAAAATGTATTTTTGGGTCTCAAACTCCTGGTATGATAATTCTGGAAATTGGTGCAGATGTTGTCTGTGTTTTAAAATTTCATCGGCATACTTTGCGTATAATTCTGTTAAAATCTTCATGGGAATCCAATTTCGTGAATAGATCTCCAAAGATATGTTATTAGGGGCTTTTTTAAAAATACTTATATTTTTTTGTTGCATTGTTTTAATAATTACTAAATAGCTATATATTTGCATCCACGTTTTGAAAAAGATGTCTTGACATAAGCGTATGCTTGGAGGGATGGGTGAGTGGCTGAAACCAACAGTTTGCTAAACTGTCGTACGGGAAACTGTACCGCGGGTTCGAATCCCGCTTCCTCCGCCATATTCTTGTTCAATCCGGGGTTTAGCGCAGTTGGTAGCGTACCTGGTTTGGGACCAGGTGGTCGCAGGTTCGAGTCCTGCAACCCCGACTCTAAAGCCTGACTAATGAACATAGTCAGGCTTTTTTATTTTATTTCTATGAAAAAAATAGACAAAATACTCATAGCAAACCGTTCTGAAATTGCAGAGCGAATCATGAGAACTGCAGAGCGAATGTCCATTCAAACAGTAGCCATATTTTCTAAATATGATGCTGATTTACCCTTTGTTGCTCGTGCTTCAACCTCTGTTTTGCTCCATGGGGATAGTTTAGCCGAAACCTATCTAAACATTAGCCAAATTATTCAGATTGCCCTGGATCAAAAAGTGGATGCTGTACATCCTGGGTATGGATTTCTATCTGAAAATGCATTGTTCGCACAGGCTGTAAATGATGCAGGGCTCATTTGGATCGGCCCTCAACCCCAAATCATCGAACTTTTGGGTAACAAAGTCAGGGCGAGAGAACAGGCAAAGCAATTTGGCCTGCCTATTTTACCTGCCTTAGTTTATGATGATTCCCTCTCGCTTTCAATTGTTAAAAAGGAAATTGGATTTCCTTTATTGATCAAAGCGGCCGCAGGTGGTGGTGGGAAAGGAATGAAAATAGTACAATCTGAAACGGATTTTAGCCCCATGCTGGAATCGGCCAAAAGAGAGGCACTGTTGGCTTTTGGTAATGATCAGGTCTATTTGGAAAAATATTTGGAAAGACCCCGACATATTGAAGTGCAAATTTTAGGCGATCAGTTTGGAAATCTCGTTCATTTGGGTGAAAGAGAATGCAGCATCCAAAGAAGATACCAGAAAATAATTGAAGAAAGTCCGTCTCCCGTACTTAACGCTGCTTTAAGAAAAGAAATCTGTGAACTAGCTTCCCGTTTTGCTTCTTCATTGGGCTATTACAGTGCTGGTACTGTAGAATTTATCTACCAGGACCAGTCCTTTTATTTTTTAGAGGTAAATACCAGATTACAGGTCGAGCACCCCGTGACAGAAGAAATTTGCGGTTTGGATATTGTAGCAGAACAAATCAACATAGCCGCAGGTCAAAAATTAATTCAGAAGCAAGATCAGATAGATTTTTACGGATATGCGATTGAACTAAGAATTTGTGCAGAAAATCCACAGGATCATTTTTCTCCTCAAACAGGGAAGATTTTTCAATGGTTTATACCTCAGGTAGAGGGTCTTAGAGTGGAATCAGGTGTAAATACCGGAGTAGAAATAGGAGTTCATTATGATTCAATGATCGCCAAACTGATTATGAAAGCGGAGAATAGAACAGAAGCAATTCATAAAATGAGATTTGTGCTTGAAAATACAGTTTGTTTAGGTGTTGATACCAATATTCATTATTTAATTCAGATTTTGCAAAATGACAGATTTATCAATGGGTCATACGACACTGGGTTTGTCAAAAATTTTGTACCTGAGGCTCCTTCCCGAGACCTTCCCTGGTATCTTGCAGCTGTATTGCTAATGCACAGAAAGCAGCTCTTGAATCAAAAGAATTCTTTACTCTATTCTGGTTACAGAAATGTAAAATTCAGTGATTTTAGCCTGAACCTGAGGATTCATGATGAAGATTTACAAATTTCTTATCAGTTGGAAGGGGAAAAAATAATTTTTTCTTTACAGGATAAAACATATGCAGTTCAACTCCTTAGTGTCAATGAAAATTCAATTCGAGTTCAAATTGACGATATTCAGAAAAATCTTTCTCTGTTTTTTGATAAAAAGAATGCAGTTTATCATGTTCAGGTACAGGGAAAGGCTTTAAAAATTCGTCTGATGGAGAGGTATCCATCAAGAATAAAGGAAAAGGAAACTGGAAATTATCTGAGTCCGATGCCGGGTCAAATAAAAAAGATTTTTGTAAAGGAAGGCCAATCAGTTAAGGCAGGTGAACCTTTAATGATTTTAGTTTCTATGAAGATGGAAAATAGTATAGTTGCCAATCAGGATGAAGTCGTAGATTCTGTTTTGGTTGAAGAGAATCAGATCATCAGTGCGCAACAACTTTTGGTAATAATGAAGGGAAGTAATGAAGAAATATAATCTTATTGTATTTATGGTTGTCTTGTTGTTTTCAACTACACAAGCACAAAAAATTTATCAACTTTCTGATTGGGTACAATTATCTATAGACAATTCATTTCAGTACAAAAATCTTCAATTATTACAAAGGATTGCTGAAAATAACAATAAATGGGGAGAAGCGGGACTTTTGCCAAGCATTAATTTATCTCTGGCGCAGGTTAATAATTACAACCGAATCAATAATCCAACTTCCTTTTTAAACGGAGCCAATGTCATTGGCACGAATAACACCCTGGGAGTTGATTTGCAATGGACACTTTACGAAGGGGGTAAGGTGAAATTAAATAAAAACAGATTAGAACTATTTACTGAGCAAACACAATGGGATGCCTCCTATTTTTTAGATCAATTGTTATCTCAAATTTCCAAGGCATATTACACAGCCCTGATTCAGAAGAAGAAAATCCAGTTTTTGGAGCAAAATCTACAATTAACTAATGAAAAATTGAATTATGTTCTTGCGAAAAATGAATACGGTCAAGCAGGTAGTTTTGATTTACTTCAGTTGTTTGATGCTCGATTAGCAGATTCTATCCAATTGATCATTCAAACCAATCAATATGAGCTTTCCCTGCAAAATCTTTTATTACTGGCAGGATTAGATTCTAACGAAAAGGTAGAAATAGATACAAAACTTCCATTGGTTTTTGATCAGCGTGAATTCAACGATTATTTGGAATCGATGAAAAAAAATAATTTTTTGTTTAAACAGGAGCAGGTAAAAAAAGCTTTGGTTGACCTGGAATATAGTATTCAAAAAACTGCCTTATATCCCAAAATAACATTGTCATCAAACATCAGCGAACAGTTCAACCTGACTCGGGTATCTGGGAAAGAACCTCTAATTGCAGATGAATGGAAGGGTGGATCAACATTTAATGGCGGGTTAAATTTTAATTTTATCTATCCTATATATAATGGGGGAAAAATAAGAAGGGCTATTGCCAATGCGCAAATAAAAAGAGAAATTGCCGAGAATCAATATTTGGATCTCGAAAGAAAATTAAGTCAATCGCTTCAAATTGCCTTTAAACAATATAAAAACCTCAGTCAGATCTTTACTTTCAGCAACAGGTTGATTGAAAATAGTAAAAAGAATTTGGAGATCGCTTCTGAAAGATTCAGTTCAGGTTTGCTCAATTATTTTGATTTCAGAACCATTCAGGCTTCTGCGATAAAAACGGAGTTGTTGTATCTGGATGCCTACTTAAATGTTAAGAATGCGGAGGTGGAGCTTTTTTACCAGGCATCACTCCTAAAAAAGTAACAAATTTAATAGGATAATCAATTGGTAATCTTTGCCAGAGCTTCTCTGAGAAAATGTACATAATCTGGTCTGTCACTGGCATTTTTGTGATTATAGCCCCAGATTAATTTTCCTTTGTAAATAATAAAAATTCCGGGTAGCTGGGCAGTACTTCCAAATTCTTTTTTAACCTGGGGCCCGCCATGACCATCAATTAAACCAACTTTTAATCCTCGAAGCCACACTTTTAGACCATAAAGTTGACCAAAATTACCCTTGGACAGACCAAAATATTCATATAAACTCATGTCTGGATCAGAGATCTGATCGTACTGGCTAAGATTATATTTGGAAAGGATTTCAATTGCTAATTCTTCCGTTGACATATGAACAAAAATAGTATGAACGTCCAAGTCGTCTATGTCATGAGCAATATTGCTGATATCGGCGAGGGCTTCTCTGCAAAAAGTACATCCAAAATGTCTTAGAAATACTAAAAATATAGGCTTTTCGTAGGAAATGGATAATAAATCTTTTCCTTTCTGAGTAAAAGAAGCTTCAAGTATTTCCGGGTCAATAACCATTCAAATTAAATTTAATAAGGGAAACAATGTTTACAATATATGGTTCATTCAAAATCAAAAAAATCAACTGATGGATTTAGATTTTCATCTTCGGGTAGTTTGTAATGGTCAATTTCCCTTCTATCTTTTTTTGTAGGGCGACCCAAACCTTTATCTCTGTATTCATGAACACGTGCTGCCATAAACCAGGATTTAAATTTATTTAATTCTTCAGAACTGGTTTGATTTTCGTAACAGGGCTCGGCTAGCTTGGCAGAAACTCTTTTATCTATGATTTCAATTACTTTGAACTGAAGATTAAACTGATCTTTTTTTACTGAGATCAAATCACCTTTATGCACAAAGGATGATGCTTTTAGTAGATTTCCGCCCAATCTCACCCTGCCGTTTTTACAGGCATCTGCAGCCAGTGTTCTGCTTTTAAAAATGCGTACAGCCCATAACCATTTATCTATTCGGGTTTTATCCATTTTTATCTAAGCTTTCATGTACTTGTTTGATGATTTTCTGTTCCCAGTTCATCGCCTCGGCAAGCATTTTTTCTCCTTCAGCCAAAATTTGATCAACATAGGTTTTATCTTCCAGACCTAGTGCATTTACCTTAACATTTAAAAAAGCACCCCAAACGGCGGATCTGCAACTTAGGGCTGCAACTCCGGCATCTGTAATTGAATTTGGATTGCCGTTTGTTGTCATGTTTTCAATGAATTCAAAACAGGAAAGGGAAATTTTCATAACTTGTAGAGGTACCTCCACAGCGTATTTCGTTGCCTGTTCTATGGCATTTTTACGGGCTGTTTTTTCATCATCGGTAGATTTTGGTAAACGCATGGCATCAATGATGCCATTGAAGGAAGCAGTATCTTCATCTACCAGATCAAGTAATTTTTGCTTCATTATCTGACCTTTTTCTGCCCAGTCGCTAAAACTTTTCCATCTGTCTTCCCATCCTTTTTTCTGGGCCGACAGGTTGGCAACCATAGTGGCCAGCGATGCCCCCAAACTACCCAGATAGGCAGAAATGGAACCGCCGCCCGGAGCCATACTTTCCGAAGCGGTTTCATCAGCAAAGGCAGCCAAATTCATTTGAATCAGGGGTTTTTTGTTGAGATCTTCCAGTAAGTATTCAATAATTCTCTCCTTGGGATGGAAGGGTGCTAACTCGTCTAAACCGAGAGATTTTATGGCAATCTTTAAGATTTCTGCTTCTGCAATTCCTGTTGACCTTCTCTGTTTCCAAAGAAAGTACTTTCCTGCATCGATCAATATTTGTAAGGGAATCAACCCGACCAACTCTGAACCAGTAACACGCATTCCTCTGTCATGTGCCGACTGGCAACATGCTTCAAAAACCTCATGCAATGGACTCAAATTGACATTCGTAATATTCATGGAAACCTGAGCAATGCCATATTCTTCAATGTACCAGCCGATACCTTTTACTCCTTTACATTTTCCGGGAATTTTTATGCTGTTTCCTTGATCATCTTTCAGAATTTTCCCACCTGGGGTGGATCCCTCTCTCGCTATTCTGCCGGCTTCTCTTACGTCAAAGGCCACACTGTTTGCTCTTTTTTCAGAAGTTGTATTCAAATTAACATTGTAGGCAATTAAAAAGTCGCGGGCACCAATTGCTGTGACACCTGATTTTTCATTTAACTTTCTAGGTCCAAAGTCGGGTATAAAATCATCTGTAGCTAATTTGGATGCCATTTTTTCATATTCTCCCGCTCTGATTTGAGCCAAATTTTTCCATCTGATATCAGTGGCTGAATATTCATAAAGAAAAACAGAAATACCCAACTCATTTCCTACTTTTTCAGCCAGTTTTTTTGACCAGAAAACCGTTTCTTCCATGGTGATGCCAGCAATGGGAATCAAAGGACAAACATCTGTTGCTCCCATTCTTGGGTGTTCTCCCTTGTGTTTAGACATGTCAATTAGCTCAGCAGCTTTTTGGATTCCTCTGAAGGCTGCCTCAACAACCTGTGCCGGTTCGCCAACGAAAGTAACTACCGTGCGGTTGGTCGCTTTTCCCGGATCAACATGCAATAATTTTATTCCTTCGACCGAACGAATTGCATCTGTAATTTGTTGAATTACCTGCATATCCTTACCTTCACTAAAATTGGGTACACATTCTATGAGTGGTTTCATATCCTTTTTATTTTTGGGCTTTCATACCCGTTTATTTCAATTTGATTAGGCAAAAATAAATAAAATACAGAACACCTTTACAATTTATTATCAACTCATATGAATCAAATTTTATTTAGAATCCTTCTCTATCTTCTTTGTTTTGAAATTTTATCAGTTCGACTTGTAGCTCAGATCAATACACAAATTCCGATCAATGACAGTAGTTTTCATTCTGAAGTGCATTGGGTAGATTTTGAACATTTTGATTCTCTTTACTTAAATAAAGAAAATTCCAAGACACAGGTTTTTAATTTTTGGGCTACCTGGTGCAAGCCTTGCGTGATGGAGCTTCCCTATTTTTTAGCTTTGGAGGAAAAATGGAAAGATGCACCCATTGAATTTTATTATGTTAGTTTAGACTTTCCCAACAAATTAGAAAAAACGCTGTTACCCTTTATGATAAAAAATAAAATGTCTTCCAAGGTGATTGTATTAGATCAAAAAGATGTTAACTCATGGATACATTTCATCCATGCAAATTGGTCGGGAGCCCTACCCGCAACCCTAATCAAGACCAGGGAAGAGACCTTATTTTACGAAGATAGCTTCCATTCTGTAGATGAATTAGAAAAATTTATTTCAAAACACTTAAAATAACTTGTATGCGTTACTTAATCAGTTTTATTCTCCTACTTTCTTTGCAGTTCAATTCTTTTGCCCATTATCCAGCCCCTTTTTGGGGATATAAAATAGGGGAGCAGGTTACAGATTTTACCCTGAAAAATATTGATGGTAAAATGATTAGCCTATCTCAATTTACAAAAGCCAAAGCAATTGTACTGATTTTTACTTGTAATCATTGCCCTTTCTCTATCGCCTACGAAGATAGAATTATTGCTCTGGATAAAGTGTTTAGAAAAAAAGGGGTACAAATGGTATTAATCAATCCCAATGATCCTAGTATAGAAGCTGCCAAGGAAGATAGTTTTGATGAAATGAAAAAAAGAGCTAATGAGAAAAAATTTAATTTTCCTTACCTATTTGATGAAAAGCAGGAAGTTTTTCCTCGTTTTGGAGCAACAAAAACGCCTGATTGCTTTATAGTGAAGCCACAAGACAAAGGTTTTGTACTGGCTTACCGGGGAGCCTTTGATAATAATAAAGAGACAGCTCAGGTTACTGAAAAATATTTGGAAAATGCGCTCAATGCTATTTTAGCCGGCAAGTCGCCCAATCCAGCAGAGACCAAAGCTTTTGGCTGTAGTATCAAATGTAATGATAAGTCGAAATTGGGTAAATAAAAAATTCCCGTCAGTGTAAGCCTGACGGGAAAAACATCACTGAAAAAACTTATTACTTCACAATTCTCTGCAGTTTCCTGCCCTATCTTCTGATCTGCACTTGTGTGCTGATACTTTCTTGTTTTCCGTTGTCATTATATCTGAGCACGCTGATGTAA
>Ga0169931_10002300_pt1 | contig 31214 bp, 48 predicted proteins | sample Kivu_15m_20L_FD_129675 | JGI IMG/M metagenome (GOLD analysis project Ga0169931, IMG submission 129675) | Freshwater microbial communities from Lake Kivu, Western Province, Rwanda to study Microbial Dark Matter (Phase II) - Kivu_15m_20L... | ecosystem: Environmental > Aquatic > Freshwater > Lake...
ATGTAAATGGTGCACCGTTTGTTCGAATTACAATGCCAGATGGTAGCAAAGTGTATTGGGGCAGTTATGGCAGAACCGAAGGCGACTTTGCAGAGGACGCACAATGACCTATACACTGTTTCTTGATGACATACGCTTTCCCGAAGATGTAAAACTATATCTCGGGCCCTATAAGGATATTGTAATCTGCAGAAACTACAACGATGCTGTTTGGTGTGTTCAACACCGCGGCCTGCCCACTATGATCAGTTTTGACCACGACTTGGCCGATACACATTACATCATTGGCGACGGTGAAAAGACTGGCTATACTTTTGCCAAATGGTTCTGCGATCATGTGATGGACAATAACCTTAGGCTACCAGTAGGTTTTGGCTATCATGTCCATAGTCAAAACCCGGTTGGGGCCGAAAACATTCGTGCGTATATGGAAAACTTTTTGAGAGAGGTGAGAAATGACCGTAGCAGAACTGATTAAAGATAAAGTGCATCCTACAGGAACTGGCTATAAAATGATTGCAGAAAGTTTGTAAATAAATTACGCAGAAAATCCAATTACCGATTTAGCAGAATATGGAGTATAACATGCTATTAACAAAACAAGAACTATCAGAACAACTACTATCAGGTGTCTATAATGTTACGTTTACTAAAGTAGACGGCACAGAAAGAACAATGCCCTGCACATTAAAAGAAGACTTGCTGCCGCCCGCTAAACTAGAAGACCCTCTTTCACAAAAGAAAGTTCGTGCTATCAATGAAGAAGTAATGGTAGTGTATTGCACAGACAAACAAGAATGGCGTTCATTCAGAGTAGCTAATATTAAAGACGTCCAACTCACTTAAAAGTTTAGCAAATGTATCACTGCAGCTATAAAGATGCATTATGATAGTAAAACTAACGAAACCAGTTGACCAAGATAACTTCTGTAGTATGATATCTTGGTTATTTGCTACATTTGGTAGTCCTCCTACCAAATGGCGGCTGCATCAACTTGATTCTATATATTTCGAAAGTCAAGAAGATGGTGTATACTTTAAGTTAGTTTGGAGTCAACTATAATGGCAAAATGGGATAAACACAGTCGCAAGTTTCTAACTACAAATACCTGACATATGATGAAATGATACAGCTAAAGCTGCGAGGATGGGAAGTGATTTTAGCCGAACCAGAAAAAATCGGTTGACATTCAAGAACTCATACACTATATTATAACTGTAGGCAATAGGGGATCAACATGTCGATGGAAACTGCAACTTACTGGGGCAATGAGCGTGAACGTCTTGGCTATGAAACTACTTGGAGCATTTGGGAGACACCCACTGTTGAAACCAAGTTGCTCACTGACCGTCCTCGGCTTGTCACTTACAAGATTTACGCAAAAGATGCATCAGTCGAAGAACTGATGGGTGGTACTGCTACCGAGATTGTTTTGAAAACAACTGCAAAGGGCGGATCTGTGCGTGATCTGTGGGAAGCTGCCGAAACCGTTTACAAAAAAGCAAAAGCACTCGGCGACTGGCACACCTTTGTCGAAGATTTCCATATGGAAGACGACGGCTCACTTACTCTTTGCATGGGGTCGTAAAATCGAAGAAGAGGGGGAGCCGGGCATGGCTGTTTCAATTATAAATAATACATTATGCGCATATCAGATCTTTTAAATGAAAATGTAGGTTTAATTCCGTTTGAGCACAATCCCAATATTGGTTGGTGGGAAGATCAAAATCAAGTTACAGTATATCATGGAACGCATGACAGAAATGTCAACGCTGTATTAGAAAATGGATTAAATCGACCAGATCCTAAAACAGGGATGATTAGCGTAACCGGTGATCCTTTTACTGCACATGGATATGCTGCAATGTCTGGTGCTGGTGGTGAAGCACAATTTAGGGCAGCTGGTGCAAGGCCAGTGCATGTACCCGACGAAGATAGATCGGTTATCAAAATGCGAATACCCATTGATTGGTTAAAATCAAATATGGATCCACAGTTGTCAGGAAATATTGGATCGGCTCGAAAACATCTATCATCTCGTGATGAATATATTAAATGGAAACAATCTAATCGCCCCGACTATGAGTATTATCAAATGTCAGAATTTAGATTGAAAAAAGCAATACCCCCAAATTTTATTGTTGGTGTTATGAAAAAGCGTCCTAAAAACACTTGACAAGATACTTTATTTGTGCTAAATATGTATTGTAAACGTTGAAGCAACGTGGACACATTCTGGACTCGGGGGCGGTACCCGAACGGTCCACCATAACTGCACAGGGTCTGTAATATACGATAATGCAGGTAACTAGGGCGTATCCGTCCTGTGCAGTTATGCTGGGCCGTAAATAGGATCGACAGGTGTGAAGATAGAGTGGAGTTTACCGGATGACCTCGTATCGGTCAATTAAACTAAATGCAAACGATAATTTTGCACCATCTGAGTTTGCTCTAGCAGCATAACCGCAGGGCGCCGGAGGAGAGCGTAGCAACAGAATCTCCTCACTTACATTTTTTATGTAAATATAAACGATTTGTTTGAATGGTAAAATTTGTTTGACAAGTAAGACATCATACCTTATATTCATATTGTAAGCAAAGAAGAGGGATATGATGATAAAGCTGCCCACTCGTGAAGAAAAGCGTGAAATGGTTGCCGAAGCTGTTGCAAAAATTGCAGCAGGTGTTCCGGTGAAACTTACTGATGCTAGCGGTTCTGCGTATTCCGTTTGTATTGGCGATTTGCGTGATTACGGGTGGGCAGAAAAAATTACTACCCGCAGTTCGATGTATTGGCGATACACTGGTCCCAACAGTGTTATCGTTGGCGAACAGGTTGTTGCTAGTGGCGAATATACTGAAGAAATTGATATGGATTGGTCATAAAAAGGTTGACATCCGAACCAAGACATCTTATATTAATAATGTAAGCGATAGAGGAGAGATGCGATGAAACTGACTGATATGACCGTTGCTGTCGAAGTTCTTGTCGAAGCAATCAAAACCGACTACCGAGATTGGATGAACCGTTCGTTCGGTGGACTTGCTGCCAAACGTGAAGATGGTCCCGAATACAGCGAGACCGACAAAGACATGATTGAGCGGTTTGAAAAAACGCTGCGTGTTGAAGAAGGTAAAAAGTACATCAAAGTTGTGCAGAACGGCAGTGTCTGGGGCTTCATTGTTAAAGCAACTGACTCCAAGTTCAAAAGCGGCGACATCCTGAAAGCTGCTAGCTGGGCTAGCCCTGCAAAGAACGCCGCTCGTGGCAATGTTTTCGACGGTTACAGCATTGCCTGGACCGGTCCCCACTACTTGCGCTAATTTAGGAGATATACAATGAGCGTGAATGCTATCGTAGATTCGATCCGTCAGATCAAAAATCAAAACGAACTCAACACAGTTATTGAAGCAGTCAAACTTCAAATGACTTATCTGAGCCGTCGTAACATTCGTAACTTTGTAATCGGCGATACTGTTAAGTTTACTGCTCGTAGTGGTGCTGTTGTTAAAGGCACTGTTAGCAAGGTAAACCAAAAAACGGTGCTCGTTAAGGTTACCAATCAAGGCATGTTTGGGACTACTACGTATAAGGTTCCTGCTGGTATGTTGGAATCTGTTTAACAAACAATGAGTACGACATGTATCGTAAGCGGGTTTCCGCTTACGATTATTTTATTAGTAGACATCGGTGCCTTATTATTCTATAAATAACTTACCGAAAAGGAGAAGTGTATGAAGATGTCTATATTAACCGGCGGGTTTGCAGCTGGAATAGTGTTGGGAGCGGCAGTTAGTCTCAGCCTAAACAGTCCACTAACGTCAGCGTTTGCAAGTCCACAAGAAGATATTGCTCAACAAATTCAAATAGTGTATGTTCCGAAGTTTGTCGAAGTAGAAAAACCAAAACCAACTACACTATATGACACAACATCGGAAAATGATTTCTATTGTTTAGCACAAAATATTTACTTTGAGTCCAGAGGCGAAAGTAATGTCGGCCAAGAAGCTGTTGCGTGGGTTACATTAAACAGAGTGTTTGATGAAAAATTTCCAAACACTATTTGTGATGTTGTCTGGCAAAGTGGTCAATTTAGCTGGACGCATGATGGTAAAAGCGATAAACCGAGAAAAGACGATGCGTGGACGAATGCAAAATATATTGCAAAATACGTTCTAGAAGCATATCATGTGGAATTAGATCCTACAGAAGGGGCAACCTATTTTCACGCCAACCATGTAAAACCAAATTGGCGAAAAAAATTCAATCAGGTGGTCCGGATTGATAATCATGTTTTTTACAACGAAGAAATTGTTGAGTAAGCAATGATTAAAAAGTTGCCCTTAGGGGCAACTTTTTTTTAATTAGGTGTTGACATCCAAGAACTCTTACATTATATTATATGTGTAGACAGCGGAGAAAACACTATGTTTCAGAAATCAGCCAAAGACGAAAAGCAAGCCAAGTTTTTTGCAATCGATGCAGAGCTTCGGGCCCGTGCAGCGTATAACGCAAATAGCAAGTTCTTTGAAAGCCAGTCGCACCGTTCCAAAGTTGAAACTGCAGTGTCCACACTGCGGTCAATGCTTCGTGTGAATAACACCAGCTTTTACGAAAAGATTTTTGAAACTGCTCGGGATCAGAAAAGCAAGGGTGTGTTCACTGATGTTACAGTGTTCAAGTTCATGCCCAATCGTTATGTGAAATCGGCAGATGTGCTGGACGCCATGAAAGAACTCGGCTTTGCTGCAGAATATAACGTTAACAGCGGAAACATTCAGATTGTAGTGAAATAAAACTGTTGACAGCATAGTTGTGCTGTGCTATAAAAATACTGCAGGAAACGACGGAGAACGCTGATGACCAACTTTGTGATTGTCGACGAGACTGGTAAAGTCTATGGCGAAGAGTCTGACTTCGGTAATGCTGCTGAACTTTGGATGGTGCTGGAAGAAATGACCGGCAAGAAGTTGACTATCCGTGAAGAAACGCAAGAGATGGCGGGCTAACATGGAAAATAAGCTACTACACAAATTGGTTATCGATTCACTAAGTGGCATCCTTAACATGCTTACTGCCTTCGCAATCATTTATCTTCTATTCTGAAGTCGAGCATGATCCGTAATATGCGTGATTTTGCAATCTTTTTGTTGGTAATGTATGTTCTTACAGTAGCTATTACTGCCCGTATAAATCCACAGTGGGTAGGCCGTTGGCTGGCACAAAAAGATGTTGCCTACGATACTATCTGGATGGAATGGGTGAGCGACTGTGATTGCACGGAGTCGCTAGAATGATTGAAATGTATCAAGAAGTTGATTTTCTCGAAAACCTATTGAGAGAGGTGGATCCGGCTTCTCAACGAGTGTTAATTCGAAATCGTCGCAAAGAGTTACTAGCACAAATCAGCAAGTTCGAAGCTGATATGGATGCACTGTATTTGGAAATGGAGGGAACACAAAATGATTAAACCATCAGACAAAACAATAATGACGTTAAATTACTTTGCCCGTAATTTAGGTAAAGCATTTCTATTTGTATCGATCGGTACAACATCAATTTATGGGCTAGGACTAGTAGTTCGCTATTTTGGGCTCGCTGCAGGCACAGAATTTGCTATTGCAATACTATCGCTGTCGGCATATTTTATGTTGTCTCTGTTATGGACAGACTCTAAGGGTCGAGCAGTTGAAGAAATGCATCGCCAAGAAAAAATTATCAAACGTCTCCAAGACTGGAAAGAATAAGTTACACGACGAATACATCGTGAGTAGGTTGTAGGTAAATTTAGAGGGCAACAATGACAACAATAATCGAAGCAACAAAACCAAACCAGTTTAAAAATCTAAATATGGAAGAAATTGTAGAAATTCTCAACGACTACAATCACCCATGGTTTGATGATTTACTCGAATGGGCGCAACGTTTTTCCAAAAAGGATATCGAGGATGAATAAACCTTCTGACGGTCGTATTAGTATCAAACAACTTATCGACTTTATGCAATCATCTGCAAACAAGCTACGTGATTCCGGTGAAGATGATGCTGCATTTTATTTTGAACAGGTAGCGGACCATCTGCATAAAAACCCATATAAAGGGTTAGACGAAAGTATCGGAAAAGTATTAGGGCTATAAAGGAGAAAATCATGCCTACATATCGTGTTACTATCCTACGAAATAACCGAGTGAAAACTACTGTCAATAACATGAGTCCACTACAAGAAGATGTAGAGATCAACGCTCGTGATAATCTATAGCGCACGTGGTCTTGTTCAAGCACAATACGGTAATCTTTATAAAGTAGTTGGCTGCCGAGAAATTAAATCTTAAATAACGGTTGACATCCAAGATGTCTTACATTATATTGTATATGTAAGCGAAGGAGATGCTCGATGAAAACCTTTATTGTTTCGCCGATAATGAACCCTCCCCATGTGTATCGCTGGTATCCGTGGTTTGCTTTCGGTAAAAGTGCTGCAGAGGTTGAAGCACGGTTTCCCGGATGTGTTGTAAAGGAGGATGTTTAATGGCAAGGCGGGGCGAACTTAAGCCAATGGATGCTTGGGAAGAAAGTATCCGTAAAAGTGCGGTTTTTTATAGCGTTGTCATGTTTCAACCTGGAGTTAGCACCCGTGCATATCAGTCGTTCGAAGATTTGGGTATGGCACAAGAATACAGCAAAATTGTTCTGCAAGAAGCTAATCGCATTCGCAGTGCAATGGTATATGCAATCGATGAAAACGGTCACCATGCACTCGTCGGTACAATGAGTCGTGATCTTAAATGGAAAAAAGTGGAGCCTAAAACATGGTAACTGCACCAGCCCTCGGTCGTTTTATGATGGATCTTACATTCAAAGTTAAGGACGATCAACTAGCTAATCTTCTCAGTTTTCTCGGTGAAGGACTTACTGAAATGGATACACCGTTTGCAATGCGCTGGAAGGATTACACACCATTCCAACGTAAAGTAATTGTTGAGTGCAAAAGGATGATGGAACAGAAAGTTAGCAGTTGACTTTCTGCTTTCGACATATTATATTAATGTTGTAAGCGAAAGAAAAAGAAGGTATGAGTAAACTAATTCTGACCGACGTTGACGGCGTACTTTTAGAGTGGGAAAGTGCTTTTCATGAATGGATGAAAGAAAAAGGGTTTGTACGGAACGACATTCCTACTTACGATATGCATGTTGTTTACGACAAAGAGAAAGCACACATTAAGGCACTGATTCGGGAATTCAACGAAAGTGCGTGGATTTGTTGTTTGAAACCATTCCGTGATGCTGTGGACGGAGTATTTGCTCTGTATTCTAAAGGTTATCGGTTTGGTGCTATCACTAGCTTGAGCAAGGATCCTTTTGCAGCTAAGTTGCGGGAACAGAATCTGCGGGAAGTATTCGGTGATGTTTTTGATTTTGTAACTTGCATCGATACTGGCGCTGACAAAGACGAAGCACTGCTACCGTTTAAAGGCAGCGGCATGTATTGGATCGAAGATAAGCCTGAGAACGCAAAACTAGGCGCTGACTTTGGATTGAAGTCTTTGCTAGTTCGGCATCCACATAATGCTAACTTTAGTTACAAGGGTGTTAAGATGGTAGATAATTGGGCTCAGATTGTTAATACTATCTCTTAAACTTCGTCTTTGTAAATGTTAAGCACATCAACTACAACAGGATGTCTTTCGACATCCTTTTTTGTAAAATGTACTAGACCAATTCTGGTATGATTAGGGTCGAGTCTATCAGTAAAGTCTTTTAAACCATTTGCTTCGTATCCTCTGTCATGTTGTGCTAAATCACCTGTAACAACAATTTTACTGCCTTCGCCAATACGTGTTAGCAGCATCTTCATTTGTTCGGGTGTAGCATTTTGCATTTCGTCGGCAACGATCCAACAACGCTTAAAAGTTCTACCACGCATGTATGCTAAAGGAGAAATTTCAATTTCTTTATCCTCTAACATTTGCAATACACGTTTGGGTGTGTAGTGTTCTTCTAGGAAGTCGAATATAGGTCTGGTCCATGGTTCCATTTTTTTGTTTAAATCACCAGGTAAAAACCCGTGTTGCTCGTCAACGCTAACTGCCGGTCTTGTTACAACGATACGGTCAATTTCACCTGCGTCTAACTTTTGAATACCCATTTGCACAGCCAGCATTGTTTTACCTGTTCCTGCTGGTCCAGTTGCAAACACTATCGATTTTTGGATATCATTGAGTAATTCGATGTAATCTTCTTGATGAACATTACGTGGTAAAATTTTAATTTTCTTTTTATGGTATGTTTGTAGTTCAACTACCATATCGTTAAACGAACTCCGATTTTGTCTTCTCGCTCTTTGTTTTGTCATGTAGAACTCCATTGTTGTGTGAGCCCAATGTATCTACGCATAAGTATTTACCGTGAAAGGTGCTAAATAATATTAAGATGGCAACAGAATTAGAACAATTAAAACAAACACTCGACAACTTAGCAGATTCATCTAGTGATCTAAACATCCTACTTGAATTCGAAGAAGTACTAGATAATTTACATTTATATGCATATAAGAACTGGGAGTATGGCGAAGTTATTGCCGGTCCGGAAGTATCCCGCTACTGGATCACTGTTACATTAATGTATCCAGGAAAACTAATGCCCGACCCAGACGGTGCATTGCGTTTAACAAAACATGGTGCAAAGGTTTATTACAAAAAAGATAAACTAATTGAACCTAAAAAAATTGTTACACCGGACGATTTAGGCGACACTGATCCCAGAACCGGTGTGCGTAAACCTAAGAAAAAAGAAACAAGTGTTTGGCTTGTAACTATTGAGATGCCAAGAGACTTTGTTGACGAATTTGAAAGCAGCAAGATCACTATTAACGGAACCGAAATTGATTTAGGCGACGTTGATGGTGCGTATGACGATGATTACCGATCAGACGTAAACCCAGATAAGCAAGATGTAACGGATAATTTATTATGACAGTCAAATACGGCGAAATGGAAAATTTAGTAACACCAGTTGTGAGTATCGATCAATACAAACCTAAGATTGGCGAAGCAAACGAAACTGTTGTTGTTGCGTTTGAAGTTGCTCACGAACAGCCAGCTAAAGATTTAAGCAATTTGATCGAAACAGATGTTATAGAGAGTTTAGACGTTGATATCAGTCAAGGTCCAAACAATGACGGCAAGTATTTTGTATTTGTTGAATTTGAACGTAATGATAAATTGCACGAGAACATCCTTGGCATTATGAAAGTTGTTAACAACGTTACCGGAATCAATGAATGGAAATTTAGTTTCTATAAAGGTGCAGACTCATTAGAACTTAATGAAGACAACCTTCGCAATTCAGTTGTTGACAATTCAGAACAATATGTGTTAAAGTATTCTAAAGTAGAAGATACAAACGAATCTATTAATAGGCTCAAACTCTTGGCTGGTGTTAAAAAATAATGTCTAAAGAAGAAGTGATTACTCTTTCGGGTGTCGTTACTGATTGTCTACCTAACGCTATTTTTAAAGTTAAACTAGAAAATGATATGTTTATTACTGCTACGATTAGCGGGCGTGTCCGTAAACATAATATTAATATACTACAGCATGACCGTGTTGATGTTGAAGTTACACCGTACGATTTAACAAGAGGACGTATTATATATAGATACAAGTAAAGCATGAAATTAACAGGTATTCTTTTAGTTGTTATTATGGTAATGGGAGGTATTGGTTATTGGTATTATAACGATACTCAAGAACGAATGGCAATATTGCAAGAAAATAATGCTAAGTTAGAAACCGCAGTTGCATTAAATGAAGCAGCTATTGATCAAATGCAGGCAGACTTTGCTTCTCAGCAAACTGAACTTAATCGTATAAACAAAGAATATGCAGATATACGTAGAGAAAATAGCAGGCTAGCTAATAAACTTGCAGACATTGATTTGGGCTTATTGGCAGCAGAAAAACCAGCATCAATTGAACGTGCAGTCAACAGAGGCACCGTAAACGCAGGTAGATGTTTTGAGATCCTATCCGGATCGCCTTTAACAGAAAGCGAAATAAATGCAAAAAATGGCGAAAGTTTTAACAAAGAGTGTCCTTGGCTTTGGCCTGGTCCTAACGCTGGTGGCGTGCAGCCGCCCACAACCACAGGTAATTGAGGTTAGCACAAAACCAATTGACAAGCCTGAACTAACATTACCTCCCGTAGATGAACTGCGTCTACGTCAAGTAAATTGGATTATTATTAATAGAGATAATCTCGATGCTAAGTTGGCGGAGCTAACTGCAGGTGGTAAGCCACTTGCTATGTTTGTATTAACCGGTGAAGGTTATGAAAACTTAGGTTTAAATATTAGTGACATCAGAGCATTAGTCCAACAGCAACAGGCAATTATTGTTGCTTATGAAAACTACTATAAAAACGCAAATCAAGCAATTCAAGAATACAACGACACTGTTACACAATGATCGATCCTTATTCCGTATTAGGTATCGGAAAGAATTCTTCTGATGCTGATATTAAAGCTGCATATCGAAAACTTGCAAAAGAACATCATCCTGACAAAGGTGGTTCACATGAAAAATTTGCCGAAATTAATGCAGCATATGATAGTATCAAAGATGTAGATGCAAGAGCAAAATTAGCGGAGGAACAAAGTTTTCAAAAATATCAGTCTAACAGACCTCAACAAGATCCGTTTGCAAATTTTAATGATTTATTTGCACAGAATTTCGGCGGTCAAAATCCATTCAGAGATAATACGATAAATTTTCGTACTGGACCACGCAATCAAGATATAAATATTACATACAGTGTAGATTTAGAAGATGTGTTCAACTGCGCTAAGAAAAACCTAAACATAAATCTACCTAATGGAACACAAAGGGCAGTAACTATCGAAATATCTAAAGGCGTTACTCACGGAACACAAATACGATATCAAGGATTTGGTGATAACACTTACCAAGGTAAACCCGGTAACTTATTAGTTACATTTCAACTTAAACCACATCCTAAATTTAGAGTAGAAGGATATAATGTAATTCTACCCTTGCAACTGTCGCTAAAGGAAGCACTGTTTGGTACAGAAAAAGTAGTGGAAACACTTGACAAACGTCAACTGAAACTACATATTAAATCAGGAACACAAATAGGAACAAGACTTAGAATACCAGAAGGCGGTTTATCACAACCCAACAAACCCAATGGAAATCTATATATAGAAGTTAGTGTTAGTATACCTAGCTTAACAGAAGAAGACTTAGATAAAACAGTGCGGGATGTTTTTAAGTAATTGACATCCATTGCACATAGTTTATATTATAGAAACAATACATAACTTTAAGGTAACATCAGTATGTCACAAAATGATAAAATCGAACAAATTGTAGAACGGGTATTTGCGCTGTCTAGAGACATGAATCACGAATATGTTACACTAGAACACTTACTTGCTGTTCTGCTAGATACTGAAGAAGTTCAAGACATCTTGGCCGATTTTAATCAAGATTCTTCGATTATTTTAACTGCACTAACAAATTATCTAGAAAATGAAGTAGACAGTTTGCATAACGAAGAAGGAATTCGTCCAACACAGCCGAAGAAAACAGCTATGCTCGAGCGTGTTTTCAATCGTGCATTTACTCAAGCACTGTTTAATGGAAGACAAAAATTAGATCCGCGTGATTTGCTTATTAGTATTTTGAGTGAGTCTAGTAGCCCTGCAGTATACTTGCTAGGCAATTACGGCATTACACGAGATTCACTAGTAGGATATCTAAGCGATACACATCGTTCCGCACCAGACGATTCAGACGTAAAACCAAAATCAGTTAAAGGTGACAGGGTACTACGCAAATTCTGCGTTAACTTAAATGAACAAGCTACAGAAGGTATTGTAGACCCGATTATTGGTCGTGAAAACGAATTGGAACAACTTGTTCAAACAATTGCTCGGCGTAAAAAGAATAACGTTATCTTAGTAGGCGAAAGCGGCGTAGGTAAAACTGCAATTGTAGAAGGGCTCGCACATCTTATTAACGAGGATGCAGTGCCAGATATTATTAAGGACCATACAATTTATGGACTAGACATTGGTGCCCTACTTGCAGGAACTAAATTCCGTGGAGAATTCGAAGAGCGTATTAAAGAAGTGTTAGATGCACTTGAAACACGTGATAACGCAATTTTGTTTATCGATGAGATTCATATGATTATGGGTGCCGGTAACGCAGGCGGCGGTAGTATGGATGTTGCTAACTTGCTTAAACCTGCGCTACAAAAGGGCAAGCTACGTTGTATCGGCTCTACTACATACGACGAGTATCGTGAACACTTCGAAAAAGACAAAGCCCTTGTAAGACGTTTTTACAAGGTTGATGTTCCTGAACCAAGTGTTACTGATGCAAAACGTATCGTCGAAAATGCTATCCCAGCATATGAAATGTTCCACGAGATTGCATATATAAAAGAAGCACTACATGGTGCAGTAGACCTTACACATCAATACTGGCATAACCGTCAACTGCCTGATAAAGCGTTCGACGTACTTGATGCTGCCGCTGCAAGGCAAAAGCTATTGCCAGTGGATAAACGTAAACATGTGTTAGAACTTGACGACATTAGATTCGAAGTAGCAAAACTTACACGTATTCCAGTCGATCAACTTGTTCTTACTAAAGACAGCGAATACAAAAAAGAAAAGCCAGTGGATATCGAATCTGTCCTAAAAAACAAAGTGTTCGGACAAGACGAAGCATTAACACGTTTGGCTGATGCTATCTACATTGCAAAAGCAGGACTTAAAGATCCTAATAAACCAATTGGTTGTTTCTTGTTTACAGGTCCAACTGGTGTAGGTAAAACCGAAACTGCAAAACAACTTAGTGCAGCAATGACTATGCCTCTTGTTAGATTTGATATGAGCGAGTATCAAGAGCGTCACACTGTTGCTAAACTAATTGGTGCACCTCCTGGTTATGTTGGTTACGGCGAAGGTGGACAAGGAAGCGGTCTTCTTGTAAACAAACTAGAAGAAAATCCAAACTGTATTCTATTGCTAGATGAAATTGAAAAAGCACACCTAGATGTTAGCAATGTATTGCTACAACTAATGGATAATGGCATGATTACAAACAGTGAAGGTAAAAGTGTTAGTGCAAGAAATACTATCCTTATCCTTACTAGCAACTTAGGCGCTCGCGATGCAGAACGTAATACAATTGGATTTGGTAACAACAACAATACATCTGCAAGCGACGAAGCTGTAAAGAGATTTTTTAGTCCGGAATTCCGTAACAGGCTTGATGCTATTGTTACCTTCCGCAAGCTGGACAAGAATCTGATGCGTAATGTAACTGTTAAATTCCTGTCAGAACTTGAGAGTATGTTAAAACCACGTAACATCAAACTTGTGTATGATAAAGACGCTCTAGACTGGTTAACTAACAACGGCTTCACTGAAAGCATGGGTGCTAGGCCAATGGCAAGACTTATTAACGAAAAGGTTAAAAAGCCGCTTGCAAAAGAGTTGTTGTTTGGTGATAACATCGATCGAGTTCACTTGGTAGTAGAAAATGACACAATCTGCATTAGAACAACTCAAAGCACATAACAATTACCACATCTCTAAGGAGGTGTGGTATAATAAATTTCCTTATCGACTTTCGTTACTCGGTTATTGGGTAGATGAAAAAACATTAGATAAGTTAAGCCTCAGACATTCTGATGTTTACAAAACACACGTTAGAGTTAAAAAGTTTCTTAATAAGAGCTTATTGCCGATCGAGTTTAGAATTAGAAGCGGCGATGCATTCTGTGTCTATCTAAAAACTGCAGAAGATGTTACTACAGTAATGAAGATTATAGATCCTATATTTTTGTTAGCGATACACGGACCTATTAGTGAAAAACAAGAAAACATCATGTTAAATGATCCAAATGTTCTTGTCAAAGAATCATTATATTACAAGAAATACAGATATAGAGTTGATGTAATCAGAAACAAAAAAAATGCAGAATTTTTAGCAGAGCTTAAAGATTTTGTAGAAAGCAACTTTGATGTTTTGGATTACAAATTAAATCAAGGATTTAAATATTACGAACTATTTCATTCTAAGAATAAATCAGCTTCGCTAAGTATATTCGGTAGTATGTATACAGGTCCATGGAGATATTACGGATCTGTTTATTTAAAAAACTACGAAGATTTATGCACATTACACATGATGTATAAAAACGAAATTAATAAAACTACAAAAATTGTAACAACGAGTGAAGTTGAATAAATACTACTATAATAGGAGTATTAACATGGCTAAACTTAATCAAAGTATGGTAGTTATAAAAGTAAGTGAATTACTGCGTGACGAGCAAGATGCAACTACAATTCTTGACACTGATACAATAAATAGTATTGAAGCAGTTGTTCAAGAATTAGTTGGACCAGGTAAGTTAGTAGAAATCATAAAAGAATGAGCGCAACAAGTATAACATTATTAACAAATCAAAGTAGTCTTAGCTATAGCGGAGATGCAGTTAAGGCTGATGGGTATTATGGTAAAACAGATGGTGTTCACACTGTCAGTGTAACTGTTAATAATTTTGTAGGTCGTATTCACATTGAAGCCAGTCTTGCGACAACACCAACTGACGCAGACTGGTTTCCTATTTACTTAAACAGCGGTAATAGTTTTAAGCAATATCCAGTTACAGCTACTCCTAGTGGCGCAAACGGTCTAGGTGACACTATCACCGAAGCATGGACATTCCGTGCTAATTTACTATGGATTAGGGCAAGAGTAGATCGTAGTTATATCTCCCCTGCACCTGCACAATATAGTAGTTCAGATCACGGTACGGTAGAAAAGATCCTCCTAAACCTATAAATACTGTATATAACAGTAAATGTTTAGGAAACAGATATGCCAATTTATGCACAAAGTTCTACACTCAGAAACCTACTAATACCGTTAGTAGATATAGATCAAACTACACTTGCAGACGAACAAGTATTACAATATAATAACACAACCGGTAAATTTGAGAACCAAACACTATCATTAACTGGTGCAGGTTTTGTTGTCAGTGCATCGAACTTAGGTGCAGGGAATGAAGTATTCAAGCAACAAACATCAGGAAACTTAGAATTTAGAACTCTTACTGCTGGCGCAGGCGTAACATTAACACAAAGCGCAACCGGAATTACAATTGCAACAAGTGGTGCAAATACAAGTGCAGTAAACATTGGCACCGGAACTGGAATTTTTACTAGTAAGTCTGGCGATAATATTCAACTAAGATCGCTACAGACTGGCACGGGAAATATCAACCTTGCAATAGCGGCAAGTGGCGCAGGCAACGAAGTAGAATTTGTCAATACTGCAGAAATTAACACAGCAAGCAACTTAGGTTCCGGAACTGGAATATTTGCTCAGAAAAGCACATACGATTTACAATTCAAAAGTATAGTAGCAGGTTCGAATGTTACTGTTACATCTTCTAGCACCGAAGTAACAATAGCAGCGGGTAGTGCGCCGAATACAGGGTTCACATACCAGTTGACAGTTTACTTTGACGGCAGTGGCAACGTATCATCTGTAACAGATTTGCCTAGCGGGTGGTCTTCTTCTGTTTCTGGAAACAATATTACTATAACACACACTGCAGGTGTTATGGTCAAAACTATCAGTTACTGGGGGTCAGACCCTACAAATGGCTGGCAACTAAGATTCCCTACATCAGGTTTTCAAGCAACTGTTCCGGCAGGATTCGAAACTACACGATTTAAGATAAATGTAAATTCGACTATAACAGGTGCTGACCCGAATGGTAGCGCAAAAGTAAATGTGATATTCTAATATGTTAACAAGACCAGCAAAATTATTACCAGTAAACTTCATACTAGGAGCGCCACTTGCAGCAGACGTAGACGGCAAGGTATACCGGTTTAATGGTTCTCTTACTATGGTCAACCCACAGATTCATAGCGATGCAAGTTTAGGCGGCGCATATGATTTAACTAATCTTAAAGTAGGTGACTATGTAGCAACTGAGCCTGGCGGTCGGATAATGAAGATTGTTGCTATTGCAAGTCAAAGTACAGGTGCAGCATCAGTCACAGTAGAAGACGAGCTTAGACAGAACCAGCAACAAGATTCGACAGGCAATAGTGACGCTTATATTACTAGCAATATAGGTATTATATTTGAAGTAGTAGAAGGTAAGCCTATACTATTTCCTTACGGTGACCAAAGCACAGAAGTAGTAGGTTTTGTTAAAGATTATGCAAGTGAAATACAAAGCAGATTCGAATACTTAAGACAAAGCAAACTTATTGACGTAACACAAGCACATTCGTTTGTTGTCGGCGATCTAATTACATATAACACTGGAACTAGCACATACCAATTACTAACAACTAACACTGTATGGGTAGGTACTGTTATCGAAGTAGACAATCCCATAACAGGTAGTTTCAGATATAGACCCACAGGAAGCATTGTAGACATAGTAATAGCAGGCGCTGGCCCTTACTTTTATTGGGACAATTCTAATCCTGGTAAGCTAACATCAACTACACCAGCATCAGGTCAGCGAGTTGTTCCTGCGTTCTTTAAATTAAGCTCAACACAAGCAATTTATTTCCAAGGCGGCGCAGTAACTAACTTAACTGGCAATTTTGTAACATTAGATACTACACAAACAATTACTGGCGCAAAAACGTTCAACGCAGTTGTCGATGTTGCTAACGATACTAACAGTAGTAGCACAACCACCGGTGCAATTGTAGTTGCTGGTGGTGTTGGTATTGGTGATAATTTAACAGTTGGTGGCAACTTATCAGTTGCAGGCGATTTGACTGTCAGCGGAACAGCTACTATTATTAACACCACTAATATGACAGTGTCCGATAAACTGATCGAATTAGCAACTGGCACAACAGGTGCACCCAGTGGTGACAGCGGTATTGTTATTGAACGTGGCGACGAAAATAATGTATTCTTTGGTTGGGATGAAAGTGCTGATGTGTTTACTATCGGAACCGGCACATTTACAGGAAGTTCGAGCGGAAACTTAACTCTTACTGATGCTAATATTCGAGTAGCTAATGCTAGTGTCACAGGTACATTAAACGTAACAAATACTGCTACATTTAGTGGAGATATTATATTAGGTAGCGATACCAATGATAATATCACTGTTAACGCCGACATTGCTAGCAACATAACACCTGACTCGACATCAACATACAGTTTAGGATCTTCGTCTAAAAGATGGAATCACGTTTATTCTACAAACATAAATGCCGACGGTTCGTTATCTGTTAGTGGATCAGCGACCTTTAACACAAGCGAAATAATTTTAAAAAATCCTAATGCTGCATTGATAGATCATTCAATGTATGTGTTATACGGCAGCACATCAAACGGCACACAAACTGAATTATTTTTAGATCCATCGAGTACTAGAATTACACTAGAAAATAATACAACCATGATGTTTGAAGTAGATATCATAGGTAGGAATATTTTAGGAACTAAACATTCTGTTATTAAAATCCAAGGCGTCGTAGATAGAACTAGCAACAACACTGTTTTAATCAACACTAACAATCAAACTATTTTTGCACAAGTAGATAATACTTGGGCAGTGGTTGTTGAAGCAGATAATACCAATGACACTATTGCGGTTAAAGTTACCGGAGAAGTAGGACAAACGATAAAATGGACTGCTTTTGTAAAGACAACTAGCATAAATCATCAGTAAATGATAAATAAATATAAGCGCACAGCGCAATTTAAATTTTAGGAGATTAAAAAATGGTTACTAAAGTAAACCCAACAGCTACCACTACTAACTATGAAGTAATTGGTAAAGAAATTACATTCTTCACAGTTGACTACATTAACGCAATCAACGGCTCTGCAGGGCCTGCAGGCGCACAAGTTGCAGTTCAGAATACTATCATGAACGTTGCTACAATCATTGCAGCAGGTCCATTGATAGATTCAAACACTCAGCAAACATTTGCTGTAGAGCGTGATCTTTCATCAACTGAAATCACTGCACTACAAACTGCAATTACTGCCCTAGGAACTGTTGATGGCGTTAACCTAGGAAGTGCAACTGTAACTGCAACCAAACTAGGTATCCTAACAGCATCAGCAGTTGCATAATAGTTAATTAACTTAACTTATTAAAGCCTCGCTTCGGTGGGGCTTTTTTATTTTTATAAATATAATAAAGGAGACGTATTATGGTAGCTCGTAATCCTAATAACTTAAATTCATTCGGGCATTTTAACGGCATAGGTGGTCCAGTTAGCTGTTACACCATAGACGGAGGTGGAACACTTGCAAACGAAACCAATCCCGGAGAAGCAATGGATATTATTACAAGGTGTATTGAAGAATATGCAACTATTGTAGCAATTGGAACAGAAGACGGAGCAGGTGGATTTCGTACTATGTTACAAGGCGGCAGTTGGACTGCAGGGACATTACAAACTGCGATTCGTGCATTAGGACCAAACGGTGACGGAACTGATCTTGGAACTAACAGTTATGATGCAAGTGCTGCAACAGTTGTAGCATACACTTTTTAACTTACTGAATACAGTAATTTTAACAATTAAAGGACTCGTAAGGGTCCTTTATTATTGTATACAGTAAATTAAATAAATATTAACAGAGGACAAGCAAAGGAGTGACACCCAATGGCAAGAGCACCAAAAGGACCAAAAACACTAGAGTCAGGATCAAAATACGAATCATTTGATGTAGACGGAGATGGTGTGATTACTGATGCAGAGATTGCATTACAAGAAAAAATGATACAAGTCGAAAATCAAGACAAGCGTGAAGATGCACAACGTAATATGGCATGGTTTGCACTATTTGGCATGTTATTATATCCTGTTGCAGTTATAGGGGCTAATTTACTAAGACTAGACGCAGCACCTGGTATACTAGGTGATATGGCACCAACATATTTCGTTTCAGTTGCAGCAATTGTAGCGGCATTCTACGGATCACAAGCATATACTAGTACAAAATCAAGCAGTAGCGATGAATGACAGTGCAATTTAATAGATAAGTAACAACATGCAAGACTTTTATATCCTTCAACGAACTGACAGACCTTTAGTAGCAGAAGAAGTTAAAAAGTGGTATTACACTGTTAACTTACTAGCACCAGATGGCATATTAGCAGGAGATGATGATACAACTAGCTTAATGCTAGGTATTCATCTAAACAAATATCTATATATTGTTCCTCTAGTAAGACATCTTACTGCAGATGAAGCTGAAAAGATCGTTGAAGGATATATGCGTGTAACTACACACGATTTTGAAATAGAATCTAGTAACGTATATGAAGCAAACGCTAATTTTGGTCAACCATTTGAATATGATATTTCAATGGACGACGAGGCAAGAAATATATTATTAGATGCGGTTTCGAGAAAAGCACACAATGCATGGATACTAGAACAAATGGATAAGGGCTGGCGGTTTGGTTTAGACTTAGACATTGTTAACAAAACACATCCATGTATGCGTCCGTGGGATGATTTGCCAGATAGCTATAAGCGATACTTGCAACGTAGTGATAAAGACTTAGTAGATTATTACAGCAAAAACACAACCAAGTTCTAAATAGAGTTGACATTCGCAAGTATGATGTTATGTTTATAAAGTAACTGTATCATATCAAGGATTGTCCTTTTGACTAAACGTATCGGGTTTGCCTGCAAGTATTTGCATCATAATCAAACGCTCAAGCCTAAATTGCTCGAAGATATTCAGCGACCATATAACGAAAAAACTACAACAATTACTTGGCTTAATAATCAAAAGCGCAGCGTTGCAGAAGAACGTTTGTATGATATTGTTAAGCATAATGCACTCGCACTAGAAAGGCTAATTAGGTATGTTGGATCTCTCGCACCTGAACTACGGATGGTTCGTATTGGCTCAGGTCTTCTTCCTGCTTATACTCACCGTGATTGGGATTATTTTTATCGGCAAGAACACATCCGAACATGGCTCGACAGAAATTACTCGAACATTGGCAAAATTGCACGTGAGCTTGATGTTCGCTTGTCTATGCACCCTGGGCAGTTCACCGTTTTGGCTTCCGATAATCCAGACATTGTCAGGAACTCATTAGAGGAATTTGAATATCATGCGGATATCATCAGGTGGATGGGCTACGGTAAGAGTTGGCAAGACTTCAAGTGTAACGTCCACATCTCGGGTAAACGAGGTCCAGAGGGTATCAAAGCTGTATTGCCTCGACTCTCGCCGGAAGCAAGAAACACTATTACCATTGAAAACGACGAAAACTCGTGGGGACTCGACGCTAGCTTAGAACTAATGAATGATGTTCCGCTAGTACTAGACATACATCATCATCTTATTCATACAGGAGGAGAATACATTGAACATAATGACGACCGTGTTAGAAGGGTTATTGATAGTTGGAGGGGTGTCCGTCCTGTTATACATTTTAGTCAAAGCTGTGAAGAGTTATTACATTCTTGCGACCCTACACTACGACCCGATTATCAAGTATTACTACGAGAAGGATACAAAAAACAAAAGTTGAGAGCCCACAGCGATTATTGCTGGAACCACGCACTAAACGAATGGTGTTTAGAGTTTTGGGACGAGTTTGATATTATGGTAGAGGCAAAAATGAAGAACCTTGCCTCGGCTCAGTTGTATGCTACAGCACAGGACTTAGAGCGACAACAACTCCGGAAACGCAGAGAAGATACCGTGAGTCCTGTTCTTGAGCCTAAAGCAGACACCACGACCTATGTTTAACCGCCTACTCACAGAGTCGGCAGACTCGCCCCCGTTCATAGCAACGATGGCTTGTGTGTATAAGTCTTTGTTGGGCTCATTCTTGGCCTTTAACACAGTAATACGGCGTGCTTCGGAGCAAGGCTCTTTGCGTCCATACATTGGATTGTTCTTACCACGCTTGCTTTCGGATAGTTTTCGGCACCACTCCTCTGTGCGTGGTATGCCTTTTAATCCACGACTACGCTTTTTTAGTGTTTCTTGACTTGGCTTCCATCCTATGTCTTGGCCTTTGCTTGCAGATTTCATATTGGTCAAGTTGTCAAGTCCTATGCTTTCAATAAGAGCGGTTTCATAATCATAAGCCTTGTCCTCATCATCAAAGTATTTGATAATGTTGTAGAAGGGCTCGAGGACCTCACTACGAATCTTGGCTATTGTTGCTGTCTTGTGAGGATTATCTTTTGGACCGCTACCAACAAGATGACTGCGGGCTCTATAGCCAGTGCCTTTGCCTATATAGAACGGCTTGTTGTTGCGAGGATCTAAAAGTTCATATACATAGTGTTTCATATAGTTATTTATTTCTTTTGATGAATATCGAAAACCTTTTACTTGACAACCTTTGATGTTTTTAGTATATTGTATGTGTAATAACAGACACAGAGGACAATATGCTTGAACAACTTATTGAACAATACAACAACTGTATTGCAGCACAAGCACTTCCAACTATAAGTGCAGACGAACTTGCTTAGGAAGATTGCGTAAATGCTAAACAGCATAAATGGTTGTTAGCTTTTTGTAAAGAATGGGAAACAGCAGAGGAGATGGTGTAATGTCTAAAAAAATTGTTTTAGAAGGTAAAAGTGGCACCCGTAGTATTTTAGCAAGTAGGCAAGCAACTAATCAATCTAATCTTGAAGAAGATATGGCTATTTGGAAAATAATTTCTGATCCTAATCTGCTGACAGAAAAGATTTACAACAAAAAACAGGAGGTTGTTTGGAAGTGTAAAGACAAGTCTTTGCAGACAATGACTCGCAATGAAGTGTCTAAAGTAATGAACACTATTTTTTCTCGCATTGTAAAAAACGCTCAACATAGAGGGTTTGATTCTATAGACGATATCCAATTCAAAGATATTAGTCGTATGGCACAACTATATCTAGACGCAGATTCGTGGCTACAAATTGATTATTGTCGCGATGCTACAAGACAATCTATGGACGAGGATGTTCAAATCGAATTGCTTCGCAAGTTCCTAAAAATAGAAGTTCAAAAACCAACCAACGGCGAATATACCGTTGCTAATGGTGAAATCCAAAACAAAAAAGATGTAAAAGAAAAAAAGTTTGCTCGTAGCGTTGATGCCGTTGTTCCTTCTTTGTCTGCTTATGGTTTTCTAAAATATAGTGGTCCAGTGGGGTCAGTAACGAGTGTTCATCAAGTTGAAGAATCTAAATCATTCATCAAAGAATGTAAAAAATATTGTGATAAATATCAAGACGGAAAGATTTTCTTTGTTCAGGTAGACGGCGGAGCAGGTGAAGAGCACCTTCCGGAAATGCTACAATTAATCGGAGAATATTCAGACCGTATATTTGCCGGTAATAGCGAACAAGTTATTTACTGGCTCGATGTTAAAAAATAAAGACTATCAACTTGCTGAAAATGCCTTGATAGCAAACTGAAAAAGGAAACAATATGACATACGAATTACATCTACACGATTGTATTGATTGGATGAACAGCCAAGAAGAAAAATCAATCGAATGTATTATTACAAGCCCCCCATACAACTTGGATATCAAATATGGTAAGTATGAAGACGACTTACCTCGTGAAAGTTATCTAAAATGGCTACACGATATTGCTGTAGCAATGAAACGAGTATTAAAGGATGACGGGCAACTTTATCTCAATGTAGGCTATTCTAACATCGATCCTTGGGTTGCTATGGATGTAGCACAGGTATTTAGAAAAATATTTGTGTTGCAAAATAACTTTACTTGGGTAAAACATATTGCTGTAAATGATCAAGGGTATGGACAATACAAACCTATCAGTAGTGATAGGTTTTCAAGTGCTACAACAGAAAGTATTTTTCATTTTACTAAAGACGGCAATGTAAAGGTAGATAGACTTGCTATCGGACAAAGAAACAAAGGCGAAGGGTATAAGTATCCTGAATTGTATAGCGAAAGCAGACACATTGCTACACAAAGACGTAAAGCGAGTCGTCTTTTGGGGTTTTCTAACTGGAAAGAACTACAAGAAACCGGAACAAAACAGCAATTAAAAGATTTTAATAGTATATTAGACAAACTACTAAAAAAGAATCCGTATGATCCTGACAAGAAAAAATGTATTGGAAATGCCTGGTACATACCTTATACTCCTACGTCAAAATTAGCCAAAGAAGCAGGAGCAGAAGGAGACACTGGATCAAGAGAAAAAGGAAGAGGCGGCCACCCTGCTACATATCCAGAAGGTCTTGTTACACAATGTATTAAATACAGCGGAATAAAAGAAGGTAGTGTAGTTTATGATCCGTTTATTGGCACTGGAACTACAATCGTCAGTGCTGTTAAATTGGGTATGAAAGGTATAGGAACTGACATTGATCAAAGTTATTTAGATTTTGCTAAACACAGAATAGAAAATACTTTAACAGAAATAAAAAATAAAGCCGATAAGTTGCCAAAAGACATCTTTGGCAATGGTTTATTTGAAGAAACATAAGAATAGAGGAGGTCCTACCCTCTAACCACCCGGCCTCTCACGGAAGGAAATATACTAGATGACGAACGTGTTAGAAAAGTTATTGATAGTTGGCGGGGTGTTAGGCCCGTTCTTCATTATAGCATTAGCCGTGAAGACGTTATTCCCACAACTGAAACAAATACACGGCCAGATTACAAAACGCTCCTCCAAGAAGGTTACAAAAAAGCGAAACTGAGAGCGCACAGTGACTATTGCTGGAATACAGCATGTAACGACTGGGTCTTGACGTTTTGGCAAGACTTTGATATTATGACAGAAACTAAAAGAAAAAATCTATCTGCTATGCAATTGTATTTGCAAGCAAAGGAAAATGGTTATATATAGGATGAGATTTATCCTTTAAACGACAAATAGCAGCTCAAGTTCTATCAACATTCTTTACTATTCTGTTTTATGGCCTAGTTTGGTTTTTGAATATTTTGGAGTTGACCCTAACGACGAATCAGTGTATCATACATTACATTAATATTTTGAGGAAATCATGAAAGTAGGAATGAGTCTAAGTCGTTGCGTTCGTGACATTTTTGAAAAACGTGTTCAACTAAAAGAAGTTTTAGTAGTAATTGCTCGTACTGATTTTGATCCAGAAGACGACAAACAATGGAATAGTATCTGGACAGGCTATGCAGGTGACAATTCGTTAGGTAGTGTATGGGGTCATCCAGAGTGGCACGGATATAAAGATAACGAACAAGAATTTCGTAACATTTGCACTGAACTAAAAAAATCTGGACAACTACATCAACCAAGACAGTTTGGTGCATTTCCACCTCGACTAGATTATTACTGGTATGATGTTATTATTTCTCCTGCAGACCTTGCTAATAACCCTGCCGCAGAAGAAGCGTGGAATACATATAAAATTGCTGCAAAACTTGGATCGGCAAAAACACAAAACTTAATTTTTAACGACGATTTTTGAGGATAATATGTTAGGATATACAGCACAGATCGGCCCATATGCATTAGACAGCGACAGTTGGTTCACAACTAAAACAGATGCAGTTGTTGATAAATCAGTTGATGATCAGGAACAAACATATGTTATTGGTGGTATTGGCCACAGTTTTAAATGTGTACCTGCACGAACTACAAATTTTAAATTATTCTGCTTGTCGAATCCACATCTAACCGAAGCCGAAGCATTTAATATTTGGGAATATTACCGAGAACAGTTTATTAGAGCAAAACTCAAGCGTTGTAATCTGAGTAGGTTCAGAGAAAACCTGTGCAATTTTATAACAGAACAGTATACAAATGTACACAGAGACGAGTTTTCTGGTAATGTTGCGACATTGTCACGTCACGATAACATTGAAAAGTTGATCAGACTTGCACTGTGGCTAGAACTGCAATATCAAATTGATACAACATGTTCTCGTCTGAGCGAAAATATTAGCGTTGATGATATGTCAGATAGTGCAAAGATTTTCATGAAAACTGCTGTCTACAATAACTATGTGTCGTATTTTGCAAAAAGTGAACGATTTCCGTATGATCCAGAAGAATACAAAAACCGTAAACTATTTGTAAAGAACGTATTTGAGTTCACACATAAAAACTATCATGCATATATCTGCGAATCTGAAATTGGTGCAGTCGAGATCTGTGTTGACCGTAAGCACAGTCCATTTATTGTTAATTTTAGTAAACAAATTAACGAAGGGGTTACAATTAACATAGTTAACAGTGAAATCAGAACTAATATTGACAATAGTGTTCCTGTGTTAGTAATCAAAAACTGGTTCATCGAATAAGCAAAAATCCGCTTATGTATTACTCTTGTTACATTGTGTTTTTAAGGTTTCTTTTAAATACATGTGATGAGAGTGATATTATTTTGTTTATTAATCGCAGGCTGTTCGCCCATATTCACACTTGATAAATCAAAAGAATCTCCTTCTGAGGAAATTCTAAGCACTGCTGAGCAATTCGAAGGGCTATCTGAAAAACATCATCGCCGAGAATTAGCAGAAGCAATCGGAGTAGATCCGGTTAGAACTGAATGGTGCGCTGCATTTGTCAACGCAGTTTTAGAAATGAATGACATTCAAGGCTCTGAAGCAGTAAGCGATAATCCGTTACTAGCTCGAAGTTTTCTTTCATGGGGCAATCCAGTTAACGAAGCGCAATCAGGCGATATTGTTGTTTTCCCACGTGGAAATCAAGCATGGCAAGGACATGTAGGAATACATGCTAGCACAGTATATATTGACGGCGAGAAATGGTATTGGGTATTAGGCGGTAATCAAAATAATAGTGTAAGTTTTGAATTATATCCAGCATATAAAACTATCGGTATCAGGCGTCTAATCTTATAAATAATAGATAGGAACTGCAATAATTGCAGCTTTATGGGGTTCCCGCCTCGTAGGACCTAAAACGTCAATTTAAGGAGAAAACAAATGGGGCGTCCGTTAAACAAAAAATATTTTGGTAACCGCAATATCGGTTCCGCAAGCGTAACCACTGACGACGGAATCGGTGGTGGTTTCGTATCAAGTGTAACTATTACTACCGCAGGTTCATACTTGGGCGATGCTCAACCAACAGTAACATTCTCTGCCCCCGATAAGAGTGGCCTTGGTGGTGTTACTGCAACAGGTACTACTGTTATGGAAGTACTAAGCGCCGTTGCAACAACAGGCGGTTCTGACTATTCAGTAAATGATGTGCTAACCGTTACTTACGGCGGTCAAACTGCTACCTTCACAGTAGCAACACTAGCAGGCAGCGCAGTTGCAACAGTAACACCACTAGCACGTGGTACATTTACTGCAACAACTACTGGTGCTAAAGCAACAACTGTTGCTCCAGCTGGTGGTACCGGTGCTACTCTAACTATCACTTATCGTGTTAAGGATATTACTATCACTGAACAAGGTTCGGGTTATACTGATGCAGCAGATGCAGCTATCACATTTAGTGGTGGTACGGGCGCTGCTACTGCAGTACTAGGCACAGACTCTGGTATTATCGGAACAGTAGGAAACCAAGAAAACTCAATTACTATGATTGGTTATCTACCTGGCGGGTCAGCGGTAGAAGTTGACATTATACGTCAAGTATCTACCAAACGCTACAAAGTAACAGACGGCACAAATACTGGTATTGTACAACTACAACCATCATTAGCTAACGCTGTCGGCGAATGCAGCATTCTTGCTACTGATGCTGCAGGTGACACGTACTTTGTAACTAAGTTAACTGCTCGCAGAGCGCAACTAACCCAAGGTACTGGAACAGTTTATACAACTGGCCAAAGCGTTCCATGGACATTTGGAACTGCTACTGCAACAGTATGCAAAATCGCTAACGCATAACAAAAACTAAAACTCATTGTCCTTGGTAAATAGTATAACAACTATTTTACCAAGGATTTTTTTATGAAGATATCACAAATACTCGAAGATTTAGAAGAAACATATGACGGAGACGATTTTTACGAAGCGTATGGCGATCTTTGGTTTAACGAAGATGAAATACTAGACGAAGCTGAATATCAAGGTCGTAAAGTGCCTTTAGGCAAGCCTATGCGTGGCGATGTTAAAAAGTTCAAAGTATATGTAAAGAACGACAAAGGGAACATAGTTAAGGTAAACTTTGGTGACCCTAACATGAGAATTAAAAAATCAAACCCTGCACGTCGACGTAGTTTTCGTGCAAGACATAACTGTGACAACCCTGGACCTCGTCATAAGGCTCGTTACTGGAGTTGTAGGGCCTGGTAACATGTATTATATTATCTATAAAATCACTAATAAAGAAAGTGGTAAATTATGAGACTGTTCGAATTATTTGAAGCAAACGTTAGCAGTGTTGGATTAATTTTTGGTAGATTTAATCCTCCGCATAAAGGGCATAAAGCAGCATGGCAAATGGCTAGCGAAAATCCAGTCTGGTTTGTTGGCACAAATAAGTCTACACAAGGTCCAAAAGACCCACTTCCATACGAAGTAAAAATTAAAGCAATGGAAGCTATATGGCCAGAAGTAACAAAACACATTGCGCCAAGTCAAAGTTGGCTAACTCTTGCAAGTGAAATTTACCAAAAATACGGCGACGTGGAATTGCGTGTATATACAGACGAAGATTGGGTTTTAAAAACACTACAGCAATATAACGGAAAAGAAGGCGCACACGGCGGATACAATTTTCCAAAAATAACACAAGTCCCGACCCCAAGATTAAGCAGTGCAACAGCATTACGAACTGCCGTTGCAATGGGAGATCGTAATGCGTTTGCCGATGCTGCAGGAGTATCTGCAGATACTATGATCGACGGCAAACCATTCTTTGATTTAGTAGCGGAATATTTAGGGCAGTATACAAAATGAAATTCAATGACTTACTCCGTGAAGCACCGCAGCAACAGCAACCACCACTACCTATAGATTTATATAAAATTAATATTCTTATTGGCAAACTAGAAAGTCGGGGCGTTAGTCCAGAGGATGCAGATAAAATGCGTAGAGAAATACAATTATTAGCTACACCAAGACAATCAATGCATCCAGAAGCAATACTACAACTATTAACTATATTAGCAGGGTAAGAACGTGAGATTATTAGAGTTATTTGAAGAAGGTGAACTAACAAGACAACAAGCAAATGCGTTAAGCGTATATAATGCATTTACTAACGCAGGGTTCAGTGATGCTCAATCAAGAGCTCTTACTGCAGAAGTTAATAGAGAAAATAGTTTTCAAGATAGATATTTGTATGGCACACACTTAGATCCATATAATCGTGCTAGTAATGTGGGTATGATTAGTTGGCAGGGACCACGACACGATGCATTTATGAATTACATGCGTGATGCAGGCAGAGTCGATGACAGTGGTAGTCTTATTCCAGGGCAAGAAACACTAAATGCACAAGCAAAGTTTGTGCGTTATGAAATGGAAAACACTCCCGCTTATCGAAGAACTGCTAAACAATTTTTAGCTAATCCAGATATTGACCCAAACACTGCAGCCGAAGTATTAGGCGACAATTATATCAGATGGCGTAGAACAGATCCTGCATATAGTGCAGCTGGATATGCAAACTTATCATCTGGGTACGCTATACTAGATAGAGCAATGAATACTACAGGTGGAAGTTTTGCTGCAGGTTCATACGTTCCGCCAAGTTCAACTGTCACACTATCAACTAAATCAGCACCGACTCCTGTATTAAGATCACCTATACCCGCTCCTCCAAATCCGTTTACTAGTATTCCTGCTCGTGTAGGAATTTTGCCTCCTAAGTTTATTCCAAAAATAGACGTAAGTAAACTTCCGGGTCCTAGTGGTGCAATTAACCTCAGAAGAGATTATAGAGCAAGTGGCGGACCATTAGACAGTGTTAAAACACTTCAGTCTGGTTTATCTACACTGGGATATAGTGTGGGAGATCAAGGCATTGACGGGCGTTATGGCAGAAATACAACTTCGGCTGTTAGACAGTTTCAGCAAGACTACGGATTAAAAGTAGACGGCATTGCAGGGGTACAAACTCTAAGTGCAATGAAACAAATATTTGATAAAACAAGTTTACCCACTAGACCTGTCACACCTACTCCAGGTCTAAGCCCGAATACAACAGTGGCTACAAAACCAGTTGTTACTGCACCCAAAGTTAATCCAACACCAATGGGAGCATTTGATCGTACAGGACCGGTTGTAACACCGCCTAAGCCGATTGTAGCACCAGGACCAACTCCGGCACCAGTAATACCCCCGGCTGCAGTTACAGGACAACGCAGATGAGATTACATGATTTGTTCGAAGAAAAAGGATCAAAAGCTGAAGCAGGCTATCAGCCTAAACCTAAGAACGGACAAAAATGTATTAACTGCACAATGTGGAGAGATCCGAACAAATGTAGTGCAGTTGCAGGAAACATTGATCCTGATGGTTGGTGTGATTGGTATGCTGGTGGTGCATATGGCAAGCGTGGCAAAAAGGTTGACGAATCTTTAAGTATTTTGTCACAATGGAAAAATGACGAACCTGCCGGTTATGTAAAACAACTAACAAAGTTTTTTAAGAATCCAGACGAATTAACACATAAACGAGCAATCTGGTATAACAAAGACGGATTCAAAAGAATTGAAGTGTTAGATGAATTTATATTACATGCATCACCGCTGCCGCATTACGATTATGTTTATTCATACGTTGACTTAAAAGTACCGCATGATCTTTCTGACGACTTGGCAAAAAGCAGCGAAAGTATATTAATAGATCACCTTAAAGGCGAAGTAGGCGCAAGATGTGCAAGTTTAAGTGCCAATGCGGTTACTATACAATATGTGTTAGATGTTGTTGAAAACAGAGTTAAGCCATCAAAAGCAGAATACGAAAAGCGTATTAAGTCGATGAAGAAAATGTTTGCTGATGGGAAACGTTTTGAATTAGATTGGTGGCCAGATGTTACCAATGATACTGATCCAAAAAACCCATATTATAAAGAAGCAAAGTTAAATGATAATGTCCCAGTATATGAAGATGGCCGTATTATAAAGGGCGTTAACACTACTGTTGATGTTAAGCCCGGTGAGACTGAACGTCAAGCTAAAAAGTTTTTTGGAGGCAACGGTAAGCCAAAACTGTTAAATACTAGTACAACAAATAAACTGTTTAATTTAGGACTGGCAAATGAGAATAAATGAAATATCAGAGAACATTAGTCACACAAGTAAACGCTTGCGTGACATTGAACGTGAAAAGAAAGTAAAGCCAGGATCCGACGAATGGTTTAAGCTATGGTTTAGTTTGCCCTATCTTAAAGAAGCAAAAGAAAATATATCTGTTAATGGTAAAACGTATCCAATTACCGGTAATATTCAAGACGAGATCGGAGCTAAAACAAACGAATCTATAGAAAATTTTAATCCACAAGATCCGATGTCAAGTTCAGTGCTGATACAAGGATATGGCACTGCAAATTTGTCGACTCTTATGAAAAATATTACTAATAGTATAAAACAACTAGGAGAGTTGCGTAATGATCCCGATGGTTTTAGACAACTAAAATACGCATTATATGATAATGAAGTATTAAAAGCAAAATTAAATGCTCTAGTTACTGCATTAGATCAGCTACAAGAAATAAAACGTAAAGGCGGCAAGCGTAGCGTAAATATTCAAAAAGAAAATATTTCCGAAGAAACAGGCAAAGAAATGTTGAAAATATTCAAAGGGATGCATCATGATAAGGGTATGAACAAAGACATGAATCGTTTCATATTATCAAATGATTGGGAACTTAGAGATTTTACTCCTGATATGTTTCCTAGTGAAGAAGAGTTTTTTGACTATGATGATCCGTTTGATCGCATTATTGATATTGACTACAGCCATCGTGTTAATCTAAGCGCACCTATTATTGTAGGACCACAGTTTAGTGATGGCAAGTACAGTGTAATAGATGGTAATCACCGTGCAGCCGCAGCACAGCGTATGGGTAAAACTATCAAAGGTTATTTTCCTGTAAAGAAAACAACTGAAGCAAGAACGTTTCAACCACAAATGTCTCCTATGCAGGATTTAGTTGCAGAGTACCAAATGTTTTCTTCGTTTGGTCAAATGGGACTATCTGATTATGCTAAGTCACCGGACAGTGCA
>Ga0169931_10002301_pt1 | contig 31202 bp, 26 predicted proteins | sample Kivu_15m_20L_FD_129675 | JGI IMG/M metagenome (GOLD analysis project Ga0169931, IMG submission 129675) | Freshwater microbial communities from Lake Kivu, Western Province, Rwanda to study Microbial Dark Matter (Phase II) - Kivu_15m_20L... | ecosystem: Environmental > Aquatic > Freshwater > Lake...
CACCAGCATCAGGAAGTTCCACGGCAGCAGCGCACACAGCAGGTACAGGGCGAAGGCCTTCACGCTGCTGTTGGTTCCCTGCGGGGCATCGGCCCCGAACAGATGGCCAAACACGAATGAATAAATCGCCACCGTGGCGAGCGGGTTCAGCATCGACCATGTCCACCCGAGCACCGACCGCCGGTACTTGGTGCGCAGCTCACGCAGGGTGAGGTTCCACAGAAGTTCGTGCGACGCCGCAACTCGACGGACCGGAGCCAGTATCGATGTCACTTCTGGTCCCCGGTGTGATCTAGTCGCTCCTCAAGGGCGATCAGCTGGCGTTCGAGGTCATCAAGTCGGTCCAAGATCTCAGCCGACAGTTCAACAAAAGTCGTACTCAGTTCAGCAAGGGCGTCACGTTCCTTCATCAGACGCTCCTTCACTCGCCATTCCACCGCATCCCCAAACCGCTGCTTTACGACGCGGGGGATTAGTCGACTAAAGCCCATGACGCATCTCTCGAATCTCTTCTAGGCGCGCTTTCATCTGCGCTCCACAGATCTCCATTGTAAATCGTGAGCTGACATCTCGCTGGGCTGCCACTCCCACCGCCCGTGCCTCATCTTGGTTCTCCCACACACGACGCATGAGCCGAGCAGCCTCGCGGAGATTGGGTTCCGCCCACTTGGCCCGCCGTGGGTACCCCTCCGCACCACGACCGACTCTTGTCGACTTCCAAGGAACTAGATAGGACGTTGCAGGGGTCATGAAGTCGAGATTGCCCGAGTACCCGGTTGCAATCACAGGCTTGCCGAGCAACATCGCCTCGGCAATTGTCAGTCCTAGGCCCTCTGACCTGTGCAATGACACATAGCAGTCGCACAGGTTCATCAGTGCCGCTGACTGATCCTTGTCAAAATACTCATCAATCCAAACAATGTTCGCGGCGTCACCAATCGCTTCATGCAACATTGCAGAGCCCTCCGGCCGGGTGTTTGCGTTGATTGATTTCAACACCAAGACGGGCCCCTCATTAGCCGGGAACGCCTGTCTAAAGGCACTGACGAGTCCCAACGGATTCTTCCTCTTCATCACACTTGAGAAGTCAAAGGTAAAGAGAAACATGAACCGATCAGGAATGCCGAGATCAGACTTCATGACGCCATTTGACGACGCTGGTTCTTGCAGCGGGAGGGGCAAATGACGAATCTCGATGCCCGGTGGCGCCTCACGACGCAGCATGTCGGCGATGAAAAGAGTTGGAGCCCAGAGTTCGTTCACGTAGCGATAATTCTCGCCATACCACGGAGGCGCAGTCGATAACTCCCAGAACCACACACCAATGATGTACCGGCCAGCAAAGAACTCATCCCCGAACGTATCCCGAATCGGTTGATTGAGTTCGGCGTTCAGGACGGTCACAACAACATCGTGCGACCCCATGTCGTTGATGAGAAAATCCACAGACTGTCTACTAGGCGTGTTCCGGTATGGAAGGGCCGCGACATCCTCGCCTGCTCGTCGGAGAGCATTGACGAGGAGCCGGGATGCTTCTCCAATTCCATGTTCTGCATGGAGAAACCCGATGACGTCAACCCCCGATGTGTCAACCACCTCCGAGCGGGGAAAGATTGGTCGCGGTATCTGAACTCCAAGCAGCCGAATCACGTTGTATTCGATCCAGCCCCATTCACGCACCCAATTGGCGAATCGTCTTGTTTCTCCATGTTCTACTTCTGGAAATGCTGTCCTGATGTCGTCACGAGAGCGATAGATCGAGACCAGGTATTGGGGAAGATTGGTCGCTGGATCAACCGCGCGAAGGCGCGCAATCATCTGCGACGCTGTCGCCGAGTCGATTTCGTCATGAATTGTGCCCTCACTCAGACGAGCGCGAAGAATGGACAAGGAAGATGAGCTCAGCGTCCAACCCCGACATACTCAAAGCCAGCTTCACGCCAAACATCTCGATCAAGATGATTTCGTGCATCAACCACTCTTGGGAAGCCAATTGATGCCTTGACCTGCACTGGGTTGATATCCCTAAACAATCCCCACTCAGTCAGAAGAAGCAGAACATCAGCATTCATCACAGCTATCAATGGATCTTCGACGATCTCAATCCAGGGAAACATGGGGTATGCTCCACTTGCTGTCGGTTCATACGCAACGATCGTTGCCCCTTTCTCTCGTAGCAACGACAAGACCTTGATCGCAGGTGAATCACGTAAGTCGTCCGTACCAGCCTTGAAGGTCAAACCCCACGCTGCGATGGCTTTGCCTCTCAGGTCATTCCCGCACATCGACGACACCTTGTCGACGATTCGGACGTAGTGAGAATCATTGGTCTCGATCACACCCCGAAGCAATGCGAAGTCGTATCCTGCTTCGCGAGCAATCGAAACCAATGCTCGGGTGTCTTTCGGAAAGCAACTTCCTCCCCAACCTGGTCCGGCGTTCAACATGTCGCGCCCGATTCTTGGGTCAAGACCAATTCCCTCCGCGACATCACGAATGTCTGCTCCAACCAGTTCACAAATGTCGGCAATCGCATTGATGAATGTCAGCTTTGTCGCCAGGAGTGAATTGGCTGCATATTTCAGGGTCTCGGCTGACTCAGAGCTCATCTTGAGAATCGGTGCATCCACTCCGCGGTAGAGATCCCCAACTGCATCAACCGCACTTTGATTATCCCCACCGATGACGATTCGTGTGGGGTGCAGAAAGTCGTTCACGGCTGAGCCCTGACGGAGGAACTCCGGGTTCGACACGATTGAGATGTCATCTCTCCCGACACGGCGTCTCAGCTCCTGTGCTGTCCCCACAGGCACAGTTGACTTGTTGACGATGACCGCGTTCCGAGGGAGTGCCTCCGAAAGGACCGGCGCGGTGCCCATGATGTACGACAGATCGGCCGAACCGTCATCGCCCTGGGGCGTCGGCAGGCACAGAAACACGAAATCGGCGTCGCTGATGCCCGCACCAATCTCCACCGAGAATGACAAGCGACCAGCGTTCAGATTCGCCTCGACGAGGACGTCGAGGCCGTGCTCGACGATGGGAACCACGCCACTCTGCAGCGCATCCACCTTTGTTGCATCGATATCCAAGCAACGGACCAGGTGGCCCAAGTCGGCAAGACAGGCTCCGGTCGCCAAGCCCACGTAACCGGAGCCGACAACCGCGATACACGCCACAACCCGAGTGTACGCAACGGACAAACATCAGGAGCAGTGCGCAGGACTAACATCATAACTGTGTTCAGGCGGCTCCTCGAGCGGATCTTCAACCGTTTGGCCTCTCTAGTGGGTGTTCCCGAGATCCAGACAAGGCTCGACACTCTGACGCTCTCCTTGGAACGCTTTGAGCGTGAGGCCGTGGCGCTGAAGAGCCGACAGCAGGCGCACGAACGACTCGTCAACAAACAGACTTCAGAGATGGTCACCGATGTGAAGTCCGAATTGATTGATCACGTGGATGAAGTTCAGAAGGCTCAGACAAGTTCAATGCTGCAACATGTCGAACTGGTCTCAAATCATGTTCGTGACCAGACAGACGACAAGTTACTCGGGATCAAGCAAATGATCTCCGACCAACACCTACAGCACACGGTTGTCCAGAACCAAATCTCCGAGATTGTTTCACAGCTGGCAAGGCACCGAAGATATGTCGACAACCTCAAGATCTCCGGAACAGCCGGATCAACGGAGAATGTGAACGATCAGTTCTTTCGTCAGATTGAATCACCAATGATTGATGATGCCTTATATGTCGCACTCGAAGACTTCTTCAGGGGAAGTCAAGAGACGATCACCGAGCGGCAACGAATGTACGTTCCGATCATCAGGGACACTCCAGCGGAACAGGGATATGTGCTGGACCTTGGTTGTGGTCGCGGTGAATGGCTCGAACTTCTCAGAACTGAAGGAATCCAGGCAGAAGGTCTCGATTCAAATCGTGCTGCTGTTGAAGAATGCCGTTCCAAGGATCTCCCAGTGCATCATGGCGATCTCGTTGAATATCTGAAGAGTCTCCCCGACGAGACTTGCCGAGCCATCACTCTCTTCCAGGTGCTTGAACATCTGCCGTTTCCGATCCTGCTTGAGGTGTTTCGCGAAGCAACTCGGGTCCTAGTCCCCGGTGGTGTTCTCATTGGTGAAGTACCCAACTCAGAGACCCTCCTCGTTGCGGCAACAACGTTCTGGATCGACCCAACGCACAACCGCCCGCTGTTTCCTGGACTTCTGAAGTTCTTGGCTCAAGAGACTGGATTTGCTCGCGTCGAGGGCATGTATTCGACGCCACTGCAGGAACCTCCCGAGTTTTCTGATAACAGAGGAGAGCTTGAGAGAATCCTTCTAGATCTCCACCAGCGGATCTATGGCCACGCAGACTTTGCACTCGTTGCTTGGACATAGCGACGCTGTCCGAACCTCTCTACCGATTCAGAGATGGTCTGCTCCACGCCGCCGATCACAGATTCCCATGAGTACAGCCTCTGGACGTAATTCCGACCATTCAGCCCCAGATCAGATGCGAGTTCTGGCTCACTGAGAAGCAACTCGAGGCTCGACTCAAACTCTGCAAAGCCTTCGTAAGGGATGGCGCCACCGCTCCGCGATGCTTGTCCTCGGAGGACCGAACAACGCCCTTGAACAAGGGCCGGACGGCCCTGTAGCCAGGCTTCACACAAGACAATCGAGAAGCTCTCGAAGTAGGACGGCTGGATCAGCGCGGTTGCCCCCGCGATCACATCCCTCTTCGTCTGTTCATCAACAAATCCAGTCTTGACGATGTCCATGTCATCAGGAATTTCAAGTTCGCCATCCCCGACGAGCACCAACTTGAGCGAACCGTCGTGTCTCTCCCTGTATGACCTAAAGAATCGAATTAATTCGCCGACGCCCTTGCTCGCATCAAGTCGTCCGACGTAGACCACGTACGGACTTCCTCCGAGCCCGAAGTCCGCCCGGACATTCTCCGGTTGGCCCGGGCTTTCAATCTGATCAAGTCCGATGCCGACCACTCTTCCGAGTGGATTGATTCCGTAGATGGCCTTTACGATCTCCCTTTCCTCTTCCGTGAAGAAGAGAAAGCCATCTGGGAGTCTGAAAAGGCTCTGGTAAAGGGGCACATACGCCGGAGGTTCGTCGTGGGCAGTTGGTTGAAGGACAGTGGGAATTCTGCCCGCTAGGACTGGAAGACCAAAGGTCGTGGTCGCATACAAATAGGTCATGAAGATCGCGACGTCAAAACGCGAATCATTTCGCATCAACCACTCCCTTTGTCCGCGTAATTCGGGTCCCATCAGGCGTGCCCAACGCAATTGCTCTGATCTAGGCGACGAATAGGGATTCCTCATCAGGTGGTCGTGCACCGGACCGAATTCAGAATCACTTCGACGACGGACGACCGGAAGCCGATGTATCTTCACATCGTTCAGACTTGTCTCACCAGCAGGATACTCATCAGCCCAATCAACATAACTGTGCGCACAACTTGTGAGGACCTCAACATGATGTCCTCTGCCAACGAGTTTCTCCGCAAAGCCCCGACATGCGGACTCGGATCCGCCGACTACTCGTTCTCCATAACGTTGGACCACATAAAGAATCTTCAACTTGTGCACGCTTCAATGAGTCTCGTGACGTGAGCAAATGACGAATCTTGTCCGAATTTCCTGAGATGGGTTGCACCCCGTCTACGCAGAAGTGATCTCGTTTCCTCGCTCCGCACCACATGAGCAACTATCTCTGAGAACTCCAAGAGACCGATATCGGCTGACACCAGGAGCGCTCCATCTCCAACGGTCTCCGGAATTGCTCCCGCGGCGCGAACGACGATGGGAGCACGATTAGCCATCGCCTCCAGAGGCGGCAAAGACAATCCCTCATGCTCACTGAAGCCGACAAAGCAGATGCAACCTCGATAGAGAGCTGCAAGCTCGCTGTCCGAGACCACGTCGAGCATCACGAAACCAGGTTCATTTAGACGCTCTTGAAGTTTCACTATGGCTTGTCGGTAGACCTGCTGTCTCGCCGGGCCGGCCCACACGACTCCCACGTCTACTCCGTGATACTTCCGTAACAAGTGAGCAAGTTGGACTGCGTGATCTGCCCTCTTGTGAGGCAACAACTGGGAGACGGCAAGGATGAACCCCCGCGGGAATTGTTCCCACAATCTTGCAAGTATTCCGTAGTCAGGACCCGCATCGTCGAGACGGTCAATTGCCATACGGGGAGATGCAACCACAACATCTGAGTATCCGCTCTGCTTCAACTCGGAAGCATTGAAACTTGAGTCGGCGATTGCAAGTACTGCACGAGGTCGAAGATGATTGATTTCTTCACGACCGTGGATCAAACCAGCGGCGAACTCGGGAGATAGTTTCTCGAAGTAATGTGCCGGTGTGACGTTGTGATACCAAACAACGATGCGCTCAACTCGCCTTGACAACCATTCGGTGAGTTCCGGAATTCCATAACTCAAGTGATAGACGAGGACATCTTGATCCGATCCACCACTCGCTTTCGAGATGTGGGTGATCTGGTCTGCGACCGACGTATCTGGTTCGAACCAACTGTGGATCGAACCCCTCAATTCGCTTTCAAGATTTGCGGCAATTTCTAGGGCAATATTGGTAATCGCATCGTGCGCAGCCGCCCCTACAAGCACTTGTCTCACCACCGGCGTAGGCGCCAACCTCACCTCCCCGAGCGGTCCGTCTCAAGGCGAGAGACTCGCGACTCAAGATCCACGATCGTCATTGCAAGATGATCAATGACTGCAAGGTAATTCATCAAGAGATTCTTCAGTTCCGCGGGATGCCATTCAGATTGAGCCGCTGCCCTTGCGATGATCTCAGCGAACTCAATCTCTAACTCCTCCTCTAATCCGGGAGGATAGGTGCCTGCACGCCTCTTTTCCGCGACGTCAGCCTGCACTTGTTGAAGAACTTGAGATAACCGAATGTTCGTCACCCTTGGAATGGTAACAGTTGCTCGGAAGTCTGTTCGTTCAGAAGGAGTTTCGCTAACACGTAAACCCGATGATTCGGGAGATACGGACTTGGAGACCAGCCATCGCAACTTCTGGAAACGTCTTGAGTATTTCTTTCACGAAAATCGGTCTCGACCCGCAGGTCGTACGAACTCCTGAATCTGCGATGTAGTACGACAGTGGGTCAGAGAGGATCTGTTCAACCCCAGACATTCCGCTCGCATCGACCGTATCAACGAGAAATTCGGGTCGTTGATCCTTCATTGCCTTGTAAATGTCACGACCATTCCGAACTGCGGACAGTTGAGTTCGATTTACGAGTCCTGCTGCGTCGAGATAAACGTTGCTGTTATTGAAGAAACTGAGCGCCCCGATATCCGATGACACAACTCTTGTACCTCTGGAGGTATTTGCCTCAAGCCAATTCCCAGCGTCTATTCTCGCTTGCTGCACATACAAGTACGTCTGAGTACGGCTATGGATCTGTGCTCCGAGTGAGAGATTCTGAAATCCAGCAAGACATAGGCCGAAGATCACGAGACTGGCGGTCGTCTTTCCGACAATTGTCCTGAGATCCAGTCGGTCTACTACCTCCACCACCACGTAGCTCAACAATGCGATCAGCGGGACTATGAGCATCAATTCGTAGCGTTGTTCGTCGCTATATGGACTCCTCAAACCGAAAATGTACAGAACTACAAAAGTCAACGCTGACGGTAGAACTCCTCGAAACTTTCGACGCTCGGTCAACCTCATCCGCACAAGCCACACAGAGGTCAATCCAAGGAGAAAAAGCAGTGGACCATTCACTCGGAAGAGAAAAACTTCTAGGGAGTCGGCCGCCTCTGAGATAGTCCGCTGATAGTACATAACGAGATTCTTGAAGTGAATCGGATCCGAGACTGGGGACGAGTAGTACAACCAATAGAAAACGAGTTGTGACATGAACGTCAGTGGTGAAACGAGAAGCAGCCCGATTGTCTTGGCTGAAAATAGCGACCGTCCACCGGTCTTCCGCCAATAATCGAACGCGAGTAACGCCCCAAGAGCTCCCGCGGCCAATGCGCCCTCAACCCGCGTGAGAGTCAATGTGCAAAGAACAAGTACCAACTTCCAATCACTTCTTGGAACGTCAGACTCCTGCGCCACTGTCTGCTCTGCCGTCCATGTGACTGCCGCCATCATGAGACCAAGAAAGAATGTCGTCTCCATACCACTGAACGTCCAATAGACCAGCGGTGGATACACCCCAACTAGTCCCACTAGCGGCAGTGAGACCAACAACGCCCGCATCGGCTTTGTGCGGACAAGAGTCGCGCGGATCGGCCAATACAGAAGAGAATACATACCAGCGAGATTCAGAATGTTGGCGTTCCAGAGAGAAGATAACGGTGTGAGTCGACCAAGAAACGCGAGCAGAACTGTGAACGTCAGAGAACTGGCACTGTTGCTGTTGTCGCCCGGGTTGAATCGAAGACCCTCGAAATCCGCAAGGTTCTTGGCATATCTGAAAGTGATGAAAGAGTCGTCATACCCGACCTTCAAAAAATCTGAAAATTGATATTTTGCGTAAACGATGCATGCCAGCACTCCCATCAAAGAAAGAAGAACTGGAAATACTGGCGACGTCATGATGGTCGCACGGTGAGATTGATCCGACGTGCCTACGCCATCTGAAGTCGGCAACATGACACGGAAACCTAGGACCAGGACAATCACCAGGACGAGTTGGCCGGGGAAAGGCCCTGTCAGATTGAAGTAACGAGCCACTACCAAGGCTGTAAGAGCGACCAAGGAGACTCTCTTGCATCGGCGATGTCTTCAACTGGATCATCTCTCCAGACTAGGCAAGACAGGGCTACATGGGTCCAAGACAGTTGGTCAGCATTGAGTTGTCGAGGTTGCGGGCGCGTTGAATGTGTCCTGCTCCAAACAAGAAACCTCAATTGAACGCGTCAACCGAATCCGAGATCCCTTTCAGTCTTCATCTTCTTCTCAAGTACGTAATTAGTCTGGGTCAGCGTGTTCCAAGAGTTAATTGTCAAGGCTCATGTCAAGTAAGGACATCAAAAGAGTTCGCCATGTGGTTCCATTGGCTGGGCTCTGCCTCGTCACAGTTCTCCTTCTCTCTCACACCATCTCGTCACCAACCGAAACGATCGGGATGGCGAACACGGATACGGAAGGCACTCTTTGGTGGGTTTGGAGTCAATGCGAAGGTCTCATTGGATCCGGCCGCGCCCATCACATTGCGTATCCAGAAGGGTTCGATGTGTCACGGTTTGCAACCTATAACTTGGTTGATCATTGGCGAATCTTTCTCGCCAAGTCTCGGAGTTGCTCCTTCGAATCCACCATCATCCTGTTCTCTCTGCTCCCTGCGATCAGCTTCTTCTCAAACTTGATTGCTGGCTATTTTCTGGGTTGGCAGTTCTTCAGATCACGTGCATGTGCGTTCTTGTTCGCCGTATTGGCCATTGCGTCCTCTGAGGTTCTGCTGACGACTCGAACACCGCTTGCGAACAACATCCTGGTACCTGGTCTGCTCGCGCTTGGGTTCATATTTCGCCAGTATCAAGTCCCTTCATCCGCGAATCTCCAATGGGCTGGAATGTTTCTGGGGCTCCAGATGCTGAGCAATGCCTACAACGGATTCATCTTTTCCATCTTGGCGGCTGGATTCGCCATCGGCATCCTCTGGGGCACCAATAGTCGTCCGTCTCGAGCGCTGATTCAAAGTTGGCCACTTGCTGTGGGGACATTCGGAGGGTCATTGCCTCTCATTGGTTCACAGATCTATCTGTTCACCGATCGCCTAACTGGAGAGCAGATTCGGCCGGTTCAAGCATCGGATCAGCTGCTTGATCCACTTGGTTTGATCTCCCGTCCATACCATTGGGTGTCGATTCTGCTACCTGATGCATTTCCAAGACCAGAGGCGGGATGGGTCTCGCTCCCAGTTGTCATTGGATCTTTCGCCACCGTTGTCATGATGCTGCGAGGCAACCGCCTTCTAGTGCCCAAGCGCTGGATCTCTCTCTCCCTGGCGATGACCTTCCTCATCACGCTCGTTGTCTATCGCTTCCCGAAATTCAGCATGTTAAGCGATGCCTATTTCGCCATCTTCTTCCCTCTTCGCGGCGTCGGGAATTATGTAAAGACAATCCCCCTACTTCTGTCTTTTGTTGCAGTTGCGGCGTTTCAAGTGGCTCTAGCACAAGTGGCACGACGGACGAATCGCGCAGGTCAGTTTGCCGTGATCGTCTTAGTTGTCTCAGTTGCTGTGCTCGACAGTGTGCCGCGCTCACGTACCTTCTACGAACGAAACTCACTTGCCCCAGTAGAAGATTTCTATGAACAGATCCCTGGGTCGGGCGAGACAACAATTTCTGCGCATTATCCGGATTTTACATATGACAGGGAGTGGGGCTTCCCGAGTCGATATATCCAGTTGGCACAAATGTTCACTGGAGACACGCTCGCAAATGGTCGTGATTTCGTCTCTCGTTACGACGCAGAACTGGCCCTGCCTACTCCGGTTAACGACCAGACTCTGAGTGTGCTTCTGAAGAGAGGTGTCAACCGGGTCTACCTTCATCGAAACCTCATGGTTCCAGGTGACTTCTATTCAGCTACGCATTTTCTAACAAAGAAGAGATTCGTGCGGACAGAGTTTGTGACTGAAGTTTCAGATCTCAACTCTGAGATTCTTAGACCCCTCGATGTCGTCATCTTTGATCTGTTGGAGAAGTGAGTATGTTCACCTTGGCCTATCCACTACCACATAGGGCTCCACTTGAACGAGCATCGTGCGAAAGTCGCCTACTGGAATACAAGATTCTCCTCTGATCTGCAATGCTACGGAACCTTCCCCAGTCTGATTGGGCTGCAGTAAGAAGTTCTTCTCTCGAGCGTCACTCGTAAGACTCATATTTGTTCTCTTCCCACCACTTGAGATTGTCACTTGAGCTTGCGTGGCACATGGTGCCAATGACAACTTCACACCCAATTCCGCTTGATGCTCTCTAACGCCACCAATTGACGAACTGATCATGACGTTCCCAGATCCAGTCCACCACCACTTCTTGCCGGGTTGGATGATGTCCGGTGGATACACCAGATCCCCGGACACGATGAATTTCGGTATCAGGAACCTTCCAAATCCACATCCGTTGCACGACATATCCCCGGGGAGAGTCGCATACGAATAGAGGCCAGCATCAAAGTCCGGTCCTTCGCCGAATCCATTGAGCCGGATTGAGGCAACTCTTGAGAACCTAGGACTCTCAAATTTGTAGGTCAATACTTCAGAGAGCTCGCCTGGAATGAGTATGAGATGAGTAATGCTGTTCTCTCGAAGAAACGCCGCGAGCGCACCCGGACCATGACTTGCCTGGAGCATGACTTCCCGATCAAACACCGATTCGACATAGTCGTTCATTAGTGGACTCTGAAAGCTCGCTTGCTCAATCCAGTCTCTTCCTCGCCGCGAAAGGGGGAGCGCAAGAACGCGCGGATTCTCGGCAGTTGCCAACTCTCTTCGAATCTCTCCCCAATCACTGAAGCTCCGCGTTGTACCTGGTCTTGAGATATTGGGAAGGCTCGTTACCAAGAGACACAAGAGAAGAACAGGCAGCGCTACCGATTTGACGGTTGACGAGAAATTGAATGACAACCTCTCCGACTGAACAAATCCGATGACGACGGCAATCGGAATGGCAACTAGCGAAGCTCGATCAAAGAATCGGACACCGGGCATGAGGAATCGGAGAATCTCTGCAGGAGCAAAAATCAATTCAGTTCCTGGAATAGAAAAGCGAGTTGAGATCAAGAAGAACAGACCGCAAACAACTGCGAGTCTTCGTCGTTGAATTTCTGATGTTCGCAGCGTTGAGAGGAGGGTGATGAACGATAGAAGAGGTAGTACTGTTCCCACCCCAGTAGTCGGGGAGAATAGCCACGAGTCGAAGTTCAGCGAAGAATTTCGTGCATCAAATCGGGATGCCACTGAGATGCCTCGATCGGAACCGACATTGCTCATGAAATGTGGCAGGACTGATGCGAGAGTCAGAACGAGTGTGCTTGCAAGCCAGACAAGAGCAACCTTGACCGGGATGGAACACGGAATCCCGAAGCACTTCTTGTGGGCAAGTCCCACGACCTCGGGCACAAGCAGGATGATCACAATTAACAGGGAGAAGAGCGAGAAGTACGGGTCAAAGAGGAAGACAAATAACAGTCCGCACCCGAGTACAAAGACATTGCGACGGGACGGTTCCTGTCGAAATTTCAGCGTGAGAATGAGTACGAGTACCGGGATGCAAATGAACACGTAACTGGTGAAGTTGGCAGCCATGAACCGAAGATTGGGAAGTAATTGAACAAACAGCGCTGCCGCAAGGGAAGCGGTTCGACTGCCATCAATCGTTCGGCCGAGCCAATAGACCGCGACTCCCGTCATGAACCACCCGATGAAGATGAGGAGATTTCCGCTCATCATTGGAGCGAAGATGCGCGACATACACCACAAGAAGATGACCTGGATCGACTGCGTTGTGGTCTCTAGGCGCCAAATACCGGCTCCCTTGGGACTCGAGATGAAGGGAGACTCTGACCAAGGAAATCGCATACCCGAGAGGATGTAGGAGAGTCGCGCCGCTCCATCCAGATCGGTAACTGCACTGCCCTCCGGCAGTCGCCCCGGGTTTGCCAGATGAACATGAGGGTCAAGGAACAGAACTTCCCACATCATGTAGAGGGGGATGACCATCAAGAGAATCAGTGAAGCAACAGTCGCAGTGAAACGTGACGTCAGCGCTTCAGGTCTTCTGACTCTCACGCGTTCTCATCATAGACGTGCCGTCGACATGAAGGACTCACTTTCATTCGTCTAGGACGGTTATTGAAGACACTTGGAGAGCAAACAGGACATGATCCGGTACTAATGGACCTAGATCAATGGTCCTTCCAGCAGAGAACTTCCTCTGACCGAGGTCACCCTGGTTCGCTCTTCAACCGCTAAACCACAAGAGCCTGAGGAGTGTTCTTGGGCCAACGTGATACTTCGTGAATCTTGGAGCGGCACCGTGGCGTTATCATTCAGATTGTGCGGGGTTTGATTCTTTCCGGTGGAGCCGGCACTCGAATGAGACCTTTCACCCACACGATCGCGAAACAGTTATTGCCGGTTGGCAATCAACCGATTCTCCATCGCGCCATCGCCAAGATGGTGGAGGCAGGAATTGAAGACATAGTCATTGTCGTTGGGGATACGGCGGACCAGGTCGTTGGTTCAGTCGGCGATGGAAGTGCCTTCAGTGCCGACATCTCATATGTCCGACAGCAATCCCCATTGGGATTGGCACACTGCGTGAAGATTGCCGGCGCAAAGCTTGGTCACGACGCGTTTGTGATGTATCTCGGTGACAATATGTTTGAGAGTGGACTCAGTTTTCTCCTCACTGATTTCTCAATTGGTCACGCACGGGACAGCCGTGTCGCACAAGTCGCCGTAAAGCCGGTCCCGAATCCTTCGTCGTTTGGTGTGGCTACGGTCAATGGTTCAAATCAACTGGTGGATGTGGTCGAAAAACCCGAAGAACCGCCATCAAATCTGGCGCTCGTCGGGACGTACCTCTTCACGCCGGTCATCCATGACGCAATTGATGCAATCTCGCCTTCGACCCGCGGAGAGTTGGAGATCACCGACGCGATACAGACCCTCGTCTCCACTGGACATGTCGTAGGAGTCAGTTCAATTGATGGGTGGTGGTACGACACTGGTAATCCACATTCATTTCTCGAGTGCAATTCCGCAACACTCCTTCTCGACGCAACGAGTGAATACAACGCCCCTCCCGGTGTCACCCTCGTACCTCCGGTTGTTATCGATCCAACAGCCAGACTTACAGATTGTTCAATTGGCCCGTTCGTAACTATTGGACCTGATGTGATTATTGATGGATCGACCGTGAGCGATTCGGTGATATTCCGTGGCGGAACAGTTCGGGGGCCCGGTTGCCTGCGCCATTCAATCGTGGGACAGCGGAGCACTGTGGTTTTGTCAAGTGACTCAAACGGAAGTGTAGTAATCGGAGATGACAGCATCGTCGAGGTGAATCGATGACGAGAACCCTTGTGACAGGAGCCGCGGGATTCATCGGTTCCAACTTTGTTCGACATCTATTGGCGACCACTGACGATGAGATAACAATCGTTGATTCATTGACGTACGCCGGCAATGAAAGCACAATGATTGATCTCCTCCAGACCGGACGCGTGTCATTTGTCCAGACTGACATCTGCGATTCCTCCGCAGTGCTGGAGGTGATGAAGGGGCATCGCTGTGTAGTTCACTTCGCAGCTGAGAGTCACGTTGATAGATCGATTGCCGATTCAGAAGTATTTTTTCATACGAACTGTTTCGGCACGAACGTGGTCATGGATTCTGCCCGAAAATGTGAAGTTGAGCGCATTGTCCACATCGGGACAGATGAGGTGTACGGTTCGATTGAAACCGGATCATCTCTTGAAACTGACCCCCTGGATCCGAGATCTCCGTACTCGGCGTCAAAGGCCGGGAGTGACCTGATTGCATCGGCCTATTTCCATACATTCGGTCTCCCGGTCATGATCACTCGCTGCACGAACAACTTCGGCCCATTTCAATACCCGGAGAAGGCAATTCCACTGTTCGCCACAAACTTGATGACCAATAGGAACGTCCCTCTGTACGGGGATGGCCTGCATCAGCGGGATTGGCTCTATGTCGATGACCATTGCTCTGGAGTGAGCCTCGTCCTACAGAGTGGCGAACCCGGCGAGATTTACAACATCGGCGCAGGGAACGAAACACGCAACATTGACCTGGTTCGAATGCTTCTCGAGATTCTCGGTCTTGACGAGAGCAGAATTGAACACGTTGCGGATCGACCAGGACACGACCGACGCTATTCGGTCGACACCTCAAAGATCAATGCGTTGGGGTGGGCCCGTCGCTTCAGCGTTCAATCCGCACTCGCAACCACTGTCGAGTGGTACGCACAAAATGAGTGGTGGTGGGGACCATTGCGCAGTAAGAAGGGTGCGACGTGACGACATCCGTGCCGGCAGTCTCGGTTGAATCCGTATCCAAGATGTACCGGCTTTACCATGAACGTAACCAGTATCTGAAGTCAGTCGCCTTGAAGGGACGCAGATCCAGATTTGAGGAATTCTGGGCCATTCGCGATGTGTCCTTCAAGATCAATGAAGGGGAAACCTTCGGCATCATCGGTTCCAATGGTTCAGGCAAGAGCACTCTCCTGAAATGTCTTGCCGGAATTCTCACTCCCGAGGAGGGGGAGATACAGGTCCGCGGAACGCTCGCAGCACTCCTCGAGTTGGGAGCTGGCTTTCATCCCGAACTCTCAGGTCTCGAGAACATCTTTCTCAATGGAGCGATTCTCGGCATGAGTCGATCACAGATTGACTCCCGTCTAGAGGAGATTGTCGACTTCTCGGGACTTCAGAAGTTCATCGACACCCCGGTCAAGAACTACTCCTCAGGAATGGTTGTTCGCCTCGGGTTCTCGATCGCCTCAAGTGTAGATCCTGAGATTCTTCTGATCGATGAGGTGCTTGCAGTCGGCGACGAAGCGTTTCAAAGAAAGTGCGCGGAGAGAATCGAGGAGTTCAGACGGGACGGGCGAACGATTGTGCTCGTCTCCCACGGGTTGAGTCAGATTCAACAATTGTGCACGACGACTGCGTGGCTCGAGAAGGGCACCCTCCGTGCCATTGGGCGGACCAACGATGTTTTGTCCGACTATTTGGGCGAGTCACACGATGCGGCGCCCCGGGTTGAGAATGAACAGGGCCAGCGTTGGGGCACGCGGGAGGTGAGCATTGAGAGAGTTGTCCTGAACGATTCGGTGGGACGTGAGACAGATCTTCTCTCAACCGGCCAACGAGCGACATTCGCGATCTTTTACCGCAACAATTCCTCGATCCGTGATGCAATTGCCGGGGTACGAATCACAGACGTCCACGGCTTCAACGTCTGGGGATCAAACATGAAACGGGCCGGCCACGGCCCCGTGTCACTCGCAAAGTCAGGGGTTATCCGTCTTGAGATTCCAGAATTGAATCTTCTGGATGGAACCTACGACCTTACTGTACAACTCTCAGACAACAGCGAAACGCACGTATATGACCACTGGGAGAAGCGGATCCGTTTTGAGGTTACTCAAGGGCGAATCCGTGATGAGGGTGTGGCATATCTCCTTGGCATGTGGCATGCATGAGAACCCCCGAATTGACCGTCGTTCTGCCTGCCTACATGGAGGAGTCGAGCATCCTTGAATCAGTAACTCGATTGATCAGTTGTCTAGATCAGAACTTCGTTACTTTCCAGATCCGCGTAGTTGTCGATGGTCCTGGCGACCGTACGGCGGAACTTGTTGAGGGCGTCAGCGACCCGAGGGTGTCAGTGCTCCAGCTGGAAAGGAACTTCGGCAAGGGGCGAGCAATTCGTGAGGGACTGAAAGACTGCTCATCGGAGTTTGTGGGTTACATGGATGCAGATCTCGATCTTCATCCCGATGGTCTCGTAGAGGCTTTGTCTGTCCTCAAGAGCTCTCCAGCGTCAGTCTGTGGGGCAATCGGGTCAAAACTTCATTCTGGGTCGCGTGTCAAATATCCGATCTCACGGCGACTACTCAGCAAGATCTACAAACTGCTCGTCAGATTCCTCTTCTCGCTCGACCTAAACGACACACAAACCGGTCTCAAAGTGTTCAGGCGAGCACCGATCGACGACCTCTTGCCTCTTCTCGAGAGGAGCGGCTTCGAATTTGACCTCGAATTACTCACACGGCTGGCTCGGTCGGGCAAACAATTCGTCGAGGTGCCAATTGTTCTTGACTACCGATTCGGTAGCACCGTGAATCTGAGAAGTGGTACGAGGACACTTCTTGACACAATTGGTCTTGCTCTCCAGCTGAGGCGGACTAAACGTCCTTCTCCCCGTACCGACTGACTCCAGCAGAGCTCCCGAAGAGATTTGCCGCTCTTAGGCGTATTGCTTCCCGCACTACGAAGTAGGTAAGGGGGAAGTGCATCAAGTACCCGAGCCTGCGTCTGCCGACCGCAAGTCTGATGGAATCGAACAATGGAGGAAGAACCAACACTGCATACGCCGCAAATCGCAGCGCGTGTCTCAGAGGGGAATAGAGTTCGGTATGAGCACGTCCCGAAAATCCGCTGCCTGAGATCTTCGTTGCGTTGACTGCATTGTTCACTCTCCAGGAGATCTTTGCTCGAACAACAGACCATTGCTCGGCTGATTCATGATGGATTGCATCACCTGCCAACATCCCGATCAAGTCGTAGTCGCCGAGCAGGTAATACGCATGGGGAAAAACGTTCACGTCCGTGAAGATCTCCGGGTGACTCTCACGAAAGAAGTCGATGTCTACCGTCCCCGAACCTGCAGCCATCTCGCAGAGAATCGGCCTGTTCTCGCTGCCTGCTCGGAAGACGAACAACTCCTCATCCGAGAACGATTTCTGGAGGCGCTTCTTGAACACCTCCAATCTGAACTTCTCATTGTTCGGGCAACGGTATGTGACCATTGAGAATGGATCTCCGAACTCAGATGCATACATATTTACTGCAGAGTCCATCTCTTCAAATCGATAACCCGCCGAGATCACTGCTCTCAACTCAGGAATCCGTCTGAAGGCTTCAAATCTCAGTGCCAAAGAATCGTCTCGAAGGAGAACCTCATCATGATCGAGTACGCACACAAGTCGACTAGTGGCATGCCGAAGTCCGAGATGCTTCGCGGCGATCGCATCACCTCGAGGATTTTCGATGACACGAAAACCAAGGCTCTGAGCAAGCTGTCGAGTGCCGTCAGTTGATCCTCCGTCCACCGCGAGGATCTCCAGATCACCCTCCCCATCGGGTTTTGTCTGGCTCGAGAGCATCTCGGCAATTTGAGGTAAGAACCTCGCAGAATTGTAGGTAGCGATGAGCACTGTCATCCAGGGCCGCGATTCTTGACCAATCATCAACCAACCAACCCCGTCGACTTCAGAGCATCGATGATCACAGCGGTGGGTGAATGAGTCGTGATCAGCTGGCGCTCTCTGGCATCGCCAAGAATTGGATCGGAACAGAACTTCACTATTTCATCTGGTTCCCAGTTGCTGAGTCGAGCTGTTGACCCAACTCCATCAGTTCGCTCAGTTGCCTTTCTATGGATGAGACACGGAATCATAAGGAAGCCGCACTCCTCCTGCAGTCCTCCGCTGTCCGTAACGACTCGTTCAGCGCCGAGGACTAGACGCAAGAACTTCGGATAGGGCATCTTCTCCATCAATTCAATGGACGACGATTCAAGTATCGACAACAATTCTTCCGACTTGAGACTCTCCTTCGTCAAGGCATCAAGAACCATCACCATTCTTTGTTGCTCCGATACTTTGGCCAACTGGTGAACTGTGTCGCTCAGAATCTCACGTGAGGAAAGCAGCTCTGCTCGGTGGAGTGACACCAAGACGTAGGGTCTAGATTCCTCAATTCTCGTCAATTGCCCCTGAATCCTGGCCATGGTGTCGAGCGAAGTGTTTCCTCGGGTGTTGATCTTCATCCCCCGGCGCGCTGTGAGATTGTCAATTGCAACTTGATCGGGACAAAAGTGAAACTGTGCCAATCTTGCCGTCAACACGCGATCCAGTTCCTCTGGAAAGGGATTCCGCCAATCGTGACTTCGAAGGCCCGCTTCAACGTGAGCGACCTTGCACCGGGCAACACGCCCGATGAATGCACCAAGAAGGCAGGTCATCGTGTCTCCATGGACGATGACCAGCACGTCCCTGTTCTTGGAGTTCGAGATCTGACGCAACAGCCGAAGTTGACGCAACAGCTTCCACCCAACGACAACTGCCCAATTGGGAACGGATGACCTCGTGACCAAGTTGCCGCGGGTCGCGTTGCGCAGATCGACTACCCCTCTCAGTCCGAACTCTTCACACATCACTTTCAACTCAACAGGTTGTTGATTCGTGGAGAGTACGTGGGTCTGCGTCTCAGCCGAAAGATCGACGATGAGCGGCCACAGTTTGATCAATTCGGCGCTCGTGCCGAATACGAAGACCACGTCGCAGGATCTCATGTCAGACATTGCGCCTCCGTACACACGCGACAAGTAGAGCAATCAAACCGGTGGCAAGGGTCCAAGATGCCAGATTCAAGATATTGACGAAGCCAGTGGCTGTGGTCTGTCCGGAGATTGTCAAACACGCTGCCCCGACCACCAGTAGGACGAAGAGCACACCATGGATCATTCGTCCGAACGCCAATAGAAACTGAGTCATTACTATGGATGAACCAATAGGAATGTATGCAAGTGCCAAAGGGAACACGAGACGCTTTGCCTCATTGTGCCCGTCTCCCGCAAGCCAATCGATGAGTCCATCACTGGTGACCAAGAGAGCGAGCGCCACGAGCAATTGAAGTCCGGCAGCCAGGCCTACAGACGACGTCAACAATCTGATGGTCCTCTGTGGATTTCCAGCACTCTCCACAGCCTTCGGGTACACAACAGAGGCAATCAATCCCGGCATCAAGAGAACGGAATTCACCAGAAGAGCCGCCACCGCAATCTGCCCGACCGAGTCCTCGTCTAGAACCACCCGGCCCATCAGCACATCCAGATTTGCGGCAAACCACATGGAACTCACAATTGCAGTCGATTGGACGATTCCAGGACTTAGGAATTGCAATCCGCGACTGATTGGCACACGGACTAGGCGGAGAAAGAGGGCAGAGAACACTGCGGTAACGCAGAGTCTTCCGAGCAAGAAGATGTTGACTTCTGGCACAATCAATGCGATCACAGAGCTGGAAACAAGAGAGGTCAACGTGATCAAGGTGGTTCCACCGTGGAGTAGCAACTGAAGCTCTCTGCCTTGCACCTCTCCGTTTGCCCGGGCAAGCAAGACCGCCACAGGTACCCAGAGAGCGAGTAATGCAGCCGTTGAGAGAGAGATTCTGAAGAGTACGAATGAGGCGATACTGACCGCCAGCGCAATCAAGGCTAGATAGATACCCTCCCAGCTCGTCGCCGTACGCACTGTTGGAGCGATCAATGCTCCTTTCACCTCCCTCACGGTGACGGCCTGAACCGAAGACGCAGCAATGCCAACGATTCCGACCAACGCAATGGCAGAGCTAAATTCGCCGTAGTCAGCGGTACTCAGCACTCGAACTGCGACAACGTGGGTGAGAAACATGAAGACCGCTGCAAGACCAGTTGAGGCTGCGAGAATGCCTGACCAGCGAATAGTGCCGTGCAGTCGATGTTCGGCCCTGGTGAACTTCTCCTGCAGATTTGAAGTCACCTCGGTCTCCTTGCGGCCGGTGTTCATCGTCCGTAGAGGCTACGACAACTGTCTCCCGGCACCCGATATGGTCTAGCAAAGATGGGTCTAAATGAGTTGCTCAAGGGGCGCAGGATCGTTCTTGCTGCCAATATCGTTGATGACTATCCATCGGAGTTTGAATACACCAAGGAATTCCTACTTCGCGAGGGTTGTGATCAACTGATCACAGTCTCGAGTCCCCTCGAGAAGCGATCAAAGCCCCGCTCAGTGATCTCACAGTTCAGCAATGGTTCGGTTTCCCGCCAGACGATCGTTCCGCATCCGATTCTTCTCCCGTACTCCCACGGTCTGAGTTTCTTGATCCCTTTGATTCCCCTCAAACACGACATCTGGATCGGATTCAATCCAGTCATGACCACGATTGGGGCCCTTTCTTCGAGGAGAGCAACCCTCGTGAATTGGGCAATCGATTTTGTTCCCACCAAGGGTGAAGGCGTGTCCGAAGTGACCTACCGAATGCTCGAACGGTTCATGATGAAGCGGTTGGACATTCAGGTCGAAAACACAATCAATGCGATGAACGAACGAACGACTGCGACTGGTCATGTTCCGCCAGTTCAGTTGATCGCCCCGATCGGCGTATGGGAGTCGGCGTTCGCGGCTCCGACACAGCAGCAATTCACGAATCGAACCGTTGTGTATTTCGGCTCGATCGACGGCCGCAATGGATCGCCATTCCTCGAGGAGCTCGCCAAGGACTTATTGGAGGCTGATCCTTCAATTCGAATCGAGTTTGTCGGCGATGGACCTGAAGCGTCGCGCTTTCGTACGCTGTCCACATTGGCACCCGATCGTCTAGCATTTCACGGTTACATTGAGGATCAAGACGAAATTAATGAGATTCTCCGAGGGGCTACTTTGGCAGTCGCGCCGTATGACGAGACTCCCGGTCAATTCACCAGCTTTGCTGATCCACAGAAACTCAAGTACTACGCAGCAAACTCGCTACACGTACTGATGACGGATGTTGCTCCAGCCGCACGGGTGATGGCTGAGGCGGGTGCTGCAACCCTGTTAAGTGCATCCGAAGGAGTGGCGAGGTGGCGTCAGATGATTCTTGAGCTCTTGAACTCGAGGGACAAGTGGTCAAAGGCAGCCAACGATTCATTCCTCTATTCACGTGCATTTGATAGGGAGGCGATCTACAGATCAACCTTCCGTGAAATCCTTACATTCGAGAATTGATGAAGATGAGACGACCGGCGCTTGGGGGTGTGGCGAAGTATCCGATTATCGCACTAACGTCTGCGGTTTCTCTCTGGCCACTGACGCGGATAAATCCTCTAGCCGATGACCTCCACCTTCTAGCGCAGGGGTCAGGCATGATGCGTCAAGAGGGATTCTCGGCCGTACTGAAGACATGGACCGAATTCGATCTGCGTTCTGCTCATCTCACCCCTATAGGGGGACTCCTGACCACAGTTCAGGTCTGGGTCGCAAATCAACTCGCTCTACGAACCCCATTGTCCATCAACGACGCATGGGGGCTACTCCGACTGGCTTGGTTGGTTGGAGTTGTTCTTGCTGCAGTTTGGTCTGCTGGTTGCTTTTCGCGCTTTCTGTCGACCCGAACACCTGGACCGTATCTGCTGGCAGCAGTTCTCCTCGCCACACTTCAGGTGCATGGTTACTGGTCCAATGATCCTGTCGTGTCCTTCCCCGTCGCATCATGGGCATTCTGCATCATCGGTCTTCTCTATCTCGGTGCGCTCGTTTCTCATTTGCAGTCCACGTCAATTCATAGAAAGAAGTGGGCGACACTGATCTGCGTACTTGCTCTGGCAGGAACACTCACCTACGAGCTGTTCTTCTCATTTGTCTGCGCAGCGACTGTGATCTACATCGGGTTGGTGTTGACAAAGCGCACCAGTCTCAGAGAGCTCTTCCCGGTCGCCATGTTCGGTGTGATCGTGCCCGGCGCCTTCATAGTTGCCTCGCAGATTGCGAGATTGTCCCAAGGCTCCAACTACAGCGGAACAGCCTTGTCGGTCAACAACGGCAATGTTCTTGTCGTCGCAATAGTTGCGTTGCTTAGCTCACTCCCATTAGCGACCACTCATTTGACGGTAAATCTGTTGCCAAGAGTGGATTTCTCAATCAGCACCTTTCTGTTCCTGTTCGCGGGAATTGTGGTACTCATCCTGGCGAGCCATCTCCTCGACAAGCGGACCGAAATCTCATCTGTTGCATCTCAGAAGGACGCCCGGGCGATCATCCTCGGGCTGTTCACACTCTGGCTCTCCTCCACCATGATCATCGTGGCGACTCCGAAATACCAGGACGAGTTGGGTGGCGTACTTGGTCGCGTCTACCTCAACTACGGACCTGCCTGGATCGCCCTCTCAATGACAATTGCGATTGTTCTCGGGGCCTCGAATTTCGTGCGTACTCGATCGAGATTGCGGGTTGGTGCACTCTCAGTGGTCGTACTATTCGGAGCTGTCAATTCGTGGGCGAACAGTCAACACGTTCAAATTCTCGCAAACGACACATCATGGTCGGACCCCATGCTCGTTGACCTCGAGTCGCGTCCGGAGGCGAATGACAACCGATGCCAGAACGTGGATCGCTTGTTTACTCTCCCATGGCCTTCGTACTATCAAGCAGAGATTCTCGAAGGGCTTCAACTCTCATATTCGGGAACATGGGGGGTTCCTTACTGCAATTTCGGGGCGAGCGACGCGATCTTCAGGCCACTTGTTCGTCCACTTCTCGGAACTTTTCCGGTGGAGTACCTGCCAGACGGTCGGCGAATTCTCTGGTCCACTGGACCACGAGTTGAACTGCAACTGATCAATCCCACCGCAACTCAGGTTCGTGGAACTGTCGCAATGAAGTTCAGCCTCGCCCCATGTGCTGATCAAATGGAGATCTCCTTGTCAACCGGAGAATCGAATCTCCTTCAAACCCTTGTCCATGATCGGAGAGATTGGTCGGTTGCGTTCGATGTCGTGCTCACTCCGAACATTCCAACAGATCTCATCGTGGACCAGAAGGGAACTGGTTGCCGCGTGGAGACCGACCCTCGGGAGTTGTGGACGATGATAGAACTACCAACTATTTATTCACGCGAAAAGTGAGCACTGCTTCAATAACGCATTCAACTTGCTGAGTTGTCATTCCTGCCCAAAGCGGAAGGCGGAGTAATTGATCTGCGGCGCGAATGGTGTTGGAAAACGATCCAGATGTCCGTCCGTACTTGACACCCGCCTGGCTGGAATGGAGCGGCTGGTAGTGAAACGCTGCAGTCACTCCCCTGTCTCTGAGATGTTCGATCAACGCCGACCGCGTGGTCAGGCTCGGCATCATCACATAGAACATATGTGACGGTTGTACGCAGTCACTAGGCACCGCCATGATCGACGCCCCACTAACCTCAGCCCACGGATGCAATGACTCGTAGTAACGACTCCATGTGCGGTAACGATCTTGCTGGATCAATGACATGTTGTCCAGTTGAGACCTCAGAACTGCCGCGAGAGTGTCAGCGAGCAACCAACTCGACCCTGCGCTTACCCATGTGTACTTGTCCACTTGTCCTCTGAAGAAGCGAGAGCGGTCAGTGCCCTTCTCTCTGAGGATCTCAGCTCGTTCAAGCAACTCGTGCTCATTGAGCACCAAGCAACCGCCTTCACCACATTGGATGTTCTTTGTCTCGTGAAAGCTCTGGGTTGCCATCGTTCCAATTGTTCCCAGAGCGCGGCCCGACACTGACGCGCCAAGCCCGTGTGCATTGTCTTCGAGAAGGACGAGACCCTTGTTGTCGCACAGTTCACGCAGATCTTGAAGTCTGGGAGCAATACCCGCGTAGTTGATGCAGAAGACCGCGATGGTCCTCGGCCCAACGGCTTCCTCCACGAGCGAGAGATCGATGTTCTGAGTCTCGGACTCGATATCGACGAATACCGGGGTTGCTCCACCCAAAATGATCGCATTCGCTGTCGACGTGAAAGTGAACGATGGGACAATGATTTCGTCTCCGGGTTTCGGTTCAAGCAGTCGAACTGCCAGCTCAAGTGCATGGGTGCAGCTCGGTGTCAGGAGAACGTCTGCTCCAGTGAACATCTGTCGAAGTTGTTCCGCAACCATTCGGGTCTGGGGGCCGTCACCGGCCGTATGTCCAGAATTCAGCGAATCCAAGACATATTGATGCGTACTGCGTGGGTAGTAAGGCTTGTTGAAGGGAATGACCTCCGTGTTCATTCGTTGCCTCTCACCACATGAACTGTTTGAACGGTGAACATCGGACTCCACCCATTTCGTGACCATGCCTTCTGGACATTCACGTTTGCCGATTGAGTTGAGATCACGAGTCTGGCGGAGCCGACCTCATGCGCAAGAGCCTCCACCCCGCGAAGAATTGATGAATAATGGCCCTGGCCCTGATGGTCTGCAGAGATCCCTGCAAGAAGAACTTCTGTAGACGACAGATCTGTCCTCAACATCGCCATACCGATCGGGAGGTCATCGTCATCATGCTGCAAGGAGTACGCAAGGTGATCCGGCTGGCCAATCGCGTACTCCAGCCACTCCACGTACACGTCAACCATGTCAACATCTTCGGTGAGCGGATTGTGGTGCCAGTGTGACTGGTAGTTCGCAAACGATGAAGAGACAACATTCTTGAGAGTCTCCAGAGCTTCGACGCTGGACACTCTCTGCAACTGTTGAACCTCTCGTGGATCGCTTCTCTTGTCGAGATTCTTGCTCCAATAGACTGTTGGTTCCGTCACGAGGATCCCATATCCGAGGTCCTTTAACGCCGTCCCCACTTGTCGATTGTCTGTTGGATAGCGCACTACAGCAACGTCAAATTCAAGTTGTGAAAATGCGTGCCGTAAGCCTTGGAAAGACCGCTCTCCCCGTCCGCCACGGACATTGACGATCTTCAACCCAAAACGTCGTGACTCAACAAGGCCCAACTCCACGATAAGAGAGTCTGAGAGGAAATCGGCCCATCCCACACGCTCAGAATACTCACCAACAGCGATGCAATGCTCATGAGAGGTCGTCTCCCAGTGCACATTCTAGACTGGAGATCGTTTTCAGGAGGTCGGAGAATGGCTGACGAAATTGATCGCGAAGCCCCGGTCTATGTGGCGGGTCATCGAGGACTCGTGGGTTCAGCGGTCATCAGACGACTGGAGACCGCGGGTTTCACAAATGTTCTCACTGCCGATCGTTCCTCGGTGGATCTACGCAACCAGATGCAGGTCGACTCCTGGTTCGCGGCCAATCAGCCGCATTATGTCTTTCTTGTCGCGGGCACGGTCGGGGGAATCTTGTCGAACTCACAACGACCCGGAGAATTCCTGTACGACAACATGATGATTCACGGAACGGTCGTCCACTCGAGTTGGGTTCACAAGGTGAAGAAGCTCGTTTACTTGGGTAGTTCGTGCATCTACCCGCGATTAGCAGGACAACCGATGAAAGAGTCTGAACTGCTGACTGGCCCTCTAGAACCCACGAATGAGCCGTATGCCCTTGCAAAGATCGCTGGAATCAAATTGTGCCAGTCCTACCGACGCCAATATGGATGCAACTTTGTCTCTGGAATGCCAACCAATCTCTATGGACCTCATGACAACTTTGACTTGGAGTCAAGCCACGTTCTGCCCGCTCTCATGAGAAAGTTCCACGAGGCCCGGATTCAAAACCATGGAAGCGTCGAGGTGTGGGGCTCGGGAGCGGCGCGTAGAGAGTTCTTGCATGTGGATGATCTCGCCGATGCGTGTCTGTTTCTGCTTGACCACTACGACGAAGACGACCACATCAACATCGGCACCGGTGTGGAGGTGTCAATCAAGGACCTCGCGGAGACTCTAAGAGACGCCGTCTACCCTGAAGCAGAGATTGTCTGGGACGTAACAAGGCCCGACGGTGCCCCGAGAAAGCTTCTCGACGTGACGAAGATGAAAGAACGCGGGTGGCAGTACTCCATCGACCTTGTTGATGGTATTGCATCAACATACGACTGGTTCGTCCACAATTACAGCCACGCCCGGGGCATCTCTAAGTGAGATATCGAACCACAGAAATGTTCATCGGCGCATTGCGTCGACCAGATCTGGCCCTGAGGTTTCTCGCAGGTCGCATGCCCAGTGAGTTCAGCCTCAAGCGTGTTGCTCGATACGTCAAGTCGACGTCACCAACGATTCTTGAGGCTGGAGCATTCGACGGACGCGACACGGAGAGATTCGCTCAACTCTGGCCCGAAGGGATCGTCTACGCATTTGAACCCATGCCGTCCTTGGCAGCAAAGGTCCGCGAAGCAACCGCCGATCTTGCGAATGTAGTGCTTGTCGAGGCAGCGTTGGGGGTGGACGACAGTGGTTCCGTCGACCTCTACACGTTCGCTGAGGATCAGAACGAACATGGCTCCTCTTCGATTCTGAGGCCAGGGGACCATCTGGACGTTGCGCCCGAGATTCAATTTCATCGCAAACTAACCGTCAGATCAATCATGCTTGACGAGTGGTTCTCATCAATAGAACGCACATCAATTCATCTGATGTGGTTGGACTTGCAAGGTGCTGAACTCAAGGTGCTCGAGCGCGGAGTCCTCGCACTCAGCAAGACGGAAGTCATTCACATTGAAGTTTCGCGTCGTCCTCTGTACGAGGGTGGTGCCACATTCCGTCAAGTGCACAGATTTCTCAGGCACAACGGGTTCAAGCTCATGGCTGCACGTATTCCAGTACGTTCAGGAAACGCGATCTACGTGAGACGAAAGCGCTGACAAGTCGAGCGATGTGGCGCCTGATAATTGTCGGATTGCCGATCTTCCTTGCGTCGATTCTCAGCATCGGGAAGCAAGACAAGAGAGAGACAACTGTCCTCTGGACCATCAGCGGAATATTTCTGGCGGTCTGCGTTCAAGTTCTGCTCGCTGGGCATGGAGTGTTGGTTCCTCGGGGAGTCGTATTGACGGTCTTTGTTGCCGTCACTCTTTTGTTTACAACGAGGGTGGCACGGTTTGTCCTAGATGACTGGAGAAAATCCATAGGATCAGTCTTGATCACCTCAACCTTGTTCATTGGTGCGACGCTTCCTTGGCTGTATCCAATGATGGAGTTTCCCCAGACCTTGTTCGGCGCTCCATTCGCCAATTCAAACAATGACCTCGCGATCTATATCGTCAGCGCGGACAACTTCATCAATGCAGGTTTCGCTGAATTTGGTCGTGTCGTTGGTTATCAGGCAGGTCAACTTGCGAATTTTGAAGTCGCAGGATCATCCTCCTTCATCACTCTCGTAGCACACATTTCGGGAGCACCAGTGTGGCGGATAGTCACGCTCGCAATGCTTGTAGTTCTAGTCATGACTGTCATCACGACCTTTGAGTTGGGACGAACCCTGAATCTCCCCGTCGTACCCGCGTTGCTTGCAGCGATCATCGGACAACTCACTCCGTGGTCCGTGACGATTGCGCAGAACTTCTTCTTCAGTCAAGCAATAGCGAGACTGGCACTCATCGCTGCTCTTCTTGCGATTGCCAAGATTGCAAGAGCTCGATCTCTTCACCAGAATTTTTGTGCACTGGCGCTCGTGTGGGCCTCGATTTGGTTGTCTCTGGTCACTTATCCGTCAGGATCCGTCGTCTCTCTTGTATTCGGCGCCTTGATCACTCCAGCGCTATTGATCCGAGGATCTAACGAGAGGGAAAGGGCCGTCGGACCAGAGCTGTTGCGACTAATGATTTATCTAGCGCTCTCAGTTGTTCTTGTTGTTCCCTTCATTCTTGACCGCCTCTCGCTCATTTCAAGCAACATCTCGTGGTACTCGCGGGCCAATGTCACTGGCTGGTCCGCCAGGACTGACAACTTTTTCGATTTCTTGGGGATCTCAGCAACAGTCGGCGATGGCTTCGTGACTTTTGGGGTTGGTCTGGCCGTTCTTGGAGTGTTGTCTCTGCTGGCGTATGTGGTCGCGCCGCAGCGCACTGATGTACTAGCGGGATTTCTCTTGATCACTGGCGCGCTGTTGGTCTTCATGATCGTGGGAACTCGAGTCGGATTCTCGACCTACCAAACTTGGAAGACTCTGGCGACTGTTCAATTCGTTGTGCCTGTGGGGATAGCTCTGATCATCACTCCAGCTGCATCTCTGTTCCGCTCACGGATGGCCGCGGGAGCTTCTCTGGCAGCAGTTGCGCTCTTGATTGTGTGGAATACGAACGCCGCCAGTAAGACGTACCAATTCGCCACTCAGTTGCCCACTATGGAACTGGAAATTGCTTCATCAGACAGACGCTTACCGCGAAGCGAATTATTGATTGCGCTCAATCCTTACTTGGAGACGATGATTGCTCCTGTGATTCTCGACGTAAAAAATGCGATCTACGCCACTGACACATATCTCGGTCCGGGCTCAATCGATCCGCAGAAATGCTCCCTCGTTCGTGGGCGAGACGAATCAAATTCCGTTCGGCTCTCAAGAAGTCTTCAGCTGACGCCTGCAGATGCCTGCGTCCAGCCCTGATTTCTCTTCTACCGAGAGTTTGTCGGACCATGAGACAACGAAGTTGCAGTTTGAATGCATCCTCAGTCGTCTCTACTTGAGAGCAAGCAGATTCATCGCCGTTGGCAACCACGTCTTGATCTTGTGATCGGACAGAGGAGAAATTCCGAGTGGTCCTCGTCTTGAAAGTCGAAAGATCCGATAACCAGCATTGACGAGAAGATCTATTACTTCTTTGCTCTCCTTTGATACCCCGCGTCGGTCCACGAAGATCTCGAACATGATCCTCCTGATCCGATCCGGATTAAGAAGGTTCCCAAGACCGGTGAGGACATCCTTCTCCATCCCCTCGACATCGATCTTCATCAGTTGCAACTCCAAATCTGCACCGAGTCGCGATGAGAGAAAGGAATCGAGTCTGATCTGGGATGCGACTATCCCATCTGCCCCAAGACTTCTCCGATAGAAACCGGTCGATCTGTCAGCCGAGGTGTGCTCATTCGCGAAGCGGAGGTCAGAAGTCGACGAACCAACCGCGGATATGACCGTTTCAATGTTGCCTAGAGCGTTCAGTCTTGCGTTCTCCTCCAGTTTTGCAATGTTCGCGGAGATGGGATCGATGGCAAACACATTGCCCTCATCTCCAACTGCGCGAGCCATGGGAAGTGCCAAGAGGCCGACATTTGAGCCGACGTCAACGGCGACATCGCCGTTCGCCAAGACAGATCGGATGTACTCGACTTCGGCGTTCTCAAAGACTCCACACCATGCACGACGCTGCGTGTAGTCGTTCAGATCGAGATTGAAGCGCATTCCCGAAACCTCGGAGTTTGCCCCTGCGTTTACTCCAAACTTCACTCGGCGAAGAATGGGATTGATAACCAGTGAATAGACCCCAGGCAACCTGCTCGTGATCCGCAGAGATTCTCGAAGGAGCTTCTCTTGATTCACTCGCCCGATCGTAGTGTTGACAATTCCCCTTCTCGGATGACCGACGGAAGACCAATATCCGCGGAAGGCTGATCAATGCCAGCCGACAGGTGGGTTCTGAATAACGAGAACGTGACCTCTTGGTGCGCGAGGAGGGACTTGAACCCTCACGTCCTTGCGAACACTGGCACCTGAAGCCAGCGCGTCTGCCATTCCGCCACTCGCGCGAGTGAGGGTTGGAACGCTAGCAACTCGGTTGCCAATACCGAGCAGGCGGGCCCAAGTACCCTGTCTGCGTGGCAAAGAACGTGGTCGAGCGCACCGTGGAGACCCTCTTCGACGGCCTGTTCTCCCGTGCCTTCAAGAGCTCGATCAAGCCCCTCCAGATCGGCCGGCGGCTCCTGCGCACCGTCGACGAGGAGCGCCAGATCGACTCCCAGGGTCGTCGGGTGGTGCCGAACAGCTACCTGGTGCAACTCTCGGCCCGCGACCGCGAGGGCTTTGCCGACCTCGAACCCTCGCTCCACCAGGAACTCACCGTGGCCCTGCGCGAATACATCAAGGCCGAGGGCTACCACGTGGAGGGAAAGGCCCGGGTGGCCTTCCACACCAACCTCGACCTGAAGCGAGGCCGATTCGAGATCGAGGCCCGCACTGTCGACCAGGGCTCCACGCCAGAGCCCTCAGCACCCGCCCTCACAACCCCCACCCCGGAGATGCCCGCTGCTCCCCCGGTGCTCACCGTGATCCACGATGCCTTCGACCGCCCGCCCGCGATCATCACCCTGCCGGCCGGCCAGCGCGTCGAGATTCGCGAGGGTCACTATGTGCTGGGCCGCAATCTCGAGTGCGACATCGTGTTGAACGACTCGAATGTCTCGCGCCGCCACGCCGAGTTCACCTGCGCGGCCGGTGAAGTGGCGGTCCGCGACCTCGGCTCCACCAACGGCACCCGCGTCAATGGTGTGCTGGTGACCGGCGAGCAGATCCTCCAGCACGGCGACGTGATCGGGTTCGGGTCGGTGCAGATCACCTTCGAGGTGTCCTGACCGCATCTCGTGCGGGGACCACCATGACCGACCAGATCCCCGATTCGCTCAACTACCTCCTGCTCGTCTTTCTCTATCTCTTCTTCGGGCGGGTGCTGTGGGCGGTGTGGAGCGAGGTCCGCACACCCTCGATCGCACGCTGGACACGCCACGACGGTGCCGATGCACCGCGCCGCACAGCCGACAAGGGCGCGGCCTCGTTCGTGGTGATGGAGCCGCGCCAGCACCGCGGCCGCACCTTCACGCTCTCGAGCACCCTCACGATCGGCCGCGAGGACTGCGACATCGTGCTGGATGGCGACTCGTTCATCTCCTCGCGCCACGCCCGCATCGAGACACGACCCGATGG
>Ga0169931_10002302_pt1 | contig 31200 bp, 24 predicted proteins | sample Kivu_15m_20L_FD_129675 | JGI IMG/M metagenome (GOLD analysis project Ga0169931, IMG submission 129675) | Freshwater microbial communities from Lake Kivu, Western Province, Rwanda to study Microbial Dark Matter (Phase II) - Kivu_15m_20L... | ecosystem: Environmental > Aquatic > Freshwater > Lake...
AGGTGTTCAGTGGGGTCGTGGCCGCAGCCGGGGTGATCGCAGCCCGGATGCTGGTGTTGGCCGTGGGCGTGGTCGCAGCCCGAGTGGCCGCATCCGTCGTGGTCATGGCCACAGGAGTCGTCGTGGACATGGGCGCCAAGCTCGACCAGCGGCGACAGGAAGCCGCGCAGGCCTCCACGCACGATCGCTGCGCCGAACAGAACGGCGAGGAGCGACGCAGCGGCGAGGTAGAAGACGCTCTCATGATCGTGCTCGTGCTGCGCGAACAGTGGAGCCGCATAGGAGGGTAGCAGGAGGTTGGTGGCGACGCCGCAGCTGACGGCGAGGATGAAGACTGAGACGGCGAACTGCAGGGCTACCTTGCGTCCGTGGAGCTGCGAGAGCACGCCGAAGGTAGTGACGTTGGTTGCGGGACCCGCGAGCAGGAAGGCGAGCGCGGCGCCGGGTGAGACGCCGGCCAGAATCATGGCGGCGGCGATGGGGGTAGCTCCGGACGCGCAGACGTACAAGGGTAGGCCGATGGCTGCGAGCACCAGCACATCGAGGAAAGGAGGCCATGTGGCGAGGAGGCTGGAGAGGGTGCCGGGATCAAACAGGGCTGCGACTGCGAGGCCGAACACGATCCAGACGGCGGTGTCGTCGACGAGCTCGACGTACCCGTAGCGGAGTGCCTGCTGGACACGTTCGCGCCACGGAGGGCGTGGTTGCGCGGTGTCATCAGGAGCGCTGAGCACCGGCAGTCCGGGGATGCGGCCGCCGATGATGATTCCCACGCCGAGGGCGACGATGGCAGCGGCGGCGAGCCGAACGAGCGTGAGTTCACCTCCGAGCAGTGGAATCGAAAGCAGGATGGTCTCGAGTCCAAGCTCCGGGGTCGCGACAAGAAATGCCATGCCTGCTGCCGGCGGGATTCCAGCGCGCACGAGGCCCTGATAGAGCGGCACGACGCCGCACGAGCAGATGGGGATGGGCAGGCCAAAAAGCATGCCTTTCGCCGCCTGACCGGCGACTGAACCGCGACTGATCCAGCGTTGCGAGACTGTGGGCACGCCCCAGGTGAGCAGGCCGGCGGCACCAAAGCCAAGCACGAGGGCGGGTGCCGACTCAATCGAAAGGTCGGCGAAGCGGTGTAGCCAGGCCGAGAATCGGGCCTCGGTGGTGCCGTGGCTGTGCATGACAAAGAAGACCAGGGCGGTACCTGCGAGTCCTCCGGCGACCTCAAAGGCGCGCACCCGTCGGTCATACCGATGGGCTGCGGAGTGCGTGTGCAGCAGCACGTGCATGAGTGCGCCAGACAGAAATGACTGAAACATCATGAACATGGAGGAGTGCATCATGGGGCGCACCAGCTCTCCGGCAAAGGCGCCCGAGGTGGTGGCGATGGCGTCGATGCCCAGCACGGTGAGGGCGGCGCGCCTGCCAAAGCGGGGCTCCATGAGCCCCCAGACGGCGAGTCCGACGGGCAGGCGATGTAGCAGGACGGCCAACACCTGGGAATCGAGCCCATTCGCGCCGTGATCGTGGTGATGGTCGCCGCTGCCCTCGTGAAGCACCAGCGCGACGCCATCGACCATGGAGTGAAGCACCAGGCCAAGGAGCCCGACAAAGGTGATCCACGTGTGGCTTTGCCGCCCCAGCTGACCACCGTGTCGTTCCAGCACCATGGGCAATACGAATCCCATAGCGGCAAGCAGCAGCGCGGGCCAGCCCACACTCGCGGTCGCCTGAGGAAGCAGCTCAAGCAGGACGAGACCGCAGACTGCGACGATGGCAAAGCCATCAATCGCCGCGGGAATGACCGGATGTCGACGCGCGACAGGCCAGAGCAGTGGCGCGGGCGCCAGCATGAGCACGGCCAGCGCGATCAGGATGTACGACTCGGAGCTCATTCGCGAACGGGGTGCGCAACACTATAGCGGGTCGGTCACGGATTCATGCGGACATTCGCGCGAGGCGAGGAGGGTCGCAGAGGGTGCGTGAGAGACGCAATCCTTTACCGATAGCACAGCCGTTTTATTCCGGCACCCTGTTCCTGCCATGGGTGCTTGTTGCAGCCGTCGCATGTGTCGAGTGCTCATCCACCCCGGAGCCGTATCGTTGGTGTATACCCTGCCTGGGCCAGGACGGGCCAGGCACGACGGATGGTTCAGCGTGACGTGGGCGCGCAGATCGAGACGCCGGCGCCGACCACGTTGATGCCGCTGTCTTCGACGATGAGCTCAAGCTCCTGCGTGACCCGACTGAAGCGATAGACCCGGGTGGTCTCGCCGAGCCCCGACAGGCGGTAGAAGATGTAGAATTCGCCGCCCCACGCGGTAAAGGCGAAGGTGTCCAGGTTGGGTGGAAGCGGTGGAAGATCGAATGAATTCAGAACGGTAGCGTTGGTGCGGTCGAGCTGCAGCAGCTGGGGTGGTGACTCCAGCGGGAAGAAGCCCCACAGCTCGCCGTTGCCCGTGCCCGACAGCTCGCTCTGGCTGGGGAGTGCGCCAATGTTGGTGACCTCCCAGGTCGTGGTGTTGAGCGACGCAAGGCGGGTAGCGTTCGAGATGTAGAGTGTCTCGGTGCCACCGACCCGGTCGGCGACATAACCCATACCGAAACGGCTAAACCCGCCGGTACCAGCGGTCCAGCCGCTCTCCACGCAGGCCGCATCATCAATATCGACGGTCTGCAGGCTGCTGTCGCTGTAGTTGATCAACGCGACACCGAGCGTTGACATGGCCATGGAAGACGGCGTGGTGTCCGAGAACTCGCCGCAGTCAACCTGTCCCACGAGGGTGAATGTGGCGGTGTACGGGTCGAACTGGTACAAGCCCTTGTCTTTGCTCATGACGTAGATGAACCGCAGTTTTTCGCTGCAGCCATCATCGAGAGCGTCGGGGGTTCCTGAATCAGTTGTCGATGTGTCAGGTCGGGATGTATCGGCGACCGAGGTGTCGCTCGGCGTCGTATCAGGTGTTGTATCCGGCGTGATCGTGGTGTCGGAAGCGGCATCTTCTGGTCCGCCGATGTCCTCGGCGGCGGCATCGGTAGTGTCTTCGGGTTCTTCTTCGGTGTCGTCGTTGTCGATGGGGCGTCCACGTCCGTCTGATTCCTGGTTGTCATCGGCGGCGGGAGACTCTGCGTCAGACGAGCAGGCCGCGACGAAGGCGAGCGCGCTCACACAAAACAGGCGGGGAACGAGTTGAAGCCAGCGCATCGCGGATTCCTGAGTATGAGGGGGCCTGAAATGCCACACCAACGTGCACAACCTGTGGTTTGTACATCATGGTTGAATCGGGGTCGACAGGTCATGTCCACCTTCAGAATTACGCAAAAATCCCAGCAAAATATTCGTACATGCGGGTTGAACGGGTTGCGCCTGTCATCGTGTGGGGTGTGTTAGAAGGCTTTGTTTCGGGTGGATAGCCAGGGAGAGGTGCCTGAAGGTAGCGCGGGCATCTGGAAATGGGGAATTTGCGGGTTGAACTCATGCGGAGGCAGGCTCGTCGAGAGATTGCCGCCGATGCTATTGCGAAGTGCTGTGTCTGTTTGTTGGGAGCGCTTGCGCGACCCACGGGTCTGGGGTTTACTGTCGGGCTGTGCGAGCGGTCCGTTTGACTGTGTCGCCGTGGAGTTGTTCTTTGCTCGTTCGGTATCAGGCGTGTCGTCCACGAGCGCGGCACAATGAGCAGGCTCCTGGTGACTGCAGGTAGTAGCGCCCTTTGTCTGGCGGTGTTGGCGCTGGAATTCATGGATGACTGACGCGACGAGGTGCCTTCGGAGTGGCAACACACACGGCGGCGTGTTTGTAGGGCCTGGGCTGTCCGGCTTGACATGTGGATCGCGTCGCAATAACTCGCTTGCCTCCTTCCGGATCCGACTATGTCCGTTTCTCCCAGTTATCGACCCGAACTGGATGGTATTCGTGCCATCGCTGTAGCAGCGGTGGTTCTGTTCCATCTGGATACAGCATGGTTGCCGGGTGGCTTCACAGGGGTAGACGTTTTCTTTGTCCTGAGTGGATATTTGATCACGGGGGTGCTCTTTCGCGAGTTGAAGGTTGATACTTTTCAATTTCGCGATTTCTTTTTGAAGCGTATGCGTCGGCTTTTGCCAGCGCTTCTTGCCATGACGACCGTCGTGCTGGCTGTCGCGTCAGTCGTGCTATTCCCTGTGGCGCTGGAGGCGACGGCGTGGTCGGTGATGGTGCAGCCATTCGCTGTGCAGAATGTATTTTTCCTTCTGGATGGAGAGTACTTTGTAAATTCCAAGACCAAGCTGCTCCTTCATACGTGGTCGCTTGGAATTGAAGAGCAGTTTTACCTGATCTGGCCTTTCCTGCTGTTCGTTCTTGTGCGTTGCCGCGCGAGTGTTCAGCTGGCCCTTCTGGCAGCCCTGATAGGCGTGTCCTTCGCCATGAACCTGGCGGTAATGGCATACTCTCCAAAGGTCTCGTTCTTTCTTCTGCCCACTCGCGCCTGGGAGCTGGGGCTCGGTGGATTACTGGCTCTGGTCGAGCTTCGCGCTGGCGGCCGAATGCCACGCAGTGTGGCTTCGCTCAGCTATGTCGCGGGATTGGCGATGCTGGGGTGGTCGTTCCTGGCGATTCGTGGTGGAAATGCGTTCCCCGGCTGGTGGGCCGCCGTGCCTGCGATTGGCACCCTGCTCCTGTTGGGTGGATTATCCGGGGTCGCTCCATGGGGACGTCATGCGCTGGCACTCCCACCTCTGGTATGGCTGGGGCGGCTATCGTACTCCCTGTACCTGTGGCATTGGCCTGTGATCGCTCTCGCGCGCCGGGCGGGCGCTGAAATTTCCGCGCCACAGTATACGGTTTTGTTGATGCTGGTGTCACTCGGGCTTGCCTATGCGTCATTCCGCTTCGTCGAAGAGCCGATTCGGCGTCGGAGAATCCTGAAGTCAGAGCGGTCGATGCTGTACGCCGTAGCATGCTGGATAGGCATTCTGTTGATTTCTGCCGCGGGTGTGATCGGCACGCAGGGTCTCGCGCTGCGTTACTCCGAAGATGCGCGCGCCTTGCTTACCGCACCCCTCAACCCTGTTGGTGAAGCGCGATGTGGCAGCTGGTTTCGGCTGATTCATCGAAATGCGGCGATTTGTCCACTGGGCCATGCTCCAGAAAATCCGATGTCCCGAAAGGTGCTGCTCTGGGGTAACAGCCACGCTGCGATGTGGGCGCAACTCTTCGAGGATTTGTCGGAGGAATATCAGGCGCAGAGTTTTCTTTCTGTGCGAAACTGCCGAGCTACCATCGACAGTGATTACTGTGGATTTACTTATCAGCAGGCGGTGCTCGCCCAATTACAGGCACACGGTATTACGGATGTGGTGCTGGCGAGTTCATGGCACGGTACGTACGGTATCCCGGATGCCGAATTCGAACCACAGTTGACCCGTATCGTCGAAACGCTCGCCGAGCTTCCCATCAGGGTCTGGCTGGTCGTGGATGTGCCTAAAGGAGCGCCTCTATCGCCCGAAATGCAATATGAGCTGGACCCTGCCGCGCCGCGCTTCGGCATGATTTCCTGGGATTATTTTTCACTGCAGCGCGATCCCGCGATCAGGCTGTTCGAGGGGCTCGCGCAACGCTTCACCAATGTGCGCTTGCTTGACCCCACCGATGCCTATTGTGAGCGCAACGTAGGCTGCAAGGGAGGCGACGAGGGAGTCGCCTGGTTTATGGATGCCAGCCACGTGACTGCAGCGGGCGCCGAGCGTGCGCGAGGGGTGTTTCAGGTCGTGTTTGCTGAGTAGGGTGGTGTTGCCCACTTTCGTGGGTCCACCGTCGCAGAACCTGACCAGCCATCGGACGCGCTGTCTATCGGGGCGCAGACTCGACGCTAAAGACGCGCTCGCTGACGATGGATGAGCCATAGGGGATGACGCGGTTACGTGTGCCTCTGGTATCACTTGTCCGAGGTGCAACACACATAGTCAGCACGGGACCTCCGGAGAGCGCCGAGCTCAATCCCAGCCACAGCCGACCGCGAAAAAATCGTCGCCGGCGTTCTGAAATTCCTCAATCCAGGTGGGCCAGAAATCCAGGCCACGCCTGACAAAGTCGGCGATCTCGGCGTCGCGCTCCGCTGCCAGGCGCATAGGCTCGCTGGTGAGAACATACTGTCCATCTGGGCGGCCCAGGCCGGGGATGCGTGTGCCCAGACGGGGAAAATCGGCGGCCTCTCCCCAGCGGTCAGCCTCGGACGTGGGGCGCAGCCCGTCGATGTCTGACCATGCCTCAATGAACGTCATTTCGCCGGCGTCGTTGAAGATAAACTCTTCGTAAATCGGGCAGGGCCCCTCCTCGTATTCAAACGACACGTAACAACGCGCAAACGGCTGTTCGTTGAAGAACCTGCAGTCGCGAAACGGTACCGTGGAAGGGTCTACCAGACGCAACGAGTCTGAGATTTCCTTCATATCGACGGCACCAATACCTGTGAGCAGCAGCCATGGTGGCCACTCCCAACGTGCCACCCAGTCGGCATAGTTGGGGATCGAGAGCGGGTCGGCCCCGGTATCGAGCGTGTCAAAGTATTTGAGCGCCTGCTCGACGTAGTACTCGGGTGTCTGCGTGGGTTGCAGGCAGCGCGCGGTGGCGGCGTCGGTGCCCGGCCCGGTGCAGTCATTGGGTCCGGGTGCCACACTCGCGTCGTTTCCATCGTCCGATGACGCATCCGCGTCCGGAAGCGTGCCATCGGACGTGTCGCCGGGCGTCCGGGTTTCCGGATCGCGTGCGCTGTCGCCGCGTTCGGTACATGCGACAAGCGATGCTGCCGTCAGCATGGCGAGCGCGAGAACACGCGAGGTTCCGGACAGAGACAAAGCGGCGAACTTCATTCACATCACCTGTGCGAAGGTACTGAGCTTTTAGTGTTCCTGCCCACGCAGGTTTTGTCCATCGAGAACTGCGCAGAACCTACTGGAGCCGGGATTTCCTGTGTGCGGTGTGCCGCATGTTCTCGCGCGTCTTCCTGCGCTTATTCTGCATTACGCCAAGAGCTTCTCAATATCCTTTACGAGTGCCTCGGGAGTTGTCTGGGGACCAAAGCGCCCTGTTACGTTCCCATTTCGATCGACGAGAAATTTGGTGAAATTCCACTTGATGAGTTTTGAGCCCAGAAACCCGGGGGCGTTCCTTTTCAGCAGCGAGAAAAGTGGATGCTCGCCTTTGCCATTTACGTCCACACGGCTGAACATCGGAAAAGTAACGTCATAGTTGAGGCTGCAGAACGACTGAATTTCCGACTCGTTCAGAGGTTCCTGACCGGCAAACTGATTGCATGGAAAACCCAGAACAACAAATCCCTGATGCCGGTATTTTCGGTACAGCGCTTCGAGTCCCGCGAACTGTGGCGTGAATCCACAGCCGCTCGCCGTATTGACTACAAGCATCACCTGACCCGACCACTGCGCCAGCGTGGTAGTCTCCTGTGCAATGGTCTGGACGGGGATTGTGTGGATCGGTGCGGTCATGATGATTCCAGGGCGCGGGGGGACACAGAGCAGGTCGGCGATGATGCGGGAACAGGAGCGAATCGGCGACACTACTTTCGCTGTCAGGTAGCGAGAGCGGTTCACGGTGCAAGTCAGATGCCCGAACTGCCGAATCGGTGCGGTGCCGGTGCTGACCAGCATGACCATGCAACGTCAGCGGCCAGTTCGAGGCCTTTCCATCTGTAAAGCGATACCTCATGCGAGGTTGTGTGCCTCCCGGGCGTTGCGCCAGCGTGGGTACGTGGGCGCTCGTCGCGGTGAACGTGGCCGAGTCTGTGGACGTGTTGTTTGGCGTGTTGCTGCTGGTCTCAGGGTCAACGAGGCAGGTGTCAGCCAGCGCTGCCGTTGAAAGGGCGCTCTTGACCATCAGCACGTGTGGCGCGGGCTACAGTCCGCAGGCGGCGAGCGCCGGAGCGCAGGCTTCGTCGTCAACGAACGGGTCCAGGCACTCGGTGAGCCCGGTCCATACGTCAGGGCAGGTGTCACGCATGCAGGCTCCGATGGGTCCGTCGAAAGCGTTCGCCCCAACGACGCAGGGCGTAATGCACTCACGCGCGGCCTGCAGTGAACCGGCGCACCCGATGGCCCCGCACCGCAGCAATCCCTGCGCGACGCACGTCAGGCAGGCGGGCTCTGTGGTGTCGCAGTTCAGCAGGCATGTTGCGCTCTGAGGTTCACAGCTCGACCAGCACTCGGCTGCTGCGCCGCAGGCGCCCTCGGGTTGAGGTGGTGTTTCGACATACGGTGCAATTACGCCCAGATACATGAGGCACATTTCGTCGAAGGTGCCTTCACCCCACTGTACATTGCGGGGCTCCTGCTGCACACCATCCACCACTGGTTGATTGGCCGCGGAGTTATCGTACGTGCACTCCAGACGTACACTCTCACCCGGCTGCACAACGGCGTAGGTTCCTGATTCAAGGAAATACTGTAATTGCCACTGAAAATCCCATTCAGGAATATCCAGCAAACACTCTTCGGTGCCATCGGCGCGGGTAATAACTCCCCGGATTTGCGTGCCGAGCGTGTGCATATGATGCGTCGCCGACGCAATGGTAACGGGGGTATTTCCGTTATTGGTGATGGTGGTGGACTGCAGCGAGGCCGGATCCCCCGCGGCAATATTCATCGACGGCTGGGCAATGGGCACGGTGCGCCAGGTGAAGGCGGGTGGGGTGTCGCGCGTTTGCACCGAGATGGCGGTGTTGTCAGGAACGACCGGTCCGCCGATGGTGTTGTAGTGCACCTGCATGATGATGCGGCTTCCCCGTGTGACGAGCATGGCGCTCTCGTCAGGTAGCGGCCTGGGGTTCATGCCGGGCACCCATGCACCCACCTGATTGGGAAATCGGTTGCCATTCAGCGCCGTGCCAGCACCGCCTGTACTGCTGGGGTTGGGTCCGCCGAAGCAGGTGTAGCCGGGTCCATCTTCTTCGGCATCGGCCGTCAACGCGGCCTGAAGTGATGCGTCGGCCATGGAATACAGGAGCACATGGTGGACCTGCTGGCTGCCGGGAACCACACTGACGCCCTCGACCCAGGTGTCTTCGGGAAACTCCAGGTCCAGAATAAAGCAGCGATAGTCGTCAGTCAGCGAGGCGACGGGCGTATAAGGCTCAGGCATGCGCGCGGTCAGGTCGGCACGCAATGAGTCCAGAACCGGGGGCGCAAACACGGTCGCTTCGCCATCGCCGATGGGCATTCCGCCCTGCATCCAGGCCTCGAATGCGGCAACATCTTCCGGCGCCAGGCGCCTTTCTGCGACGTAGTCGCGGCAATCGTCGGACGCTGGCCAGGGCGGCATGCGACCCGACTGCATGGCCGACAGCGCGACGGGGGCGAAGGTCCGGGCATTGTCGTAGGCCAGCAAATCGAACTGCCCGGCACCGCCCTCGGTATGGCAGCCACCACAATTCGCCTGCAGGAACGGGCCGATATCGTCGTTCCAGGTCAGTGCGCCGGTCGAGGTCCCCGAACCATCGGTTGCGCCGCTGTCATCGGCGCCGCTGGTCGCGTCGGGCGTTGACGAGCCGGTTTCTTCGGCTGAGTCTGAATCCGAACCGCACGCCATGGAGGTCGCGAGCACCCCACAGACCAATAGCAGCAGGCCGATTGTGCGACGATGTTGAGCCTGAGAAGTGGTGTTTTCGCTCACGATTCGCACCATGCGGGTCATGTAGATGTAGGGGAGGACGCGACGCTACCCGTGTGGTGTGTGAGAGGCAATGATTTCAGAGTATGGCACGACACGGTATGGATTGCCTCTGGCGTCGCTGGCGTGGTCTGATGTTCAGGTTTGCGTGATGGTCTCGTGCGCGCGGAAATTAGTTTCAGAGTGTGAGGTTACGCCACGAGTCACACAGCACTGGCGATGTCGGCCCCGCTCTTTTCCACAACCCAACGCCACAGTCTCTCACGTTCGGCCGGGGTGTCAGAACGTCGTGTTGAGCTCATTCGGTGAAGCGCCCGTGGGCGCCGGTCGAGCCAGAATTGCCCGCTGGTGGCGAGCGGGGCGTCGTTGTCGGTGGCAAGCCAGATCAGGGTGTCGGCACCTTGCGCGGGCGTTCGCAAAAGGGGGCCGACGATGCGCCGAAAGGTGGGCAGCGAGCGAGCGACTCCGGGCGTGTCGGCCCAGCCGGGGTGCATCGCATGCACATGGATGTGCTGGTTGGCCAGCCGCTCTGCGAGCATTTCGGTGAGGGTCACCTGTGCACGTTTCGCGCGTGCATAGGCAATGACGCCACGATAATTTTCGGCGGGCATTTCCAGTTGATTTACAGACAGGGGCTCGCTGTACATGCCGCCCGATGAAACCCATAGCACGCGCGACGGCGCCGCCGCTCGCAGTGCGTTCTGCAGCAGAAAAGTCAGTAAGAAAGGTCCGACGACCTGACTGGCCACCGTGAGCTCCATGCCTTGCGGGCTCGCCTGGCGTTCGTCGTCGAGGGCGCCGGCATTGTGAATCAATACATCAATGGCAGGGTACTTTGTAATGAGTTCGGCAGCGGCATTACGAATGGCGTTCAAGTCACCGGTATCGGCGATAACATACTCGATGCGGGAATTATTGGTTTCGCTTCGTAATAGCGCACAAATCTGTTGTGCCTTTTCCCTGTTTCGGACCACCATGCAGACGGTCGCGCCGAGCGCAGCGAGGGCGCGTGCGGTATGGAGGCCGAGCCCCGAGGTCGCGCCGGTAATGACGACGACCTTGTGGTTCATGCAGTTGGCCGGTGGGGAACGCCAGTGATCAAGTCGTTTTCGGACGTCTGACCCGATGCGCGTGAAGCTACCGAAGACGCTCCACTCCAGCGCAGAATCCAATGCGTCTGCGAGAGTGCTCATGGTGCGCCATGCTGCGGAGCGCTCTCGCCGGTCGGGCTGAGGCGGGAGCGTTGGTGGCGAGCAACGCCCTGCCTGCCAGCGGGTTGGATCACGTCACGGGACCGTTCAGGGCGCGCGCGGCGTCGTGCGTGACCGTTGATTCGTCGCGAAGTCGTCATGAGGCAGGCTATCGGGCGAATAAACGGCGATGCACGCGTGAACAATAGCAGGCATTCAGGGGGTAGATGCGTGCGGCAGCGGTTCGGGTGCAGGAGTGGGGGGCTGATGGGGCCGCGCAGATCGCAGCGAGCGAATGATCCAGCTGATGGGTGCGCGGAGCTTGAAGAACACAATGGTGCGCGGGTTTTCAGTCTGGACGTGGTGCTGCACGTCGACGGCGAAGACCTGCCAGCCGACGGTGCCCGAGAGGATGGTGGCCTCACCGGGATCGGCGAGCGCGGCGAGGGTGGTGAAGAGGCCCGGTGCGGCGGCCAGATAGTCGAGTCCGCCGCCGATGGCGAATCCGTCGCCCCCCGTGTAGTCCACCACGGGTCCGAAGGTGAGAAAGTGAGGGTCGAGCGCGGCCGTCACGCCCAGCATGGCTCGTGCGGTTGGCCTGGTGGCAGAGTCCTCGCGGCCAACACCGCCTTCGAGCCAGAAACCCGGTTCTATTCCTCGCACGAAGAGCCCGGGAGTATCCATGAACGAGGCTGCTGCGACGACTGCAGCACGTTGGCGACCTTCACGCTGCGACTCGGACACATCGGGATCGTGAGTCAGCGGGGTGTCGTGGCGATTGTCTGTGTCCGGCGTGGTTTCGGTCGCTTCGACTTCGGCTGCAGCTTCGGTGGTGTTTGTGTCTTGCGACCAGGCTGGAAATGCGTGTGACGTGGTTGTGAAAAATACGGCGGTCATGAGCGCCGCAGTGCGTGTGCGGTTCATGGAACTTCTACCCGTACGGCGAGCGAAAACTCGGGGCCGACATCGGAGTGGACAGGGCGTTGCGTGAGCTGTTGATTGCGACAAATTACCGCAAAATCGGGAGATAGATTCTTTTGTTCGAATGCGCGAAATTCACGTCGTGTTGTGGAACGCTCGCCGGCGACAAGAAGATCCATGATCCGCCGGGTGCGGCAAGCGATTCGCGGTGAAGTGTGAATGTCTGGCATGGTGAACGTCACAGGTACGACGGCAAAAACAAGTCCGGGCGTCGGCCCGTGAGGCCGACGCCCGGAAGCCTGACAGGTGCCAGGGCGAGCGCGAGCAGGATCAGGGCTTGGCGCCCGAGGCGCAGTTCGCGAGGCCCGTGGGGGTCACATCGCACACGACAGCCTTGCGGAGAAGGCCGAAGAGGAATCCGTCGTTGCGAAGAACGACGACGGTGTCGGAGTCAACAGCAGCAACGCCACCATAGGCGCAGCCGGTGCCGAAAAGTGAGCCCACAACGGTCAGGATAGCGATCGACTTTACAAATGAACGCATGATGTTCTCCTGTCTCTTTGGCGCAAGGAACCGGGGGCTGACCAGATTGTCAGACATCGGCGCGCGGAGTCGGCAGCTATTATGCTGTGGGTTTTCTGTCAATGGCCAGCCGTTTGGTCCGCTTGTAGTCAGCGCGGTGCAAAGTAATAGAGCTGCTGACCGCGTCCTTCGCTGAGGGTGAAGTAACCGCTGCTGGCGGCATCAAAGCAGATGGCTTCGCCCTGTGGTTCATCGACCTGCGGGGCGTCGCACGGCTCGGACGCGAACGCCTCGTCGACCGTGCGACCACGCGGACGGCGCCAGATGTGGATGGCATCGTAGGTACGGATGGCGATGAGGTTGCCGGAGGGTGAAAAATCACCTGCGGTGGTCTCGCGACGCCCTTCGAGTGGAGGGTCGCCGAAACGTAGCGTGGTGACGAGCTCCATGACGACGCGGTCAAACGGAATAAACGGTGGCGAGGCGCGATAGACGGGCGAGGTTCCGCTGCCGTCTTTTCCGACCACGTAGAGGTCGCCGGTCACGGGGTCGACCATCATGGTCTCGGCGTTGTTTCCGCCGTCAGGGTATCGGAGCTCAAGCTGTTCGACATCGCGCAGCGTCACCGACACCGGGGTTCCACTGGTGGGCACGACCGGCTCACGGACGCGGTACACGTTGATGTTTTCGCGGTTGCCGCCGTTGTCGCCGATGTCGCCGACGTAAATGTAACTGACGCCTGGCTCGGGGCCGGGCCCCACGGAGATGTCTTCCCAGTCGTTGGTGTCGGCACCTTCAAGGCGATAGGTCGCGAGACGGTGACCGTTGGTCGTCTGGATGGCGAAAATCTCAGGTTCGCCACCGGAGTCATTGTGCGTATAGATGACGTTCGCGTTGGTGCGGCTCGCGGCAATGCCGCTGGCCTCGACAATGACGGGCGAGACGAGCTGTTCAATGAGGTTCTGGCTGCTGATGAAGCCGCGACTTCGGCCGTTATCGAAGGATGGGCAGGCTGCAAAGGGCTCGGGCTCAAGGGGCACATCGGATTCGCCGGTGTCCGCGGTGTCGCTCGGGGCGTCGCCGGCTTCGGGGGCGGTGTCGGTGGCGACATCGGGCGAAATATCGGCGACCGCGTCTGGTACGACGTCCTGCAAAGCGGTATCGAGGACGGCGGCATCCGTAGGTTCGGCTGTGTCGAGGAGGTCAGGGGCGTCGGCTCCAGAGGCGTCAACCGGTTCGACGTCCGCGATGACATCGTTAGCGGGTTCTGGCGTGTCGGCCGGAGAACCCGAATCGGGAGCCTCGTTGTCGATGAAAGCATCGCTGCGGGTGTCGGTTTGAGCGGCGTCGGCGGGTGCACGGTCGGGTTCTGAGCCGGTGCTTTCGCCCGCGTCGTTCTGGCAGGCGACGGTAGCGCACAACACCGCCAGCGCGAGTGTAGCCCACAGAACGCGAAGCCGGCGCGATACGGGAGTTACGTGGAGCATTCAGAACCTCACGTGTAGAGTTGCTGTGTGACAAGTAACTGGTTCACCTTGCCGCGTGCATGTGGTTGCGTCCAGAGAACGAGTAATGGCATGCAGGCACGCCAGTGGTCGTGGCACTGTCGAACCCTTCTTTTGTTCAGATGGTAAAATGTCGGAAGTACATCAGTCGCTTCTTTTGCCCGCTGTAGGTCTCGCTGCGTGGACCTATGTCATGTGGGCGTGGATGTATCTGACCCGCATTCCGGCGATTCGGCGTTCGGGCATGAAGCTCGATGGCCAGATTCCCAGAGGCGAGCAGATGGCTACGCTACCTGCAGTGGTGCGGTGGAAGGCCGACAACTATAACCATCTGTTTGAGCAGCCGACCATTTTTTATCCGGTCGTGATTATCGCGGCGCTGCAGACCGAGTGTACAGACACGGACGTCGTGCTGGCGTGGGCGTACGTGGTACTTCGGGTGGTGCACAGCGTGTTTCAGGCGACCGTGAACCGGATCGAGGTTCGATTCGTGCTGTTCTCTTTGTCTTCGCTGGTTTTGCTTGCGTTGGTGGTTCGTACAGCATTCACGCTTCTGAATTCATGAGAGGAGGTATCCATGACGGCGCGATTCAATCGACAGCTGGTCGCTGTGGGCAGCCTGTCTTGCTGCTCCACTCTAATGCGACGTGTCACGTCTGGTTCGCCTGTGCGCGGCAATTTACTCGTCACGCGGTGTCCGTTGCTGCTGGCGCTGTGGGTCGTGTTGGTTTTGCTGGTGGGCTGCTCGGATGAAGTTGGGCCGGTTGCGGGCGTCGCAGCGGGGTTGGATGCGGGCGCAGATGTGAGCGCTGATGGTGTTTCGGAGCTGCCGCGCTGTGTGGACAGCCTCGCCTGTCGGGGCGGCGAGATCTGTCGGGATGGGTTTTGCCGAGAGGCGTGCCTGAGCGACGTCGACTGCTCGGCGCCTCGTGGCGTTTGTGATGTGAGTACAGGTATTTGCGTGTCGTGCGTGCAGCCCACTGATTGCGGTGAGAACGCGACCTGTGAGAGCACCGAATGCGTGTTCTTCTGTGAGAGCGACGTTGCTTGCGGCGCCGCTGAGTTTTGCGACGAAAGCACAGGCGTGTGCGAGGCACGCGAGTGCTCGGCGCCGACCGACTGTCGCGGCGGGTTTGATTGTCGTGACTTTCGCTGCGTGCCATTGGAGCCGATCGTCTGTGAGGCGGGCAACACGCGTTGTAACGATGCTGCCGACGGGGTGATCACCTGTGGTCGCGATGGTACGGAGGAGTTGGAGGCGCCTTGTGGCAGTGAACAGCTCTGTGTGGAGGAGGCAGGCGATGCGAGCTGCGTGGACGTGTTGTGCGCGCCGTTCGAGATCGGATGCATAAGTGCGCAGACGGCCTTCGCCTGCGACGAGCTCGGTGTGTCGCGGACGGAGTTTGATTGTGGCGACGGTCGGTATTGCGACGCGGGGGTTTGCAAGCCGCTGGTGTGCGAGGCGGGCACCGTGATTTGTGATGGCAATCTGTTGGTGACCTGCGATGAGCTTGGCGCCGAAGTGACGGTGCAGGCGTGCAGCGAGACGGCCGCCTGCGTCGCGAGCGCTGCGGGATGTGTGTGTGTGGACGGTGCATGTGAGGCACGTGTGTGCACACCCGGTGCAGGGCGTTGTGTGGGAGCGGCGGCGCAGTCCTGCTCGGCCGATGGGTTGGGATATGAAGACCCCGTCACGTGTGATGCCGACGAGCTGTGCGTTGCCGGGGCGTGTCTGGAGCGTCGGTGCACGGCGGGCACACGGGAGTGCATTGGAGAGACGCTCGTGGTTTGCAACGCCGACGGCACGAACCGAACCGAGACCGACTGTGCTGCGAGCGAACAGCTGTGCACGGCGACGGGAGCGGGTGCGGCGTGCTCGCCGCGGGTGTGCGAACCCGACAGCGTGGGGTGCGAGGTCGATGGTGCGACGGTGCTTACCTGCGACGCCCGGGGTGCCGTGCTGACCGCGACACGGTGTGCGACGGGCACTTACTGCAACGGAGGTGCGTGCCTTGACCAACTGTGTGCTCCCGGCACCGGTAATACCTGCGTGGGCGGCGATGTGCAGCGCTGCAACAGCGATGGCTCCGCATGGGTACTGGTGACGGACTGCAACGCGGCCACACAGCGCTGCGTGGGAGGCGCATGCGCCAACATCGTGTGCACGGCCGGTGAGACGCGTTGCAGTGGAGACACGCTGGTGTCGTGCGCGGGCGATGGGCTGAGCGAGACCCGTAGCGACTGTGCCACGAGCGCGTCGTATTGCGACCCTTTGGTGCGTGCGTGTGTGCCGAGGGTCTGTACGCCGGGCGCGTCGCGGTGCAGCGGCAACCAGGTGGTGTTGTGTGACCCTCGCGGTGCGAGCGAGTCAACGACCAGCACGTGTTCGGCGACTCTGGGCTGCTCGGCGGGAGCGTGTGTGGTCGGTTGCGGCGATGGCGTCGTGCAGAGCGGTGAGCAGTGCGACGATGGTAACCGGACAGCCAGCGATGGGTGCGGTGCAGACTGCCAGCGCGAGGTCATCGACGGCTATGTGGTGATACCTGCGGGCACATTCACGATGGGGGCGCCGCGCACCGAACTGGGTTCATCCAATGACGAAACGCCTCACGCCGTCACGATTACGCGTCCTTACCTCATGAAACTGACGGAAGTGACTCAGGGTGAGTGGGTGGCAAGGAGTGGGGGTAGCAACCCGTCGTGCTTTCAGGAGACATCGGGGACTGTTTGTACGGCCACGCAGGCGAACCCTGACGGGCCGGTCGAGCGCGTGGACTGGTACAGCGCAATCGGCTTCGCGAATGCGCTCTCGGCAGCGGCCGGACTCGAGGTCTGTTACACACTTACGGGCTGCACTGACGGTGCAGATGGCTGGCGCGATGGCGCACACACCGGCTGCACCGGTGCAACGTTCGCTGGGCTGGACTGCACCGGGTATCGGCTGCCGACCGAGGCAGAATGGGAGTATGCTGCGCGCGCCGGCACCACAACCGCTACTCCGCTCGGCAACCTGACGGGGGATCCGTCGGGCTGCGGTACTCCTCAACCCAACCTCGACCCGATTGCGTGGTGGTGTTTCAACGCTGGCACGCGCACTCGGTCGGTGGCGTCGCGGGCCGCTAATCCCTGGGGTCTGTACGACATGGCAGGCAACGTGTGGGAGTGGACCTGGGATCGCTACGCCGACTACACCGGCGCCGCTACCAACCCGCTGGGTCCGGAGTCTGGCACTACGCGCGTTGTTCGGGGAGGGGAGTGGCTCTCCGTCTCGGCTCAGTCCCGCTCTGCGAACCGCGAACGGTGGAATCCGACCTATCGCAACAGCACTGGCGGTTTTCGACTGGTGCGGACCATTCCCTGAGTGGGCCGCAATTCGCTGGGCATACGTCGTCGAGCGACGGCAAACACGGGTATGGAGGTTCCCTCGGATTGAATGCCGCCCTGCAAAAAGACCCTCAGGTCATTGGGTTACCCTATCGACGTCGGCAGATTCTCGAGCATCAGATCGAAATCGAAGGCGTCGGCTGCAGCGTTGAGCGCTTCGAACCGGTCGGCGCAGGCGATCTGTAAGAGGGTGCGATGGGCTTGAAACAGCTCAACGGCCTCGGCATCAGAGTCCGAGAGCAGGGCGCGCAGTCGCGCAAGGACCTGATTTACGGCCGCAAGGTCGATGGGCTCGGCATTGCTGGTATCTTGCGCGGCGTTGTTGGATTCGCAGACGGCGAGTAGGGGCGCGAGCGTGGCATCGAGCGTTCGTTGCACCGTTTGAAGCTGTGCCGACATGGCTAAGGGTGCTGACTGGGCACGTATCAGGGACTCCAGAGTGGTTGCGTCTTCAGCGAGCGGAGTGGCACCCATGCTGGCCGCCAGACCCTTCAGGGTATGGGCGAGCCGCTCGGCTGTTGACCAGTCGGCGTCGTTGATGGCCGCGCGGACATCGCGTTCGAAGGTGCGGTGACGTTCGACAAAGCGTCGCAGCATGGAGGCATACAGGTTCTGATCGCCCAGCAGTCTTCTCAGCGCGGTGTCCACGTCGAGTCCTGCGACACGCGCAGCGTCGATGATCTGCTGTTTCTGGTCGTCGCTTGTCGAGTCAGTGGTTCGACTTCGCGGAGTGTCCCCAGCATCGCGGCGTGTGGAGGAGGATGCGTCTGCATTGGCGCGATACGCGACAAAGGTCAGTAAGGTGGAAGCGAGCGCCGCGTATTCAATGGGCTTCGCCAGGTGGGCGTTCATGCCGGCCTCCATGCATTTTTCCCGGTCGCCCTGCATGACGTTGGCGGTCATGGCAATGATGGGAAGGTGCTCGAAACCATGGATCGCCCGAATGGTTCGGGTGGCCGTGAGGCCGTCCATGACGGGCATGTGCATGTCCATCAAGACGACGTCGTAGGCTTGCTTTTGAACGGCTTCGACGGCGATGGCCCCATTATCGGCGACATCCACCACGAGCCCGGCCTGCTCGAGGAGCGCTGTGGCCACCTCCTGATTGAGCTCGTTGTCTTCGACGAGCAGTACGCGCGCACCGGCAAGTGTTTGCAGGCTGGCGAGCGGATCGTCTTCGACCGATAAGCGGTCTGTTCGCACTGCCGTGGAGCTGTCGAGCTGTCGAACAACGCAGTCGAAGACCATGGACGCGTTGACGGGCTTGGTGAGGATGCCGTGAATGCCGACGGCGCGCGCCTTCTCGGCGATGTCATCGCGACCAAAGGCCGTGACCATCACCGGAATGGGCGGTTTTGTAAGGGTCAGGGTGCGCAGACGCTCGGCCACCTCGATGCCGTTCATGCCCGGCATTTTCCAGTCCAGGAACACAAAGGCGTAGGGGTCATTGTTGTGATCGGCCGTCACGATCAGGTCGAGCGCTCTCTCCCCGGAGTCCACCGATTCTGCGCGTACGCCCATCTCCTCCAGGAGGGCGACCAGCACAATGCGCGCATGTTCATGGTCATCGACCACCAGCGTTCGCATGCCGCGCAAGTCAGAGGCAAGCACCGCGGGCAGGAAGCTGCCGGTGTGGGCTCGTCCGACGCGCGCGGTGTACCAGAACGTGGAGCCCTTCTCGGGCACGCTCTCGACGCCAACATCACCGCCCAGGCTCTGTGCAATGCCGCGGGAGATGGCGAGCCCGAGTCCCGTGCCACCGTATTTTCGTGTGGTGGACGTATCGGCCTGCTCGAAGCTTCGAAAGAGTCGCTCTCTCTGCTCTTCACTGATGCCGATGCCCGTGTCGGTGACGCTGAAGCGCAGCAGCAGGGAGTCGTGGTCTTCGTCGATGACGGTGACGGCGACGACAATGCCACCGGCTGGGGTGAACTTTACGGCGTTGTTCAGGTAGTTGATGAGCACCTGGCCGAGTCGCATCGGGTCGCCGATGAGCCGACGTGGCACGGCGCGGTCGATATCGACGACCAGCTCGAGGCCCTTGCGACTGCAATGTTCGGCCACCTGATTGGCAGCATTTTCGAGTACTGCATCGATACCGAACTCGATGCTCTCGATGGTCAATCGGCCGGCCTCCATCTTTGAGAAATCAAGGATGTCGTTGATGATGCCGAGCAGGTGTTTTGCCGATGCTTCGAGCTTTTGAATGTAGTCTCGCTGCTTTTCGCCGAGCTCGGTTCGGAGCGTCAGGTGGCACAGGCCCAGAATCGCATTCATGGGGGTGCGGATCTCATGGCTCATGTTGGCCAGAAAGTCCGACTTGGCCTGGGCCGCTGCATCTGCTCTGGCCGAGGCCTCCCGGAGCGCTGCGTTGTTTTCCTGAAGTGAGTCGAGGAGGTCGTCACGGGTTTGCCGGGACAGAATCGCGCGCAGCACGGGAAGGGTCTGCTCGTCCCAGCGGGCAAAAGGGAGTCTGCCGCGCACCATCACCTCGCGTCGGCACGGACTGACCGTGATGCCCATAGCCCGAACAGGTGCCACGGCGAGAAGGGTCTGCGGGATGGGCTCGTCGAGCACAAATTTCAGCAGCAATCGACTCTCGTAGCCGGTTCCCTCACCGTTTATTTGCAGGTATGGCCGAAGCGATTGCGCGACGAACCAGCGGCCGAGCTCCGACACATGAGCGGCGAGTCCGATGGCGACTTCTTCGTCACCCCCGAGCGTTGTAACCACCTCAAAGATGCGGCGCCGCGCCTCGAACACCTTCTCGGGTGTGGTCACATGGAGTGTTCCGACAGGGGTCATGGGCGCCACCTGAGCACAAGACAGGCGGCGTCATCATAGCCGCGTGCAAAATCGGTGATTGTCTTCGAGGCGATCTCGGCCGCGGTTCGGTAGGTGGCGCTTGCCGCGCGGGCATGCTGGCTGGATTCCGGTATCCCATCGGTCCAGAGCATCAGTACATCGCGGGGGGCCAGCTGGCCGTCCTGCAGTGTGATGGACAACCGGCGGGCGCCCAGCAGACCGTCGCGGGAGATACCTCGCCAGGTCGCCGTTCCCATCTGGGCGGCGCGCGTGTTTCCGACGCCGACATAGCGGAAATGTCCGGTCAGGGCACTGACGAAGGCGAGCCCGGCAGCAGCGCCGATGGTGCCCCACGCGGTCTCGTCGAGCCGTCGTATGAGCCGCTCAAGGTCAGAGCTGCCTTCCAGCTGAAAGCACTCTTCGAGTGACGCGGCCACGTTGTTTGCCGAGGTGCCATGCCCCGAGGCGTCCAGAATCCCTAGCAGCATGCCTCCGTCGCAGGCGAGAGAGAGCGCGCGGTCGCCCGATACGAGCTCCCCATCACGGGGGCGTGTGCGGGCGGCGGTATCAAACAGTCTGGCGTGTGCGTCGGCATCGTCGACTACTGTCCGTTGTGAGCGCTCCAGGTGAGCTGCCCCTGACAGGCCGGGGTAGCTGGTGGAATCGCGCAGCGAGCGGTGCACAATGCGTTTGACCGCCCGCACCCTGGTTCCCACCCCCGGCGTCGACGTCAGTTCGAAGTCGTCCGCCATGCGCCGCACGCTCGGCAGCCCGAGCCCGAGTGTACCGCCGGTGCTAAAGTGATCGCTGGTGGCCTGCCCGATGTCGGCGATGCCGGGTCCGTTGTCGTTCGCCTCGATCTCGATGCTCACGCCGGCGTCATCTTCGCGCCGCGATACCTGGATGGTCCCGCGCCCTGCATACTTGACGATGTTGGTGCCCAGCTCCGAGACCATGGTACCGATCAGGGCGCGATCAATGTCGCTGGCTCCGCGAAGTAGGGCGTGACCACTGACCGTGACTGCCGATCGTCCAACGTCGGACGAGGTGCTGACACGAAAAAAAAGCGAGTCGAGCTGAGCCGTTGTCATGCACCGCCCTTGCGGTCGTGCTCTACCACGCCCAGGCGTTCGAGTGCGCTCTCCAGGTCTTGTGCAAACTCCAGCCCGTCGAGCATGACGTCGTTGCCGATCAGCCAGGCCACGACACCCGGCCGAACGCCGACGATGATGCAGCGGGCACCCAGAAGGCACAGCATGTTGGAGAGGGTTCTGATCCCTTCAAACTCGGTGAGGTCCATGAACCTGACAGCCGAGAGTTCCAGCACGGCGGCCCGTGCAGCGGCCGCTTGCAAACCATCGAGCGCGACCGACTGCACGCGATCCAGCCCACCGGCGATCTCGGTCGGCAAGGTGACAATCAGACACCCCCGAACCAGGGTGGTCGTCACCGCCACGGCGGCGTGTTCCGAGGAGGTTTGCTTTCGCTTCATGGGATTCAACGGGTTTCGCTCGTGCGGCCAGCGACCTGGCCTGCCCGGTCCATTCCCATGGCGCGGAGCGCCAGCTCTAGCGCATCGCGAAGCGTCGCCGTGGTCTTGACCTCGCCCACATGAATGCCCAGCTCGACCAGCGTGCGTGCGATAGCGGGTGAAATACCCGAGATAATGGACTCACACCCCATGAGTTGGGTGGCGCGCGTAATTTTGAGCAGCTGGTTGGCGACGGCTGTGTCCACTGCGCTCACGCCGCTGATGTCGAGCACGAACATCCGCGCTCGCGTCTCGGCAATCTTGCTCAGCGTCTTGTTCATGATGTCCTGCGTACGCACCGAATCGACGATGCCGACGAGCGGCAGCAGCAGAATGCCGTCCCAGATGGGCGTCACAGGTGTCGACATCTCAAGGAGCGAGTTGCTGGTAATCAGCAGCTTCTCTTTCTGAATGCGGTAAATCTCGTCAGTTGCGAGGTAGGTGTCGAAAAAAACGAGCCGTGTGAGCGCCGTCTCCATCGCGTCGCGCTCGGCCGAGGCAGGGGCGACCAGCCGAAGGTGACGAAGAATGGCCGCCAGCGTCTCCCGCATGCCGGCGAAGTAGATGTCGGTTGGCAGGTCGATGTGCTGATGCACCGCGCCGACGTGTCGACGAGACGCGACATAGGCCTCGTCGAGCTCGGCTCCGAAGAAGGTGCGCCAGTGTTGTACCTGCATGCTCTTTACGCGGTCCATCATCCGCGCATTGCTTCCGAAGAAGATGGAGAACTCATGTTGATTACGCAGCCACTCATAAAAGGCATCGACGATGGCCTCGATCGAGTGCTCAAGTAGTTGGCCTGCGGCCCTGATGTGCGCGACCTCGGAGGTGCCGAGACCAAATTTGTCGAGCTCACTGGCAAGTTCTTTGCTGATGGTCATCTTTGCCTTTCAGGGGTGCACAGGTTCAAGTGGGGTCTCGAAAGCGCAGCGCGATATCGGCAAACTCACCGGTGATCGCGTTGAACGCGCTGACAATATCGGGGTCAAAGTGGCTTCCGCTGCCTTCCAGAATAATGGCGACAGCCTGTTCATGCGGAATCGGTGGCTTATAGACGCGTCGACTGACGAGCGCATCATATACGTCGGCGACGGCCATCAGGCGGCCAGAGATGGGAATGGCCTCGCCCCGAAGACCCTGCGGGTAGCCGCTGCCATCCCATTTTTCCTGATGACAGTGCGCAATCTCAGCCGCGCAGTCCAGAAAAGCACCCTCGTGACCCGACATGTGCTCAGCGGCAGACTTGAGCGCTCCGTAGCCCAGCGTGGTGTGGGTCTTCATGATCTCGAATTCGTCTGCGGTGAGTCGGCCGGGCTTCAACAGGATGTGGTCGGGAATGCCGACCTTGCCGATGTCGTGCAACGGAGACGATTTGTAGAGTATCTCGATCTGCCGCGCGGTCAGGTAATGCGAAAACCGGGGGTGATCGCGAAGGTGAAGCGCGAGCGCTCGCACGTAGTGTTGCGTGCGCCGAATGTGGTTGCCGGTCTCATTGTCTCTTGCCTCGGCCAGCGAGCTCATGGCGATGATGGTCGCCTCCTGCAGTGCAGAGATGGCGGCAGTGCGCTCCCGCACCTCGCGTTCCAGCTCATCGCCACGAAGACGTTCCTTATCGGCAGATCTCTTCATTGCGACATGCGTGCGGATTCGGGACAGCGTGATCGCCGGACTGATCGGCTTGGTGATGTAGTCGACGGCTCCGAGCTCCAGCCCGATCGCTTCATCGGCCGTCTCGGTGCGTGAGGTCACGAATACGACCGGTAATGACGCTGTTCGGGGTTCAGCCTTGATGCGTCGGCACACCTCGTAGCCATCGATGCCGGGCATGACCACGTCCAGCAGAATGAGGTCCGGTAGCGGATCATCCTGAAGCAGCCGCAGCGCCCGCTCACCGTTGTTGGCCACCTTCACACGATAATGGCCCTTAAGCAGGGCATTCAGAATCTGCAGGTTCTCTGGTGCATCATCGACAACAAGCACCGTCGGCAAGTCATCGGTGGCCTGTACGCGCGCGTCTGTCCATTGGTCCTGAGGCATCAACGCTCCTTTCTGTCGTGCACACCTGAGTAAGCCACCGTGGTGGATGGAAGCTCCTGAAATCTGGGTCGAGTATCCCGGGCGCATCGGGGTGAGGGCGCTGCTGCGGTCGTTTGGCGCCTGGAAAGAACCCAGACCGCTCGCTAGTCGGCGGTTTGCTCGGCATCGTGTGCTCGATCGCGAAGGAGGAACGCACCTCCAATCATCCGCACGCCTATCCCTAGCCGAGCGGACGGTCAAGGCATCTGAATGAACGGCAGGGTGAGGTCTTTGGAAGGCGCCCGCAAGGGTCCATTCGCCGTCTGTCATCCGGCTACACCATCATCGTTGATGGGAACGGAGCTTGTGACTCTGTGGCAGTCGGCGTACACGCTATCCATTGTAACACTTCCGAAACGGCTGTCTGGTGAAGGAGCTCATTATGTCCATGCCAATCATCCCGGTTTCCTTGTTTTGCGCGCTTCTGGTGTGTACTGCGTCAGGATGCATCAGTGGGGCGCCCAATCGGAAGGGGACAGCGAGACGGGTGACACTTCGACCGATCGTGAGCCCATCGCAGATGCTTCCGTCGACGTGACCGGGAACGTGGAGACCGATGCGGCGGCAGCTGATGGCTCCACGGAGCCAGCCGGCGTGCCCGTGAACCCCGGTGCGCCCGACGTGAACCTGGAGAGCGTGGCTGGACTTCAGGTGCACGAACTGACCTACACGGTGCCTGGGCTGAACATCGAACGAACGCTCGAGGTTCGGCTCTGGTATGCGACCGATGACGAGACGGGCGAAGCGGCCTTGTTTGAGCCCAGCATCCCCATATTTTCGGATGAATTTGCGTGGACGGACGCGACGGTTTTACCGCCGCCGGCGTCGACACGAGCGCCGCTCGTGGTTTATTCGCACGGTGGTCGCGGTTTTGCCGGTCAGATCAGCACCGTCGCCCGGCAATTTGTACGCAACGGCTGGATTGTGGTGGCTCCGTCGCACCTCGGCCAGAATTTGTTCGATTATCAGGAAATTCTGCCTTATTCGTTTCCGGCTATCAGGGCGTATGACACGCTCGCCGCGCTCGATTTTATGGAGAATTTACCCGCAGACCACCCGTTGAGCGGCCGTGTAGATACGAGCCGCGTGCTTGCGATGGGGCATAGTTATGGTGGCCAGAATTCCTGGCTTCTGGCGGGTCTTCCGCTCGATATCGAAGGAATTACGGCACGTTGTGCAGATGGGTGTACCCCGGAAGATATTGCTGCGTTCGAGGCTTTTCGCGCCGAACCACGGGTTGTGGCAGGGGTGTCACTCGATAATCTGATTGATCCCAATCTTTTTCTTGACGAGAGTTTCGCCGAAATAACGACGCCCATGCTGCATATTTCTGGCACCGAGGGCAATGACGGCGCCGATATTTTTCGACGCGCCGCCGACGCCAATATGACGTGGGTTTCGTTAATCGGTGGATGTCACGAGTCGACGACCGGTACCCTCCCGTGTGACATGCTCGACCTCGCCATTAGCCTGCAGGCGACCAGCGTTTATACGGTGGCTTTCGCAACCCGGCACGTGCTGGGTTCGACCGATGAAGCGGTTCTGGGTATTCTCGATGGGTCTCGACCGGTGTCGAGCAGCGCGGTGTTGCAGCAAGGCGCAGGGGTTCCCTGACCCGTTTCCGTGCGACATCGGATCGAACGGAGCGCGGGAATTCCCGCCCATGCTCAGAACAGGAGCGACTTCGCAACGCCCGCGAAGAGCACCATAAACCCACCGATTTCGGCGACCACCAGCGTCCACATGCCCCACGTGGATACGAAATTACGTTCGCGGAACTGATTGTCCGTGTCGCGTCGCGCGCCGTGCCAGACGTACGTGGCGATGGAGAACGCGAAATAAAAGAGCGGCAAACCGGTCGCCAACAGATCGATGTTTGCATGCCATGCAGAGAGGCCGGCAAAGCTGGCGAGCAACATGGCCGCGAAGCTGTACATCAGCGATGCCCGGTGCGCGATATCCACGTACGGGTGCGCACAATGGTCGGCGCTCGTCATGATTTGACGCCACTTCCACACGCCGGTGAGCAGGGCGACCATGAAAAACAGGCCGGCGCTCAGGATGGCGAGCGTGGATGCAGGCTCGAGCGCTGTGCTCACAAGTGGGGTTGTCATGATTCGGTGCGGGGCAGGGGCGCGGGATGGAGCGATGAGCGTCGTGAATTATTTTCCTGCTGCGGCTGCCAGCGTCCTGGCCGCTCGCTGGGTTTTCGATGGGGTGTTAGCGTCCTCGGCGATGGCCTGAAGGTGGGGTAGAAGTCGCTGTGCACCTCGCCGAGTGAGTTGTACGACCTCGTCTTTGACGCGCGAACGACTGAACATGTCGGCCAGCAGCGCTGCTGATTCACGCGTTCCGGCGCGCCCCCACTCGCCGAGAAGGTACAGTTGGGACTCGTCCATGGACCCCTGGAATGTGCGCCGCGCCCAGTTGCCAATGTGCGCGGCCTCTTGTGGGCCCCCCTGAACCAGCCATTGCACGGATGCGTTTGTGTGGGGTGGCATGGGCTTGAGCGGCTGAGTGAGCTCGACGAAGGCGATGCGATCAAGAAAGAAGGCATCGAAGTTGCGATCTGGGCCGAACTCCGTGCGCCTTGCGCTGCGCACATACCCGTCTCTGCCGTTTAGCGCGAGGTCGGGCGCCCGTGTGGCCACCCCAGTCAGTTCAGGGTTACAGAGCCCGGGGTCAACAGCCCGGTAGGAATCGAGGACGGCTTCGAGAAGGCCACGCACGCGGGCTCTGGCCGCGTCATCCAGCCGGTCGAACGCGAACCCAAGGGCGTCCATGACGATGCGACGTTTGGATTGAAGGACCGTCCAGTTTGTAAGGTTGGGAATGATGAGCCCAAGCGCTGCGTGGAGCACCGCTTCGCCACCGACGAGCGCTTCAAGCAGGAAAACAAACTCGAGCACGTGCTCCCACGCACTCGTCGGGAGCTCGAAGTAACGTTGCATCAGCGCCGGAACGTCGTCGTCGGTGACCGTGACGTTACGCGCGAGCGCCTCCACGGCATCTGACGTGAACGCATCTGGAAAACGCTCCCAGCCGTGGGTGAGCGCGACCACAGCGCGCGCAGCGGCGTTTCGCGGCCATGGGTCAAGGCGTCTCAAGGGCTTGCACAGCCGGTCTCGGGCATAGAAGCCCGGGTCATCCACATCGGGGCCGAGCGATACCAGCAACGGAAAACCGAGCGCCAGTGCCAGGTCATCGACTTCGGTGGCGCCGAGGCCTGGCTGGAACAGGCGCTGCGCGCGCGCAGCTTGCATGTGATGGGTGAACGCGCCTCCCAGCGATGTCCAGACAGACTCGGAATGGAAGCTCATGGTCTGGACTCGATGTAGAAAGTCAGGTGTTGTCACACTGGGCATGCAGGCGCTGCAATACCTCGAGGTACCGCTCGCGCATGCCGGCCGCATAAGGATTGTGGTTCTGCAGAACATCGAACAGGTGTCCCGCATCTTCGCGCACGGTGCGTACTGTCGTCGCCATGGCCTGGAACGACGGCGGCGCCAGCGGCTCGTCCATATTCACGCCCAGCTCCACCATGCCGCGGGCCACAAAGAAGGCGAGCGCGTGTGACTCCGCCATTCTCCGGTCGTGCGTGTGCGCGTCCACGTCCAGAACCAGACAACCGAGCCGCTCAAACAGCTCCCGCACCGCGTTGGCTGCGGCCTTATGAGGCGTGTCGGCTGTGCAAACAACCACACGTCTGGGTAGTTCGCCCCGCGACAGACTGGCCGGCCCAAAGAGCGGGTGAGCAGGAACCCACGCGGTGTGATCTCCGAAGACATCCTGAAGAACATCACAGGGTTCCACCTTGACGCTTCCGACATCGAGCACGATCGTGTTCGCGCCAAGCCAGGGTTGAACGGCCTGCGCGGCATGACGAATCGCAGGCACCGGAACCGCGAGCACGACAAACGCCGCCTGTGAACACGCCTGCAGCGGCACGCACACCGGCTCAGGTACGGGTCGCTCTGCGTCCCAGGCGCCGCATGGTATGTCGTGCGCCTGTGCCAGCGCCACCAGCGCCGCGCCAAACTTGCCATAGCCAATCACCACGAGCTCGGGCGCATTGGTCAGATTGGAGGGCGTGCTCATGAACGCATGGTGTGGTGCTGGGAGATCAACGGGGTGGGCGATGGCGGTCGTACCATTGTCCGGTGCGTGCATAAAGAGGGAGTCGCGTGCATGGCGCTCAACGTTGCAGCCGAACCTGACCCCAAAGGTGTGTTTGTCGGAATCGCATGACCCAGACAGTGGGTGCTACGTGGGTCGATTCACCGCTTCGGGAACATCGATCGCGCGACAATTTCTTTCATAATTTCGCTGGTTCCACCGTAAATCCGCATCACCCGCGCATCCGCCCAGGCGCGGGCGATGGGATATTCGCGCATATAGCCATAGCCGCCGAAGAGCTGCATGCACGTATCAATCACCCGAAATTGCATTTCCGTGGCCCAGTATTTGGCCATGGAGGCCTCGGCGGTATCGAGTTTTTTATCGAGGTGTTTCGCAATGCACTGGTCCACAAATGCCCGTGTTACCGCAGCCTCGGTGCGTGCCTCGGCCAGTTTGAATCGGGTATTCTGGAGCGTGGAGAGGGGTTTTCCGAACGCCGTCCGATCCTCCACGTATCGGGTCGTCCATCGCACGGCGGCCTCGGCGGCGGCGACCGCATAAATGGCGATCATTAATCGCTCCTGCGGTAATTCCGACATGAGATAGACAAAGCCACGACCCTGCTCGCCAATCAGGTTGCCGAGCGGAACGCGGACCTCATCGAAAATTAATTCCGATGTATCCTGTGCGTGCAGTCCGACTTTCTCCAGATTGCGACCCCGTGAATATCCCGGGCGGTCAGACTCGACCAGGAACAAAGAAATTCCGTTTGGCTGGGACTCGGTGGGTGTTTTGGCAGCGACCACGACGATATCGGCCAGCTGACCATTGGAAATAAATGTTTTCTGGCCGCGAATTACCCACTCGTCGCCATCGCGAACGGCGCGGGTCTGAATGCCCTGCAAATCGCTGCCGGCGCCCGGCTCGGTCATGGCTACCGCGGCAATCGCCTCGCCCGTCGCCATCTTCGGCAGCCAGCGCGCGCGCAACTCGTCGCTGGCGTGATGCTCCAGATAGGGCGCGATCATGTCGGAGTGCAGATAAAACATCGGGCCGGTGGCACCGGAATAAGCGAGCTCTTCGGTGACAATCACCGAGTACAGAAAGTCACCGGCGCCTCCCCAGTCGTCGCTGGTGCTCGTGAGCAACAACCCCAGCTCCCCTGCTTTGCGCCAGATGTCGCGGGGCACCAAGCCGTCGTTTTCCCAGGCCTCATGATGTGACTCAATCTCGTTTCGCATAAAGCGCTGAACGGTCGTGCGAAACGTGCGGTGGTCGTCGGTCCAGGGAAGCTCGAACACGTTGAACTCGGTGCGAGGGTGGCGAAGGCAGCGGCGCAAGCGCGATAATGCAGACGCAGCCCGTGCGCCAGAGGGGAGTCATGCGGTCGCACCCGGCGTGCCCGTCATACGCGCATATTTCAGACATGCCCGATTCTAATCGGGGCCGTCGGGTGCACGCGTGGTCCCTTGTTGCGGAACCAGGGCCGCAGCAGGCAAGGACGATCAGGGCGGCGGTTGGCCTGGGCGGGCGTCCACGGCTGGGTCTGGGCGGGGTTGTTGAGGCGTAGGGCAGCCCTGCGCATGGTCCTGAGAGCTGCTTTGCCCTCGACAGCGCCGTGACAACAGGTGTAATGCGACGTACAAGTGCCGAAATTTACAAGGAAAAGCCAAAAAGACTTCCATGACCACTCCGCTGCACCTGATCCCGCGCCTGCCCAACGAGGTCGCGGAACGACTCGGCTGGTATGTTTATCTGTACGTGGACCCTCGCACCGGGGTGCCTTTCTACATCGGTAAGGGCAAGGGCACTCGCATACTGGACCACTTTGAGGACACCGCCGACAGCGCCAAGACGCGGACGCTCGCTGAGCTGCATGCGCTCGGTTTGGCGCCCCGCCTTGAGGTGCTGGCCCACGCGCTGAAAGACGAAGACACCGCGCTGTGCGTTGAGGCGGCTGCGATTGCCCTGCTCGGCATCGGACAGCTCACCAACGCGGTGCGCGGCTGGAATAGCGTGCAGCGGGGGCGAATGAGCCTGGAGCAGCTGGTGGGATACTACGCAGCCGAGCCCGTGACGATCGAACACGCCGTGTTACTGATTCGCATCAACGCGGAATACCGGCACAACATGACCGCGCAGGAGCTTCAGGACGCGACGCGTGGTGTGTGGAAGCTGGGCGAGCGGCGGGAAGGAGTTCGATACGCGCTGGCGGTGTTCGAGGGTGTGGTTCGCGAGGTCTATGAGGTGCACGCGTGGCACCCGGGGCTGACGCATCCGTATACGACGCGTGTGGTTTCGGAGACCGACGCGAAGGGTCGATGGGAGTTTGACGGGATTATCGCGCCAGAGCCGGTGCGCTCGCTTTACAGATTGAAGGCCGTGTCGGCCTATCTCAAGCGAGGCCTGCAAAGCCCGACGCTGTATGTGAACTGTTGAGATGTGTGAGCGCTCGCGGGCTCAGCTGCGCGCGCTGGCGCGCTGGTGCGCCGCCAGCACCTGCGTTTGCACGTTTTTTGGCATGCGCTCTGTGACGGAGCGCACGGCTTCACGCGACATGGCGCTCAGGTGCGCTTCGGTGAAGGCGAGCACGCGCGTCGTCTCGGTTTCTGCGAGCTCTCGAAGTAACCATCCAACGCCGGTTTGAGCGAAGCGCTCGTCGCAGCGCAGGTTCCGGGAGCATGTGTCCAGCATGAGCGAGGTGAAGCCGTCGAAGTTTGCTTCGCCCTGCTTCGCGAGGTTCACGAACGCGACGTTTGCGGCGCGGCGCTGCCACAAGGTTTGCGCGTGGCACCACGACGCGATCTCGTGGGCCGTACTCCGCGCCGGAAGGTCGCGCGCCACCAGGTTGCCCAGTACCTTCACGCAAAACCAGTCGCACGAGTTCCAGTCGGCGATGAGCCTACGATCGAACAGCGCTGCCAGGCTGGAGAGGTCGTGCGGCGTCAGGTCATGCAGCAGCAGCTCGTGAAGGGCCAGCGTGCCCGCCAGCTTGTCTTCGCCGAAGCTCCCTTCAAACAGCACCAGCGCGAGCGCCTTGCGATCGGGCACCATTAGCGCAGCGGGCCCGTCGTCGTTCCACCAGGCGTGAACGGCCTTGCGAATCGCGGCCATGGGAACGCCGCGGAACGGAATCACTCCCTTCATGTAGCGCTCCCAGAAGTCGCGGCTTTTGTCGGTTGCGAGCGCATCCAGCCTTTGATGGAGTGCTTTTACGAGCTGGGATTGGGGTGGAGTCACGGTGGGGCGCATGGGGGGAGGGGGAGGTGATGACGATGCGAATTCAGGGCTGCGGTCGCTCTTTCCTGGAGTGCTCATCTGGCCCACCTCCACCCTCAATGCGGCGGTACGTAGGTCAGCGGCGAATCGGGCCCCAGCGGCCAGCCGCACACCCACCAGACCAGCAGCAGGGCGGTCCACGCGAAGAAGAAGACCACGCTGTATGGCACCATCAGGCCGATCAGCGTACCCAGGCCTGCGCGACCGTTGTAC
>Ga0169931_10002303_pt1 | contig 31185 bp, 27 predicted proteins | sample Kivu_15m_20L_FD_129675 | JGI IMG/M metagenome (GOLD analysis project Ga0169931, IMG submission 129675) | Freshwater microbial communities from Lake Kivu, Western Province, Rwanda to study Microbial Dark Matter (Phase II) - Kivu_15m_20L... | ecosystem: Environmental > Aquatic > Freshwater > Lake...
CGCACATAATCGTGGATATACCAGCTCTTCGGATCCTGGTTTTTGACCTGTTCACGGGTAGGCAGACTCAGGTTGGTGATTTCGGTTCCAAATTGAATATAGTGACCAGGAAACCTGTTGAGCTCATAGGATTTTTTGAGTCCCACGGTAAACCCTCTTGAATAAGGCTTTTCCTGAAGCACGTTCCATACATGAAGCGACTGATCTCCCCTTCCGTATTCAAAATAAATCTCTGCCAGTGATTTAGGCATCAGGTAGCGCATGAACCATGACCCCATCGTTGCCTTTCTTCCATCTTTTTCCATCAGTGTTACCCTGTTTCCAAAAAATCCATTGATCGAAAGTGCATCATAAGGATTTTTCACTTCGTTTTTATAGGCCATTGTAAGTTTTGTGAATCCGAGTGTGAGTCCACTGATCCATTTCGGTTGATAAGTATAAACCAATCCATTTAAATACCTGTCCTGATCGATTTTAGGCTGATAGAGTCTTTGCCCAGTGTATCTGTTTACCCGATTGGTGTCCGGTGGAAAGAAGCCGCTTTTGTAAGCCAGTCCCATAAGGACTTCCACATCAAATTTTCCGATTGAAGTCTTTATCGGCTCCAACGGTCTGATGCTTGCGTGAAGGAATCCTGGTGCATTGCTGCCCAAGACCAAAGGATTGAAGTTTGCGGGTCCCCACCATTTGTTTTCATTGGAAAGGGAGAATGCCCAGCCCTTATATTTGAGTTTCATGTAACTCGGTCCCAGTAAAGTTCTGCTGAACCCCACATTCGAATACCTAGAGGGCAGATCAATTCTATTCAGATAGTAGTAATACCATGGCCATTCGAAGCTGTAGGGCGGATATTGATCGAAAGGAAGGTTTTCAATCGATTGGTGAATCGGTTGAACGTTTGCTTCCAGCAGATCTTTGTATTGAAGATGCAATCCACCGCTGATGAGCTTTTGTACTCCCACATTTAGCATTAAAAAATTGGCAGTATAATTCGTGGGGATAGATGAGTTGGTATGTGCCTGGATGGTGATTGGATTGAAAGAGAGTTTGAAAGCTCGGCGATTGAACTGCAGTCTCTTGGAACGCGTGAAAGAATCCAGCAATTGTGCATTCAATTGATGTGGATTGATCGAAGCAGCATCAATTGAATCTGTAAGCAGATCTCGCAATTGATTCGGTCCATAGAAATTATAAACAGACTGTGCAATTCCAGCATGAGCCATTAAACTGAGCGCCAGGGATATGATCAACTTTCTCTTCACCAATTGTACAACAGTTTAATTGAGGGTTGCAGGTTGAAAGCATTGCCTTCTGCATGTTGGAAATTGGTTCTTCTCACGAGTTCCATACCCGCTGAAACCGTCATAGCCTTCCAGTATTGCTGATGCCGAAATGCAAGGCACCAATCCGTCCATTTTACATTAAAAAACTGAGGATCATGTTGGTATTTCTCAAATTTAATAGACTGAGCAGTAGTTTTATTTATTTGTGAAATTCTTAATGATAATAAATTATCGCCTGGTGTTATACCGCCACCAATGATCTGACCAAATTGAGTATACCCTTCTCCTATTTGATAATGCGTATACCAATTTCCTGAACCTCTAGCAATATCAGAATTTGTTGGTGCCATTTGTGTATATTCTGTTTCTAACTTGTAATATTTATTTAATTTCTGACGAGAAAATATCTTCCGAAATCCAAAAGTAAATGCAGCAGAATGATCGGGATTTAAAACCAAATCTCTTAAATTATATTTATGATCATTCCAACCGAATTCTCCATAAACCTCTAAATTAGCCTCTTTTAAAAGATAACGAGTAAAAATATTAAATAGTTGATCTCTACTAAGAGCGTCTTCACCATTGGGACTATTAATATTAGATTTTTTTTTGAATATTGAAGAAACAACAGGTATATATTTCTGAATAAAATTAAACTGACTACCAATATTATCATTATAATACTGAAATGATCTATTAAATCCAATTGTAAGTCCTGAAAGGAATATAGGCTGAAAAGCAAAATTTAAACCACTAAAATATCTTACTTTACTTGAATTGATAAAAGGGAAACTTTCAATTAATCGATTATTGAAATTCTCCATAGGCCAATTTTTTCTATTCTTTAATTGCCCTCCAATCATTTGAAATTCTATAACACCAATAGGAAGAATAAGCGGCTTAAAAGTTTGCAGTGAAATGTGAGGGAATCCTGGTGCATTGTTGCTCATTAATAGTGAAGAGAATATTGCAGGTCCCCACCAAAGCTGTTCTGTACCAGCTGTAACTGCCAATATTCTTCCTGCTTTCAGACGTACCATTGATTGTCCGCCGAGTACATGGGTCTTTTTTTCAAATGACGGATCATTTACAAATAACAGATCAGGTGCAACCCGAATATCTAGGAAATCTGAATTGATTTCCAATCCAGCCTGCATGATTTGTTGAAATCCCTTGCTGCTGATAAAGCTCCCATTGTTTCTCCCCCAAACCGAGTGTGTATTCCATTGCATTCGGTGTGAAAGAGGCAGAGCTTTCAGTGCAATATATTTTGATTCAACAATTTTTTTGAAGGGTTTAACAGGAATAAAGTAACCCTTATTCCAAACAGAAGAATCTGTTAAAGGATAGAACAAAGGGCGAACTGTAAAAGAGTAATGAGGAGAAATTTGTTGAAGCAGCTGAAGATCTCTGAGAGCCGATTCCTCATCTGAGCCTGCCTCGAAATTCACTTGAGCATTAGTGAATACAGGGAAGAGTATAAAAAAAAGAAAACATTTAATGATAGTTAAGCGTAAAACCATGTATAAAACCCTTTACAACAGCTATTAATTTATTCCATCTAAACCGTAGTAGGAAATAGCTAGTTAAAGATATCGAATAAAGTAAATAATAAATAATGGCAGTTGGCTTTTCATACCATTTAAGCCAAGACCGTACTATCCAAATGTTATTACGAATATTATAATAATGAACTTCGGGTAGTAAAAAGCCATCTTTCCGCTTAAAAGTGGTTTTACTCGATCCGCATCCAATATGATAAATCACGGATGAGGGTATCAAAGCTAATTTATAATTAGACAAACGAATTCGAAAAGATAGATCAACATCTTCACAATATGTAAAATATTTTTCTCTAAATATTCCAAATTTAATAAAAACAGATGATCGGATAAATAATGCACAACCAGATATCCAATCTACCTCTAGTGGTTTGTTATCAATAGGTTTTATTTTTATTGAATAGGCATTTCCAAAGAATCGATTAAACTTTCCGCCACCATTCCAAACCATATTTCTATCAGGATGATTATAAATGAGAGGTTGTACAGCACCTACTTCAGCATTGAAATCGAGATAATTAATTAAAAAATATAAAAACTTTGAATCGACAAAAACATCATTATTTAACAACATTATATATTCGTATTCCAATTCTAAAGCCTTTTTTATCCCAAAATTGTTACCACCAGTGAAGCCTAAATTCTTTGTAGTTTGTAAAAATATAATATTAATAAATTCTTTTTTTAATTTATTAAATGAATCATCAGTTGAAGCATTATCAACTAAAATGATATCGAAATCAACTAAAGTAACTTTATATAAAGAATTTATACAATTTCGAGTATGAATGTATGAATTCCAGTTCAACAAAATTATAGCAACTCTAGATTGCATTCAATTTGAATTTTTTAACTGCATATGTATATATAAAAAAACAACTAGCTTCAATTAATAAAGGATACCATCCTATGCTTATGTTATAAATGTGGCTAGTTAATATAAATGATATTAAAATTGTATTTATCAAAATAAATATCGAAACTATAAACATGCCTTCATATTGTTCATTTAAAAGAAAATCTAAAACATTAGTGGCATTCATCGAGAGAAAAATTAATGAAGGTGATAATAGTTTAATAAAATATGAAGTCATTCGATTATGATCATTTGAAATCAGGGTTACAATTTGTTCAGAAAAATAAAACAATATCAAACTTGCTATTAAAGAGAAATAAATGTATAATCTACGAATTTGAAATCGGAAAGTTAACCATGCTGGTTTATTATTATAAAATATTTGGGCACTTCTTGGATATATCGAAGTGGAAAAAACCGAGATAAATTGTCGAAAGGCATTAAGTAATTTGTCAATAATTGCATATGAACCAAGAATAGACATACTATAATTATTTGCTATAAAAAATAAAAAAATAGTTTGCTGAAGCATCCCTACACTTCCATTGAAAGTGACATGAAAATTATTTTTGAGATTTTTTATTATAAAGTCGATATTCGGTTTACATAATTTTAGTTGATATTGTTTTAAAAGAAATAGCATAAGAACCAAATAGAAAACCAAAAGTGGAGTACCAATAAAAAGATTTAAAAGAATAGAGTCATTCAATTTAATAGTTGTGAAGAAAATTAATAAATAACTTATTGAACGGGTTATTATATTCCCCCATGTTATCCAACTAAGCTTTTCAATACCAATCAAAAAGTAAATTGGATTAAATATTTCAGCAATTAAAAAGGGTAATAATGACAACCAAATTAAAATATAATTATTTGAGTATATAAAAATAAAAAACAACGAAAAAAAAGAAAATACAAAAAATATAAACATTCTTAACCAAAGGGTATTAGAAATAAATAAAGAAAGCTTATTATTATTATCATGATTAATTGAAATCTTTTTAATCTCTGTTTGATTAGTTCCAAAATTAATTAAATTGCCAATCAAATATGCAAAATTAGTAGTCAACACAAATTCACCGAAAATCTCAACGCCATATCTTCTAGTAATTAAAGGCATTAAAAGAAATTGTAGAAGAATCCCAGAAATTTGAATAAATCCTAGATTAAAAAAGTTTTTAATAAAGAAAAATAAATCAAATTTAATCATTCTCTAGAATGAAATAATTATTAAAAAAAGGGGTATTGATCAGCAGATTCCAGATTTATAATTGTATTATCATTTAAATGAATGAAGAAATAATTATTATCTAGAATAATTAAATCTAATATTTTAAATTTCTCTTGTTATTAAAATTAAATATTCTCCTCATTACTAATAGAAATAATGGTTTTAGACAAACCTTCAAACAAAGAAAATGGAGGTCTAAAATCAAATGTTGATAAAATATTAGAATCATACTGTGTAGATGTACAAAATTTTTTTACTCGAACAGAGCTAATTTCAAATTTCTTTTTCATTATGAACGATAATAAATCAAAAAAATAACCAATCAATAAACCAATTAAATATGGAATTTTGAAAGGGAAAATTGACTTACCCATTATCCCACTTGAAATCTTTACAAGTTCATTTAGAGTCAAATCAGGCTTATCAACAAAGTTTATAATATTTTTACCATTCATTTTTTTATTTTCGACAATACAATAATGAATAAATTCAACTAGATTTTCAACATAAGCCATTGATTTTTTATTTTCGCCAGAGCCAATCATAATAAATTTTTTAGAAAATATCTGCTTCAATAAATTATGAACATTCCCTCTGTTTCCTGGACCAAAAACAACAGTAGGCCTAATAATAATAAGAGAACGATTTTGGGTATCATTATTGTACCAATCCTCTAGTATTTTTTCAGCCTGAAACTTCGATGTTCCATAGTGATTATTTGGAAAAGGTAAGTGATTCTCATTTGTCAGATAATTATTAAAACCATAAACTGCAACAGAACTTAAGAATATTATTTTGCGTATTCCACGTTCGATTGCAACATTGACAATATTTTTTGCACCATTTACATTAACATCATAATATAATGATATTGGCTTTACATTATCTTTATGTTCTGCTGATAATAAAACTAAACAATCAGCCTTATCAATTACTTTCAACAATTCCTTTTCATCACGCACATCAGCATATCTGTGTTGTTCTTTATAAACATTAGACAACTTTATATCAATATTAGTGAAATCAATTTTCGAATACAGACGTCTTTGTAGATAAGTACCTATGAACCCACTACCTCCAACTATATGAACTTTCATATTAAAAATATTAATAAATTTTAAGTGAAGAAAACATTTATTTAAATAGATAGTTTTTACTATAAACTATTATACTAAATTCAATTATTTTTAATATTATTTGAAAATTTTAAAGATTTTATAAATCGTATTTTAAAATACAAAAAATATGATACAAAAGAATAAACATTATTTAAAATAATTGAAGGAATAAATGAAATTAGAATATAAAATATTTTTTTAAAAGAAAATTTGAGATCTATCAACAGTTCTAATGCATGTTTATTATTCGATCTTGAAAATAATAAGTTTATTAATTGAAATTGGTAATTTTTATGTTCGACTAACATTATTTTCTTTTCGGTATTGATTTTTTTTAAAAATTCATGCCGACCATTTATGACTTTTATTGCATTTGTAGATATAGAGTCAGTATTTTCTGTATAAAAAACTGTTATAGGTAAAAAAGAGCGTACATTGGTTATTCTACAAATACGAATCCAACAATCCCAATCATTATCCATATATATATTTTCGTCAAAACCACTAGACTTTAAAAATATTTCCCTTTTAACTATGACTCTAGAAGCTATACCAATTATATTTTCGTTTAAAATTTGGGGATAAATATACCCATCTATATATGCAGGCACTATTCTGGGCATAATTGCTTTTCGACCTAAAATAATCGATGAACTATAAAATAACCCTATATTTTTATCAGACTTTAATATTAAATCAGCGATTAGCATAAGTCTGTCAGAACTCCAATAGTCATCTGAATCTAAAAATGCAACAAACTCATAATTAGAAATAGATACACCAGTATTAATAGGCTTAGAAGATCCACCACTATTACGGGTTAAAGAATGAACTATGACAGATGAGCCAAAAGTATCAGAAATTACATTTAATGTATCATCGGTTGAACAATCATCAACAACAATACATTCAAAGTTTCTATAAGATTGATTAAGAACTGAATAAATTGCTCTCTTACATAAAATACTTCTATTATAAGTAGGTATTATGACAGAAAAAAAAGGGAGTGACACTTATAAATTATATTTTATGTAATGAAGAAACATATTTCGAAACAGAAAATCGCGAGAGGCTATCAAAATAATCGCAATAAAAGGTAAATTTATTTTTAGACAGTATTTTAATAAAAATATTACACCAAGAAAATTTGTTTTTGTAATCATCTATTAAAATACCGAGTTTACCTTCTTTAAGTATTTCAGAAGGTCCAAACTCACAGTTAGAAGATATTACCGGTAATCCATAATTCATTGCTTCAATCAATGATAAACCTAAACCTTCATATCGAGATGGAAATAAAAAAATATCTTTATTTGAGTAAAAATCTTTTTGTTTTGTAGTGAAACCATAAAAATAAACATTTTTATAGAGATCATTTTCCAAAACAATTCTTTTAAGATTATTTAATTCTTCACCGCTACCAGCAATATGTAACTCAAAGTTATTGAAGCCACTTTTTTTTACTTCTCCAAATGCCTCTAATATAATATCAAAACCTTTTTGATATGAAAGACGACCAAGGACACAGAAAGAGACACTATTCTCAATTGGTTTTAATTCAAAATAAATCTTTTTGTTAATTACATTGAATAACACAGGATTGTAAAGGTTTATAATATTTTTATCTTTTCCAATGATTGTATGTAGGTTTTGCTTTACTCCATCACTAACTGCGATATAGATCTGTGATTTTGCATAAATTATTTTGTATATTAATCTTAGAAAAAACCATTTGGCTTTATTTTGTTGGTAAACAACACAATGTTGACTCGGAATAAATCTGATTCCAAAAATAATTGAAATAAATAAAGCAAAAAAATTAGCAGGAGTTAGTGCAGAATATATTTTTAAATTTTTTCGGTCGGAAATAAATAATTTTAATAAATCAAAATATGATTTTATTATACAACTTTTTTCATTGTAAAATTGAAGACCGCGTCCGTTACCTTTTCGAATTGAAAAAACAAAAACGTCTATAAATTCATTTGAATTTTTAGATAATACGTAATTCGCTATATTTGCTACAAGTCGTTCAACACCACCATCATCCATTCGAGGAATTAGAAGTAATATTTTCGTTTTTAATTTCATTTAACAACACTAAGCTTTTAAATTTTATAATTATTGTGTAAAGGAACTTACTTTTTTTAAAAATTGATTTTATATACACCTCAATGAGTAAAATAGTATAATTTAAAATAATTTTTTGAATAGGGAAATATTTTTTAGTTATTAAAAATTTTTCCCTGACAGTTAATATTTCATTTTTTGTAGAAACCCCCCCCATTTTAAATAGTGTAATTAAATTACTGTCAAAAACTATTTTTCGTCCATCCAAATACATTTTAAGAATAAAATCAAAATCAGAAGAAATTTTATATTCTATTGGATACCGATATTTTTTGAAAAGTTCAAATTTAAACAATGAACTCTGATGTGGTGGCATTGTTCTGCCAAGATGAAGTTTCCCTAAATCTAAATTATATACATTTAGAGAGTCAATAATAATGTTACCATATAGATTATAAGATGGTCCATAAACTATATCAATTCCTTCTTTTTCGTATTTATTTAAATCAATCGATGTTAAAGAATCATTATCATAGAATCTATCTCCACTATTTTTAAAATTAATCCAAAATCCTGACGCTAAATCGAGTCCTTTATTCATGGCATCATAAATACCACGGTCTGGTTCTGATACCCAATATGAAATATACTTTTCATACTTTTTTATTATTTCAATACTACCATCAGAACTTCCTCCATCTATAACTATGTACTCTATGTTGGGATAACTTTGATTTACTACCGAAATAATAGTTGACTCAAGATCTTTTTTGGAGTTATAATTTATTGTTATAATTGATACTTTTTTCATTAAAGATTTTGGTTTCAATTAATATATCTGATAATTGACGTACAATACTACTTTTTTTTGTGTTTGATTTATTGAACAGATTTAATGTTTTGTAAAAATATCTATTAAATATAGCAAGAATAGTTAATGGTATTGAAGAGGTGTTCTTATAATGTATTTTAGAAACATCTTTCAAACCCTTCCATCGTTGCTTTAACCCCTTTGTTGAATTACCTCCCTCTTGCATAAATACCATGACTTGATTAATACATTTTACATTGACTGAATTCGACTTAAACAATTTAAAAAAGAAATCATAATCAGATGAAATCCGATATTCTAAATCAAATCTTAAATCACCAATTGAAGATCTTCGCCAAATTGTAGAAAAATGAGGCAAATGAAAACCAAGTTTATACCTATTTAAAGAAGCGTTTTTGATAAATAATGATCTGGTGATATTAAAATCATTGAAGAAAAGTGTTTTGTAACATATACCATGAATACCTGAATCTTTTTTAAAAATCGCAATAGCATTATCAAAATCATAATTTACATTTATAAAATCATCTGAGCCAAGCCAGTATATAAATTCGGATTTTGAACTATTTAACCCCTTGTTTAGTGCGTCAAAAATCCCGTTATCGTTCTCGCTTATGAGAAAATCAGTATCCCTCAATAATGGCCTAATAAGGCGAAGTAGTGATTCATTAGATCCGCCATCGATAATTATCAGTTTAGTTAAATTGTAAGATTTATTCACTCGGATAGATGAAATTGTTCTTATAATTCTTAAATCATTGAAGGAGGGAATAATTATGTCAATCATGAATCAAATTATTTAATAGATTATTTCACAACATTTTCAACTTGTTCTTTTATCCATGGGTAAGTTTTAATTAAGCCTCTTAACAATGGTTCAGAAACTGACCATCCGATTTTTTCTTTGTATAACTTATTGTCAGAACAACGACCTCTCACGCCCTGAGGACATTTAAACCCGTATTTCAAGAAAAATTCATCACCAAAAATATTTTTAATTTTTAGATTTTTGCCTGATATCTCTATTGCCATACCAGCTAAATCATTCAAAGACACTTTTTCCTCGGAACCTATATTAACTGGTCCGATAAAATTAGATTCCATTAAACTTAAAATAGCCTTTATACATTCATCAATGTAAAGGAAAGAACGTGTCTGAAGCCCATCTCCCCATACCTCAATATCACTTCCGTCATTGGCCTCTGCAACTTTTCTTAGTAGCGCAGCAGGTGCTTTTTCTTTTCCGTTATTCCATGAACCGAATGGACCAAAAATATTATGGAAACGAGCGATACGTACATCGAGGTTATAATTTCTATTAAAAGCCAAATATATTCTCTCACTAAAAAGCTTTTCCCAACCATATTCGCTGTCTGGGTTTGCCGGATATGCACTAGACTCTTCACAGTTTGGATTAGCAGGATCAAGTTGATTATGCTCTGGATACATGCATGCAGATGAAGAATAAAAAACTTTCTTTACATTATGTTTTACTGAAGCATAAGCAATATTTAAATTAATAAGTGCAGAGTTATGCATTACATTTGCATCATTTTCGCCAGTAAATATATATCCCGCTCCCCCCATATCAGCTGCGAGTTGATATACATGATCAATATTATTTTCAAACAAGGAATCTACAAATGAAGGATTACGTAAATCACCAAGAAAATATTCATCGCAAATGATCTGATGAGATAAAAATTCATGATTCTTAATGTCTGCAACTAAAACTTTACAATCAGAATTTTCTTTAAAATATTTAGCAAGATGCCCTCCAATGAACCCACCACCTCCGCACACTAAAATAGTTTTTTTCATGTTTTGATTTTTTTAAATTAAAATTAATTTTTTTTCACTTAAGAATAACTCAATGTAATTGAAACAGAATTTAATACTAAATTTTTATCATATTATCCTTTTTTATATAAGCAAGCGAAGAGAGCCAAATCCAAAAGTATGGTATAGACATTGGTCCTATGAATAATAAAACAAAAAAAATTAGAAGAAATGATATTTTAAATAATGGTAAAAGATTGACTTTTAAAATTAAGAAATATAAAAAAATAAAAATAATTGAAAAATAATTAAATTGATAGAATATTAATGAAAAACCAGATGTCAATCCTTTTTTTCCAGTCGAATTAAATGTAAGCGCATCATAAATATCTATAAAAGAGTTAAACCGATACATTATTGAGTGATCATTTAAAATAAAACCTGGATTTTTAAGAATAATATTTATTAAAGAAAATATTCTCAGCTTGCTCAGATTTTCAGACAAATAAACAATAAAAATAATAAAAAATAAAAACATAATAATTTTTAATAAATTAAATCGTAGTTTAATGTAAAAAACAGATATCAAAATGAAAATAAGTATTGCATAGAAAGAAAGTGATATGAATGTACTTATAGTGAATAAAAAGATTGAAAATTTAATTTTTGTATCTTTTGTAAATAAAAAATATTGTCTACATAAGCCGTAAAGAAATACTGAACTCAAGCCATAAAAGGCAGGCTCTGGTGTAAATCCGACTGCGCCTCTACCTATAGTGTATCCAATCCTGTATATAAAAAAAGAAAATATATTTGGATTAAAGAGAGTTATAATACCTGAGCTACACCAAATTACTGATGTTATAAATAATAAATTTTGTTTAAAAAAATTAGACTTATTTAAATTGATTAGAAAATATGACATAAGAATTACAAAAGAAAGCTTCGTTAATTGAAAATCTTTTAATATTATAGAGGATATAGCTGTTATTAAAAAAAGGTATCCTAAAACAACAAACTCAAATAAATTAAATTTTGCTTGAATTAGAAATAACACAATCAAATAAAATGGAGATAAATCACTTTCGAAAATTCCAAATGTAATCGTAGGAGTAAGAAATATTAAAAATGTAGTAAACACACCATAGAAATTATTTTTATTTACTACTTGATTTGACATAAATGAATATAAAAACTGATTTTTACTTAATAACTAATTATATCAACATAATTTTTTATATAAATCTAGAGTTGCAGCAGAAGTTTTTTCCCAACTAAATAAATCAGAATTTTTATACCCGAGATTAATGTATTCTCTTCGAGCTTCTGAATCAAATAACATTTTTTCTATTGCATGAGATAGCGAATCTGGTGAATGAGGATCAAACAATATTCCTGCACCATTGACAACTTCTGGCATGGAACTGGAATTTGAGGAAATTACAGGGCAACCACAAACCATAGCCTCAAGTAAAGGTAAACCAAAACCTTCATACAAAGAGGGATAAACAAAACAAGTTGCATTTGAATAAAAATTTGAAAGATCGTTATCATCACCAAACCTATTTTCTACAATTCCATCAGTGAAACCTAAATTTTTTATTAATAACTTTTCACTAGAAGTAAAAAAACCGCCACCAAAAGCAATAATTTTTATATTGTTTTTTATTTTTTTTGAAATTGAACAAGCAATAAGTAAAGTTGAAAAATTTTTGTAACCCCCGCGAGAACCAACATATAAGATATATGGCACATTAATATTTTTTAATATTTCAGGTCTAGAGAATATTCTTTTATCAACCCCATGATATATTACTGATATTTTAGAAGGATTAACGTTTAATAAACTCACTAAATCATTTTTCGTATTATTCGATATTGCAATAATGTGGTCTGCATTTTCAATTGAAATCTTTTTATTTTTAGCGGTACTATCGTTAAATTTAAAGTCTGACTTAAAAATCTCATGTATCATATCATGAACAGTGATAACTTTAGCACATAACACTTTTTTTCTGTAAGAAGAGTAATAAGTTTGGTGAAGTATATTTGGTTGCCAATCTCTAATTTTTCTTCTATTCTCAAGTTCATTAATTATACTAAAAATAAATCTAACCCTGTTGGGAAAGTAAGGTGCCTTTTTAAAATCGCAAAATTCTCTAGATATTTTATCTAAATAACTATTATCACTGTATCCTGCAAATATTTTAAAATCAGAATTTAATTTGACAAATTGATCAGCTAAAGAAATAAAATATCTCGAAATGCCGCCTACAGATTGCATTGTAAATGCATAGTGATCAAAAGCTATTTTCATATTTATTTAAAGCAGATTTAATTATAAGTTTGATTTTGTTGAATATTCTTACATGTAAAGGCTTTGAGCAAAAATGAATTTTATCGTAGTAATTATTTATTTTTGATTCAGACTCAAGAGAAACATTATGATCAATTGGGAAATTTAATTCAAATCTGCCACGGTTACTATCTATTGAATTTTTATCATGCGTATGTGTAGCATTATGGCCAAAACCAATATTAGAAACTAAATTAATACTCGGGACAATACATTTTCCTTGTGATTTAAATAATAAAAAGCATAATTGATAATCCCAAGTATCTATTTCATTATTGTATATTGCATCAAGCGTTTTTACCCAAAACTTTACAGTGGGCCTATGAAAGCTTATTTTATGTATATGTTTTTTTTTAAAATTAGGCCAATCGGATATACTTGGATCGTAACCTCGCCAAACCCTAGACCAAGATGCCCACCCCCAAATCATAGGATATTTACAAAAAGAATAATCCTCTTTCATACCAAATGAATCCGGCCCTCTTGAATCTCCAGAAATAAGATGTATTGTATGGTCGTCTTTATATTTTATTAATAATTCTTCGCAAAACCAAAAAAAACTCAAACTTGGAACACAGTCATCCTCTAAAATTATACCTTGATCCTCTTGTTCGAAAAACCAAGAAATAGCTGAACTTACAGAAATTTTACAGCCATAATTTTTCTCACGAAATAATTTTTTAACATCACACTTCCAGTCTATATTATTTTCCAAATATTTCCGTACACTCATAACTTTTTCGAGTTCACCTGGGACATTAGTCCTTGGGCCATCAACGGCAATATAGAGACGAGGAGGTCTTGCTTTTCTTATACAATCAAAAACAACAGAAGTAGTTTCAAGTCTATTGAAAGCCAAAAAAAGCACTGCTGTATTTAATGGTTTTTTTGGAAAAAAAATGACTCCCATTTAAATAATTCGATATTAAGTGTATGTAATGATAAGAAAATTCAAATACTACTCTTAAACAAATGATTAAAGAGCAAAAATGAGATATAAAAATTATAACTTTCTTATTATTTTACTTGCTAGAAGTGTTCCGTACTTAACTGCATAATTTGTTCCTCGATCTTCAGGATAAATTTGAGCCATAGAACATATATACATTCCTTCATAAGGTGTTATCTCTTTAGGGATTAATTCACTATACTTTTTTACAACAACTGGCTGAGACCATTTAGATTTCCATATGTGATAATCTTCTACCCAGTCAAGATTAAATTTTGGAAACATTTTTTTTATAAAAGGGTAAGAAAAATTAAAAAATTCATTTTTATCCATGCTGAAAATAGGATCAGAGTGAGAAAGATACTTTGATAAATACACTATATGCTTGCCTCCATACGTTTCAGATTTTTCAAAGTTGGTATGCTCAATCAATCCGACAAATGGAAAGGATGGATCATTTACATTAGTCCAGTATGTGTTAGATAGTGATTGATTCAATTCTAAAATAAGACATACATTACCTAAGTAATTAATTTTGTTTAGATTATTTAAATATTCATCACTTGCCCAACTTTTAATTAAATTAGAAATTATTGGAAGAGATGTTGTGAATACTACGTTTTTGGAAATAAATTTATTATCGCGAGTCTTTATATTCCAAAGTTTTCCTTCTTTATAAACTTCATTAACTTCACTATCTAAATATATTTTTCCGCCACATTCCTTAATTTTTTTTAGGATCTCATCGGCAAGAGCGGCGAATCCACCTTTAAAGTACGCTAATTTTTCCTCGCCTTTGTTACCTCTACTACCACCTCTCAATTTTATTTTATTCCAGAACCAAACAGCAGAAATATCGTCAGCATACGGACCAAACTTACCTTTTATAAGTGGCTCCCATACGATTCTATAAACTTTTTCTCCACCTAATTTTTTTAACCAATCAACTGCCGTTAAACTTTCGAGTGATTTCCATTTTTTTACACTTCGTGCACGTAATACAAGTAGACCAAGTCTAAATCGATTTAAAATGCTAAGAGGAGTAAATCTTAAAACATCTATAGGTGTAGACATTTTATAAAAATTATTAGCATAGTAAAGTCCGGTATTTGTTGGATTTATTAAAACTTTATCATTTAAACCCAATTCACTGATAATGTTCATAATTGAATAATCACTGGTAAACCAATGATGATAGAAACAATCTAGTTTTTCCCCACCAACATCAAAAGAAGATGCAAGTCCCCCTATAGAAGAAGATGATTCTAGAATTAGCACTTTAACTCCTGCTTTAGAAAGTTCATATGCTAATGACAATCCAGTAAAACCTGCACCAATAATTACAACGTTGTTCTCGGTTCCATTTTTCATTCTATACAAATGTTAAATTATTAAAATTTAAGTTTTTTAATTAAATATAAGCAGCCGACTAAAGTTGAAGGTAACCATAAAACTAAATGTGTTAAAATTGCAAATGAAAGAGATTCCTGAATACTATTCCCGCTGATAATCATTGACTGTGAAGTGAAATAATCAAATGTACCAATATAACCTGGGGTACTGGGAATGATTGTTGATAAAGTCCCAATCGGCATGGCTACCCAAGAGGCCATTTTGATATTTAATGAAGAAATTGAATGTGCAATCAACCAAAAAACAAAAGCCTCACAGAGCCAAGCAAAAAATGATAAAAAAAATAACCTCAATAAAACTTTCTGCTCTTTAATTGACTTAATGAAATCAATTAATTGAAATAACACAAATTCAATTTTTTTGAATAAAAGCGGGTTTATTCGTTTTAAGAATCCAAAATTCCTATAAAATACCTTTTCAAACAAAAATGGGTAGAATAAAAACAAAAAAACAAGAAGACAAATAAAGAGTAAAATAACACTTCCTATACCTAATAAAGTAGATATAATATTACCAAAGAAAATAAAACTTACACAAAGAAATAAAAACAACATTGAAATGTCTAAAATTCTCTCTAGCAAAAGAGAAGCGATTGATACAGTATTACTTATTTTTAATCTTGGACCAAAAGTGAATGCCCTTAAAATATCTCCCGCTCTCAAAGGTAAAATATTATTATATGTAATACTTGCAAAAAAAGGGCCAGCACAATTAATCCACTTCAAATTACGATTCTCTCTCAAAAGTGTAATCCTCCATCTTTCAACCCTTATTGTATATCCAATAAAAAAAACAATAATTGCAAAAATTAGGAATTTTAAATCAGTATTTTTAATTAATTTAAATAGATTAGCAAAATTAACTTTTTTAAAAGATAAATAAATGAAAAAAAGTGTAATTAAGATCCCAATTGAAAAACGAATTTTTCTTTTCATGTTATTTATTTCTTAAATCAGGGCTTCTTGATTTTGATTTATCTATGCCAGAATATCCAAAATAATCCTTAATGATATATAAAGGACGATTTTTTGACTCATTGTATATCCTTCCAATGTATTCACCTAAAATTCCTATGCATAAAAGTTGAACGCCTCCAAAGAACAAAATAGCGATCATCAATGCAGTCCATCCTTGAATCCAAGTATTTGTAAATAAACGCATGTACAACGAGTAGAATATACCCACTATTGATAAAAAGGAAGAGAAAACTCCGAGTGTAATAGAAATATGAAGTGGTTTGGTTGAGAAGGATAAAATTCCATCTGATGCAAATTTGATCATTTTTCGCAGTGGATATTTACTTTCTCCAGCAAATCTCTTTACCCGATCATAAGGTAATGAAATTTGTTTAAATCCAACCCAACTTACCATACCTCTAATAAATCTATTTTTTTCAGGCATGCAACTTAAAACGTTTACTACTGATCGGGAAATCAACCTAAAATCACCGGTATCAAGGGGTATAGGTACTTCAGATAATTTATTTAAGACTTTATAAAAGTAACTTGCTGTAATTAATTTGAATTTGGATTCACCTTCTCGAGATTTTCTAGTTCCATATACAACATCAAAACCTTCCTGCCATTTTAAAATCATTTCAGAAATTATTTCTGGAGGATCCTGTAAGTCAGCATCTATGATAATCACTGCATCACCCATTGCAAGGTCTAAACCAGCTTGAACAGCAATTTGATGACCAAAATTTCTAGCAAAAACTATAGACCTAAATCTATTATCATTTATTGAAGTTTCTTTCAATATTTCACAAGTATTATCACTACTGCCATCGTCAATAAAAATAACTTCAAAATCAAAATTATTAATTTTATTAATTACACTTCTTAATCGAAATATTGTCTCTGTAATAACTAATTCTTCATTAAAACATGGAACAATAATTGAAATTAATTGATTCATTATAAATTTATTAAATAAACTTTTTTACTTCTTTATAAATAATTGTGATGGGCCTGACGTTTTGCATAATACATATTCATCACTTTTAGATATCAGTTTATAAATACTGTCATTTTTGTTGTAAAAAGAAAATAAATAATATTTAAACTCATCAAGTTTTACTTTATCTCTTTTTAATTCAAGTAAGTCAGGCTTATAATATTCTGAATAAAAATAAATATTTTGATATATGTTTATTTTACTTTTCAGGGGTCCGAGTTCGAATAAATATTTTACAGTTGGCAAAGAACCCTGATTTGCAAGTATTTTTCCATTAGAATTCAGGCAATTCTTCAAAAGATCATAAGTTGAATCATTCGGAATATATTTAACATTCATTGCAACTATTATACAAAATATATAAAGTATTAAAAACTGTATTAATTTATTGAATCTTATTTTAGAATAAATTTTTTTATAAAATATAATAAAAACAAAAAACCAAGCACAAATTAATACGGAGTGTATCCCAATATCAAATCTTGTTCTAAACAGTATTGGGTATTTCCCAATAGATGATGCAAATAACAACAAAGCCAAAAGAGTATATGTAAAATGAAGATATTTTGAGTAAAATAGCTTATTTCTTACTCTATATCTATTACGAAACGTAAGAAATAAAAGTGGTGCAAGTAAAAAAATAGATTTCGGATGAAAAAAAATATTCTGGAGATTATTTCTGTTAAGCATTAAATCTCCAACATATGATGGGGGTGAACCGGTAGGATTTTGATATCTAAAAACAAAAATGTATATTAAGATAAGGGTTATCAAGAAAGGAAGTAAAATCAATATAAAATTGAATATTTTTAATTTGCTGTAATCACAAATGATATAAATAAAAAAAAGAAGCAAACAACTAAAAATTGGAAATATTGCAGAATATCTTGAAGTAACCCCCACTGAGAGCAACAAACCCATGAGAAGAGACTTCTTTGTTGATGAAATAATTATTTGAGATTCTAAAACAAACAAAAGACAACATAAAGTAATACACATCTCAAAACTATACGCTCTTAGTTCAAATGCGTATTGGGAAATCAAGGATGATAACAATAATAAAAAAGGCATCAATATTTGTATAAATTTTTCATTTAATTCTTTTTTTATTATGAGATAAACTATATATAATGTTAGTAAGAAAAATAAAAAAGGGATAAACCTGATTAAAATTGGAATAGTTGTAACCTTTAAAAGTATTGCAAGAAGAAAAGTAAATCCACCTGGGTCGAGATTGTGACTGTTATTGCTTTTTAAAATATCATTATAAGAACCGAAATTTGAGTTAATTGGTGAAAAATGATTTAATCCACAAGACATCCAAATCTGTCCACTTTCATCAAACCAGAAATTTGGGTTATTTATATTTCCATAAGCGGCAATAATAATGAGTATAGATAGAAAAAATAGTAATGCAATGTTTTTAAATTTTTGTAACAAATGAAGGGATGAATTAATCAAATTATATAAAATCATAAAAGAAACTTTCTAAATTCTGCAGCTAGTTGTACAAGCCATTAAGAATGCAGTTGTTAAATAATAATATGGTTCGATGTTAAATACTCTGTTCAGCAGTTGCGTATTACTAGTTTACAAGAACGCAAATAATTAAAATATAACTTCAGTCTAGATCCAGCCCTTTCCTTTTAATTTGTTTTTAACGATATAAGAAGCCTGTGGTAGTGTTATATCCTTAACTGAATTTATTGAAACTGAATAATGAACTCTATTGCTAAGTATAAAATCGATCAACTTTCTTGGAAATTTGATTAAAACAAAATGTGAAGGAATGTATATAGCATAGGCTGATGAAAGAAATATAGATATAATATAAATTAAATTTATGTTTAACTTATTTCGAACAGTAATTTCTTTAAACATGTTAAATTTCGATTTTCCTAATTTTCCAAAAACAATACGAGTGAAAGATGAAGAGAAAAGAAGATATTTAAATGCACGACTCAGTAAAATTTTCTGTATGGCAGATGGTCGCAATCTCTCTGTTTGAATCAAAGCCTGCCAGAAATATACACAAATATCAGAATATTTAAAGTTGCCGGCTAAATAGTTATAATCAAATTTACTTTTTTCAACCAAATTTTGATATTCTTTACTTAAATCATATGTTGAATCAATTAGGCTTTTTGCTCGATCACTTCCATCTAAAGTAACGGCGAGTCCAGCACTTTTATTTGATGTGCCAATCCATCCAATAGGAATTTCTGACCTTAAGTATTTTTTTTCTATGCTACTTGCAATTGCTGCCAAATTTGCATCCTGAGGATGTACAGATAAAAAATACCCATTTTGTAAACTCCGTACTTCTTCAATTAAGGTTCTATGAAAAAGTGATGTACAATACATCTGAGGAAGATCAAAATAATCTTTAAAAAATAAAGCCTTTAAAGCTTCTATAATAGTGTATTTTATTTTAATTGTATCAAAAGCATGGTAACTAATACGTTCATTATAAACTTCTTCACATCCACTCCAGAAAAAATATGCCCTACGGGAAGATATTGTCCTAACGCCAAAATTTGCGGCTTGAGTGGTTAATTTATCGGCGATTTGAAAAAAGTAACTTTGAAGTGCATCATCTTGACCGACAAATATAACCCATTCCCCCCTTGAATGAGATAAAGCCCACTCCCAATGCTCTGTCATACTCATTCGATGAGGAGTTTCGTATATTTTGACTTTAGGATGATGTAAACCGCTTAAATAAGCATTGGTTCCGTCATTCGAGTGATCATTACTGATTATTAATTCATAATCAGAATAATTCTGTGTGATGATTGAATCAATACAGGTTTGCAAATAAGGCATTCCATTGTACACTGGTAATAAAATAGTATACTTCACTTTTTCTAAAATATCAAATTAAATTTACCGTATATAAAATTCTATTTACGCATTATAACGATGGACCCATGAACATCTTCAGGATTTAAATATGGGGTTAAGTACTTTTCAAAGGAGTATACAACATTATCTAGATCCGGGTTTTTGGATAAGTCTGATAGCAGTATTGATCTTACTTTCTTGAAATTATTTTCTTCTATACTATTAGCAAAAATTAAATTTGACTTAAAAAAACCATGTGGTATTCTAGAAATAAACTTGAGATTTGCCATTTGGGCTGCCTCTTTGATTTGATCAGTTGATGCTGACGCATAAAAATAATAATTAGAAGCACTTGGATCATCATCATAGCCAGTTACTTTTGAAGATACTCGGACAGGCATATTACTTGCTTTGAAAGAATGCGCTTTTTCAGGCATGTCAAAAAACAAAAGTCCGTTCTCCATTAAAAAGTTATCAGAAATATGTTTTAACAACTTTGGCCAATCCCTCAGATGCGGAACAAACCACCGGCTAACTATACATTGATATTTTTCAGAAGTTTTAATTTCATAAATATCTCCAGATATTACTTTTACACTACTGTCCTTTAGTGAAAGTCTTTTCAACATTTCTAAACTTATATCAGTAGCAGTAACATCATGACCGCGATTAGAAAACTCTAAAGAAACAACTCCAGTGCCGGCAGCGATATCCAAAATTTTTGACTTTTCATTTATATGCTTCTCAACCTCATCACAAAATATTTTATTCAGTATAATATCTAAATTAGGTATAACTGTTGCTGCATCATAATTTTTTGCAGTTTCATTGCTGAGCCAAAAAGATGATTTTGGTGAATTCTCATCAATATTCAATGCAGAAGCCTTTCTTTTGAATATTCGATTCCTTAAAAAGTTTATGATTTTTAACATTTGATAATTGATTTAATTTTTTATTATTATTCCTTGTCCAGAAGGTGTTGTCAATATCCTATATCCAAAGTTTGCGAAAAAAATATTATGTAACCTATAGGAATTTTCCTCGCCTAAATTTGCATAATCATCAAGTAAAATAATGCCAGATCGAGAGATTTTGTGAAATATTTTTTTTAAAATTTCAACTTCCACTTCACCATCATTTAGATCAACATGAAGAAATGATATTTCCTCGGGAGATGTATCTATAATTGACATCAAAATATCGCCCTGAATAAAATTAATTTTGTTCCATTTTGAAAAGTAACTCTGTACACTTTGTAAATCATCAGCATAGTATTGATCATGGATGGCCTTTCCTTTTCCTGTTAAAGAAAATTTTTTAAATGTATCATATAGCCAAACTTGTTTATCTAATTTATTCCAATTAGGAATTGAAGCCAAAACAGCCTGCATGATAAACCCCTTACCAGTTCCTAACTCGACAAAATCACCTTTAACATTCAAACAATGATGGGCAGCCCATATTGCCTGATGAACACGCCAAGGAATTCTATAATCGTTGCCAATATTTTTAACTGCTGTATTATACCCATTTAAAAACAATGGGTCATCAATGAAGGATTTATTATGCGGAGTTGTAACCCAATCTGGAGGAGGTGTAGAGCTGTATTTTAATACTAAATTCGCAAATTTTGAAAAGATATTTTTAGAGGGTTCAAAATACTTTATATTCATTTTTTTCGATTTAAATTATAAAATGGTTTTTTAACGCAATTCAAAAGTGTTTTTAAAATATTAAAAAAAACTTCAACTGAATGCCTTTGTAATTCTTTTCTAAGGGCAGCAAGTAATTCAGTCTTAGCCTTCGCTTCATCAACATCTAAGCCCATTACATTAGTAACGAATATCTTTTTTTCCATTTGTGAAGAAGAAGATCCTATTGTAAATAAATTATACTTCTTTAGTGAGGCTTCTTTTCCAATATCATCACGAGGTTTCATTCCACCAACAGGTAATTCAATGTCGCCAAAATTAAAGTAAGTAGGACTTTCCCCAAAAATGAAATATTTTACTCCCAGTTCTTCACAAATAAACAAATCCGAACCTCCAGAATTCGATGTAGCATATTTGAATCTAGAAGCTATGTCATAAAATCTATCGACAAATAAAGAACTAGATGTTTCACCTGCTGAGATAATTGGTATTCCATATTTTCTAATTTTTTGATGTACTTTCTTGTTAACATCATGCTTATGTAAACATATGGACAAAGGATGATATTCTTGGGGGAGATTCTTAAGATCGCTAAAATATTTATCCCAGTCATAATTCTTAATCTCTATATTCTCATTAGAATGAGAATAAAATATTAAAGTTCCCCTTGCACTTTCCTGTCTTATAATCTTATGTCTATGCCGGTATAAGATCCATGGATGTGGTATATGGATTACTTTTTTACTACTTCTCAGTTGAAGACTTTCGAAACGATTCGAGAACCAGGTTAAATGTATATTTGGCTTAGATTTCGCTTCATGACTAGAATAAGTCCCTGAAAATGTGACCCCATGATCACCATATAAAGGTAAAGGAAACCATTTAGGTAGCCCAAGCCATTCTCTATAACATTTACCGAAACTATAAATCTCAACTGTCCAATACAACCAGATTGGAGAACAGGTTAATGAATTATCAGTAAACAATTGATTTTCTGAGCACAAATTCTCTAACTCAACATCAGAAAAACCGCTATTAATTGAAAATAAACTATCCGGAGGCCAAAAATTTTTTTTATTTTTTTTCATATAGGAACTAAAAATATAAGGTTAGATATTTTGTAGATCTATTAATTTATTCAATTTAGATGTTTTTAGATTTTTTAATTGCTCATAACTTCCATGCTCAATTATCGAACCCTTGTGCAACAAATAAACATAATCAACATTTTTTATTGTAGATAATCTATGTGCGATGATAATAACAGTAACTTTACCTTTAAGCTTATCAATACTCTTCTGTATAGAAAGCTCGGATTCAGAGTCAAGAGCACTTGTTGCTTCATCCAAAATAAGAACTCTAGGGTTTCTAAATATCTCACGAGCAATAAAAAGCCTTTGTCGTTGTCCACCAGATAATCTTACTCCTCTTTCACCTACAACAGTACTATAACCAGATGGTAATGTATTTATAAAGTCGTCTAGATCAGCAAGCTTCGCTGCATAAATTATTTTTTCTATAAAAACTTTATCTCTTTCTGATTCTTTTGTATTTAAACAAATATTATTGGCAATAGTATCATCGAAAATAACAGCTTCTTGAGATACATAACCAATTTGTTTCCTCCAACTGTCTAAATCTATATCTTTTGCATTTATGCCATCAACTAAAATGAGACCAGAATTAGGTTTTAATACAAGTGTTATGATATCTACTAAAGTTGATTTACCTGAACCAGATTCGCCGATCAGAGCAATTGTAGTATTAACATTTATGGTTATATTTAAATTGTTTAATACGTTATCAGAATTATTTTCGTAAGAATAATTGACATCTAACAATTTTAAAGAGTGGTTAAATGATTTAACTTTTAAATGACCATTAATTTCACGATTTTTACTCAGTGAGGTAAATTCATTATAAACCATCTCAAAATTTCCAGAATATGAAAAAGTATTTTGCAAGTTAGATTGCATTATCATCATTGCTCCGAATGCACGATAAAACATTAATATTGAAATTAAAATTGGACCAAGAGGTTGATCGAAATATGCAATTTGAGTTATCATCAATATACAAACAAAACATATTGCAATTGGCTCTTGTGCAACTTGCATTAAACCAGACGCGCTATCAGTCTTAAACTGATAATTGACTAATCGAGAAATTGAACTTAATACTTTATCCCTTAGTATTTTAACTTGTGAAGTAGATGATAAATATTTATAAGAATATAAAATTTGAATGATCATATGATTTAAGTAACTACCCTCACCAGATTTTAGTCTTGAAATCTTTTGAACCCTACGATTGATAAATCGAAATGACAATAAAAGAAAACCCCCTAATATGACAACAATTATTCCAAACCGCCAAGCTACAATAAAAGCAAATACCAAATAGACAGAAGCGCTAAATATCTGAATCACAAATCTAACAAGATCTTGATATCCATACATTACACCTTCAATTTGACCATTAATAATATTCACAAAATGACCGGTATCTCTTTTAGAGTAATATTCATAAGTCATAGAAGTATAACCATCAAATAATTTTTTTTTAAGAGTAAATAATAATTGTGAACGCAGAAATGAATTGTAATACATTGTCGCAAAAGAAACAAAACCTTTAAACAAAAAAATAATAGCAATTGTAATCAATAAATTAATTACTGTGTAATTAATACCTAACAGTATTAGGAAACTGCGTAATAAAATAATTATTTTATTATCGCTAGAAATGTCACCATCGGACGTCTCAATACCCTGAATGAGTGGCATAGCAAATAAAATTCCTATGCCTTCAAGTAAACTTGATATTAAAGTTAGAAAAGCCATCAAATAAATACGTTTACCTAGAAATTTTTCAAAAATGAATATGTACCGGAATAAACTTAAAAATGTATTATTTTGACTCAAAATTTATTGATTTAAATAATTTAAAATAATTTATCAATGCCTGATAAATAAATTAAAGGGATGTAGTCTCAGTAATTAAAAGATTAGAGGAAAAGCTACTTAACCCAATGTATACAAGATAGTCGATTATTACTGAAAGGATCCCAATTGAAAAAAAAGATGTTATTTTAAAATAAAGTTTTGAAATACTCAAGTTGGCTTTTTTTGAATTTAATATTAATTGTTAAACTACAATCTGATAATTTAACCTCCACTTAAAAATCTTCTTTACTTAATCTATCTCCAAATTTTTTACTATTTTTAATTGGCTTTCCAATTACATCATGATAATATTTTGGATGTAATCCAAATCCAGGTCTAATAGATCTTATGTGTTGGCTTGTAATAATTTCACCTAATTCAATATCCTTTACGACATACAATGATCTAGAAAAATCTTTCCCTTTGACTTGTTTCTCTGTTAATGTATAATCTACAACTCCTATAGAACTTTCCGCTTCTCGGACTGCTTTAACCATGGCAGTAAACTCTTCTTCGTTCATTGAAAAAGAGGAATCAGGGCCTCCTATAGATCGGTCTAAGATAAAATGCTTTTCAATAATTTTAGCACCAAAAGCAGTAGCAACTAAAGGAACTGTCGCTCCCATGGTATGATCAGACAATCCACTTATCACCTCAAAACGGTCTGACAAATCTTTTATCATTATCATATTTGCCTCATTAATTGGAGCAGGATAACTTGAAGTACATTTCAATAAAGCAATATCATTATTTCCCATTCTTCTGCAAGCATCTATAGCTAATTCTATATCTTCCATATTTGCTATTCCCGTAGATAAAATAACTGGCTTTCCTTTGGAAGCTACATATTCAATAAGGGGAATATCTGTAATTTCAAAAGAAGCTATTTTGTAGGCAGGTACATTCAAGTTTTCAAGAAAATCTACAGCTGATTTATCAAAAGGAGACGAAAAACAAATAAGCCCCTGTTTTTTTGCTTCTTCAAATAAAGCTTTATGCCATTCCCAAGGGGTATAGGCAGACTCATATAGGTTATAATATGTCTGACCATCCCATATTGAGCCTGATTTTATGATAAAATCATTTTTATCACAATCAATTGTTAAGGTATCAGCTGTGTATGTTTGAAATTTAATAGCATTCGCTCCTGCACGTTTAGCAGCTTTTATTGTTTTAAGTGCAGTTTCTAAACTTCCATTGTGATTAGCCGAAAGTTCAGCGATTATGAATACCCCATCTCTGCTAATATCAAAACTATCTATCTTCATTTAGTCAAATTTTTCATTAATATCAAATTCAATTTCTTCATCTCTTATTGATTCTATTTCTAGAACAGAATTACAACATTTTACAAGCAAAGGCGATCTAGACAGTATAGTGCCATTTTCAACTTCAAAATGAAATCCATTTTCGGATTTAGAAACTTTATCAATTACCAATTTTTTATTTTTGTAAAAAGTAAATGCTCCAGGATAAGGGGCTGCTTGAGCCCTAACCCAATTAATAATTCTTTCTACACTCCAGTTCCAATTAATTCTTCCATCTTCAGGAGTCCGAATACCAAAATAAGTAGCTTTGCTTTCATCTTGGCTGAAATAATTGAGTTTGTCCTGAACAAAATCAGACAAAACACTTTCAACCAATGGAATGTATAATTCTTTATACCTTTCTAATATAGATGCTCCAGTATCCTCTTGTTCAATTTTAACTTTTATTTGTTTTAAAATATCTCCTGTATCACAACCTTCGTCGATAATATGTGCAGTTATACCTGTTTCAATTTCGTTGTTTATAATTGCCCAAATATGTGGGGTTCTTCCTCTATATTTTGGCAAAAGAGAACCATGAACATTAAAACATAGTCTTTTTGCCAGTTTAATTACCCTTTCATCAATAATAAAAAGGTAATTTACAGAAACCATCACATCACAACTCTTTCCCTTCAAAAAACCATTAATTTCAGATTTTCTAGGATTTCCTGCATAAACAGGAATTTTGTGAGCATAACAAATTTTTAGAATATCCTCAGAGTTTTTATCAGTTAAAACAAAACTTAAATCATACCTCTTGATAAAGTGACAAAGTACAAATTCCCCCAAACCTCCTGAAACTAAAAAAGCAATTTTCATTGATTAATTAGAGAATAAATTATTACATCTTTATATTCATTGTTGTAAAAACAATGGTCTTTTAGTCTAGAATCGAAAAAATAACCAGCTTCTTCTAATGCCAAATATAAATTAGGTCTTAAATCAAAAGCGTACACGTAAGTTTTATGCAAATTCAACGAATCAAAGGCTACCTTTTTTAATAATTGTAAGTATTTGTTCCAATAAAAATTAAAATACTCAGATTCAAGACGAGTATCCATAATAAATGATACCTCCGCATTTTTATTTATCCAATTGATATGCACCAAACCGCCATAACCAATACAAATGCCATCCTCTAAAAATGAGAATAATATCTGCCCTGGTTGTTCTTGGTCATAAAGTTTTGCCACAACATTTTCAAAATACTCATCTTGATCCTCATTCGTAAGTGGATTGGCTTGTCTCAGGTGATATATTTGCTCGTTACGCCATTGCATAATGTCATAACGATCTTGATATCGAATAGGAACTAAAGAATACGTTCCCGAAGTAAATATTTGTTTACTTAATGCTTTGTAGGTATTCATATTTTAACTCAGCTAGTTTCCAATCATCAAACGTATCAATATCATGCGCCTCAAAAGGAGATAAATGTAAGCCTTTAGTTGTTTCAAAAACTAAATTACCTGTTGACATAATCTTTTCTGTATTTACCCAATACCATTGTCCGGCATCATGATAAATAGTTTGTAAATCTTGAGAACGGGAATTGATAAATTCACTCCAATTATACTCAAGACAATTTTTTTCATTTACTTTAAAACTCCTCCAAATGGGGTAATCAAAAGATAATATGGGCAGCACTGAATCGGCTCCTTTAATTAGTGCTTCAAAACCCTCAATTAACCTTTTTGATGAAACAAAAGGAGCAGTTGGGTAGATGCAGCAAATAGAATCAAACCCTTTACCTTCTTTTTTGTATGAATTTATTACTTCTGTCAATACATCTGCAGTCGAGGCAAAGTCATTAGAATTCTCTTCACTTCTTAAAAATGGAATGGAAGCTCCATAAGATTTTGCAATTTCTGCAATCTCTATATCATCTGTTGAAACCATCACTTCGTCGAATAATGCGGATTCAAAAGCCGCAATAATTGAATATGCTATTATAGGTTTTCCTTTGAAAGGCTTAATATTCTTTCTCGGAATCCTTTTGCTGCCTCCTCTAGCTGGTATAATGCAAAGGTTATTCCTCTTCATAATAATTTATTATTTTATTTATCACAAAGTTTTGTTCATCATTAGTCAAAATTGGATACATCGGTAAACTTATACAATACTTGTAATAATTTTCAGCATGAGGTAAGTCACCTTCTTTCCAACCGAATTGCCTATAATAAGGCATCAAATGCACAGGTATGTAATGTATTTGAGTAAAAATGTTATTCTCTTTTAAGTAAAAATAAAGGCCTGATCTATTGTTTACTTCAATAATATATAAATGATAAGCATGGCCTTTTACTAAGCCAGAATGACCTCTTATAAAACTGCAATTATTAAATGCATTGTTATACTTTTCAGCAATTTCAATACGCCTCTCTATTCCCATATCTGCTCTCTTTAATTGTGAAATACCTAGAGCTGCCTGAAAATCAGTTAATCGAAAATTAAACCCCAAATTTTGCATTTCCATATACCAGCCTGGAAACTCTTCTATATCTGTTGCTTGACCACAAGCAAACGGAATCGAATTAACATATTCAGATTCATTTTTAGTAATTCCGTGGGTTCGTAATGTTAATAATTTTTTATATAAATCTTCGTCATTAGTGGTTACCATTCCTCCTTCACCACAAGCAATATGTTTTACAGGATGAAACGAAAAGATGGCTAAATCAGCATAATTTCCGTTCCCGCAATTTTGTGAAATACCTTTACTATCGAAAAAAAATCCTCCAGGAGCATGACAAGCATCTTCAATTATCCAAAGATTATATTGCTTTGCTAAATCCTTAAACTTCTCTAAATCTACTGCACGACCTGCAAAATCAACTGGAATTATTCCTTTATAGGTTCCAATTGGGGAGTCTTCTAAAAGTACTTTTACCGAATCATAATCTATAAGATAAGTGTCTGGATCTATATCCGCAAAAACAACCTCACCATTACAATAACGAACACAATTAGCCGATGCGGCAAATGTGATGGGTGTGGTAATAACTTTATCTCCTTCTTTAACCCCCAAAGCTAGAGTACATAAATGCAAAGCAGCAGTTCCATTAGAGACTGCTACAGCATATCTACTACCTATATACTTTGCAAATTCTTCCTCAAACTCTTTAATTTTGGGCCCTTGTGTCAAGTAATCTGACTGTAAGGTAGAAATAACTGTATCAATATCTTCTTTTGTGATATTTTGTTTGCCGTAGGGAATAATAGTATTACTCATCTATTCAAAATTTGAATCAACATGTTCTTTGATCAGTTTCCTTAAACTCTCAACCGTCTCCCATACTATATTCGTTCCTGAGTCATAGCTAAATCCTTCCGTCACTTTTTTTGCAGAAAATGACTCTATATAATCATTTATTTTAAAATTAGGAACAGATGGAAGAATCGTATAATATTTTCCTAAATCATAGGTATAAAAAGAATCCGAAGCCGTAATCATTTCTTCATGAATTTTCTCGCCAGGACGAATTCCCACAATTTCTAGTTCACAATTTGGAGCTACCGCTTTTGCCACGTCAGTAATTCGATACGATGGGATTTTTGGTATAAATATCTCACCTCCCCAAGCGTGTTCAATTGCATGCATTACCATATCTACTCCTCCTTTTAAAGAAATGTTAAAACGAGTCATTGCTGCATCTGTGATCGGCAATTTCCCTTCATTTTTTTTCTTTAAGAAGAATGGAATTACGGAACCATTAGAACCCATAACATTTCCATAACGCACAACTGAAAATTTAATAGGATTAGAGCCTTTAATATTATTAGCAGCAATAAACAATTTATCTGAAGTTAATTTTGTAGCACCATATAAATTAATAGGCGCACAAGCTTTGTCAGTTGAAAGTGCTACTACATTAGATACACTAGTTTGTAAAGCAGCATTAATAACATTTTGAGCACCGCCGATATTAGTTTTAATACATTCATCTGGATTATATTCAGCCAAATGAACGTGCTTCATAGCAGCAGCATGAATAACCACATCGACTCCTTGAAAAGCCCTAATTAACCTTTGTTCATCTCGAACATCACCCAAAAAGAATCGAATTTGAGGATATTGACTAATAGAATACTCTTGCGCCATTTGATATTGCTTCTGTTCATCTCTAGAGAAGATTATCAACTTTTTTAAATCGGGATGATTTTTAAAAATATATGAAGTGAGAGCCTTACCAAGAGATCCTGTTCCTCCGGTAATTAGTATAGTTTTATCTTTTAACATATTACTGTTGTTTTAAAAATTAAATTCTTTAGGCAACTTCGTCCACTCAGATGGTGGCAATGCTTTAAAGTAATCGTAGGTTTTCTTTAACCCTTCTGCTCGATCTACCTTCGGTTCCCAGCCTAAGATAGTTCTTGCTTTGGTAATATCTGGTTGTCTTTGTTTAGGATCATCCACCGGCAATTCCTTGTACACGATTTTTACAGTCGATCCTGTTAACTTCAATACTTCCTCTGCAAAATCCTTTAAACTAATTTCATTCGGATTACCAATATTTACTGGTTGTGTGTACTCACTTAATAATAATCTATAAATACCTTCTACTAAATCATCGACGTAGCAAAAGCTTCTTGTTTGAGAACCATCGCCAAATACCGTCATGTCCTCGCCTCTTAATGCTTGACCAATAAATGCTGGTAATGCTCGTCCATCATTCAGGCGCATTCTTGGACCATAGGTATTGAAGATGCGGATGATTCTTGTTTCTACTTGATGGAATGTGTGGTAAGCCATCGTGATGGATTCCATATAACGTTTTGCTTCATCATACACCCCTCTTGGGCCCACTGGATTGACATTGCCCCAGTATTCCTCGGTTTGTGGATGCACTAGTGGATCTCCATAGACCTCACTTGTACTTGCTACGAGTATTCTTGCTCCTTTTGCTTTTGCTAAGCCTAAACAATTATGTGTACCCAATGCACCCACTTTTAATGTCTGGATAGGAATCTTTAAATAATCTATCGGACTTGCTGGTGATGCAAAATGTAAAATATAATCCAAGCTTCCTTC